>Ga0157378_10000006_pt1 | contig 192683 bp, 172 predicted proteins | sample M65metaG_FD_115309 | JGI IMG/M metagenome (GOLD analysis project Ga0157378, IMG submission 115309) | Miscanthus rhizosphere microbial communities from Kellogg Biological Station, Michigan, USA - M6-5 metaG | ecosystem: Host-associated > Plants > Roots > Rhizosphere > Soil | place: USA...
GGTGGGCGGCATCACCCCGATTACGCGATATGACCTGCCACTGAACTGGACCTCGTGTCCTACGATGTCCTCATCAGCGCCGAACGAGTTGCGCCATAGCGCGTCGCTCAGCAGCACTACCGGCTGGGCGGGCACCCACATCACGCTTCTGTCGCCCGCTGCTTCAGCGTCAGCGTCCGTAAAAGGGCGTCCGATACGCGGCGTCACACCCAGCGTCTTGAACAGCGATGGCGTTGCGACCACGCCGCTCAGGCGCTGCGGCGGCGCGTTGGCATCGGTCAAGTCAAAACTGTAGTCGTAGTACAGAGCGCTATCTTCGAGTGCGTCGGCCACCGCACGATCAAGATAGTCGGCCACTGTCGTGCCGGTTTCGCCTGTTGCATAGCTGTTGTGTATCGCGACCAGACGCTCGCTCGCGGGATACGGCAACGGCCGCAGCAGCAGACCTTCGATGGCGCTAAATACTGCGATGTTCGCGCCGATGCCTAGTGCGAGCGTTACGACTGCGGCGAACGTGAAGCCGGGACGCGCCAGCAGTGCGCGCAGGCTATGTCGAAAATCGGTCAGGAATGGTTGCGACATCGGAGGCGCTACACCGGTCTCTTTCGCTTATCGACGCCGATTTCCATACAACAAGCCGGCTCGCAGAGCCTCGAAGCTGTGGCCCCTCCATGCGATTCCATTCCTTTGGCGATCGGTTGGCTGCCTCAGTATAGGCGTTGTTAATTGGATTGTTCCAATTACGCAAATCCGAGCCGACGTGGGCTTAACGGGGAGTACTCTGGTCACCATCCGATGGTGGACAGTCATCGAAGGCCGCTTTCGGCCAAAAGCGGACCTGCGAATCAGGGAGGGCGTCCGTCAGCGCAACCCATTCGCGCCCATTCAAGGCGGCCGCGCTCAGTGCTGAGCGGGTAGCAGACTCACTGCCTTGCAATCGGCCTTGGATTCCAACCCCGGGCGGGACAAGCCACGTTAGGTACGTCGCGCCGATTTGGTGCGGCGTTGTCTTTAGGAGGCTTGCGTCATGGCATTCGCAATGGGTGGTGGCAGTAGCGGCCCGATGGCCGATATAAACGTTACGCCGTTGGTCGACGTCATGCTGGTACTGCTGATCATTTTCATGCTCACGGCGCCGCTCTTATCGGAAAAGATCAACATCGACCTGCCGGTGCCGAGCAAAAAGCCGCGGCCGCCGATCCCGCCGCCGGATCCGATCCGCCTGTCCGTGCTCCCGAACGGCAACCTGTACTGGAACGACACGCCAATCACCGAAGAAGGGCTGCGCGCGCAACTCGCCGTGATCGGGGTCAAGCCGCAGGAGCAACAGCCTGAAGTCGACATCAAGGTGGACAAGACGACCAAATATCAGCTGGTCGCGAACGTGATGGCCGACGCAAGAAACGTCGGCATGACGAAGGTCGCCTTCGTGTCGCAATAAACCGGCGCCAGTTAACCCAATTTCGCCCTGTGCGAGACAGATGGCCGTTAGCCCCTAGACCTCTTGCGGCGTCTCCCCCTCCGATGAAAACCGGACCAATGGAACAGTGCGTTCCATGAACGGATCAAAGATTGCGATGGCAGTCTCATCTGAACGCGACGGATTAGATACGATCGCTGCACGGCTGAGGCCGCCTGTTCGATCCATGAGATCAGCCATGCGGACGAGTCCGTCCTGGAGTAGTGGCGGCGAAACACCGGATTGATCCGAGACATACAATTTGGAAGGGACCATGAAGACACTGTTGCACCGGGCCATTGCCCGGGGGTTGGTTTATGGCGCGCTCGCCGCCCTTTCGCTATTGCCTGTAGCGACGCTCGCGCAGTCGCCTTACACCTGGAACAACGTGAAGATCGTCGCCGGCGGCTACGTCGACGGAATCATCGCGCATCCGACGCAGCGAGGACTGTTCTACGCACGCACCGACGTGGGCGGCGCCTATCGCTACGATACCGCTGCCGCGCGATGGGTTCCGTTGAACGATTGGACGCCGCCGTCCAATCCGCAGTGGATGGGGATCGAAAGCATCGCCGTCGATCCGAACGACGCGAACATGCTCTATCTGGCCACAGGTTTGTACACGCAGTCATGGGGCGCCAACGGCGCGGTGCTGGTGTCGTCCGACCTGGGTGCGCACTTTGCCGCGCATCCGCTCAGCTTCCGCGTCGGGGGCAATGACGACGGACGTAACGTGGGCGAACGTTTGCAGGTGGATCCGAACAAGGGCTCGATCCTGTTCTACGGCACGCGCAACGACTCCACTCAGCCGGGTACCAACGGTTTGTGGACCAGCACCGACAGCGGCAGCACCTGGAACAAGGTGGCCGGGTTCAATGTGCTGTCCAGCGACGACACCGGCGCGGGCGTGGCGTTCGTCGCTTTCGACAAGTCATCGAGCAACGCAGCTCGCCGACCAAGACCCTCTTTGCGGGCGTATCGACCAGCACGGCGCCGTCATCGCTATACAAGAGCACCGACGGCGGCGCGACGTGGGCGCCCGTCGCCGGCGGTCCTGCCGCCGGTATGCTGCCGCAGCGTGGCTTGATCGGCCCGGACGGCAATCTGTACATCACCTACGGCAACGCGATCGGCCCCGGCGCCATGAGCGCCGGCCAGGTATGGAAATACAGCATCAGCCTCGGCACGTGGCAGAACATCACGCCGACCGATCCGTACAACTATCCCTCCGGTTACAGCGGCCTGGCACTTGATGCGCAAAAACCGGGCACGCTGGTCGTGATGACGATGGACCACTGGTGGCCCGACGACACCATGTATCGCAGTACCGACGGCGGTTCCACATGGACTAACGTGGGCGCGAACGCGGTACGCGATGCCAGCGTGTCGCCTTGGATCGTGCAGTCGGGGCAAACGCAGCCAGGTTTCGGCAACTGGGGCGAAGTGGCGATCGATCCCTTCGACTCGGGGCACGCGATGTACGGCACGGGCGGCACCGTCTGGAGCACCTACGACCTCACCGCCGCCGATGCGGGACACGCAACGCACTGGACCGTGGGCGCCAATGGCATCGAGGAAACGGTGGCGATCACGTTGTTGTCGCCCACCGCCGGCCCGCCCTTGATGAGCGGGCTCGGCGACGTTTGCGGGTTCGTGCACACCAGCCTGACGACGGCTCCGCAATCGCAACCCAACAACCCCACATGCGGAGACAGCGTCGGCACCGGGCTGGACTTTGCCAAGAATTCGCCCTTGACGATCGTGCGCATTGTTCAGCACGCGAACAGCACCCTCACCTCATATGGATCCATCTCGTATGACGGCGGCGCCACCTGGACGGGCTTCCCCAACCAGGCCGGTTCCCCCAACGGCGGAGGAACGGTGGCGATTTCTGCCGATGGCGGCACCATCGTGTGGGCGCCTTCCGATATCGCACCGGTGGCATCCACCGATCACGGCAGCAGCTGGCGGACGCTCACGTATCAGTCCAGCGGCGGCACGGCCAACCTGCCGACCGGTGCGAAGGTATTGTCCGACGGCGCCAACGGCAATTTCTTCTACGCCTGGAACCAAGGCACGGGAACGTTCTTCACGAGCTCCGACAAGGGAGTGACCTGGTCTGCATCGACCACCGCCCTGCCGGTCGTGCCGTCGTGGCAAGGAAGCCAGGCTGTTGCGGTCACCGGAGTGCAAGGCGATATCTGGCTTGCCACGCCGTCGGGGTTGTATCGCAGCCAGAATTCCGGTGGGAGCTGGAATAAGGTCTTCGCTGCAACGGTAACCGCGGCAAACTCGATCGGCTTCGGCAAGGCGGCTCTCGGCAAGCAGTACCCGACCATCTACTTAGGCGGAACGGTGAATGGCGCAACGGGCCTGTTCCGTTCCACCGACATCGGCGCGACGTGGATGCAGATCAACGATGCGCTGCATCAGTGGGGCGGCGTGTCGCTCGCGGTCGGCGATCCGCGCACGTTCGGCAGGGTCTATGTCGTGCCCAACGGCGGGCGCGGGATTATTTACGGTGTGGACGACACGATCTTCGCCAATGGGTTTGATCCCTGACTTTGCGGACAGCCAGAACTTCCAACGGGCCGTTGTAGCAGCCGCCGCCAGGACCACTGGGTTGCGCCACGCTCATAACCTTCAGTTGGTGCCGAGCAGTTACTTGCCGATCGTTGAGCAGCTGCAGCGTTTCACTGGGCACGATTAGCTATTCTCTGCCCGCTCGCGGCGATTGAACTGGCGGCCATACGCCTGATCGCTCCACACATTCGAGCAAGGCCGATGTACTGGGACACTGGCCTTTTTGCTCATGTCTGCTTCCGGCCAGAAGCGGACATCGCTGCGAGCATGGCCCGTGGTCCTTGTCCCAAGCAACCCACCTTCCGAGACAAGATGCACCACAGAGCGATCAATCAAATCCTCAATCAAATCCCGCTACAAAAATCCAGTCGTCGCAACTGGACTGCCAGCTGGGTGTGATCGGAACGTATCTGTCGTTCGCACGATTCCAGTCGAGCAGTGTCTGCGTCGTCGTGTGCGGATCCAGCAGGTTCGGGCACAGCGTCGACTCCTGATGACTCCTGATGTTGGAGAAGCAGTGAACCTCCGATGTCCGGTACGCTTTCGGTCGACTGGTTGCCGGCGATGCGATAGGCGACCAGTTGGCTGCGTCGCTATGACTTCCCACCCGTGTTGGATACACTCGGCGCGTGTTCTCCGGGGATTGGCGGGTGGACGGATTTTTCGGGCGCCTCAAAGAACGCAAGCTCGTGCAATGGCTGTTGGCGTACGCTGCCGCCGCGTTTGCGCTGCTGCAAGGCGTGGACATCGTCGCCCAGCGCTTCGCTTGGCCGGAGTGGATCGAACGCGGACTCATCGTCATGCTCGCGGTCGGGTTCTTCGTGGTCATCGTGCTGGCGTGGTTTCATGGCGAACGCGGCGCACAGCGCGTCACTGGCACCGAGCTCTTGATCCTCGCATTGCTGCTCGTGATCGGCGGCGGATTGTTGTGGCGGATGTCCAACGCGCCGCAAAAGGCGGCGGCGACAGACAGCGCGAAACCTGCGGTTACCCAGTGGACCGCGATACCTGACAAATCCATCGCCGTGCTGCCGTTTATCGACGAAAGCGGCGAGAAGGACCAGCAATATTTTTCCGATGGCTTGTCGGAAGACCTGATCACCGCGCTTTCGCAGTTCGCCGGACTGAAGGTCATCGGCCGCAACTCGTCGTTTCAATTCCGCGACAGCAAGCTGCCGAGCGGCGCGCTCGGCCAAGCCCTGGGCGTCGCGCATTTGCTTGAAGGCTCGGTGCGCCGCGGCGGCGACCTGGTACGCGTCAGCGCGACGGTGGTCAAAGCCGCCGATGGCAGCACGCTGTGGTCGCGGCATTACGACCGTCCCTACAAGGATCTGTTCGCGCTGCAGGACGACATTACGCAGTCGGTCGCCGACGCTCTCCGAGCGAAACTGCTCGACGGCGGCGGCGCGGTCCTACAGAGCGATCACCCGCCCAGCGGGAGCATCGACGCGTGGAATGTGTACTCACGCGGCCGTTTCCATGAAGTCATGATCACGCCCGACGACGCACGCGCGGCGATAGGATTTTACGAGCAGGCCATCGCGCTTGATCCACGCTATGCGCGAGCGTACGCGAGTCTGGCTATTACGTGGATGTCGCTCGGTGGCACTTTCCTGAGCGGCGATGAACAGCGGCAAGCCTACGCCAAGGCGCGAGTCGCGGTAGAACAGGCGCTGCGTTTGGATCCGAACGTGGCGATCGCACATGCGGCACGCGGGCTATTGCTGCAATGGGCGGATTTCGACTGGAGCGGATCGGAAGCCGAATACCGGCGCGCCGTGGAACTTGCACCCACCGATGCCCTGTCGCGCTTCAGCCTCGGCAGGATGCAGGGCACGCTCGGCCATGCAGAACAGGCGATAGCCATGCTGCGGCAAACCATAACGATCGATCCCCGTAACGGCCCTGGCTGGAGCTGGCTGGCCTGGGAGCTTGCTGCGGTCGGCCAGCTGGAAGAAGCCGAGCAAGCCGCACGCCAAGCCGTCGCGTTCGTGCCGGGCAGTCCGTTCATCGCCGCCGGCCTCGTGATCATCCAGATCGAGCGCGGCGAAACCGACGCTGCGATGACATCCGCGCAGCAGATCCGGGCGGATATTTGGCGCGACATTGCGCTCGCATTTGCCACGCAGGGTGGGGACGACCGCGCTGCGGCTGATGCGGCGTTGAAAAACCTGATTGAAAAAAGTGCCGACGGCTCGGCGTATCAGATCGCCGAGATCTACGGTTTACGCAAAGACCCGGACAGCATGTTCACGTGGCTCGATCGCGCCTGGGCCACTCGCGATTCGGGCATCAGCCGGTTGCTCACCGACCCGTTCATTCTGCGCTACCGGAACGATCCGCGCTTCGCGACGTTCTGCAAGAAAGTCGACTTGCCGGCCACAACGGACGCAAAGCCGATGCCATGAAGCTGTCTGCCGGTTGCGACGTCGTCAATGAATCATGGCCTTCGACAAAGACGTTCTCATCGGACTTTGCCGTGTCCCCTTCCAGCCAGAAGCGGTCGTCCGCGCTTTTTATGAGAACACGCCGGTATTGCCCTAGATTTCTACCTGTGTTCCGAGCTCGACCAGCCGATTGCCCGGCAGCCGGAAGAACGCCGTAGCAGGACTCGCGTTGCGCGCGAGGAACGCAAACAGGCGGTCACGCCACAAGGCCATGCCGGGCCGGTCGGTGGCCACGACGGTTTCACGGCTGATGAAGAACGTCGTGTCCATCATGTCGAATTGACGCCCGTCGACGGCGCACGCGGCGATTGCGGCGGGGATGTCCGGATCCTCCGCAAAGCCGAAGCGTATGACCACACGAAAGAAGTCGTGGCCCAGCGGCACGACTTCCAATCGATCGTTGCAGTCGGCGATCGGCACTTCGAGCGTCTCGACCGTCATCAGCACGTTGCGATCGTGCAGGATCTTGTTGTGTTTCAAGTTGTGCAGGAGCGCATTCGGCACCGCGTTCGCGTTGGCGGTCAGGAAGATCGCCGTACCCGGCACGCGCGGCGGCGGGTGAGCGGCGATGTTGGCGACGAACGCGCCTAGCGCGAGGCCGCGCTGCTTCAACTCGCGCAGGACCAGGTCGCGTCCTTTCCACCACGTCGTCATGATCGCGAGCACGGCGAGGCCGAGCACCAGCGGAAACCAGCCGCCTTCCTCGATCTTGATGGCATTCGCGCTGAACAACGAGGCGTCGATCGCGAGGAAAACAACGCCGACAGTCAGCACCAGTGTGCGGCTCCAGTGCCACGCGCGTCGGGCCACGACCAGGGCGAGGCACGTCGTCGTGAACATCGTGCCGGTCACGGCGATTCCGTACGCTGCAGCCAGCGCCGCCGACGAGCGGAAGCCCAGCACGGCGGCGATGACCAGCACCAGCAACAACCGGTTGATCCATGGCAGATAGATCTGGCCCTGCGTGCGATGCGACGTGTGTACGATTTCCATGCGCGGCGAAAATCCGAGATGGATTGCTTCGCGCGTCATGGAGAACGCGCCGGTAATGACTGCTTGCGAGGCGATCACGGTCGCGACGGAAGCCAGCACGATCATCGGGATCAGTAGCGTTTCGGGCACCAGGCGGTAGAACGGATTGTCGACGGCTTGCGGATTTCTCAACAGCAGCGCGCCCTGTCCGAAGTAATTCAGAACCAGTGCGGGCGAGACATAACCGAACCAGGCGACGCGGATCGGGTTGCGGCCGAAGTGACCCATGTCCGCGTACAGAGCCTCGCACCCGGTGATCGCGAGTACGATGCCGCCGAGTGCAAGGAATCCGTGCCAGCCGTTGTCGCGGAAGAATTCGAGGCCGTATTGCGGGTTGAGGGCCAACAACGCGCTGGGCTCATGCACGATCTGGATTGCGCCGAGCAGCGCCAGCGTTGCGAACCACAGCAGCATGACTGGACCGAACACGGCGCCCACGCGCGAGGTGCCGTGACTCTGCAACACGAACAATCCGAACAGGATTCCCACCGAGAGCGGCACGACCCAGCGGTCCAGCGTCGGTGTGAGCACCTTCAAGCCCTCGACCGCTGACAACACCGAAACCGCTGGCGTGATCACCCCGTCGCCATAGAACAACGACGCGCCAAGCAAGCCCAGCAGCACGACAGCCCAGCGCAAGCCCGCGTGGCTGCCCGCGCAGCGTCGCGCCAGCGCCATCAGGGCCATGATGCCGCCTTCGCCGTGGTTGTCGGCGCGCATGATGAACAGCACGTACTTGAGCGAGACGATCAGCACGAGCAGCCAGAACGTTACCGATAGCACGCCGAGCACGTTCGCCGCGTTCGGCGCGATCGCCGCATGCGCGTCGCCGAACGTGCTCTGGATCGCGTACAGCGGACTTGTGCCGATGTCGCCGAATACGACACCGAGTGCGCCCAACGTGAGACCCACGAACGCTCGGCGGTCGTTGCCTGCAGCGGCGGAAGAAGCGGACATGTCGCGGACCTCAGTCATGCAATATCCCGTCGAGCAAGACCGTGGTCTGGCTGCTATGGCGGCTGCCGTCGTGGCGAGCGCGCCAAGTTGTTCGTGGAGCGCCTCGAGTCGGATCTCCTGTCGTGGCCGAGCAGGAGCCGAGGTCGAAAGTGTTGCGGGTATACTTTGTTGTGCCGTCCGGCCGGAACCGGCAGTGACTGTAGAAGTGCGGGCGTAGCAAAGTTATACAAATTCGGGATGCAGGTATAAAAACCGCATAAAAATCCGCTGATTGTTGTCGGAAAGGCGGCGTATGTGGCGATTGGATTCCCTCTGATTGGTATCGCCAACGTTGACGTTCGCGGGCACCTGCTTCGGGTCGATTGCGGACATTGCCTCGCGGTACTTTTGGCACGCTCCTTAAACCCGCGAACGGGTCTAGTTTTCGGCGCATCGATCATCGCAATCCTCTGCAGGATGGACGATATGCCAACCATGGGCCGCCGACATTTCCTCAAGCTCTCCGTCGCGCTGGGCGCCGCGCTGGCCTGGGGCTGCGCGCCAGTGCGCCCGTCCTCGAGCGGTTGGCGCGAGCGTCGCGACCTGTATCCGCAAGGCGTTGCGTCTGGCGATCCCGACGACAACAGCGTCCTGCTCTGGACACGGCGCCCGTATGCGGATGGGCGCAAGAGCGCCACCTTGCTGGTGGAAATCGCGGACGATCCGGCGTTCACGCGCGTGATCGCGAAGACGTCGGCGCGCGTGCACCCCGCGTCGGACTGGACCTGTCGCGTGCTGGTCGGCCATCTCTCTGCTGCGCACGAATACTGGTATCGCTTCGTCGATGACGAAGGCAACGGCAGCCGCATCGGTCGCACGCTGACGGCGCCGCATCCCGATGATCCGCGGCCGTCGCGCTTCGCCTTCGTCAGTTGCCAGGACATCTGCGAGGGCTACTTGAATGCTTATCGGCGCATGATCTGGGAAGACGAGCGCGCCGCACCGGAGGAACGACTCGGTTTCGTGCTGCACCTGGGCGACTTCATCTACGAAGTGGTGTCGTATCCGGACCAGGTCAAGAACGGCCATCGCTACGACCGTCTCGTCACGTTCCCGATCAAGTATCCGAAGGGCAAGGTCGTCGCCAAGAACCGTTTCTGGGTGCCGGACTCGCTGGAGGATTATCGCGTCGCCTATCACGCCTACCTGCAGGACCCGGATCTGCAGGATGCGCGCGCACGCTGGCCGTTCGTGGCGATGTGGGACAACCACGAATTTTCGTGGAACGGCTGGCAGTCGATCCAGGAATTCGCTGGCACCGAAGGTTGGGTGCCGGCGCAGACGCTCAAGGTCGCGGCGAACCAGGCGTGGTTCGAATACCAGCCGGCGCGCGTGTTGCCGCCAGGCTCGAATCTGGACACATTCACGGCGCCGCACGTGGTCGACACGCTGGTCAAGGATTTCGACGACACCGGCCTGGGGACCGAGCCCAACAACCTCGCCGCGATCAACAGCCTGATCGGCTATCGCGCCTTGCGCTGGGGCCGGCACATCGACCTGATCATCACCGACCAGCGCAGCTATCGCTCGCGCGATCCGGGCAACCACGACGAAATCAACCCGCTGTTCGAAGGCGACAAACTCGGCTTCGTTCCCGAGGAATTGTGGGCGCAGCTCGACGCCGGCCGCGAGCACGCCAACGGCCATCCACCGGCGAAGCTAAGCATCGGCGAAAAAAGCGTTGCAAACTACCGCGCAAATGAAGCGCCGCAAACGATGCTGGGCGCGAAGCAGAAAGCGTGGTTCCTCGAGCGCCTGCGCGCCGCGAAAGCCACCTGGAAAATCTGGGGCACTTCGCTGGGCACGCCCGACCAGCGCGTCGATCCGCAGAATCTCCCGGCCGCGCTCGGCAAATGGAATGGCGCGGGCTACGCGCTCATGGGTACCTGGGATTGGGGCGCCATGTACCACGAACGCGCCGAGATCTTCGACGCCGTGCGCGATGCCGGCATCACCGGTTTTGCGATCGTCGTCGGCGATCGCCACAGCTTCTGGGCGGGCTACGCGGCGAAGGCCTTGCCACCCGCCGCGTTCGAGCCCGTCGGCGTCACCTTCGTCGGCGGTTCGATCACTTCGCCCGGCTCGGCGGAAGCCAACGAGCACAATCTGAAAAAGGACGATCCGTTGCGCCCGCTCTACGTTGCCAATATCAATGGCGGACCACCGCAGTGCACCGAAAATCTGCTGTTGCGCCACGGCGTGCGCTCGGCGCTGGAATACGCCAGCAGCGGTTCACTGGAAAAGGCGCACGCCGTGCGCAATCCCGACCTGGCGCCGCACCTGACCTTTGTCGACGCGGGTGGACACGGCTACGCCACCGTGCGCGTCGACGCCAGCGCGATGGGGACCGAGTTCGTCTGCATTCCGCGGCCGATCGAACGCAGCGCGAGCGCTGACGGCGGCCCGCTGCGCTATCGCGTGCGCCACGAAGTGCCGCTGTGGAAAGCCGGCGAGCGGCCGCAGATGCGGCAGACAGTCGTGGAGGGCGATGCGGGTTTATCGGTGTAGGTGCTGATCGCTGCGGGGTCGCGCAGCTTATCGCAACGGGCTCTCGAGGAGGACGCTCCGTTCCGCGCGATCAGTCCGCAGCTCGCATCCGCCCAATCAGCGCATCTTTCTCGGCCCACAACTCACTCATCCAATGCTGGAACCGGCTGCGAAACTCCGCATCGTTCTCGTAGTCGCGGCCAACGAACTCTCGTGGGATCGGCAACTGCTGCACGTGCACGCGGATATCCGAGATGCGATTGGCAAGCAGATCGATCAGGGTAGGCTGGCCATTGGGATAGACGATGGTGACGTCGATGATCGACTGCAGCATGTCGCCCATCGTCTCGAGCACGAAGGCGGTACCGCCGGCGCGCGGCCGCAGCAGACTGGCGTAGGGCGATTCCTGCTTGGCATGCTTGGCTGGCGTGAAGCGCGTGCCCTCGACGAAATTCATCACCGACACCGGCAGGTGACGAAAGCGCTCGCAGGCCTTGCGCGTGGCTTGCTTGTCCTTGCCGCGCCATTCGGGATGTTGTTCCAGCTGTTCCTTCGAGTAGCGCCGCATGAACGGAAAGTCCAGCGCCCACCAGGCGAGGCCGAGCACGGGCACCCACAGCAACTGCTGCTTCAGGAAAAATTTCAGGAACGGGATGCGGCGGTTGAAGATTTTCTGCAGCACCACGATGTCGACCCAGCTCTGGTGATTGCTGAGCACCAGGTACCAACCGCCGCGGTTGAGGCATTCCAGGCCGTCGACGCGCCAGCGCGTGCGCGTGAACAAGGCAAACAACGCACCGTTCACCGCGATCCATTGCTCGGCGATCACCACCAGCACTCGCGATATCGCGAGGCGAAAACCGCGCATCGGTACCAATGCTTTGATCGCCGCAAGCACCAGCAACACGCTCGCATGCGCGAGCACGTTGAGCACGACGAACAGGAGGGCCAGCGGTAGCCGGATGAAGACGGGTAGGAAGGTGAGCATCGCCGCGGTCAGGTTCCGCCAGCGAAAATTCTTCCGCACGTAGCCCAGGAGAAACGGTGCCCCATCCGCGCGCTCTTCAGCGCCGCAGCACGATCAGGATTCCCGCAATCAGCGCGAGTATTCCCATCAGCAACGGCAAGCCCTGAAAACTCAGCCCGAGCAGTCCGATCAAACCGCTCAATATGAGCCAGATGCCGAGCAGCAGCATGCCGAGATTCTGTGTGAGCTTGATGCGAGCCATCGTCGTGTCCCTCTGTGGTCGCCGCTACGCGGGTGATGCTGCGAAAATAGCAGATCGGAAGGGGAAAGTGACCCGGTTTCCGTGCGGGCCCGCGATGCCGATGACGAAACAAGCACTGAATTGCATGCGTTTCTGCCGCGTGCCCTGCGGACCATTTGTTGCGCGATATCAGGACCCACACGTTGTCGCCGTGGCGGCATCCGAGTCAGTGCGCGATCACGGGTATGCAAACTGGATGCGCAGTCCCGTGCTCGCCGTACCGCTACAGGTGGCACCAGCGACGCCAGCGACAAGGTCCGCGCAGGTTGCGCCGGGTTTTGGCAACGCTCGGCACTGCGCGCCGTGACTGAAAGGCGCCCCTCCGCTGGCCTCGTAGCAGTATTGGCGCGCAAGGACGCAACGCATGTCGGTGCTGCGTGTTCCGTCGGCGCGTGGCAGCGAGTCGGCACACGCGAATGTCGCCGGCGAAGTCGGCGTCTCGCCCGGTGCCTTGTTCGAAAGCTCGATCGATTCTGCGCAGCAGACGAAAAACGCAAGCGACAGGGCGAACGCGAAGGCAGCGGCTAGCTTCATAGGATCATCCATCCGCAAGGACAGGAAGGTTAACGGAGTCAGAGCGGCGGCGGGGTCAGATATCCGCGATAAGAACGAACGTGGCGCTCATCTTGGCTTCGTTCGTCATCCCGGCGAACGCCAGGATCCAATGCCATTGGCACGAAAGAGGAAGAACTGGATTACATCCGACTCCTGCCGCGTGCCCCTGGGCCATTCGCTGCGCGAATGTTCGCTCGTCATCCAGACGAGCAACAGGCGTGCTGCGACTCTGTGCAACGTCCTGCAGGCGAGGCTTGTTCGCCGATCACGGCGCGCCCAATTGCGTTGTCCGATTCGAAGGGCGGCGCGATTCGCCGCGCCGCTGTGCGGTCGGAAAGGCTCCGCAGGTTCGCGAGCCAGGCTTTCCGGTTCTCGACGGCTATGCCGCCGCGCTCGACCTTTCCTGCTCGATCGCGGCATCGAGTTTGCGCAGCGCCTCGTGCAGGCGCATGGCGCGCTTGTTCGCCACGACGCGTTCCAGACGCAGCTGGCGCAGCCTGCCTTCGTCGATCGTATGACCGGTTTCGAAGAGTGCGATCATCTCGCCGAGATGTATCGCTTCGTCATGTGCGAGCTTGAGCTCCGAAACAAGAATTGCGCGTCTTACCATCTGCATGGTCCGCTCCTCGACAATGTGCGGTCCGCATGAAAACTTTCTACCCAAAAGGGCGCCCGTTTTTGCGACGTGCGTCGCATTCATTCCTGAAACAAGATGTAACAGACGAGCGGCTCGGAGTGCCCTTTGCGCGCTTGCGGAGGTATGCTCGCGAGAACGCAATCAGCGCGGATTTGCCATGTGTAGAAACATCCGGACACTCTTCAACTTCGAGCCTCCCGCCACGGAATTGGAGATCCACGACGCCTCGCTGCAGTTCGTGCGCAAGCTCAGCGGCTTCAACAGTCCATCGAAAACAAACCAGGCCGCGTTCGACCGCGCGGTCGAAGAGGTTGCCGCTGCGGCGAGGACGCTGATCGATTCACTGACCACGACCGCACAGCCGCGCAATCGCGAAACGGTGGCGGAGCGCGCGAAGGCGCGCTCCCACCTGAGGTTCCAGGTTCCGCGCTGAGGTCATTCCGGGAGCGGAATGCATACGTATGCATTCGCGCTGCAGCGCCCGTTTCCTTTGCGTTCACAGAGCCCGGCGTATACAGTCGGTCAGCCGATCGTCTGCCAAGCGATCGATGAATCATTGGGGTCGGAGGGAGCATTCCCTCCGGCCCTTATTTGTTTCAGAGGGACTACGGATGCATGGGGGCAATATCTTGAGCGCGACGATGCGGGCGACCATCTACGTACCGCCGAGCAAAGAGTTTCCGCACCTCGCAGTGGTGTTCCACACCGACGGCACGATTCTTCTTGCAAGACCCTTCGCCAGTGCCGAAGAGGCCAGCCAATACGTGGCTGACGTGTCCAGCAGTCTGGTTGCCATTGGCGCGACTTACGATGACGTGAAAGAAGCAAAAGACGCCTCCACGGCTGAGCCGGCCAGCGAAGGCGAACTCAGCCTCGATTGAGTGAACATCCGGTAGCGCGGTTCACGTCGGGCGTAGTAAATTGTCCGCCTGACTGTTGGTCTGAGGAGGCCAACATGCGCTGGTACGCGAAGCGATTCGCGGATGGCCGGATTGCCCTCCGACCCAAAGGTGGAATCAAGGAGTTCACCGAAGTCTTCGAAGCATTCGCGAAGACTGCGCCCGGTGCTTCGCTGTTTTGTCGCGTCGACGAGAACGACGGCAGTGCGACCGTATTCCTCTCACCCCACGCAACAGAGTTTGCGGCCATGATCCGCGCAACGGAATGTGAGCCGCCAGCGCCAGACGATCGAACCATTCTGTTGGTGGGCTAGCTCGCCCATTTGTGTGACGCGCGTCACACCTCGTGTTTTGCCGGCATATCCGTTGCTTCTTGACGTCGATCCAGATGTCGGAATCGCCATGCCGGTTCGCGTATACAAGTTCGAGAGAGATGTCGCCACAGACTTCCTGGCGCCCGGTCAGTCCGTCTCGCCGGCTGCATCGGAGGCGCTCATCGCGGCGATCAACGGCCAGCTGACGATTCGCTATGAAGTACTCACGGAGGCGAACAACCCGCGCCCAATCATCGCTGTCATCTTTGCAGATCCTTTCTGCCGGCAGCACTTCGACAGCCTGATCGAAGCAACGTTGGTACTGAACGGCGTTCGTGCGCGTGAAGTGCGTGAACTGGAGCCGCACGCGTCGTTGGAAGTTGGCCGGCTTCGAAAGGTGGGCTCGGCAAACGATTCTCAGACGGGCTGTGTCCCCCACGTGGCCTAGGGCCGTTCAGCCGCCTTGCTCGCTCACGCTGCAACCTGTCGGACCCGGCTCGTTGCATCTTGCAATCGCGTTTGACGGAGATTGCTGCGCTTAACCTTCGAGGCTGATCCAGTGCAAGTGCCGGGACCTGCAGAGCAGTACATCTCTCGCCGGCACTCGACGCAGTCGCCATTGCGATCCAAGGGGAACCCAGTATCAGCTTCGAGGAAATCACCGATCGATTGAATGCGCAGCCGAAGATCGCGGTGATCTTTTCCGACCTGCGCCAGATGGACGCCTTCACGGCTCGGTTGACACTGGCGCTGTGGCCGAGCGGCATTCGTATTCGAGATTTGCGCGCCATCAAGGAAGGGCCTGCGCCGGTTGCCGCGGCGTAGCGGCTCCGTTGCGTGCTGCCTTGGCGCAACGCTGAAGCGGAAATCGCATCGCTGCTCGACTCGACGTGTATCGACCCGCTGTGTCGCGCAACGAGTTCTAGTGCGATGTAAGGCCCAACCATAAGTGATCACGTCTTCCGCGAGCTAACCAATGCCGCGCTAGCCCACTAGAAGTATGGTTCGATCATCCGACGCGGGATAGTTGGCTGCGAGCTGGTTGCCCGGCTGCACGGCATTTGCGAGTGCGCGTATCAGCACCACTGTGAAACCCTGTGTTTGCAATCGCGATTGATTGCGCCAGCAAGACACCGATTCCAGCTTTCGTTTCGACACCCTCTGTAACCGTGCGCGCGCACGGCGGCCCGTATGTACGGTAGCCGGCAGACTGGTGGCCGCTTCGCAAGGTAAAAGCAACGATCAGCTGCCAGGGGACATGGCTCGAAGATCGATCTGAACGGCAGTTCTGCCACGAAATTTCAATTCGACTTAATTCAGGAGCCAGTATGCTTTCCAAATATTTTGCTTGTTCGGCGCTGCTATTCGCGTACGGCTCGTCGGTGCAGGCTACACCCATCCTTGTAAATAGCACGGGCGATGCAGGGCCGGGCAACTGCACCAGCATCTGCACGTTGCGCGATGCACTCACGGGCGCGGCGCCAAGCGGCGACACAATTGGCTTTGCCCTTTCGTTGCCCAACACCATCACCTTGAGCCAGGGCGAATTGGTGATCGGCAAATCGGTTACCGTCCAAGGACCCGGCGCGGCACAACTTGCTATCAGCGCGGGCACCACCAGCCGCGTCCTCAATGTCAGCAGTGGCAGCGTTGCGGTGATCGGACTGACTGTGCGCGATGGCAGCGTGACTGGCGGCAATGGTTCGTCCGGAACCGCTCACACGGGACAGTCGGGTACGGGAGGCACCAATGCTGGTGGTGGCTGCATCAACGTAGGCAGTTTGGCGGTACTGACGGTAAGACAGGTCGATCTGCGCAACTGCTCGGCACGCGGCGGATCGGGCGGAGATGCTGGCTCGGGTACTGACGGCGACTCCTTCACGAATGGCGGAAATGGCGGCTCGGGCGCGGCGGGTGCGCAAGGAAATGGCGGCGCGATATCCGTCAGTGGCTCGCTCACTTTGATCGATTCCAGTGTGACCAACGCCGCGTCGTACGCGGGCGTTGGAGGGCACGGCGGGGACGGTGGTGTCGGTGGATTTTTCGCCCACAATGGAAACGGCGGCGTTGGTGGCCCTGGCGGGCATGCACGTGGCGGTGCGATCTTCGTGGACACCGGTGCAAGCCTGTGGATCGAGAATACAACCATCGCGAGCGATCACGCAGACGCCGGCAATGGCGGCACGGGCGGTGCAGCGACCAGCAGCCTTACCAGCATTCACGGTGGCGTGGGCGGCTCCGGCGGGAATGCCTACGCCGGACTCGTATATGTGGCGGCGTCCGCGGCGCTCGCTGATCTGGAATTTTCGACGCTGGCCAATGGCAGTTTGACACTGGGCAATGGCGGTCAGGGCGGCATCGGAAGTGGAGGCGCTCAGTCCGGACTCGCCGGAGTCAACGGTTCACGTTTCGGCAACGCCGTGTCCGTGCAGACCAGCATCAATGCGCTGTCGAGTGCCGTCGTCGGCGGCGGACCAGCGACACTCTGTGATCCCTCGACTGCGTTCACGGTGCCGGTAGGCGCGGCAAACCTGGACGAAGATTCAAGCTGCACCGGATTCACGCAGCACGGAACCTTCGCGCAACTGTTTCTTCCGGCGAATCTGTCCACGGTTTGGATCGGCTACGTGCCCGTGTATCACAGCGCGGTGATCGACGCCGCGGCAAATTGCAACGACCTAAATGGGCAACCAGTCAGCGCAGATCAGCACGGCACTCCGCGACCACAGGGGAGCCAGTGCGATATCGGCGCAATAGAAGCCGACTACATCTTTTTCGACGGGTTCGAATAGCGTAGAGCGTTGTTCGCGCGACGCTGCTCTTCGAGAGCGGAATCGACCGCGGAAACTCTCATCAGCGGCTTCTTTCCTGTAGCGACAGCTCGATCTGAGTTCGGCCGCGCGAAGCGTTCAGCATGAAGTGCAGGGGTACCGGAGGGTTCAAGTCAGAACCCGTCGCCGTCGAAATCGTCGCGAAAGATCGTGTCGTTGTAACAGACCAGCGCGGTCGCGCCGAGCGTTGCGCTCAACGCAAAACGCGCATCGGACTGGATGACCGGTCCGGCATGCGTGGCCGCACCTGATAACGTTGCCTTGAGCCGCAGTGAGCCGGTGCGCAACACCGGCGCGTCGAGCGACAGCGAACTGCTGCCACTAAGTTCATAGTGATGTGTCGATGCTGGATCCGCCGCAAACGCCGCATCTGCTGCCATTGACCCAATTGCGACAATGGCGACATTTGCGAAATGTGGAAGACGCAGCGTACTGATTCTGGCAAGCTCGCGTACTCGCCATCGGCGCCGGATCAGCCGACACATGTCAGCGCTCCCGCGCCGCTTCGAGTCGTAGCATGCGCGCCGCCAGATCGTCCAGCGCAACCTGCATCGCTGCATTGCGAGCGGTGGCCGCAGCCAGTGCATCGCGCAACGCAGAAACCTCGGCGTCCTTCTCCGCGCGCAGATCGCGCAATGCTTCGACCGTCATCGCCTCGAAACCATTCGGGCCGACGGTCAGATAGCCATCCGGCGTCGAACCCACCCAATCGGGAAACACCTGCTGGACTTCCTGCGCGATGAAGCCCGTATGCCTGCCCGCCGGATGCAGAGCATGGTCTGGATTGGCGTATTCGAACGTCACGCCGCGCAATTGCAGGACTCGATCGAGCGTGTTCTCCAGCGGCCGCACGTCGCGCTTGAGGCGCGCATCGGAAGGATTGGACCAGGTCGTGCCGGTCGGTTTGATTGCCGTAGCGTTGTAGACCTGGAAGACGCCGGCGGAATCGATCGACAGCTCGGTGTTTTCGACGCTGCCGTTGTAACGGAAGACCGCAAACGCGGCGTCGTTGTTGGCCGTCGAGGTGGCCTGACTCGAGCGCAGCATGATGCCTGCGCCGATGCTGCGCTGGCGCAGGAACAGGTTCGCCGCATCGTTGCCTGACGCCGCGGGAGCGATCGTCAATTCGACGGTCGATACCGGCGGAGCGGTATTGATGCCGACGCCGCCCTCCGCATGGACGAGGAACTGCTGAGGCCCGGTCGACGCGAATACGTGCGAAGTTCCGGCGGAGTAGTTTCCATCGGACCACACGAATGAGCCCGCGTCACCACAGCTGTTGGTGTTCGCGCAGTTGGCAGCATTGCCGGCTTCGTTTGCGTCGCGCACCTTGGCCTGGGTGCCGCCCGCAAAACTGGAATCACCGCCGGCCTGGTTGCCGTTGCCGCCAGCCACCACGGCGGCGAATCCGCTTGCGACGTTGCCTATGCCAGCGCCGACAAACGCGTAGGAATTGCTTGCCCGGTTCGCACTTCCGCCGGAGATGGCCGCTGCGAATCCACTGGCATCACTGCCTGTCCCGCCAGCCACCGACGCGTACCCACCGCTGGCGATATTGCTTTCTCCACCCGCCACACTCGCGGAAGTGCCGCTGGCGCTATTAGATACCCCACCGGCTACAGTTGCGAATACGTCGGCCATGTTGTTCACGCCGCCGCCTATCGTTGCAAAGTCGCCGCTTGCTGAATTGGGATTGTCAAACCCGCTCAGCGTGCCGCCGCCTCCGGCGATGGTGACTCCTACGGCTCCGCCGGTAACGACGTTGCCGGAGTAGCCGCCGACAATGTTGGTTCCTGTAAAGGTGGTGTCTGCACTCGGCACGCCAAGCGTCAGGGCAGTCTGGCCGGCGGTGCGCAATACCAGCGGCTGCGAATCCGCGGTGCCGAGATAATTCGTCGGGGTAGTGCCGGCGTTGCCATCAAGGGTCCACGCGCCCGGGCACACGCTCGCTGTCGTCTCGGCGCTGACCGGTGTGCGGGAGGACAACTCGGCGAAATCGCCGCTGCCGGCCGGGCGCACCTTGACGCCGAGCCATGCGGTTCCGGCAACGTTTGCAAGCGGACCGAAATCCGCCTCGGCATTGAAACCGCCAGCGCGCACCGGCACTGCATGCAGCAACAGCGGACCGCCGACGGCGGAGCCGCCTTCGGCGGTGGCGTAGAGCGTCAGTTCCAGATCATAGCGCCCTTCGGCGGCCTTGCCGTTGTCCTGTAGGTTGCCGTGATACGTAAACGTCGCCGCGCGCCCGGCACTGCAAACCAGCAACAGCGCTCCGACCGCTGCATGCACGAAACTGTTCGCAAATCTCATGGCCCCTCTCCCTCGCGTGGCTCGATTCCCCGAGCGACATGATCAGACATACGGCAATCAGCGGGAAAAGCGGGCGCCGAGTACACCTTTGAAATCGACTAACGGGGACGGAGTAGTTAAGCGGTACGCAAGAAACGGACGGAATGGAATCTTGTGTTCGCGCTCGCGAAGTGCTCGTGCACTTGGTGCCGGTGGAGGGAATCGAACCCACACTCTGTTGCCAGAACTGGATTTTGAGTCCAGCGCGTCTACCAATTCCGCCACACCGGCTGATGTGATGTCGATGCGGGCGGGTGCCCGATCGTGGCAGGGGCGGGGATTATAGCGGCCCTCGCGGGTGCGGCATAGCCCGCGCGGTTGCTCGGCGCAATCCGGCGTCAGGTCGCGGGCTTGATGTGCGCCGATGCGCCGAGTTTCTGCAGCGCAAGCACCAGCAGGCGCGCGTCGGCTTCCGAGCGGATCGAGACCTCTTGTGCTTTGCCTTGCAGCAGGCGTTCGATCAGCAGTTTTGCTTCGGACAGCGGGACAGCGGCGGCCGAGTGCAGCAGCTGGATGCAGGTGGCGGTCTGCAAATCGCTCGCGCCGGTGATGGCAACCTGAGGCACGTGGCGAATCCGCGAGCGCGACGCCGCAGCGTCAGTGCGTCGCATCCAGCGACAGCTGGCGCTGGTCGCGGCTGTACCACTGTTCGTCGATCGGACGGAACACGGAGCATTGCGTCATCGCGCCACGATATACGTGCAGGGTCACGGCGATCGCGTCTTTACTCGGGTTGCGGATCGTGTGGTATTCGTGCGGCGGGATCAGGCTGCCGGCGGAGCCGGGGCCGACGTACATCGTGCCGCGCGGTTCGAAATGGTAGCGGCCGTCTTCCTGCGCAGTCAGTTCGTACGGCGTGATTTCGAGCGAGCCGTGCCACACGCCTTCCACGCACCACATGCCGCAGTGATCGTGGATCGGCGTGCCCTGGCCGGGACCCCAAGTCATCGCGATCACGCTGAAGCCGTGTTCGTCGCTGCGGTACAGCTCGCGCCGCGCGTAGTGATCGCTTGCGCGTTCGTAGCAGCACGCGGGCAGCTTCACACTCGGATCGCGGATCAGCTCGCACAGCGTGTTACGCAGGTCGTCGGTGATCTCGGTCGGACAATCGTGGCAGACGGCCGAGTTCAGGGCGTCGACGAGGCGTTGGGCGCCGGGGAAATCGAGAGCGAGCATGGAAGCGGGTCGGTGCGACGGAGTTGTCGCATTTTAGCAGTAGCGAGGGTGGGATGCTGGACGCAGTGCGGGCATTCTTGTGCGCTTCGCCGTGAGCGAGGGCTTAGGGCGAGGTAGGGCTCGTTTCGACGTCGGTACAAGCCCCGACCCTCATCCGGCGCTGCGCGCCACCTTCTCCCGGCGGGAGAAGGAACGGCCGTGGCGAGTGACTTTGAGCCGCTCTCCTTCGGGGGAGGGGTTGGGGTGAGGGTCGGGTTGTATCGACGTTGCTACAAGCCACGACCCTCATCCGGCGCTGCGCGCCACTTTCTCCCGGCGGGAGAAGGGTTGTCTGGTTACAGCTTGTCGAGAAAACTCGAAATAGCCGCTCCAAATCGCGGAATATCAACAAGAAACGCGTCGTGGCCTTGCGGGCTGTCGAGCGGCACGAAGTCGACTTCGGCACCGGCGGCGCGCAGGCCGTCAGCGATTTCCTGTTGTTGCGACAACGGAAACAGAATGTCGGTGCTGACCCCGATCACGAGCGCGCGTTCGACGTCGATGCGAGCGAGCGCGGCGGCGACGTTGCCGTTTCTGTATTCCGCAACATCGAACCAGTCGCTGGCGCGCGACAGGTACAAATAGCAGTTCGGATCGAAGCTGCGCACGAACTTGCGCGCGTGGCCATCGAGGTAGGACTCCACCGCGAACTCGGTGGCAAACGGTTCGTCCTCGCGCTTGTCCTGATCCAGCCGGATGCGGGCGAAGCGGCCGACCCATTCCATCGCCGATCGATACGTGATCACGCCGAGTTTGCGCGCGATCGACATGCCGGCTTCGGGGTAGTGGTCTTCGTCGTAGTCGCCGTTGCGCCAGCACGGGTCGAGCCGGATCGCTTCGCGCTGCAGCGAGCGGATCGCAATCGCAAACGGCTGCGCCTGCGGCGCGGTCGAGATGCTGATGTGCGCGCGCACGCTGCCCGGATGATTCTCCAGATAGCCGAGCGCGCTCATGCCGCCCATCGAATTGCCGATCAGGCAGCCCAGGCGCTCGATGCCGAGGTGTCGTACCAGTTCGTACGAAGCGTTCGCGATGTCTTCCAGAGCGAGCGCCGGAAAATCCAATTTGTATACTTTTCCGGTGGCCGGATCGGTCGACGCCGGGCCGGTCGAACCCTTGCAGCTGCCGAGCGAATTGGCGCAGATCACGAACCACCGGTTGGTGTCGATGTGCTTGCCCGGGCCGATCATGTCTTCCCACCAGCCCGGCGTCGGATCCTCGGCGTTGGATGCCGCATGAGCACCGGGCGAAAGCCCGGTGAGGATGAACACGCCGTTGTCGCGCGCTGCGTTGAGCGTGCCCCAGGTCTCGTAGGCCAACCGCGCGCCGGTCAGCGCGCCGCCGCGTTTCATCGGGAACGGCGAGGGCAGGTCGAAGTACTTTCTGGCGTCGGGCATGCGCGGCGGCGATGGTGGCGGAAGCGCGAGATTATACTGGTGGCGGAGCTCGACTCGGTGCCGCTTTCGGGGAGAGACGGATGGGAGCCGTTAAACCGTTCGTCCTGAGCGTAGGTGCGCCGCAGGCGGACCGAAGTCGAAGGACTGCCGCCTACGACGCTTCGACTTCGCTCGCTGCGCGAGCTACGCTCAGCGCGAACGGGTTCTTGCCATGTTTGCCAACTCATCACGCGTCGTAAGCAACCAACCAGCGCCGCATCCGCGCCTGCGCGAGATCGTGCGGCGGCATTTGCATATGCCGTTTCGTCGCGAGCCGAGCGCTGCAGGCCGTGCGGCGTTCGCTGCCGTCGCGGAAAATCTGCGCGCGCCGTTCATCCTCGATGCCGGCTGCGGCACGGGCGACAGCACCTTGGCGTTGGCGCGCCGGTTCCCGCAGCAGATCGTGGTCGGCGTCGACAAATCCGCCGTGCGGCTCGCCACCGGCCAGCGCGCATTGGCGCGTGCCGACGCGCCGCGCAACGCGCAGTTGTTGCATTGTGAACTTGTGGATTTCTGGCAGCTGGCCGCGGCTGCTGGCTTGCGCTGTTCGATGCAGTACCTGCTCTATCCGAACCCGTGGCCGAAGGCCGAACACGTGATGCGGCGCTGGCACGCGCACCCGGCGTTGCCGTGCATGCTCGCACTCGGCGGCACGATCGAGTTGCGTACGAACTGGGCGCTGTACGCCGAGGAGTTTGCGTTCGCGCTGCAAGTCGCGGGGATCACCGCGACGCTCGAAGCGCTGGTGCCGGACACGCCGCTGACGCCATTCGAGCGCAAGTACCGCGACTCCGCTCATGCGCTATGGCGTGTGGTCGCTGCCGTGCCGTGAATGCGCGCGCCGTGCGTGAATACCGCGCGCGGCGAGGTCGCGATTACACCTGAAAGCGCACCTGTCGACCGCGCTTCAGGGAATCAGGATCGCGCGCCAGAATTCAGCCTTCGCATCCAGGTCCAGGTACTTGCGCGTCGGCACCGGACTCGTCGACGGCAGTGCCAGGATGCGCAACGATTCGAGCCACGCGGCGAACTTCGGCCGTACGTGGCGCGCAAACGCCGCCGCCGCCTTGCTGCCGTTGAGTGCGATCACGCGCAGCTGCGGCATGGCGCGGAACGCCGCCTCGAAATCGTTTGGCGCCTCGTTGCGGATATTGCCGTCGAGGCTGCCGCGGCGCTCGGCGCGCGCGAGCACATCCCACAGCGCGATGCCATGATGTTCGAGAAAGGCCAAGCGCTGCGCGTAGTCGTCGCCGACGGTCGCGCCGTGGATGCGGGCGAGGATCGCCCAGAACTGGTTGCGCGGATTGCCGTAGTACTGCTGCCGGCGCAGCGATTCGTCGCCGGGCAGGCTGCCGAGCACGAGCAGCCGCGCGTGCGGCCACAGGATCGGCGGCAGGCCGTGTTTCACGACTGCGCGATCAGGGCACGACCTGGTCGATGATCAGTTCGATCGGCGTGGTGGTGGTGACCGCGAGCGGCTTGGAAACCGTCTGCAGGTCGCCGCTCTGCGCGATCGCATTGCCGGACTTGGACACCCGCGCGCCGATGATCACTTGTGGAAATTGCGACAGTTTCAGCGAAGGCATCATGCCCATGCCGTCGGTCAGCGTGACCGTCGTCGGCAGTTGGCTGGCCTGCAGGCGCTGGATTGCCACCGGCATCGGCGGACCGCTCGCGGCCTTGGCATAGACGAACAGCACATCGTTTGGCGCAAGCTTGGCCTTGAGCTTCGCATCGAGCGAAACCTTGACGGTCAGGTGCGGACCGTCGGCGCTGGCCGGCGCGGCGGCGGCGGGTTGCGGCGTCGCGTCGGCGGTTTCCGGCTCGTCCGGCGGCGGCGCGCGGCCGTCGCGCGCGGCTTCCGCGCTCGCGATCTGGTGTTGCACCGACTGCACGATGTTGGAATCCTTCGGCAACACCGCGAGCAGATGCTTCCAGCTCGCGATCGCGCTGTCGTACTTCTTCTGCTGGTAGTCGCTGATGCCGAGCAGCCACAGGCCGCGCTGGTTGTCCGGCGCAGCTTTCAGTGCGGTCTCGAGCAGCTGGCGCGGCTCGCCTTCGATGCGGCGCGAATCGCTCGACAGCGCCAGTGCTTCGGCATAGGCGATCGCGATGTCGGGATCGTCCTTGTTCAACTCGCGCGCGCGCTTGAGCGCGTCGCGTGCTTCGGCAAAATGTTCGGTCGCTTCGTACGCGCGACCGAGCAGCGTCCAGCCTTCGGCGTCGTTCGGGTTCTGCTTGAGCTTGGCGACCAGGCCGGCGATGGCTTGGTCCATGTTCTGTTCGTGCTCGGACGGAGCCTGTGCGTTGCCTGCAACCGGCGGCGGTGCATCCACCGCGCGCGGTTCGCCGACGAGGCGGTACAGCACGATCGCACTCGCCGGCAGCAGCAATGCGATGCCGAGCGCGGCGTAGAAACCGCTGCGCGACGGTGCCGGTGCGCGATCGAGCGCCGCCAGCACTTCCGAGCCGAGCGCGGCGCGCTTGGCGGCGTATTCGTCGGCGCTCAGAATGCCTTCGGCGCGCGCCAGCTCGAGTGCCTTGAGTTTGCGTCGCGCATCGCTCGACGGATCGGGCGCGCCGCTGCCTGCGTTGAGCAGCGTCGGCAGCACGAAGGCAAGCGCCGCGGCGAGCATCAGCGCGGCGAGGATCACGAACGTGAGCATTACCAGTCTTCTCCGGTATCGGTCTCGGCAACGGGTTGGCGTGCGCGCTTGCGCAGCACGTTGACCAGTACCCCGGCGCCGACCAGCAGCAGCGCGCCGGGCGCCAACCACAGCAGCAGGGTGCCGGGCTTGAACGGCGGATCGTACAGCACGAAATCGTTGTAGCGCGCCACCAGGTATTGCTTGATCTCGGCGTCGCTTTTTCCACTTTGCATCATGTCGAACACCTGCTTGCGCAGGTCCTTGGCCAGGTCCGCATCCGAATCGGCCAGGTCCTGGTTCTGGCATACCAGGCAACGCAGTTGCCGGGTCAGGTTCTGGAAGCGCACTTCCTGTTCGCGATCCTTGAACTGCAGCGGGTCGATCGCGTGCGCGACGCTGCAGCACAGCAGCAGCGCCAGCGCGGCATTGGCCATGCGACGCCTCATGGCGAAACAGCAGCCGGCTTGGACAACTCCGCGATCTTCGGCAGCAGTTCGTTCTTGATCGTTTCCGGCGTGAACATGCCGATGCGCTTGTAGCGGATCATGCCTTGCGCGTCGACCAGGAACGATTCGGGCGCCATGTACACGCCGAAGTCGATGCCGGCGTGGCCGTCCTGGTCGGTGATCACTGCGTCGTACGGATTGCCGAACTGGGCCAGCCAGCGCTTGGCGTCGTCCGGCTGGTCTTTCCAGTCCAGGCCGATCAGCTTGATACCGAGCGGCTTGATCTGCGCGGTCAGGATCGGATGCTCGAACTGGCAGGTCGGGCACCAGCTGCCGAACACGTTGATCAGGTACGGCTTGCCGAGCAGGTCGCGGCGCGCGATCGACTTTGTGGAATCGTATAGAAGTGGAAGTGTGAACTCCGGCGCCGGCTTGCCGACCAGCGGGCTCGGCACCTCGCTCATCTCGTGGTGCTTGTTCCACTCGATGCCGAACAGCAGCAAGCCGACCAGGGCCAGAAATACCGCGAGCGGAATCAGCCGGCCGATCATGCGCTGGCCTGGGCGGGTTGCGCCGGCGGCGCGGCCGGTGTTGCCGGTGCCGTCGCGTCGTCGCGCGCCGGCAAGCTGCGGAAGCGCCGGTCCGCCGCCGCGGTGAATCCACCGAACATCATGAACAGCCCGCCGAGCCAGATCCAGCGCACGAACGGCTTGACGTACACGCGTACCGCCCAGGCGCCATTGCCCTGTTTGGCTTCATCCAGCGGTTCGCCGAGCGCTACGTACAGGTCGCGCGTCAGGCCCGGATCGATATCGGACTTGGTCTGGATCTGGCCGCCGCCGGCGTACTGCCGCTTCTGCGGATGCAGCGTCGCAATCAGCTCGTCGTTACGCGAGACCTCGATCGTGCCTTCGTCGGCAACGTAGTTCGGACCCTGCGCGCGCTGCACGCCGCGGAATTTGAAATCCAGTCCGCCGACGCTTTTCGTTTCGTTCGGCGCGAAGCGCAAGTCGCTCTCGACGCTGGTCGCTTCCGTGATCAGCACGCCGGCGAGGAACAGCGCGACGCCGAAATGCGCCAGGATCATGCCGAGCATCTCCGGCGTGTAGCGCCCGCCGCGCGGCGCTTCGCGCCAGCGCTTGAGCGCATACAGCGCGATACCGGTGCCGACCCAAAGGCTGGCGGCGACGCCGGCGAGTCCGCGCAGCGAAGTGTCCGGCGCGATGAACTTCGCCGCCACGGCCGCCACGACGGCCAGGATCAGCGCAGGCTTGAGCGCACCGATCGCCGCGCGCCAATCCGCGCCGGCCCAGCGGAAGAACGGACCGAACGGCAGCAGGCACACCACCGGCAGCATCAGCAGCACGAACATGAAACCGAAGTAGGGCGGCCCGACCGAGATGCGCCCGGCGTCGAGCATCTCGCCGACGATCGGATACAGCGTGCCGAGCAGCACCATCGCCGCGGCCGTGGTGAACATCAGGTTATTGATCAGCAACAGCGTTTCGCGCGACAGCAGCTTGAACGGCTTGCCGCCGGCGACTCTCGGCGCGCGCACGGCGTAGATCAGCAGCGAGCCGCCGACCACGGTGCCGAGGAAACCGAGGATGAACTGGCCGCGCTTCGGATCCGACGCGAACGCATGCACGCTGGTGAGCACGCCCGAGCGCACCAGGAACGTACCGAGCAGCGACAGCGAGAACGCGATGATCGAAAGCATCAGCGTCCAGGCACGCAGCGAACCGCGCTTCTCGGTGACCGCCTGTGAATGAATCAGCGCGGTGCCGACGAGCCAGGGCATGAACGATGCGTTCTCGACCGGATCCCAGAACCACCAACCGCCCCAGCCGAGCACGTAGTACGCCCACCAGCTGCCGAGCGAGATGCCGAGCGTGAGGAAGGCCCAAGCCACGTTCGTCCATGGCCGTGCCCAGCGCACCCACGCCACATCGAGCTCGCCGCCGAGCAGCGCCGCGATCGCGAACGCGAACGCCACAGAAAATCCGACGTAGCCGGTGTACAGCATCGGCGGATGCATGATCAGTCCGGGATCCTGCAGGATCGGATTCAGATCGTTGCCGTCGGCGAGCGCCGGGATGTGGCGCAGAAACGGATTCGAGGTGAGGATCGTGAACAGCAGGAACCCGAAGCTGATGAAGCCGAGCACGCCGAGCACGCGCGCCATCAACGCATCGGGCAGGCGGCGGCTGAAAGCGGCCACGGCGACGCTCCATACATTGAGGATCAGCACCCACAACAGCAGCGAGCCTTCGTGCGCGCCCCACACGGCGGAGAAGCGGTAGTACCACGGCAGCGCGAGGTTCGAGTTCTGCGCGACGTAGGCGACCGAGAAATCCTGCGTCACGAATGCGTAGGTGAGCAGGCCGAACGCGAGCACGACGAACACCGCCTGACCGGCAACGGCGGGCCGCGCCAGCGCGATCAGCGTCGCCTGGCCGCGCCACGCGCCGAAGATCGGCACGGCACATTGCACGCCGGCAAGCAGCAACGCGAGGATCAAGGCGAATTGACCGAGTTCTGGCAGCATGGGGGCGGCAGGCGCTACAGCAGGGCGCAGGATTGCAAACGAGTCGATAGATTACGCGAGAGCGGCAATTAATGCGATTGCGTAGTTCTTCATCCCTGAAGCGCCCTCCAGTCGGCGTCCTGCCTCCTCCTTCAGCCCGCACGCGATGCGCTTCAACGCATCGCGTGAGCGCGCGGGCTTTCGACCCGCTGGCGGGAGAGGCCGCGCGCGCCAACGCGCGGGTGAGGGTGGCGCTTCAGACCGCGGAGGAATTCATCCCTGAAGCGCCCGCCAGTCGGCGTCCTGCCTCCTCCTTCAGCCCGCACGCGATGCGCTTCAACGCATCGCGTGAGCGCGCGGGCGAAGACGGCGCTTCAGACCGCGGAGGAATTCATCCTGAAGCGCCCGCCGGTCGGCGTCCTGCCTCCTCCTTCAGCCCGCACGCGATGCGCTTCAACGCATCGCGTGAGCGCGCGGGCCTCGACCCGATGGGAGAGGGGGAGTGATCGTCGCGCTGAGCGCGACAACCGTGTTTGATTGAAGCGGCTACTGCTTCTTCGCGTACCCAGCGCACCAGCCTTTCGCGTTGGCCGACTTGCCCGGGAACAAGTCGCATGGTCCGTAGCCGGTGCTGCCGCCGTGGAAGAAATTGCAGTTCGAGCACATCGAACCGGCGACGAACGTCGTCGCCTTGGCCTTGTCGACCTTGCTCGCATCCTCGGTGTAGTTGAGTGCTTGCGCGGTCGGATCGTCGGGCGCGATGTGCGGCAGGTCGTCGGCGCGCGCGGCGCGCGGCATGACCCCGGCAAGCGCGATGACACCGAGTGCGCAGCCGGCATCGGCGACGAAGCGGCGGCGGTCCGGACGTGAGGGGTTGATCGGATTCGACATGGTGTTCTCCTCTGCTGCGTCGTGACAGTTTATCGCCGGAGCGTGCCAGCGGGCGAATGCTGCGGCGCGCCGTCGGCGGGCACGACTGCCACGTCTATTTGCCCGCCGCCTGCGCCGCCTTGGCTTTTGCAATCGCGTCGGCGACTTCCTTCGGCATGTAGGTTTCGTCATGCTTGGCCAGCACTTCGCGCGCGGCAAAGCGGCCGTTGCTCATGCTGCCGGTAGCGATGATGCTCTGACCCTCGCGGAACAGATCGGGCAGGATACCGGTGTATTCGACCGGCATCTCGTGGAAGCGGTCGGTGACGGTGAAGTTCACCTTGAGCGAATCCGTGGCGCGCTGCACCGAGTGCTCCAGCACCACGCCGCCGAGCTTGAACGCGGCATTCGGCGGTGCCTTGCCGGCCAGCACCTCGGTCGGCGAAAACAGGTAGGTCTGGTACTTGCCGAGCGCGAACATGGTCAGCGTGGTGGCCACGCCCACGGCGAGCAGCACCAGCGAGATCGCGATCAGTCGGCGTTTGCGGGTCGGAGTCATGCGCTTCCCGTTGCGTTGTTGCCAGCCGAGGTCTTGCGCGCGGCTTCGCGTTTCAGGCGCGCGCGCAATTGCGTCAGCGCGCGGCGGCGACGCAGGATCGGCATCACCGCATCGGCCGCGAGCACGACGAAAAACACGCCGTACGCGGTCCACACATACGCGGCGTAGCCGTGCATGGCGAAGAAGTCGCTCATGCCGCCTCCCGCGCCAAGGCGCGTGCCCAGTCCTTGCCGCCTTCGAGTTCGAGCAGCATCGCGCGCGCGCGCGCGAGCACGCTCGCGAAAAAGTATACATGGGTCGCGAAAGCGAGCGTCAGCAGCGGCCACAGCATGCGTGCGTCGATCTTGGAGCCGGCGAGCAGGCTCACGCTCTGCGCTTGATGCAGCGTGTTCCACCACTGCACCGAGTAGTGGATGATCGGCAGGTTGACCACGCCGATCAGCGCGAGGAACGACGCGGCGCGTGCCGCCTGGCGCGTGTCCTCGATCGCGCCGTACAGGCCGATGACGCCGAAATACAGGAACAGCATGACCAGTTCGGAGGTCAGCCGCGCATCCCACGTCCACCAGGTGCCCCAGGTCGGCTTGCCCCACACCGAGCCCGTGACCAGCGTGATGAACGTGAACGCGGCGCCGACCGGCGCGCTCGCCATCGCCAGAATCTCGGACAGCTTGATGCGCCAGACCAGTCCGATGAAACCATTCACTGCCATGAACGCATAGGCGAACAATCCCATCCACGCGCACGGCACGTGCACGTACATGATGCGGAACGAGTCGCCCTGCTGGTAGTCCGCCGGTGCGACGACCAGGCCGCCGTAGAATCCCGCCGCGCCGCTCAGCAGCGCAATGGCATACAGCCACGGCAACCAGCGTCCGGCGAACGTGTAGAAGTACGGCGGCGAGCCGAGTTTGTGGAACCACAGGATGATTGGGTTCATGCCTTATCGTGTGCCGTCATTGCAGCGCAAGCTGTAATCCAGTTCTGGGTTCTCAGCGCTCATTGTCTTTGCCGTATGACGAGCAAGGCAGTTTACGTCAACGAAATTCTCAACGCGGCAGCCGCTGCCAGCGGCGCCAGCACCAGCGCCAGCACTAGCCACGCGCCGAGCCACAGCAGCGGTGCTGCGTACGGCAAGCCGGCCTGCGCGGCGTTGCAGGCGCCGGCGCCGAAGATCAATGCGGGCACGATCAACGGCAGCACCAGCAGGGTCAGCAGCATACCAGAGCGGCGCATGCCCATCGTCAGCGCCACGCACACCGCGCCGATCAGGCTCAACAGCGGCGTCGCCAGCGCGAGCGCCGCGAGCAACACCGGCTGCACCTTGTTCGGCAGATGCATCAGTTGGCCGGCGAGCGGCGCGATCAGCAGCAGCGGCAACGCGGTGGTCAGCCAATGGATCGCAATCTTGCACGCCAGCAGCAGCGACAGCGGATGCGGCGACAGCACGAGTTGCTCGAGCGAGCCGTCTTCCAGGTCGCTGCGGAACAACGTGTCCAGCGACAGCAGCATGGCGAGCAGCAACGCGACGAAGATCGTGCCGGCGGCGATGCGTTCGAGCACGACCTGATCGGGCCCGAGCGCGAATGGGAACAGCGCCACGACGATGATCGCGAACAGCAGCGGGTTGAGCGCGTCGCCGCGGCGGCGCCAGACCAGAGCGAGGTCGCGCCCGAGCAGCGCGGCGCACGCGGCGGAAGTGGTGCCGGGTTTCATGCGGCTTTCCTGAGCGCGATGCGCCGCGGCGTGCCGGACGTGTACGCGTACGCGCCGTGCGACGTGATCAGTGCGGCGCCGCCCTGGCGTGCGTGGTGATCGAGCAGGCGATTGACCAGTTCGATGCCGCCGCGATCCAGGTTCGCGTACGGTTCGTCGAGCAGCCACAGTCCAGCCGGGACCAGCAGCAGGCGCGCCAGTGCGACGCGCTTTCTCTGGCCGGCCGACAGCGTGCGCAGCGGTTGCTCCTCGAAACCTTCGAGGCCGACGCTGGCCAGCGCCAGCTGCGGCGTGATGCCGCTCTTGATCCCGCCGAGGCCAATCGCAAAGCGCAGGTTCTGCAGCGCGGTGAGCTCGAGTTTCAGTCCGAGCAGATGGCCGAGAAGCGCCACCTGGTGCGACAGGCGCGCGGTCGTCAGCGGCGTGCCGTTGAGCAGCACCTCGCCGGCGCTGGGCTCGATCAGTCCCGACAGCACCTTGAGCAGGCTGGTCTTGCCCGAGCCGTTGTCGCCTTCGATCAGCACCACTTCGCCCGCGTGCAGCGCGAACTCGAGCGGGCCGAAGATCGCCTCGTCGTTGCGCGCAAAGGTCAGGCCGCGGGCTTCGAGCAGCGGCAGGATGTCGTCGGCCAGGTTCATGAGGCGCGCGATACTAGCATCGCCACGCGCTTCATGCCGAAAATGGCGACAGACGCTGCATGACCAGCGCGTCGGCCGCGGCAAGATCGACCTGCGCCAGGTCGGTCTTGCCGGCGGTGAGTTCGCGCAGGATGCCGCTCTGGATTTCGCCGCGCGCGAATGCGACCGCGTACGGCACGCGCGAGAACGTGACCATCCAGTAGCGCGGCACGAAGCGGCCCGGATGTCGCTCGGCCAGCGTGCGTTCGAGCGCGCGCATCAGCAGGAAGTGCGCGTCGGCGACGCTGTCGCGCATCTCGACGTAGTTCTCCAGCGCCATCGCGGCGATCGCGTCGGCGTTGGGTTTGCGCCGGCGTTCGAATTCGGCGAACGCAGCGGCACTGTCGCGCGTATCGGCCATCAAGTCCGCGAGTTCAACTGCGTCCTCGAAACCGCAGTTCATGCCCTGGCCGTGGAACGGCACGATCGCGTGCGCCGCGTCGCCGATCAGCAGCGCGCGGCCGCCGCTGTGCCAGCGTTGCAGGTACAAGGTGCCGAGCAGGCCGGTGGGATTCTCCGCGTAGTCTTTTTCGAGGTCCGGAATCAGCGCGCGCGCGTCGGCGAAGTCGCGCGCGAACAGCGCGCGCGCGTCGGCGGGTGTGCGCACCGTGGCGAAGCTCGGATCGCCCTGGTTCGGCAGGAACAGCGTGACGGTGAAACTGCCTTGCGCGTTCGGCAGCGCGATGCACATGTAGTTGCCGCGCGGCCAGATGTGCAGCGCATTGGCTTCCATCTGGAACGCACCGTCGCGCGCGGGAATTTCCAGTTCCTTGTAGCCGTGATCGAGCGGTTCGAAGCGCTCGCCGAGATCCTCCTGTTGCGCCAACGCGGCACGCAGCGCGGAACCCGCGCCGTCGGCGCCGATCACCTGGACGAACGCGTGCTCGCGTGTCGTGCCGGCGTCGTCGCACAGCTGCAGGGAGGCGGTGTCCCAATTCACACCCGCCAGGCGCTGCCCGAAATGAATGCGCGCGCCGCTCGCCTCGGCGGCGTCGAGCAGCGCCATGTTCAGGCTGCCGCGATTGACCGACCAGATCACTTGCGAATCGTCGCGGCCGTAGCGCAGCAGTTCGGTATGGCCGTCCAGGCGATGCACCATGCGGCCGCGCATCATCACCGCGATCGGTTCGATCTTGCTCTGCAGTCCGGCCACGCGCAGGCCGTGCCAGCCGCGCTCGGCCAGCGCCAGGTTGATCGAGCGTCCGCCGAGAAAGCCGTGACGGCGCGGATCCGGCCGGCGTTCGAATACCTCGACGTCGAAGCCGTGCTGCGCCAGCAGCGTCGCAGTGAGCGCGCCAACGAGTCCGGCACCGGCAAGGGTGAGCGTGCGTTTCATCCGCCAAGTATGCCGGAATCGAAGGGCGCGGCGCCGCCTATTCGCTGCCGGCGATGCCGAGTGCCGGCGGATCGAGCAGCCATTCGCGCAACAATGTGCGCTCCAGCGGCGGGCTGATGAAGTAACCTTGTGCGTAGTCGCAGCCGTATTGGCGCAGACGATCGAGCACGGCGCGCGTCTCCACGCCTTCGGCCACGATGCGGCGGCCGAGCTCGTGGCCGAGCGCGATGGTCGAGCGCACGATCGCGGCGTCGTGTTCGTTGATCATCATCTCGCTGGTGAACGAGCGGTCGACTTTCAATTCGGTGAACGGCAGATGCTTCAAGTGCACCAGCGAGGAATAGCCGGTGCCGAAATCGTCGATCGACAAGCCGACGCCGATCGCGCGTAAGCGCGTGAAGATGCCCGCCGCGAACAGCGTGTCGCCGAGGATGCCGCTTTCGGTGATCTCGATCGTCAGCTGGCTCGCATCGAGCCCGACATCTCGCAAGGTCTGCTCGATGTGCTGCGGCAACTTGCTGTCGCGCAAATTGTGCGGCGACAGGTTCACCGACACGCCGACGTTGATCCCCGAGTCGTGCCAGGCGCGGCAATCGCGGATCGCGGTCTTGAGCACCCAGCGCGCGATGCGGTCGATCACCTCGCTCGATTCGGCCAGCGGCAGGAATTCGTCCGGCAGCAACAGGCCGCGATCCGGATGCTTCCAGCGCAGCAGGGCCTCGACGCGCACGACCTCGCCGCTGACGAGGTCGATCTCGGGCTGGTAGTGCAGAGCCAGATGGCGATCGTCCACGCTGCCGCGCAGTTCGGTGATCAGCTTGATGCGTGCCGGCGAGTGCGCATCCTGCTGCGAGTCGTACGTCATGGTGCCGCTGCGCGCGCTTTTTGCCGCGTACATCGCCACGTCGGCGCGGCGCATCAGCGTGGTCGGGTCGCTGCCGTGGCGCGGCGCGTGCACGATGCCGATGCTGGCGCCGACGCTGAGCTTGTGTTCCTCGATCTCGAACGGCGGCTCCAGCGCCTTGAGCAGCTGCACCGCGAACGCCTCGGCCGCCGGTGCTTCGCTGTGACCGGCCACGACGATGCCGAACTCGTCGCCGCCCAGGCGCGCGATCGTGTCGGTCGCGCGCAGTTGCGCGCGCAGGCGCTGGCCGACGTTGGCCAGCAGGATATCGCCGGTGTAGTGGCCGAACGTGTCGTTGATTTCCTTGAAGCCGTCCAGATCGAGAAACAGCAGCGCGAACGGAATGCCGCTGCGGCGCAGGTTGTGGATGCCCTGTTCGATGCGGTCGTGCAGCAGCACGCGGTTCGGCAGTCCGGTCAGCGCATCGTGCAGCGCCTGATGCTTGAGTTCATCCAAGTGTGCCTTGCGATCGCTCACGTCGCGCAGGATCGCGATCCAGTGACTGGAGCGCTCGGCATTGCCGTTGACCGGCATTGCATGAATTTCCAGCGCATAGCTCGAATCGTCCGGACGCAGTGCCGGCACCTCGACCTGGAACGGCTGGTTGCGCCGCACGCTGTCGAAAAATGCCTCGAACGCCTGCTCCTCGCCGCCGGACAGGCGCAGGCGCCGCGGCGAACGACCGAGTGCATCCTGGGCGGAATAGCCGGTAATGCGCGAGAAGCCCTGGTTGACGAACGTGATGCGCAGGCCATCCGCGTCGTCGACCTGCTGCATGATGACGAAGCCCTCGGCGGCATTCTCGACCGCGGATCCGAGCAGCTGCAGTTGTTCGTTCGCCAGCGCCAGCTCGCGCGTGCGCTCGGCGACGCGTTGTTCGAGACGCTCGTTGGCGGCGCGCAGATCGTCTTCGAGCCGCTTGCGCTGGAAGAATTCCGGCACCACGCCGGCGTTCACTGCCGCGCCGGCGTTCGCCGCCGGCGCGCGCCGATGCGCCGCCAGGTGCTGCTCGATCCGCGACGGCGGCGCCATGATGAATCGGCAGTGTTCGCCGCCGGCGGCCAGGCACTCGATCTCGGCGGCGACCAGCGGCACGCCGAAGCTTTCCTCGCACCAGCCCGAGGAATAGCCCGCATTCATGATGCATACCGGACGGTCGCTGCGCTTGTTCTTGATCAGCCACGAGTGCGATTCGAACGAGAACGGGTGGTCGTAGATCAGGAAATAGTCCTCGTCCGGCGACGGCCGCGATTGCGGCGAGATGTCGACGAACGCCCAGCCGGAAAACGCGAAGTGAATCGGTCCTGCCGACAAGTTGTCGATCGGCTCGTTCACCTTCATCTTTTGCTGGAAGCAGCGCGCATCGGCCTTGCCCAGCGCATGCGCCAGATCGAACAACAGATTGTCGGCGACGCGGCGTGCCTGTTCCTCGCCCTGGTCCTGATACAGCTTCATCACCAGTTCGACGAATTCCACCGACAGCGAAGCGGCGCGCAGCAGCACATAGCGTTCGCCCGCAATCGAGATCGTCGCGGTATCGGGTTGCTCGACGCGATTGGCGAAATAGCGCGCCACGTATTCCTGCGCGCGCAGGAACGGAGCCTCGAACTGCGCGGGTACCTTGACCGTGGTGAGCCGGTCGGCCGGAATCGCGGCGGTGTGGGCGGCGCGCAAGCGCGCCAATTCCTCTTCCAGCGTTTTGATCCGCGCAAGCAACCCGTCGCGCGTGTCGTGCGTCTTCCCGGTCAATCCCGATCGACTGTCCGGCAGCATTGATTCGCGCTCGATCGCCATGTCCCCGCATCGCGCTGTGAATCCGGTTGCAGTGTATTCCAATGGCGGGGGGATGGCCATTGGCTTGACTCGCCATTTCCGCGCAGGCGCGGGTTGGCTCCGAGCTCGTCATTCCAGCGCAAGCTGGAATCCAGTTCTTTCTTTTGGCTTGTCTCTTCTTCATGGAAGAGCCAAAGCGTTCCACTCCTCCTGCGGAGGAGCGGGTCACTTCTCTTTGCTTGCCCAAAGAGAAGTAACTAAGAGAAAGGGCACCCCGATCGGTCGCCCCCTGCGGGCATCCTGCCCTACGGGTCCGCGAGCGCACTCCGGGGTTCGCCGGACGTACATCCGTGTACGTTCGGCGAAGCGCGTGCATCGTGCACGCGCCCCCTACGGGGCCTGATCCTCCATGCGCTCGCCGCGCCCGGCGGGGACCCGGAAGAAGCGCGCTTCGTGCGCGCAGAAGCGACAGCAACAGAAGAGCCACAGCAGAGCCGCAGCAGAGCCGCAGCAGAGCCGCAGCAGAGCAGTAAGAGCGACGCTTTGCTTTGCATGCTCTTTCTTCGCTTCTGCGCGCAGGAGCGCGCCGCTCTACCCGGGGCCCCCGTGAGTCGCGGCCCGCGGGCGGAGGATGGTCCGCAGGATCGCGCACACGATGTGCGCGAGTTTTCCGAACGCACATGGATGTGCGTCCGGAAAACCCCGTAGCCCGCGGGCGCACCCGGAGGGCAGGATGCCCGCAGGGCGCGACGTTCGGGGCGCATTCTCTTTGGTTACTTTCTCTTGTGCGAGCAAGAGAAAGTGACCCGCTCCTCCGCAGGAGGAGTGGAACGCTTTGGCTCTTCAATGAAGAAGAGACAAGCCAAAAGAAAGAACTGGATTCCAGCTTTCGCTGGAATGACGAGCGAGAGCAAGAATTGGATGACCAGCCGCTGTTGAAGAGCGCCTCCCGCCTGCGCGGGAATGACGAGCATGAGAGCAAGAACTGGATTCCCGCCTGCGCGGGAATGACGAGCATGAGAGCAAGAACTAGATTCCCGCCCTACGCGGGAATGACAAAGCGAAAGGGAAGAACTGGATTCCCGCCTACGCGGGAATGACGAGCATGAGAGCGGAGCGACTTCGTGCCAACAACCTACAAGAAAATCAAAAGCGGCCGTCAGGCCGCCGTGCGGCCCCGCCAGTGCGCGACCGCGCGCACGAACCGCGCGCAATCCGCGTAGCGGTTGTACAGCGGCGTCGGCGCCGCGCGGATGACATCGGGTTCGCGCCAGTCGACGATGATGCCGTTCGCGGTCAGGTGTTCGAACAGGCTGCGGCCGGCTGCGCGCGGGCCCTTGACGCGCAGCGATAGCTGGCAGCCGCGGCGGGCGGGATCGCGCGGTGTGGCAATTTCCACAATGTCGCCAATCTCGCGTTCGATCTGTTCGGCGAAAAAAGCGGTCAGCGCGAGCGATTTTTCGCGCAACCGCGCGATGCCGGCACGGTGGAAGATCTCGAGCGACACGCGCAGCGGTGCCAGCGCGAGGATCGGCGGGTTGCTCAGCTGCCAGCCGTCGGCACCGGGCGTAGGGTGGAAGTCGGGGCCCATCTTGAAGCGCGTCGACTGATCGTGACCCCACCAGCCGGCAAAGCGCGGCCGCTCGCTACGCGCATGGCGTTCGTGCACGAAGCAGCCGGCGACCGCACCCGGTCCGGAGTTCATGTATTTGTAGCTGCACCACACCGCAAAGTCGGCGCCGCTGTCGTGCAAGTTCACCGGCACGTTGCCGACCGCGTGCGCAAGATCGAAGCCGACGACGCAGCCGTTGCGCTGCGCCAGTTGCGCGATTGCTTTCAGATCGAGCACCTGGCCGGACAGGTACTGCACGCCGGGCAGCAGCACCAGCGCGAGGCGCGCACCGTGCGCATGCAGCGCGCGTTCGATCGCCGCGGGCGAGATCGCGCCGCCAGGCTCGTCGCCCTCCAGTTCGATCAGCGCCTGCGCCGGATCGTGGCCGTGGAAGCGGATCTGCGATTCGACCGCGTAGCGATCGGACGGGAACGCGTTCTTCTCGATCAGGATCGCCGGCCGCTGCGCGGTCGGACGGTAGAAGCTCACCATCATCAGGTGCAGATTCGCGGTCAGCGAATTCATCGCCACCACTTCGGACGGCGTCGCGCCGACCACCTCGGCCAGATGCTCGCGCACGAATTCGTGATACGGCATCCACGGATGCTTGCCGCGGAAATGCGCCTCCACCGCGAGGTTGCGCCAGTCGTCGAGTTCGTCCAGCAACGCGGCGCGCGTGGCGCGCGGCTGCAGCCCGAGCGAGTTGCCGCACAGGTAGACCTGTTCGGTGTGCCCGTGTGGCGGGATCAGGAACTCGTCGCGGAATGCGGCCAGCGGATCGGCGGCGTCGCGCGACTGCGCGGCCACGTCGGCGGCGGTTGGCGGCCCCTGCATCAGTGCGGCTTGAGCGACTGCAGCACCAGGTTGCAGCCCTTCTCGTAGTTCGCGGTCCATTCCGGCGTGGTTGCCGCGAGCATCGGCCGCGCGCAACGCGCGTGCACCATGACGTGACCGTTGAGGTACCAGGTTTCGCGATACTCGTAACGGGTCTTGCCGTTCAGCGCGAAATACCGCAGCACCGACGAATCGACGCCTTCCATGCGTTGCTCGTAGCCCGGCATCTGCTTGGCCTTGTCCAGGCCGACGTTGACCAGCGACTGGAAGTTGCTCGAGTCGTCGAGCAGCTTGGTCTCGACCGTGACGCGGGTCGCCTCGCCGCTGTTCGTGTCGGCCGGATCCTTTACCTGGAAGGCGATGAACTGCGGATTGCCTTCGTTCTTCTGCATGATCACCGGCCATTCCGGCGGCGCGCTGAAATGCACGAAGCCCTGGTCGAGCGAATACGCACCGCTGTCGGCGAGAGCGGCGCCGCTGACGGCGAGCGCAGCGACGAGGTATACAAATGCAAAACGTGCCATCTCAAATCTCCGGCGGTCAGGCGAATCGGGCAGCGCTCAGGCCGAGCCACTGCAGGGCGGTGCCATGATATAGCCGATCCTGCTCGGCGTCAGCGAGGCCTAGTGCGGCGATGCCGGCGCCGGGTTCCTGCTCGCCGAGCGGGAACGGATAGTCGGTGCCGAGCATCACGTGCTCGCTGCCGGCGACGTCGAGCAGGTAGCGCAGCGCGCGCACGTCGTGCACGCAGGAATCGAAATAAATGCGATCGAAGTACTCGCGCGGATTGCGCGCGTTGTCGGTGGCGACCAGGTCGGGCCGCATGCGGAAACCGTGCTCGATGCGGCCGATTGTGTACGGGAACGCGCCGCCGCCGTGCGCGAAGCACACGCGCAATTTCGGCAGGCGCTCGAGCACGCCGCCGAAGATCAGGCTGCACGCCGCGCGCGACTGCTCGGCCGGCATGCCGACCAGCCACGGCATCCAGTATTTCGGCATGGTCGGCGTGCCCATCATGTCCCACGGATGCACCAGGATCGCGGCACTCAGATCGGCGGCGGCCTCGAAGAACGGGAACAGCTCCGGCGCGTCGAGATTCCACATGTCCACATGTGAACCGATTTGCACGCCCTGCAGGCCCAACTCCTCGATGCAGCGCTCCATCTCCTGGATCGCCAGCGTCGGCGACTGCAGCGGCACCGTGCCGATGCCGGCGTAGTGGCGCGGGTGCGTGCGGCACACTTCCGCGGTGTGGTTGTTCAGATAGCGGTGCAGCTCCAGCGCCTGTCCGGGCTTGGCCCAATACGAGAACAACACCGGCACGGTCGAGATCACCTGCGTCTGCACGCCGAACTTCGCGTAGTCGGCGATGCGGTGCTCGGCGTCGAACGCATTGGCCCAGACTTCGCGGAAGAACTTGCCGTCCTTGTAGATGCGGTGGCGGCCTTCGGTTTGGACCATGACCGGGAAACGGTCGTCGCCGTATTTCTCGGCCAGATTCGGCCAGTTCGGCGGCAGGATGTGCGCATGCGTGTCGATCTTCAGCATGCGCGGATTGTAACAGGCTGTCGGGCAGGCGCCGTCTCGCGCGTCGGCAACATCCGCGAGCGGCACGTGCGCATGTTCGCTGCCGCCGCTGCGACGCGAAGCGGTGCTGCTCAAGCCGCGGCGTCGCTGGCGCGCGCTGGCGTTTTCGGCGCCGCGAGCAGATGTGCCAGCGTATTGACGCTGTCGGTGATGCGGTCGCTGCCTTCGATCCACGCCGCGGCGAGTACACGCTCCTCGTCGCTGGCTGCGGCGCTGTCCAACGCGCTGGCGAGCGCGTGTTGCTCGCCGCGCAGCGCATTGTCGCGCGGCGCCGGCGCCGCGTTGCGCAGAGCCTGTGCGATGCCGGCCAGGTCGGCGTCGACGCGTTGCGCGAATGCGAGCACGCGTTCGCGCGCCGGCAGCGCGGGCGCAATCTGACGCGCGGATTCCAGCGCCATTGCCGCGCGCAGGAAGCGGTTCGCGTTGGCGAACACTCCCTCGGCGGTGGCGACGAGCGCGCGCTCGGTGCGCGGTTCGCTGCGCAGGCGGTCGAGCGAGGCCTGCGCGTTCGTGCGCGCGCTGCGCGTGGCGCTGCGCACGTCGACGCGCACGCGCCGGTCGTCGCCGAGTACGGCGAGGAAATAACGGCGGTATGCATCCAGCATGTCGGCCAGCGCCGCGCGCACGCGGCCGCGCTCCCACGTCGGCCAGGCGACGTAGGCGATCAACGCCAGCGCACTGCCGACGCTGGTGCCGAGCGCGCGCGCGGCCATGGTTTCGCTCGGCGAGATGCCCTCGAACGTCAGCAGCACGACGATGCAGCCGGTCAGGAACATCACGCCCAGGCCGTAGTGCATCGTGGTCAGCTGACGAAAACCGAAACACAGCAGCGCGAACAGCACCAGGCGCGGCCAATCGCCGGCAAACGCAAAATGCAGCAGCGCGGTGGTCAGCGCCAGGCCGAGCAGGGTGCCGATCACGCGCAGCAGGCCGAAACTGAAGGTGCCGGCGAAATCGGGCTTGAGCACGATTGCCGTGGTCATCGGGATCCAGTAGCCGTGCGGGATGCCCCACAGGCGCTCGCCCGCGACGGCAAGCGCCAGGCATACGCCGCAGCGGATTGCGTGGCGGCACGCGATCGAAGACAGGCGTAGATTCGCGCGCAGGATCGCGCGCGCATTGCGCGGACGCAGGTCGCGCGGCAGGCGTGCGTCGTATGCTTCCAGGCGCAACTCGCCGCGGCTGCCGGCGAAGTCGGCGTTGCGCACCGCGGCACGCAGCTGGCCGCCGAGCGCCAGCGCATGCGCCTGTGCAATCGTCAGGCCGCGCCGGTCGTGCGCGTCGAATGCCGCAGCGTCGATTGCGCCGAGCGAGGCGAGCGCGGCGTCGAAGCCCTCCAGTGCGGCGCTCGCGGTCAACGGTGTGGCGCCGGCGTCAAGCGCGGCGCCTATCGCGTCCAGCACGCGCGCGGCGTATTCGCGCAGGCGCTGCAGCGTCGCCTTGAGGCCGCTGTCGCTGCAATGCTCGTCGAGGTTGCCGAGCGCGAGCAGCTCCAGGCGGATGCGTTCGACCAGTTCGGCGAGTACGCGAAACGCTTCCATCGCGGCGCCGCGCGAGCGATACGAACCGTGCAGCGCGTCTTCGACTTCGCCGACGGCCAGCGTCATCGGCGGCGCGCGGCTCGCGTCGCCGCGGCTGCGCGCATCGACGGCGAGGCCGCGGCACAGGCGCGCCAGTGCCGTGCGCTCGGGACGGTAGCGCTGCAGCGGCCATGCCGCGATCGCGAACAGCGTCAGCAGCAATCCGCCGCCGAAGAACAACAGCGACGGCCCGATCGCCTCGCGCGGCGAACTCGGAAACGCCGCGGTGACGACTAGCAGGATCATGCTGATCAGGCCGATGCGGCCAGCTTCGACACCGAGCGCCACGAGCAAGCCGCCGCCGAAGCCCCACAGCAGCGCGGCCAGCGTGATCAGCACGTCGCTGTGGCCCACGGTGTAGCCGACGAACGCCGACACGCCGGCCGCGGCCGACGCCGCGAACATGCGGCTCATGCGCAGCCGATACGGACCCGGCTGGTCGGAGAACATCGTGTTGAGCGCACCGACCGCGATGCCGAGGCCGATGCCGCGATGATTCGTCGCCAAGCCGAGCGCCAGCGGCAGCGCCACCGCCGCGGTGTTGCGCAGCGCGACGACGTACGGCACGTCGCGCGGCTTGAGCGTGAGCAGGGTGCGGAACATGCGCGCCATGATAGCGGCTGCGCGATGTCGCATGATCGAGCGTTCGTGCCAGGAACCCTTCGGATCAATGTTTCTCGAGCGACAGTCCGGGCACGTAGAAGCTCGCCACACGCGTGGCGATCGGGTTGACCGCGTCGCCGCGGTCGATGTTGCACAACACGAACACGCTCAAGCCGTCGTCGGGTCCGGCGGGCGGCTTAAGTTCCCGGTTCGCGAAGCCGTAGCCGGCGGCCTTGACCAGCTTGCCGTCGCGCACCACCGCGAGCGACAGGCCCGGAATGCGTTGCTCGGCGATGAACGCCGTCGCATAGTCGTCGATGCGAGCGGATTTCCCTGCCGCCAGTGCCGGTGCGGTCAGCAGGATCAGCAGCAGCGCGCGTGTCGCGATCATTGGACGTGGCCTTTCGAGTGCGACGAACCCGTCACGCCCGCGCGGCCTAGCGGTACTTGTCCGGTGCCGGGTTGACGTGCCCGCAGGCGCGGCAGGTGCGTGCCTCGAGTGAACGGTAGAAGCGCTCGAACACCGGCGGGAAATCGTGTTCGACGTCTTTGAGCGTGAAGAATTCCTCGTGCAATTTGTGGTTGCAGCGCTCGCAATACCAAAGCAGGCCGTCCAGCTCGTGCGGCAGGCGCTTGCGCTCGATAACCAGGCCGATTGAATTGGCCGCGCGTTGCGGCGAATGCGGCACGCGCGGCGGCAGGTAGAAAATCTCGCCGGCGCGGATCGGGATGTCGCGGGATTGTCCATCCTGCTGCACCTTCAACACCATCTCGCCTTCGAGCTGGTAGAAGAATTCCGGACCTTCGTCCCAGTGGTAGTCGGTGCGCACATTCGGTCCGCCGACGATCATGACGATGAAGTCGCCATCGACGATGCATTTGTTCGCCACCGGCGGTTTGAGCAGGTGGCGATGTTCATTTATCCACTTGTGGAAATCGAGCGGAGCGGCGAGCATGCATGGGACCTCGGAGTGCTGCAGCCCACAGCATACTATGCGCCGCGCATGCTGCGAGCCGGCTCGGCCGTGCGGGCCCGCGATCCCGCGGTCAGCGACTATCCGGCAGCACCGCGATGCATTTGAGCTCGATCGCGATCGGCGTCGGCAGCGCGCTGATGCCGAGCGTGGTGCGGCACGGCTGCGCGGCGGTGAAGTATTCGGCGTAGACGCGATTGTAGGCGGCGAAGTCGCGCGCCATGTCGGTCAGGAAAACGGTCACGTCGACGAGATCCTCCCAGCGCGCGCCGCTTTCCTCGAGCACGGCGCGCACGTTGGCGAACACGGCACGGCATTGCGCCTCGATGTCGTAGCTGAGCAGGCGCCCATCCGCGTCGTAGACGTTGCCGATGATCGCGTTGGTCTGCGCATCGCGCGGACCGACGCCGGACAGGAACAGCAGGTTGCCGACACGGCGCGCGTGTGGATAGGCGCCGACCGGCTTCGGCGCACGGCCGGCGTGGACCACGTCGTTCACGGCGCGCCTTCCTTGCCGCTGCCGATGCTGATGTCGTGTCCGGACAGCACGTGGCCCTGCTTGTCCGTGCCGCTCAAATGATAGCTGCCGGGGCGCAGGAACAGCTCGCCGGTCGCCTCGCCATGGTGGCTGACGATGCGGTTCGCCACCGAGGCGTCGTCGGAGACGACATTCATGCGCACGCGGTCGGCGGGGATCGCGTCTTCGCCTTCGTTCGCGTAGCGCGCCTCGACCAGGCACGGGAACACGTTGTGGCACAACTCGCTCGCCACCGGATAACTGCTGCGCAGGCCGCCGAGGGTGAGCCAGTCCGGACGCGTGTCGTTGCCTTCCTGCGGCGGGAAGAACACGCTGACGTCGTATTGGCCGGGCTTGAGCGTCCACGCCTTGCCGTCGGCGTTGACGAACGCGGTCGGCTCGCTCAGGCGATGTGCGCGCGTCACGGCGAGATAATCCGGATGGTCCTGATCGGTGCGCGCGTGCTGGATCAGCATGGTCTGCTCCACGCACAGCGGATCGAAGCCGGCGACCTTCTCGAAAAACTCGACCATGCTGCTGCCGCCCAGGTACTTGCCGGTCTTCTGGATGTGCGCGAAGCCGGCATTGACGACCAGGCGCGCGTTGGGATCGTGCTTGAACACCTGCGCATACAGGCTTTCCGCGCCGGCGCGCTCGCGCGCATCGCCGACGCCGGCGTTCTCCACGTCGTAGGCGACGACCTTGAAGCCGAGCTTGAGCGCGGTGCGCACCATCTCGCCGTATAGCGGCTCGCTGGTGTAGAAACCGCTTTTGGCGGTCGGATAGCCGCGCTTGTTGAGATCCTTGTCGGTGCCGTACAAAGTCTCGGCGGCGAAATAGTTGAAGCCCTGCTGGCGCAGCTTGGACAGCAGCTGGATCGTCAGCGTGCGCGTGATCGGCGCGCTGTGCGCCTCGTTGAAAAATACCGCCTTGCGGTCTTTGGTCAGCGCGAGGATCACGTCGGCCGCGGGCTTGGCCTGGTAGCCGCCGTTGAGCGGCGACGGACCGTCGTCGGGCTGCACCGGCTGCGCGATCGAGAACGTGCGCCGCGCGCCGTTGTAGTCGCCGATGTAAGTCTGGAACCAGCTCAGGTACTGGCCGAAGATGAGCTGGAACGCGCGCTCCTTGTTCGAGTCGTAGTGCGACTGCATGAACTCGTACTGGCCGAGCAGGCCCGGTTGCTTCTGCGCATCGCGCATGATGCCGTCGGACTTGTCCGCGGCCTGGATCTGCAGGCGGCGCCATTCCGACGGCGAAACGTCGTCGCTGGTGGGCGTCTTGGTGCTGCCGGCGTTGGCGCCTGCGGCGATGAGCTGCGCGGCGAAAAAGCACAAGGCAACGGTTGACCGTCGAAACATGGACGACTCCTCCAATCGTGTCATGTATGTAGTTCCGGACGGATCATTCGGCATTTTCGTTGCAGCGTCGCGGGCCTCAAGTCATGTCGCCGCACACGAGCCGCAGCGCGTGCAGATAGCGCTCGCTCATGTGCGCACGCGCGCTCACGGTCATGCCTAAGTCGCGGATGCGGCCGTCGTGCAGGCCGTATACCCAGCCATGCACGGTCAGCGCCTGGCCGCGTTCCCACGCGTCCTGCACCACCGTGGTCTGACACACGTTCAGGGTCTGCTCGATCACGTTGAGCTCGCACAGCCGCGCGTGGCGCAGCGAATCGAGCTCGACCGTGGCGAGCGCACGCTCGTGCTTCTGCGCGACGTCGCCGACGTGCCGCAGCCAGTTGTCGACCAAGCCGTGGCGTTCGCCGTGCAGCGCCGCCTGCACGCCGCCGCAGCCGTAGTGACCGACCACCATGACGTGCTCGATCTTCAGGATGTCGACCGCGAACTGCATCACCGACAGGCAGTTCAGATCGGCGTGCACCACGACGTTGGCGACATTGCGATGCACGAAGATCTCGCCCGGCGCCATGCCGACGATCTGGTTCGCCGGCACGCGCGAATCCGAGCAGCCGATCCACAGGTACTTCGGCGCCTGCTGCTGCGACAGGCGCTTGAAGAACTGCGGATCCTGCGCGCGCACGCCTTCGGCCCAGCGGCGGTTGTTCTCGAGCAGGTCGGAAAGGTCCGTCATTCGTTTAGTCCAGGGCCAGGCACACGTTCTTCGGCTCCGTGAAAAACCGCAGCGCCTCGGCGCCGCCCTCGCGTCCGACGCCGGAATCCTTGACCCCGCCGAACGGCGTTCTCAAGTCACGCCTGAGCCAGCAGTTGACCCACACGATACCCGATTCCAACCGCGCCGCCACGCGGTGCGCACGCGTCAGGTTCGAGGTCCACACCGAAGCGGCCAGACCGTAACGCGTCGAGTTCGCGATCGCGACCGCCTCGTCGTCGCTGTCGAACGGCAGCAAGGTGACCACGGGTCCGAAGATTTCTTCCTGATTGGTGCGGCAATCCGCCGGCAAACCCTCGATCACGGTCGGCGCGATGAACCAGCCGCCGGCACAGCGCCCGCCGACCTTGACCTCGTCACCGCCGCACAGGATCCGGCCGCCTTCCTCGCGCGCCAGCGCGATGTGGCTCATGACCTTGTCGAAGTGCGCGCGCGACACCACCGCGCCGAGATCGCTGCTGGCGTCGTGCGGGTCGCCGACGCGCAGCGCACGTACTTTCTCCACGAATGCATTCTTGAACTCTGCGTAGATGCCGCGCTCGACCAGGATGCGTGAGCCGCACAGGCAGATCTGCCCCTGGTTGGAAAAAGCGGAACGGATCAGCGTGGCCCAGTTCTTCGCGCTCGGCTCCCAGTCGGCAAAGACCAGCGTGGGATTCTTGCCGCCCATTTCGAGCGACACCTTCTTGAACTTCGGCGCGGTCGCGGCGGCAATTGCAGCACCGGTACGCGTCGAGCCGGTGAACGAAATCGCCTTGATGTGCGGATGATCGATCAGCGCCTGGCCGGCGCCCGGTCCGGCGCCCTGCACGATGTTCAACACGCCGGCGGGCAGGCCGGCATCGATGCACGCCTGCGCGAACATCCACGCCGTGACCGGCGTCACCTCCGACGGCTTGGCCACGACCGTATTGCCCGCGGCGAGCGCCGGCGCGATCTTCCAGGTGAACAGGTACAGCGGCAGGTTCCACGGCGAGATGCAGCCGACCACGCCGAGCGGCTGGCGCAACGTGTAGTTGAGCCCATCGCCGTTGCTGTGCGACTCGCTCGCGAACTGCGAGGCGGCCGCGGCGAAGAAGCGCAGGTTCATCATCGCGCGCGGTATGTCGAGCGCGCGCGCCAGCGCCAGCGGCTTGCCGGTGTCGCGCGATTCGGCCGCGACAAAATCCTCGAAGCGCTGCTGGATCGCGTTGGCGATGCGCTGCAGATGTCCGGCGCGCTCCTCTGGATGCAGCGTCGACCACCCCGGAAACGCGCGCTGCGCCGCGCCGACCGCCGCATCGATGTCGCCCTGATCCGAGTCGGGGCAGCGCGCGAACGGCTGGCCGATGGCCGGCTCGAACACGTCGAGGTAGCGGCCGCCGCGCGGTGGTATCAGACTGCCGTCGATGTAGTTGGCGAGGGTGAGGGTGCTGTCGGGACTCATGCGTGAAAGCTTAGCAGCTGGCTGCGTGCCGGTGCGACGGTGTTTGCGAAGCCTGCTGCACGCGAAGGCGCGAAGAACGCGAACAGAAACGAGCAAGGCGCAGCGCGGTTGGCGAAACAATCTCCATCCGTTCGCCCTGAGCGTAGGCCCGCAGGGCCGAAGTCGAAGGGCCGCTAAGACTGCCAGGACAGCGGTCGGCGTTTCGACTCCGCTCGCTTGCGCGAGCCGCGCTCAACGCGAACGGAACGCGCAGAATTTTTTCGACTGTCGCATAACCGCTTCTAACGCGTCTTTGCCTCGACGCGCAACGCACGCGCAAACACGACATGCGCCGTCGCGTCGCTGGCGCTCAGGCGGTAGCTGCCGGGCCGCAGGAACAGCACGACCTGGCTCACCGCTTGTTCGACCAGCACGCGGTCGGCCGGAATCGCCTTGTCGCTTTCGTTCGCATAGCGCGCTTCGACCACGCACGGCAGATGCTCCGGCTTGACGTCGAGATCGATTGCCACCGCCTCGCGCGCGCCACCGAGCGCGAGCCAGTCTGGCCGTCCAACCACGAGATGATCGGACGGCGGCAGGATGACGCTCACGTCGTAGTGGCGCGGTTCGAGACTCCACGGCGCGGCGTCGCGCTTGGCGACGAGCGCAGTCGGTGCCCGCGGCGCGAAGCGCCGCAGCAGTTCGCGATAGTGCGGATATTCGCGTGGCGGCGAATCCGGGCGCAGCATGGTCTGGTCGACGCTCAGCACCGCACTGCCGGACATGCGCTGCAGGTGCAGCGCCATCGGGTCGGCGCCGAACAAATGCCCGGAATGCTTGTGCACGTGCGCGTAGCCGGCATGCACGAACAGGCGTGCCTGCGGTTGTGCGTCGAACACGCGCGTCATCAGGTTGCTGGCCTGTTCCTGTTCGCGTGCATCGGCGTCTGCGTTCGGGTTCGCCGATTCATAAGGCACGACGACGAAGCCGAGACGCAGCGCGGTGCGAACGATTTCTCCGTACAGCGGCTCGCGTACATACGTGCCGCTGGCCGAAGTGGGATAGCCGCGTTCGTTCAGATCGCGGTCGTGCTCGTCGAGCGCCTCGGCGGCGAAATGTGTGAAGCCCAGCGCACGCAGCCGCGGCAACAGCGCGAGCGTGAGCAGCCGAGTCTGCGCGACGTGGTGCGCCTCGTTGACCAGCACGATGCGTCGTGTGCGGGCCAGATCGGCGATCGTCGTCGCCGCATCCACGGCGTCGAAATCGGCGTCGGTGGGCAACGTCGCGTCGGCGTTCTCGATTGTCGTCACCCCGAACGGGAATTCCCGCACCGCGAGTTCGTACGCGCCGAGTTCCGCCGCGGATGTGGCGAGCACCTGCGCCAGCATCGTGCGCAGGGCTCCGTCGCTGCTTTCGTCGTGGCCGCGATAGAACTCGTACACCGCCAACGGATTCTTCAGCGCGTTCGCCTCGGCGCGCAGCGTGCCGAGCTGCGCGAACGCGCCCGGGTTCGCCGCTGCTTGCGTGCCGGCCGCCGCTGCGCGTGCCGTGCGCGCCGGCGGCTGCCCGCAGGCGCACAACAACAGTGCAATCGTGCCAGCCAGTGCCGGTGCGTGCCGCCTCACAGCGACAGCGTGCGCCCGCCATCGACCGGCACGTTGATGCCGTTGACGTAGCTCGCGGCCGGCGAGGCGAGGAACGCAATCACCGCGGCTATCTCGCTCGCGTCGGCGAAGCGCGCGGCCGGCACACTGGCGAGCATCGTCTGGGCGATCGCGTCTTCGCTCTGGCCGCTGGACCTGGCGCGATCGCGCAGGATCTGTTCCAGGCGCTGCGTCTTGGTGTAACCCGGCAGCACGTTGTTGACCGTGATGCCGGCGCCGCCCAGTTCTGCGGCAAGCGTCTTGGCCCAACTCGCAACCGCGCCGCGAATCGTGTTCGACACGCCGAGGTTGCGGATCGGCTCCTTGACCGAGGTCGAGATCACGTTGATCACGCGGCCGTAGCCGGCACCGCGCATGCCGGGCAGCACCGCCTCGAGCAGCACCTGGTTGGCGAGCAGGTGCTGCCGGAAGGCGCTTGTATACTCGTCCACTTTTGCATTATGCGCCGGGCCGCCGGGCGGACCGCCCGTGTTGTTGATCAGGATCTGCACCGGCTTGTCCACGGCGAGCGCGGCGACGCGGTCGCGCAACGCATCCAGGTCGCTCATGTCGGCGGCGATCCAGGCGTGTTCCTGGCCGGCTTGCGGGCGCGGCAGCGCGGCATGGGCGGACTCGAGCGCTTCGCGCGAGCGCGCCAGCAGCGTCACGTGCGCGCCGAGCTGCGCCAGCTCGATCGCCGCGGCGCGACCGATGCCCTGCGAGCCGCCGCACACCAGCGCGTGGCGCCCGGAAAGATCCAGTTGCATCAGTGCTGACTCCGCAGCAGGCGTTCGGTCATCAGCGGCAGCAGCTCGGCGTCGTCTTCGGCTTCCGGCGGTTCGATTGAATCGAGGTCGACGCCGAGCAACGCGGCGTCCTCTTCGTCGAGTCCGTCGAACGCGCGGAACTCCGCGTCGAGCAGCGCCGCGCGGGCGCCGTCTTCGTCGTCGTAGCGCAAGGTTTCGCCGGCCGCGTCGAGCACTTCGGCGTTGCCCGAATCGAGCACGCGCAGGCGCGCCCAGATCAGCACATCGCCGAGAGCGGCCAACCACCACTGTTCGTGGAACTTCTGCATGCCATTACCTTAGCATTGCGCCGCAGCGCGCTTAAACGTCGACGCGGAAGAATTTCAGGTTCTGCTGGCCGAGCCAGGTTTCCAGTTCCGCGGTCTCGCCGGCGTCGACGGTGGCGATCAACTGCAGGATGCCACTGGCCGCGACCCGCGTGCTGAACTCGCCGGCCTTGTGCGCTTCGAGCACGTCGATCAGCAGTCCGGTCAACTGGTCTTCGTGCGTCTCGGTGAGCAGGGGTTTTCTCATGGCGGGCTCCGTCGGTTGGGCACGGTCGTGCGCGGCGCGCGGGCGAGTATGCACCAACGCCGCGCGCTGGCCCACATCGACGATCCGTCCTAGACTCAAAGACGGCTGGGCTGGGCACGGAGAGCGCTATGCAAAAGCCGAACGATGGCGAAACCGTCTGGATCGAATATCCGGAAGGCAGGCATTTCCGGGCCACTTACGACGCGGGCAGCGACACGTTTGCCGCGCCGGGCGAAGAACGCGTGCGCGCGGTCGATGTCGCGAACTGGTCACGCCAGGAACGCGAAGACTACGACATCAGCGACCAGCCGGCTGCGCCGAAGGGCAAGCTCACGCGCAGTTGATGCGGCGCATCGGCACCGGCCTCACATCTGCTTGAACAGATGCAGGAAGCTGCGGCTGACCGGCAACACATCCTTGCGACCGCGCAGATGGATGGCGGCGGTTTCGTTGTCGGCGCGCGTGACATGGCTGATCGCGCGCAAGTTGACCACCACCGAGCGATGCACCTGGGCGAACTGCTGCGGGTCCAGTTGCGCGAGCAGTTCTTTCAGGCTCAGGCGCACCACCGCTTCGGCCGGTTGCCCGGCGTCGCCGCGCCAGGCCACGAGCGTGTATTTCATGTCCGAGCGCAGGTAATCGATTTCGTCGACGCTGATCAGGCGCAGCGTCTGCCCGACCTGGGCGCGGATCCAGCGCAGCGCTGCGGGTGCGGTGCCGCGCTGCAGTTGCGCGGCGAGTTCGCGCAACAGTGCTTCGCTGTCCATTGCCGGCTGCGCGACGCGCAGCCGTTCCTTCAGGCGCGCCACGGTTTCGGCCAGGCGCTGCTGTTCCACCGGCTTGACCAGGTAATCGAGCACGCCGTGCGCGAAAGCCTGCACCGCGTACTGGTCGTAGGCGGTGACGAACACCAAATGCGCGCGGCGGCCGATCTGGCGCGCGGCTTCCACGCCGGACACGCCGGGCATGTGCACGTCGAGGAAACAGATATCCGGTTGCCGGGATTCGAACAGGCGGATCGTCTCGCGGCCGTTGCGCGCCTGCGCCACGATCTCGAGTTCGGGCCAGGCCAGCGCCAGCTGTCGCGCCAACTGCTCGCGCAGCAGCGGCTCGTCGTCGGCAATCAGGGCGGTGTGTCGGGTGGCCATCAGTGCACACCCTCGCGCGCGGGGAAATCCAGTTCGGCGCAGACGCCGCGCGGCGATTGCGCGATCAGGCGCAGCTGCGCGTCGCCGCCGAAACTCAACAGCAGGCGTTCGCGCAACGTCGACAGTCCGGTACCGAGGCTGCTGCCGGAGTGCACCAGTCCGACGCCGCTGTCGCGCACGCGCACGATGCAACGCTCGCCGCGGCGCTGCACGTCGACATCGATGCGGCCGCCTTCCTCGCTCGGATCGATGCCGTGGCGCACCGCGTTTTCCACCAGTGTGAGCAGTGTCATCGGGGGACAGCGCAGGCCGAGCGCGGCCGGATCCGTGCTCAGCGCAAAGGTGAGTCGATCCGGCATGCGCATGTGCATCAGCTCCAGGTACGCCTTGACCAGCTGGAGTTCCTGGCCGAGCGTGGTCGCGCTTTCGTTCAAGCGCGGCACCGCTTCGCGCAGATAGGCGATCAGGCTGCCGAGCACCGCCGAGGCCTGCGGCGAGCCGGTGTCGACCAGCGCCTGCACGTTGGCCAGCGTGTTGAACAGGAAATGCGGCTTGACCTGTGCCTGCAGCAGATGCAGGCGCGCATCGAGCGCCTGACGTTCCAACTCGCTGCGTTCGAGTTCGAACGCGAGCGCCTGATGCCGCGCCAGCGCGTCCTTCTGCCGCACCAGCGCGCCCAGCGCGATCCAGGGCGTGAGAAAAACGCCGAGGCCGCAAAACATCGAATAACCCTGCAGGCGAAGATTGTCGTGCCAGAACGGCGGCGCGCCGGGTTTGGTCGACAGTACGTAGATCGCGAATGTCGCCCAGGGCATGACGAACGCGACGCTGAATACCTGCAGCACCCAGCGCGCCAGCCACGACGGCAGGCGCCGCGGCCATTGCTCGAACACGCCGAACACGATCATCGCGGTGAAGCCGAGCAACAGCGTGCGCTCAACGGCGGAAGGAATGCCCGAATCCCAGCCTGCGCCGATCATCAAGCCGAGCAGCAACGACACGATCAGCGTGAAGCGCACGCGCGGCCAGCCGAACATCAGGGCCAGGCCGCGCGCTTTGACGGGAATGGTGGTGGTCGGCATCGGCAGCAGAATAATGCAATCGGGTTGGGCTCGCTGTGCCGAAGCCGCGCCGGAGAGACGAAAGCGCGCTTCGCGCGCGGCGACCGCGATCCGCTTCAGTCGTGCGCGGCTGCGGTTGCAGTAGCGCAATCGACGCCGCCGGCGCGCGTCGTCTCGAGCGGCCGCCGGCTGAAACGCATGCGTGCGAGCCAATAGAGCATCACGCCGAGCACCAGCGCGACCGGAATCAGGCGCAGGCCCACCGCATGGCGCAACGGCTCGGGAAATACTTTCGGCTGGCCCAGGAAGAACGACAGCGTCGCGATCAGCATCGCATAGCTCATGCGCCACAGGTGCCGCACGAGGCGGCGCTTGCCCAGCAGCGTGTCGGCGAATAGCGCGCGCAGGTCGCCGACCACGCACAGCGCGGCAATGGTGCCGAACATGAACAGCGGCGCCGCCGGCACGGTGTCGATCATGCCGTTGTCGCTGCCGGCCGCGGCAAAGGCGAGGCGAAACGCGAACGCGCCCGCGCCAAGCGCCAGCAGCATCAACCCAGTCAGCAGATGCCGCGAGGCGGCGACATCGCGGCGCACCGCCAGCCAGCCGGTGCTGACCAGATAGAACGTCAGCAAACCGGCCACCACGTTGACGCGATTCGGGTACAGGAACGCCGCCATCAGCGTCGCGCTGGAGGTCATGGTCAGCATCGCCACACCGAACACCATGCCGCTGCGCCGGTGCAGCGGCGAACCCTTGCTCGCGTACAGCGCGATCGCGCCGGCGACAAGCGCGAGCAGGCCGGCGGCGATATGGATGAACTTCACGCGACACCCCGTCGTGTGTCCGCATTTGTATACAATTTCATGGCGGCGCAATTCACAGGTGCGGCAGCCACAGGCCCAGGGCGGCGACGAGCACGCCCAGGCCCATCGCCAGCGTCAGCAGCAGCAACAGCGCCGCCACGCCGAGCTGCGGCAGCGGCGCGCCGCGCTGCGCGCGCAGGTACCCTTCGAGCACGGCCAGCGGCAGCAGGTATTGCGCGAACGACAGGAAGGTGATGAACGGTCCGGTGAAAGTTTTCGGATCGAACCCCGCCGGGCCGTGATTGACAGCAACCCAGAACATGAGTCCGACGCGGAAGAACCAGCCGCCGTTGACCGAAAGGAACAGGCGCAGTGTCCAGCGCCGATGCACGTCGAAACGGCGCGCCAGCGCGTAGCGCAGCGCCTGCGTGCCGAACAGCAGGATCAGGATCGCGTTGATGCTGATCGCGATATTCTGCACCAGCGCACTGCCGGCATCGCGCGTCCAGATCATGATCAGCCCACCGCTCGCGGCAATCGCGGCGCCGGCGAGGAACACGCGGCCGTTCCAGCGATGCACGCGTGGCCAGCGCTTGCGCACGAACGGCATCAGCTGCAACGTGCCGCCGATCGTGATCAGCGCGCCGAACAGCAGATGTGAGGCGAGCACGAGGTTGCCGAATGTGTCGCCCGGCACGTAGCCGGGATGCAACACCTTGTTCCATTGCTCCGGATGCCCGCTAGCCGCGGCGCGGCCGTAAAAGACCAGCACGTACACGGCAAACAGCAGTTGTCCCAGCACCGCGACGCCGAGCCACAGCGCAGCCGATCCGCGCAGCGCGATTGCCGCGATGCGTGCGCGGCGCGCGAGAACGGTCGGCCTGGTGATCGTCTGGTAGGAGTCGTCCGCCGGTGTGGCGGCAAGGGCGGTGCTGTTCATGCGCGGCATCCGACGCTGAAGGTCGGCGCAGTGTCGGTGCCGTCAGATGCGACAACCAGTCGCGATCGCGACGAAATGCACGCGGCGTGGGACGAACGACGGTAGTCGCCGACGAACGCGGCTAGCGAGGTGTCACGAAAGGTGCGTAGTCGCCGGGGTGTCAGCAGGCCGGCGGAGGTTCACGCTCAGGCGACGGCGCGGTTCGCCTCGGCGTCGACATGTTCCATCCGATCCAGCACCTGGATCTTGCGGATCCGCACGCCGCGTTGCGCCAGCGCGCGTTCGACGCGCAGATTGAACAAGGTCGTGACGTGCTCATCGCGAAACGACAGCACGCAGGCCAGTCCTTCGCTGGAGCGGAAGAACTGGCGCCGCACATACGGCAGTCCGAGCGCGGCCATCGTGACCGCGACGGTGGCGTCCTCCGGCATCGTGCGTGCGGTGCTTTTGGGGATATCGGTATCGGAATCGGCGCGTTCGAGCCAATAGATCAGGCGTGACATGGTGCATTCCCGTGCAGCGTTCTGTCGCCTGGAGCAAGTGCCGTACCAAGCGCCTCGACCATGCCCACAGGGCGTTGGATACGCCTGGCGCGATCCGGCGCGAGCGCGGCGAGCGCGTGGCGGACCGCGTTCGTCCGTGTCGCCTTGCAATTCGCAACCAGCACAGAACGAATTTCGCAAATTGCGAGCGGCCGGCGCTGCCCATGCGCGCGGCCGCGCGTTGCGGTGCGGTACGCCGCTTGCAGGCTGCGGGGCGCAAGGGGAAAAGAACACAGGATTGCCAGTACCGATGCCTAGCTTGGTTTATTCCCTGGAACGGGACCGCCGCGCGCCCGCCGCGGATGCTCGTGGCGTTGCCACGGACTCACTGATCGCCATCGCGACGGCGCTGGCCGGCGAACGCGACGTGCGCTACCTCGAGTTGAGCGAGGAAGGCAGTCCTTCGCCGATGTATTCGGTCAGCTTTCCGAGCGAAACATTGATGACGACGTGCAATGCGCGCATCGAACAGGAACTGCTCGCGCGCGGGGTCAAGATCCGCAAGATCCACGTGATCGAAAGCGACGCACGAACGGCGCGGCTCTCCGAGTAATCGCGCGGGGGCCGCGTCGGCAGGCGCCGCGCGTTTCAAGGACGCCGGCGCGAACGCTTTGCGACATACCGAGAGATGTCGGAAAGCGATGCGACTCACCCCACTGCCGCGACGCGCCGCGCTGAAGTCGCGACCGCCGCGACCTGCCGCCACGCCCGCAGTACGTCATCCACGCCGATGTCCATGATACGCATGTGCGGTGCGCCGCCTAGTTCGATCACCGGTTTGCCGCTCGCGCTGCGCCGGCTCCAGCAGCGCGGGGACTCGTCGCCGTACAGCACGACCAACGGGCAGCCCAAAGCGGCGGCCATGTGCGCGGGACCGGTGTCGACCGCAACCATGCTGTGCGCGAAGGTCATCAAGGCCATCAGCCGGCGCAGCGGCAAGTCGTGCGTCGCGATCAGCACGTCGCAGCGCGACGCTCGAGTAATCTGCCGCAACATTTCCTGTTCGGCGGGCGCACCGCACAGCACGATCTGGGCATCGGCGAATTCGCGGCGGATGCCGCGCAACAGCGCGCACCAGTTTTCTTCCGGCCACTGCTTCGCGTCGCGCGCGCGCCCGAGGCGCCACTTCGTCGTGCGCTTGTTGCCCGGTTGCAGCAGCACCACGCGTCCGCCATCGAGACCGCGCTGCTGCAGCCACATGCGGCAATCGACGCGATCCGCGTCGCCGACGTACAGGCGTGGCGCCGATTGATAGTCGCCCGGCCGCGCCGCACGCGCCAGGCCGCGCGCGAATGCCGGCGTATCGCAACCGAACTGCAGCAGTCGATCGACCCAATGTTCGGCGCGCCGCGGCTGGTCGGCCAGGTACGTGCAGCGCTCGTTGCGGATGCCGGCCAGGTGCAGCAGGCGCCGAATGCGCAGCACTTGATTCGGCGCATCTTCGCTGACGTACACCGGGCCGCTGTGATCGCGCAATCGCAGCGCCAGGCGCCATTGCTCGGGACTCGCCAGCAAAGGACGGTGGCGCGCGCGCAATTGCCACACGTCGGCGACATCGGGGTGAGCGGCGTACAGTTCGCCGCTCCATGCGCCCGCGCCGAGCAGGCGGCACGGATGACCATAGCGCGCGGCCAACAGATGCAACAGCGGCGCCTGCAGCACCATGTCGCCGATGCGGCCGAAGCGCACCAGCAGCGGAATCATCACGCCGCCTCGGGCGCGGACAACGGCAACGTGCGCGGCAATTCGCGCGCGGCTTGTGCCGGATGCTGCGCATCGCCGTGCACGACGTGCGCGCCGACACCATACGGTCCCCAGATCGCGACGTCGGTCGTGGTGAACACCGCGGCGACCGGTGTGCCGCTGGCGCGCGCCAGATGCATGATGCCGCAGTCCAGGCAGATCAGGGTCGACAAAGCGGACAGGAATTTCGACAGATTGCGGATGTCGCTGGAGTAATAAGCCGGATAGCGTCCGCCGAGCATCGAACGACCGAACGCGGGGATGATCTCGACAATCGTGTAGCCGGACAGCTGCGTCTCGGCGACGCGCATGAACTCGGCCCACCACTGCGGCGTCATCGCCTTCGGACCCGTGGCGTTGGCGAACACGCCGACGATGCCGCGCGATGTTCTGGCTGTGTCGCCGACCACCTGCGCCAGGCGTGCTGCCCCGTGCGCACGTTCAAGCGAGGTGAGGCGTGTGCTCAGCGGCGGGTAGGTGCGGCTGTGGTTGCCGAGCGCCTGGCGCAGCAGGAATACCGGAAAATGCGCCGCATGCTTCGGTGCTTGCGCGGCATTCACTGCCAGCGTCGGTCCGCCGCGGCCGCCGAAGCCGAGCTTGTGGCGTCCGTGTGCCATGCGCAGCAGCCAGCGGCTCGTGCGCGAACGCACGTCGGTGTCGATGACCAAGTCGTAGCGCCTGCGGCGCAACTGCCACAACGCCTCGAGCCAGCGCAGCGGGTGGCGCAGTCCGCGCCGGGGCAGATGCAGGATGCGCCGGATGGACGCATGGTTTTCGAAGATCTGGCGCGCGCCGGCGTAGCGCGTGATCAAGTCGACTTCCGCTCCCGGCCACGTCGCTTCGATCTCCTGCAGCAGCGGCGTCATGAACAACGTGTTGCCGAGGCTGTGACTGGTGCGGCACACCAGGATGCGAAAGATTCCCGCGCGCGGCAGTGGCGCACCGGAATCGGCAGCGGGCAATTCGGAGTGCAGCATCGGCAGCGGCGCGCGCGGTCGAGTGCGGACGATTCTCCGCCGCCGATGTAAACGCGGGCAAAACTAATTCTTAAACATTGCCAAACTCGGGCTCGCGGATCGTGTCAGCGCGCGATCGCAGCCGTGCACCGTGCCAAATGGAAACGCATCGAGCCGCTCAGACCGCGGGCTATCCCACGCGCATGACAAAAGAAAGCGGCGCGCAACGAAACTTGGCTGGAGTGACGAGGCGCGCCTAACCAGGCGGAAACGCGGTACACCTGGCTGCGACCAACTATGCAGGAGGCCAGATGAATCGTTACGACCAAAATGCTGAACCGCACGCGAGCGAAATCCAAGCGCTTGCTTCGCTTCAACCGACCGCGGCCGCTGCTGGCGTCAACGCGTGTCTAGTGCAGTCCGGTGCCGTAGTACACGGCGATCGCAAAAAACGCCGCCAGCGTCTTGATGCAGGTGATGGCGAAAATGTCCTTGTAGGACTGCCGGTGCGTGAGCCCGCACACCGCCAGCAAGGTGATCACCGCGCCGTTGTGCGGCAGCGTGTCCATCCCGCCGGAGGCCATCGCGGCGATACGGTGCAGGACTTCCGGCGCGATGCCCGCTGCATTTGCCGCCGCGCTGAACTGTTCGGCCATCGCCGCGAGCGCGATCGACAAGCCGCCCGACGCCGAGCCGGTGATGCCCGCGAGCGAGGTGACCGTGACGGCTTCATTGACGAGCGGATCGGGGATCGCCTTGAGCGCATCGCGGATCACGATGAATCCCGGCAACGTCGCGATCACCGCGCCGAAGCCGTATTCCGATGCGGTGTTCATCGAAGCCAGCAACGCACCGCCGATCGCCGCACGGCTGCCCGCGCCGAACTTTTCGCGCAACGCGCCGAATGCAAACACGACCACCGAGGCGATGCCGATCAACAGCGCGCCCTCGACCGCCCAGATCGCGGCGACGCTGGAAATCGCCACACCGACCGGCTTGTCGAGTCCCGGCATGCTGATGTCGTAGCTCCCACCGTAGGCGCTCGCGATCAGGCCGGTGAAAATCTTGTTGGTCACCGCCACCAGCACCAGCGGCAGGATCGCGATCAGCGGATTGATCAGGCGCTCGTCGGCCACCGGTTCGGGTTCGTTGCTGTGGCCATTGCCGTAGCCTTCGCCCGCCGCGAGCGCGCGGCGCCGCTGCCAATCGAGGTACAGCATGCCGAGCACGAAAATGAAAATGCTGCCGGCGATGCCCAACCACGGCGCCGCATACGCGTCGGTCTTGAAGAACGTGGTCGGAATGATGTTCTGGATTTGCGGCGTGCCGGGCAGCGAATCCATCGTGAACGTGAATGCGCCGAGCGCGATCGCCCCCGGAATCAGACGCTTCGGAATGTCGCTGCGGCGGAACATCTCCGCGGCGAACGGATAGACCGCGAACACCGCGATGAACAGCGACACGCCGCCGTAGGTCAGCAGCGCGCACACCAGCACGATCGACAGCATCGCGCGCTCGCGGCCCAGCAGGCGGACTGCCGCGGCGACGATCGATTGTGAGAAGCCGGCCAGCTCGATCACCTTGCCGAACACCGCGCCGAGCAGGAATACCGGAAAGTAATTGCGCACGAAGCCGACCATCTTGTCCATGAACACGCCGCTGAACATCGGCGGCACCGCGGCCGGGTCGGTAAGCAGCACTGCGAGCATCGCGGCGATCGGCGCGAACAGGATGACGCTGTGTCCGCGGTAGGCGACGTACATCAGCAGCGCGAGCGCGCCCAGGCAGACGAGAAAGTTCACGAGAGCATTTTTCCAGTGTCGTGCGACGCGGCGCAGCGGAGTATTCCCGAAGCGCGCGCCGGAGCGGCACTGTACAAAGGTACAAGTGTCAGCGACGTGATCACGCTCTAGCCTCGCAGCATCCCGTCCTGCGGGTTTTTCCATTCAAAGAAGAGGGGAGTCATGAGATCGAGCATCCGATCGAGCCATCCGAGACCACGCCGCTTGAGTCTTGCCATTGCCGCCTTGCTGGCGTTGTCCGGCGCCGCGCACGCCGACGCCGATCCGGCCGCCGATGCCGCTGTGGCGCAGCCGCCGGCCAAGTCCGAAGCCGACGCGACGTCGCTCGAAGGCATCACGGTGACGGCACGGCGCCGCGAGGAAACCTTGCAGGACGTACCGATCGCCGTCACCGCGTTGTCGGCGCAGGCGCTCGAAACGCTCAATGTGCAGAATCTCGGCGACCTGCAAGGCAATGTGCCGAACCTCACCATTCACGATGCGCGCGGCAGCAACACCACGATCACGGCGTACATCCGCGGCATCGGTCAGTCCGATCCGACCTGGGGTTCGGATCCGGGCGTCGGCATCTATCTTGACGATGTATACATTGCACGGCCGCAGGGCGCGCTGCTCGACGTGTTCGACATCCAGCGCATCGAAGTGCTGCGCGGACCGCAGGGCACGCTGTACGGCAAGAACACGATCGGCGGGGCGATCAAGTATGTGTCCAAGCCACTGCCGACCGCGCCGGAAGGCTACGCGCAAGTCGACGCGGGCAATGAAGGCCAGGCGAACATGAAGGTCGGCCTCGGCGGCGCTGTTGACGACGGTGTGTGGCGCGGCCGTATCGCCTATGCGACGCTGCACCATGACGGCTTCGGCACGAACCTGATTAGCGGCGACTCGGTCAGCAACCAGAACACGAACGCCGGGCGCGCCTCCCTTGGGTTCTTTCCGAAGGATGTGCCGTTCGACGCGCAGTTCAGTCTCGACACTTCGCACGACAATTCCAATCCGCGCGGCGCCAAGCGCCTCAACGTCAACAAATTCGATCCGGCCAAGACGCCGCCGAACGACAGCGACTATGACGTGCAGAGCGGCATGCCGAGCCACAATCCCACGCACATGGTCGGCGAAGCCGCCACGCTGAGCTATTTCCTCAACGATCGCTGGACGCTGAAATCGATCAGTGCACATCGCCAGTCCAACACGCGCACGAACATCGACTTCGACACGCTGCCAGCACAGATCGCCGACGTCAGTGCGTATTACCACGACCGGCAGACGACGCAGGAATTGCAGGCCGCTTATCAAGGCGACGGCAGCGGCGGCGTGATCGGCCTGTACTACTTCGATGGTCTCGCCGCGGGTGACATCTTCAACGACTTCTTCGGCGTCGCGTTTGGCGTCACCGGCGGCGCGGTGTACACCAAGAGTTACGCGGGCTACACCGACTGGACCTGGCAGCTCGCGTCGCGCTGGAGCGCTTCGGCCGGCGTGCGCTACACCGACGAGCGCAAGCACGCGATCGTGCACAACTACACCACGACCGACGGCACGTTCGAGGTGCCGAAGGCGACCACGGCGAATTTCGACAAGACGCGCTCGTCGACCAACCTGTCGCCGCGCGTCTCGTTGCAGTACCAGGCTTCCGACAACACCAACCTGTATGCGTCGCTGTCGCGCGGCTTCAAGTCCGGCGGCTACAACATCCGCGCCAACGTCGCCGCCGTGCCGCAGTCGGATCATCCGATCGAGGACGAGCGCCTGGACACCTTTGAATTCGGCAGCAAGTCGAACTTCGATGACGGCCGCTTTTCGCTCAACGCCGCACTGTTCTATACGCGCTATCGCAACATCCAGCTGTCGGTGTTCACCTCGTACACGCTGGCGAACGGCACCTCGGGCTTCTTCGGCGACTTCACCAACGCCGGCAAGGCGCATGCGTACGGCGTCGAGACCGAATTTGCCTGGCGCCCGATCGAGCATTGGGCGCTGATCGGCAATCTCGCCGGCCTGCACACGCAGTACGACGATTTCGAAAGCGGTGGCGCCAACATCGCCGACAAGGAGCGCTTTGCCGAAGCGCCGAATGCGCAGGTCGGACTGAATCTCGAATACAAATCGCCGCTTTCGATCGGCGGCGATCTGCGCGCGCGCGTCGGCTACGTCTATCAGACCCGCGTCTACCCGACCACCGACCTGAGCAAGGTCATCTCGCAGGGCAGCTACGGTCTGCTCGGCGCGAGCGTGATCTGGGATCGCGACGCGCACTGGAGCTTTGCACTGCAGGGCAGCAACCTGACCAACAAGTCGTATCGCACGGACGGCTACAACATTCCGGTGCTCGGCGTGCTGACCGGCTTCTACGGCGCGCCGCGCCTGGTGTTTGCCAGCGCCACCTATCACCTGTAGATATCTCCAGCGAGTATGCGCCTCGTTCGCGAATCGGGACTCGCGGCGAGGCGCCTTTTTTTCCACGCCCGTGGTTGCGCTATTCTGCGCACAGCCGATCGGGCCGCCGCCGTTTTCATCATGCCGATGCTTCACCGCCGTGTTCGCGACCTGCCGCCGTGGAACTGAGCGCGGGCATCGTCGCTGTAGCCGGCGTGGTCTGGCTCGGCCTGCTGTTCGGCATCGCCGTGTACGGCGAGCGTCATCCGCAGGTGCTGGCGCGGCGCTGGGCCTACGTGTACGCGCTGTCGCTCGCCGTGCACTGCACGTCGTGGACGTTCTACGGCACCGTCACCCAAGCCAGCCGCTCCGGCTGGTGGCTGCCGCCGACATTCGTCGGCGCGATCCTGCTGTACGTGTTCGGCGCCGGTATACTTTATCGCATGGTGCGCCTGGCGCGCGAGCACAACGCCAGTTCGCTCGCCGACCTGATCGCCGCGCGGCTCGGCCGGCATTCCGGACTCGCCGCGCTGGTGACGCTGGTGATGCTGCTCGGCATCGTGCCGTACATCGCGCTGCAGCTCAAAGCCGTGGCAATGAGCTATGCGATGCTGCGCTCCACGCCGCAGGGCCTGCCGGCGTGGCGCGACAGCGCGTTGTACATCGCGTTGCTGATGGCGTTGTTCGCGATGCTGTTCGGCACGCGCCGCGCATCCGCCGTGGCGCACAACCGTGGCCTGATCCTGGCGATGGCGTTCGAATCGCTGTTCAAGCTCGTGGCGATGCTGGCCCTCGGCAGCCTTCTACTCGGTGCGCCGGAAAGCCTCGCCGCGCCCGCGGCTCCTGCCGGTGACACGCGCGGATTTCCGAGCCTGATCCTGCTCGGCGCATTGGCGATGTTCACCCTGCCGCACCAGTTCCATGCCTGCGTGGTCGAATGCCGCGATGCACAGCATCTGCGCACGGCGCGGTGGCTGTTTCCACTGTATATGCTGCTGATTGCCGCACCGATCCTGCCGCTCGCGCGTCTGGGTGACGCGCGCCTCGCCGGCAGTGGCGTGCCCTCCGACTTGTACGTACTCGCGCTGCCGCTGGCGCAGGGCAAATCCGGTTTCGCGCTGTTCGCCTTCCTCGGCGGCTTGTCCGCCGCGACCAGCATGGTGGTGGTGGCGACGCTGGCACTGAGCCTGATGATCGCCAACCATTTCATCGCGCCGCTGCGTGTGCACGCTGGCTGGGGACTGCGCGCCAGCGGCGACCTGCGCGGCGAGGTGCTCTGGCAGCGTCGCCTCGCGATCGTCGGCGTGATCCTGCTCGCCTGGATCTACAGCCGCGTACTGGCCGGCAACGATGCGCTTGCCGATATCGGTGCATTGTCCTTTTCCGCGCTGGCGGGGTTGGCGCCGGCGGCGCTGGTGGCGGTGTACTGGCCGCGTCTGGGTGCGCGCGCGGTAATGGCGGGGCTCGCCGCCGGCACCGCGCTGTGGTTGTATACATTACTCCCTAGTATATTTGTCAACAATGCGGCATGGCCGACGCACGGGCCGTTCGGGCTGACGCTGCTGGCACCCGCCAACCTGTTCGGACTCGGCGCGTGGAGCGCGCTGGCTCGCGCCGTGACGCTCAGTCTCATCGTCAACGTCGCGGTGCTGCTGCTGGTCGCGCGGCCGTGGCGCGGCTTGCGCGAGACCTCGCACCATCCGGCCGCGTTGAATGCCGGCGAACTGCGTACGCTGGCCGCGCGATTCCTGCCGGAGGAACGCGTCGCTGCGCTGTTTGCCGCGGCGCCGGCGCATGCGCGCGTGGAGAGCGGCACGCTTTCCGCCGTCGAGCATGACCTGGCCGCGGTGATCGGCGCTTCGTCGACACGCCTGCTGCTTGAGGTCGCGCAACGCGACCGGCCCGGGCAGCTCGACACGGTCGCCGCGATCGTCGGCGAGGCGTCGGCCGACCTGCGCTTCAACCAGCGCGTGCTCGAGGCGGCGCTGGAAAACATGAGCCAGGGCATCTGCGTCGTCGACGCGCAGCTGTGCGTGGTGGCGTGGAACCGGCGCTACGCCGAATTGTTTGCGTATCCGCCGGGCCTGCTCGCCGTGGGGCGCCCGGTGGCCGACTTGACTCGGCACAGCATCGCGGCCGGCGTGATCGGCGCCGGCGAAATCGAACGGCGTGTCGCGCAGCGTCTCGCGCACATGCGCGCAGGCACGCCGCACCTGTCCGAGCGCGTGTTTCCGGACGGCAGTGTGATCGAAATTCGCGGCAACCCGATGCCGGGCGGCGGCTACGTCGCCACGTTCAGTGACGTCACCGCGTTCCGCAGCGCCGAGCAGGAACTCACCCGCGCCAACGAGACGCTTGAACTGCGCGTCGCCGAGCGTACCGCGGCTCTCGCGCAGGCCACGCGCGCGGCGCAGCGCGCCAACGAAACCAAGAGTCGTTTCCTGGCCGCGGTCAGCCACGACCTCATGCAACCGCTGCACGCCGCGCAATTGTTCGCGCACACGCTCAGCACGGGTCCCAACGCGCAGGACTCCACTGCGGCGCGTCATCTCGAAGGCGCGCTAAACGCGACCGAATCGCTGCTCGGCAGCCTGCTGGACATCGCGCGCCTGGAAGGCGGCCGCCTGCAGCCGCGGGTGCGCGCGTTCGCGCTCGAGGAAGTGCTCGGCCCGTTGGCCGCGGAATTCGGCGCGCTCGCCGCGCAACGCGGCTTGCGCCTGGACGTGGTGCCGACGCGTGCCTGGGCGCAGTCGGATCCGCACCTGCTGCGCCGCGTGCTGCAGAACTTTCTCGCCAATGCCCTGCGACACGCCGAGCGCGGCCGCGTGCTGCTCGGCTGCCGCCGCAGCGGCACACAATTGCGCATCGAAGTCTGGGACACCGGCCCCGGCATCGCGCCCGAAGAGCAGCGCCTGATCTTCGAGGAATTCCGCCGCGGCAGCGGTGCTAGTGGACAAGGACTCGGTCTCGGCCTGGCGATCGCCGAGCGCATTGCCAATCTGCTCGGCCATGCGCTCGGATTGCGCTCGCGGCACGGACTTGGCAGCGTGTTTTGCGTAACGGTGCCGCGCTGCGCGGCGCAGGAAACGGCCGCAGAGCCCGTTGCGACGGTGGCGCCTCGCGGCCGCGCGCTGATCGTGGACAACGAGCCGCAGGCGCTCGCGGCGCTCAAGCTGTTGCTCGAAAGCTGGGGCTGGCAGGTGCTCGCGCTGCGCGATCCGGAACAGGCCGCGGCGTGCGCGCACGATGTCGACGTGGCGATCCTCGACTATCACCTCGACGGCGGCCGCACCGGTCTGGAATTGTATACAAAGCTACGCGCGCAAGCGCCGCTGCCAGTGATCATGCTCAGTGCCGACCGTGATGGCGACTTGCGGCAGCGCATCCAGGCCGAAGGCCTCACGTTGCTCTACAAACCGCTCAAGCCGCTCGCGCTGCATCAGGCCCTGGCGCAATTGCTGCGCCACGCCGTCGCCGCGGCCTGAGCTTGCTCACATCGATTCGCGCCACGGCGCGCCGAGATCGAGCCGACGCAACAATACGCCGGCCTGCGTGCGGTTGCGCACAGCGAGTTTTTCGAAGATCGCGCTCAGATGCGCCTTGACGGTGCGTTCCTGGATGCGCAGTTCGTCGGCGATCTGCTTGTTGAGGCGGCCTTCGGCAACCAGGCCGAGCACGCGGAACTGCTGTCCGGTGAGCGACGCCAAGCGCGCCGCCAATTGCGTGTCGGCCGGATCGCTGCGTGCGGCGGCGACCGCGTGGCTCAAGCGCGGCGGGATCCAACGCCCGCACGCCAGCACGCTGCGGATCGCGGCGCCGATTTCCTCCGGCGACGCGCTCTTCGGGATGAATCCCGCCGCGCCGTGGTCGAGCGTGCGTCGCACCACGGCGGGATCATCGTGTGCCGAGACCACCAGCACCGCGACGCCCGGAAACTGCGTGCGTAACGCGATCAATCCGGTGAGCCCGCGAGTGTCGGACATATGCAGGTCGAGCAACACCAGGTCGATGTCGGGATCGCGCTCCAGCTGTGTAAGCGCGCCGGCCAGATCGGCGCTCTCGCTCAGCTGTGCGTCGGCCACGGCGGCCCGCGCGGCGCTGCGCAGCGCGGCCCGGAACAGCGGATGATCGTCGGCGATGAGGATGCTGGGCATGGGCTCGAGTGCGCAACCAGTGGACTTTCGTCCGATAGCGTGCGCGCTGTGTACTGTTATCTTCACTGCATGATGCATAGACTCTATCCGATTCTCGGCGCTGCTGCGCTGGCCGCGTGCGCCGCGCCGCAGCGCACCCCGGAGGCGAGCGTGGCCGTCGATTTCCTGACCAGCAGCGTGCGTGAAACCGCGCACCGCGGTGAGGATGACTTGCTCAGCGCGGGGCTGGGCCTGGCCGGACTGCGCGCAGCACCGGCGCCGTTTGCCGATCCGAAAAAGCCCACGCCGCAGGAACTGCGCCGCCGCGCGATCCAGTCCAACTGGAAAGGTATTGCCGATCTCGGGCCGCTCGGGCGCTACGGCGAACTGTACGGCAGCGTCGCGAACGTGCCTGGGCGCGAATACCAGGCGTTCGCGCAGTTGCCGCACGCCCACGCACCGCATCGCGTGCTGGTGCAGATCCCCGACACGTTCGACAAGGACGCCCGCTGCCTGATCGTGACCGCGTCATCCGGTTCGCGCGGCATCTACGGCGCGATCGCGCTGGCCGGCGCCTGGGGACTACCGCACGGATGTGCGGTGGCCTACACCGACAAGGGCAACGGCACCGGCTACTTCGACCTCGCCACCGCGAGCGGCGTTGCGCTCGATGGCACGCGCGCCGATGCGGGCAGTGTCCCGCTCGAATTCACGCCGGACGGCTATACGTCCATGCGCGACGCTGGCGTGGCCACCAAGCATGCGCATTCCGGCGACAATCCGGAAGCCGACTGGGGCCGTCACGTACTGCAGGCCGCGCGGTTCGGACTTGCCATGCTCGAGCGCGCCTATCCGCAGGGCGCGCCGTACACGCCACGCAACACGCGCATCATCGCCGTCGGTGTATCCAACGGTGCCGGCGCCGTGCTGCAAGCGGCCGGCATCGACGACATGCACGTGCTGGCCGGTGTGGTAGCGCTGGCACCCAACGTCAATGTAGCGGGGATGCAATCAAGCCGGCCGCTCTACGACTACACCACCGAAGCCGCACTGTTGATGCCGTGCGCCTTGAGCGATCGGCGTTTCGACGCCACCCCGTTCGCGCGTTTACAAGACCATATTGCGCCCCTGTGGACAGCACGTTGCGCGGCACTGCAGGCACACGGCCTGCTGCACGCCAGCGATCCGGCCGCGCAATCGGCGCAAGCACTCGAACGCTTGCACGCCAATGGCTGGACCGACACTGCACTCGCCACGGCGGCGAGTTCCACCGCTTTCGACCTGTGGCGCGCTGTGGCGGTAACCTACGCGTCGTCCTACACGCGCAGCGCCGCCGGCGCGATGCCGTGCGGATTCCGCTTCGTCGCGCGCGCCGCCGCGGACCGGGCAACTACAGAACGTGCCGCCTGGTGGGCTGACGCGAGCGGCATCCCGCCCGGCGCCGGCGTCACGCTTGAGGAAGCGCCGTCCGGCGACAGCACAGACCCGACGCTGTCGGGACTATTGTGCTTGCGTGAACTGTGGACTGGCACGAGCAACGCTGCCTCGACATTGCGCGCCTCGATCTCCGCTACGGTGGCGGCGTTGCCGCGCAAGGGCCTGCCGGTATGGGTCATCCATGGCAGCGAAGACGGGCTGCTGCCGCAAGCGTTCACGTCGGCGCCGTATGTGAGTTGGTTGCGCAGCAACGGCCGCGAGCCGCTGTATTGGCCGATCGCTCACGCGCAACACTTCGACGCCTTCCTCGCACTGCCCGTGTTCGGCGATCGCTACGTACCGTTGCTGCCATACGGGTATGCGGCACTGGACCGCATGTTCGCGCATGTGGTGCACGACGCACCGCTGACCGGCGCCGATGTTCCGCAGGCGACACCGCGCGGTGCGGCGCCGCTGGATGGGAGGAAGTTGGGTCTGGGTCTGTGAAGCCGAACAATCGCGCGACCGCCAAATGATTAGGCCAAGCAACGCCCAGGACTTCGACGCGATCTTCGAAATCGTGAACGACGCGGCGATCGCCTACAAAGGGCTGATTCCAGCGGATTGCTGGCACGAGCCGTACATGACGCGCGCCGAGTTGTGTGCGCAAATTGCCGATGGCGTGCATTTCTGGTGCTACTGCGATGGCAACGACGTCATCGGTGTGATGGGCATGCAGGACAAGGGCGATGTTGCGCTGATTCGCCACGCGTATGTGCGCACGTCGCGACGCAATGGCGGCATCGGTGCGCAGCTACTGCGTGAACTGATCGAACCTTCGACCAAGCCGGTTCTCATCGGCACATGGAAAGCCGCAAGCTGGGCGATCGCGTTCTACCAGAAGCACGGCTTTCGCCTCGTCGACGAAACGCTCAAGAACCATCTACTGAAAACGTATTGGACGATTCCTGAGCGTCAGGTTGAAACATCGGTAGTGCTTGCCGACCAGCGCTACGACGCGTTGAATGCGCGACGCGATCGCGCTTAGTTCGCCGTGGTCGTCGCACCGATCCAAGCCACATCGATTCCGCCTCATGCGCATTCGACCCGGGGAAACGGTTTCGGAAACAAAAACGCCGACGGCTGGCGTCGGCGTAATTATTTGAAACATATGGCGTCCCCAGGGGGATTCGAACCCCCGTTACCGCCGTGAAAGGGCGATGTCCTAGGCCTCTAGACGATGGGGACGCCGGAGAAACCTGTAAGCCAGGACTTTAAAGTGGTGGAGCCAATCGGGATCGAACCGATGACCTCGACAATGCCATTGTCGCGCTCTCCCAGCTGAGCTATGGCCCCAAGAGAGCGCGATAGCGTACGGGAAGCGCGGCGAATCGTCAATATTCCGCGCGTATAGTTCTCACAGAAAGTGCCAGCAGCGGAGGCATGCATGACGGCAAGACGCAAGGATTCCGGGTCGGCACCGCCGGGCTGGCGCACGCTGACTCCGCGCATCGTCACCCGCGACGTGCCCGGACTGGTCGAATTCGTGCGCGCTGTGTTCGAGGCGAGCGGCGAGTTGACAACGCAGCGTCCGACGGTACTGACGATCGGCGATGCAATGCTGATGATCAGCGCCGCGGCCGAGCGCGCGCCGATGCCAGCGTTTCTGTATGTCTATGTCGCCGATGTCGACGCGCTGTGGCAGCGCGCGCTGGCCGCGGGTGCGCAAGCGTTGGAAGCGCCGGCGCGCGTGCCGTACGGCGATCGCCGTGCGATGTTCGCCGATCGCTGGGGCAATCTGTGGCAAGTGGCGACCTGGAGCGGCTAGCGGCAAATCGCGCGCGGAACGTATAGTGGCAGGCAAGGCAAACGGGGAGCACGGCGCATGCGCATGACTTCGCGGTTCGCGTGGATGGTGCTCGGTCTGTCGATGCTGGCGCCCAAGGCGCAGGCGTTGACGCCCGCGCAGATCGCCGAAAGCGCCACGCCTTCGGTGGTGCTGATCAAGGTGCCGAACGGCCTCGGCTCCGGCTTCGTCGTCAGCGGCGACGGGCGCATCGTGACCAACATGCATGTCATTCGCGGCGCCGATCAGGCTACCGTGCAGACCGCGGCGGGCAAGCAATACGACAAGGTCGAGCTGATGGCGGCCGACGAAGTGCACGATCTGGTCGTGCTGCGCATCCACGCGCGCGGGCTCAAGCCGCTGCCGCTCGGCGATTCGGCCACGGCGCGACCGGGCGCGCACGTGGTGGCGATCGGGCATCCGCTCGGACTCGGCAACACGGTGTCGGATGGATTGATCAGCGCGGTGCGCGAGATTTCGCCGCAGCGTTTGCTGCTGCAGATTTCGGCGCCGATTTCGCCGGGCTCCTCCGGTGGCCCGCTGTTCAACGACGATGGCGAAGTGATCGGCATCTCCACGCTGGTGATCAGCGGTGGACAGAATCTCAACTTTGCCGTGCCGATCAATGCGGTCAAGCCACTGCTGAAGATCGACAAGGGCATCGCGCTGGCCGCGTACAAATCGCCGAACCAGCGCGAGCGGCACGTGCCGCAGCACCCGCTGGCGCTGCTCGATGCGTGCCCGCTGCCGCAGCTGCGGGCGATCGTCGGCGACATCGATGCGGCGATCAAGCTCGGCGCGCCGCTGTACAACGACGGCAATTTCGAGGCCTGCTATCGCATCTACGAATCCACCGCGCTGGACATGGAGAAGAAGGTCGACGACTGCGAGGGACCGAAGCGCGCGCTGCTCGATGGCGTCAAACAGGCCGACAAGCTCGAGCGCTGGGACGACAAGGCCTGGGCCATGCGCGACGCGTTCGACGGGCTGCTCGCTGTCGCCGTGCGCAAGTTCAGCGGCGAGGCCGGTGTGCGGCGGCAGATTCCGCATCACACGCAAGAGATTTTCGCCGGTTGCGACGACGCTGCAATAGAGCGCATCGCCGACGCGATTGGCGGCGCAATCGAGAACGGCGCGCCGCTGTATAACGAAGGCAACATCGAAGCCTGTTACCGGATCTATGCCGGGGCGATCCGCGACATCGCGCGCAAGATGCCGGCGTGTCCGGCGGTCAAGCAGGCGTTGCAGGACGGCCTGGCCGGTGCCGAGGGCAGGGGCGGTTGGAAAGAGAAGGCCTGGGCGCTGCGCGACGCATTCGACGGGATGCTGGACGCGATCGAACGGCATCGCCGGGCCGACGAATGATGTAAGGCGCCACGGCCGCGTCCGGTCTGGTGCGATGCGAGTGATGAACTTCGCCGCGCCGGTCTCCCTCGGCGCGGCGTTTTTTTTTCACGGTCCGGTCCGTCGCGCCGGGGCTAAGCAGGGTGTTGACATGTCCCCGCCGCGGCATACATTCGGCATGGGGGCAATCCAAGATCACAATCCATGCTGACACGTTTCTGGTTCGAATCCGATCGCGGCCTCGGTTACGGCGTCACGGCCAAGTCGCAGGCCGATGCCGAGGCGCTGCTGAAAAGCTGCGGCTATCCGCTGCCGAGCGAGCGCATCCTCGGCGTGCGCCAAGGCGTGACACTGGCGTCGCTGGATAAGGAAACCGTGGTGCCGAACGCGGGCCCGCTGGCGGTGCGCGGCGTGTGGTACCCGTGCCGCAACATGTAGCGGTGTATACGTTGTAATATTGTATACAAACGCGCTGCGCTAGCCGGCTCAACCATTGTTTTGCACGTGCGGCACGGCCGCCTCTTGCATCTTGCGCGATCGCGCAGGAAGGAAACACGCCTATGCCGCTGATTTGGCGCCGCAATCGCGCTGGCACGTCACTTGCGGTGCGCTCTACCTCGTTTGCCAACCAAGGAGGGAAATCGAAATGAAAATTTCGCAAAAGGTAGTCCTCGTGGCCGCGCTCGGTGCCACGTTCGCGGCGCCGACGTGGGCGCAGACCGCAACCGCGCCGCCGCACAACGAACAGGCGGCCGTCAAGGGCACCGACGCCGACAATACCGGTCTGAACCAGCGCGATCGCAACGACAAGACCACGCTGCCGACCGATCAATCCAACGCCAAGGCCGATATCAAGCTTGCGGCCGCCGTGCGCCACGCGATCGTGGAAGACAAATCGCTTTCGGTCAGCGCGCACAACGTCAAGCTGGTCGCCAACGCGGGCGTCGTGACGTTGCGCGGACCGGTGGCGAGCGAGGCCGAGAAACTGAAGGTCGGCGAAATCGCCGGCAGCGTCAACGGTGTCAGCCGGGTTGACAACAACCTGGACATTCAAGTCGCAAAGAACAACAAGGAGTAACAAACCATGAAGGCTTCCGTCTATTGCACCACCAAGACCCTCGCCCAGGCCGAGAACATCGTGCTGGCGTTGAAGAATGCCGGTTTCGGCAGCAACGACATTTCCGCACTGTTGCCGGACAAGCGCACCACGCGCGATTTCGCGCATGAACACAACACCAAGGCGCCCGAAGGCGCGGCCACGGGCGGCGTCGCCGGCCTGGGCGTCGGCGCGGCGATCGGCTGGCTGGCGGGTATCGGCACGCTGGCGATCCCCGGCCTCGGCGCATTGATCGCCGCGGGTCCGATCGTGGGGGCGCTCAGCGGAGCGGCGGTGGGAACGGCTGCTGGCGGCCTGATCGGCGCGCTGGTCGGCATGGGCATCCCGGAGTTCGAAGCCAAACGCTACGACGCGAAGGTGCGCGAGGGCAATATCCTGATTTCGGTGCACACCGAAGACAGCAAGCAGCGCGACGTGGCGAAGGAAATCTTCAAGCGCTACGACGCCGACGATATCTCGACCGGTTCGGAAAGCAGCGCCAAGGGCGCGCAGCACGACAAGGCGGCCTGACATGCGTCGCATGCCGATCGAGCCCAGCACGCGGCGTCACAGCCTGCATCGCGGCCGCGCGCAGCGCGTCCGCGGCTACTGCCGGCGCGTGACGCCGGTTTCTCCGCCACCGTTGCAGCAGGCGCCGACATGAGCACAGGGCGTTCTCGAACCCCGCAAGAAGACGGCAACAACACCAATGCCGCGCACGAAACGGGTGGCCAGGACGAACACGGCAAGGTGAGCCGCGGCGAGCGTCAGAGTAGTGCAACGCCGCAGACACCCGACGCGGCGCGCAAGGAGAACGCACGCCGCGACGATGAGCCATAGTGTTGGTGGGCCGCTGCCGCGTTTGTTCGATCCTCTGCTTGGGTATCGGGCAGCGGCACCGCCACCGGAAGGAGGGCCGCGCTCCAGCGGCCCTCCTCCATTGTGTCCTTCAGTCAACCGCATCGCTTCTGGTGCGTTGCGATCCTGCGATGGAAGCACCGCTTCCGCACGCGGAGATCGATCATGAAAACACACCCGATAATGGCGGCACTGGCCTGCGCGCTGCTGAGCACGAGCGCCTTGGCCGCCCTGAACCTGCAACGCACCACCACGCTGAGCGACAGCAGTGGCGGCAGCATCAGCATCAGTACCAGCGGCACGATCGACGTTCCCGGCACCGATACGACCAGTCAGGTCGCGCTGACCAATTTCCATCCGCACGACAACGCGACGGCCGTGGTCAACGGCAGCCTCACGCGCACGCATGAACGCAGTAACGAAAGCGTCAGCAACGTATACAACGGCAGCGTGACGCTCACCGGCACCGACAAGGACGGCAAGCCGGTCAACGATAGTCTAACCTTGCAGAATCTCGAAATCGTGCGCAGCGACGACGGACCGGTGTTCAGCGGCACGATCGTCTTGAACGGCCACAGCATCGAAGCGGCGCAGATGCCGGATGCAGTCAAGCATCTGCTGCACCGCGTGCTGCGTTTGTTCGAGTTCGGTTGATCGCGGCGGGGTGCGCTCGGTCGTCTCGCGCGCACCACCGCAGCTTGGCACGCGTGCGTGATCGCGCGGGGTGGCGCGTCGGAGAGTATCCTGCGCAGCACGCGTGGCCGCCTGCGGAGGTTCGCATGAGGTTTGCAAGACTGGTTGTAGCCGCGCTGCTGTTCGGCGCGTCGGCGGTGGTGTCTGCCGACGAAGGCGCCGCTTGCAGCGCCGCGAGTGAGCTGGAGTGCATCAACAGCACGGCGTGCAAGCTCGAACAGACGACGCCGCACGGACCGTATGTCTGCCGTGCCTCGCGCGGGCGTTGCGAGGCGAGTTTCCGTCAGGCTGGCGACGACGACATCCGCAAGCTGTGCGAGGCGACCGCCGGCTGCGAATTCAAGCCGGGCAGCTGCTTCTGTCCGCCCAACGTGGTCTGCGTGTGCGGCGGCGGTCCGCCCGCGCAATGCGTCGAACGCAGCAAGATCGCAGGCGGGCATTGATCGGCGGCGTCGCCCGCGCCCGCAGCAGTTCTTTTCGCGCCGTGCTCGCCGCTGCGACGAGCCGTTCGAGCCCGATGCGTCAGATGCCGAAGCCGTCGTAAAACACGCGATCGTTCGGTTGTATTTCGACCGCGCCGACATCGCTGGCGCTGCCGTAGATGCGCTCGAACAATTCGCCGCGCTGATCCGACGCTACTGTCGGCGGCACGGCCGGCGGACCGGCATCGATCGCGCACGATCCGAGGCCGGGCAGCATCGTCAGCGTCGGGCCGCCGTTGTTCGCCAGCGGGCCCAGCTGCGGATCGCAGTCGAGCGTATCCGGTGGCAGTGGCGCCTGGTACGTAGCGCTGCTCGAAGCGATGATGTTGTACCCGCCGCTCACGGTCGCGGCGTGGCTGCTGAAGAAATCGAACGGCGTGTTGCCGTGGACGATGTCGCCAACGATCTGCGCATGTGTGTCGAAGAACACTGCCGAGCCGTCGGCCGCGTCGCTGATGTTGTCGGTGACCGTGCACAGATACAGCGTCAGGTTCTTGCCGCCGAACGCGCCGCCGCGCGCGCCGCTGTGGTTGCCGCTTACCGTGGTGTTGAGCAGCGTGATCGTCGCGGACGACAGTCCGCCCCACGTCAGCGCAGCGCTGTTGTTCGACACGGTCGAGTTGGTCAGCGTGATCGAGCCGTAGGCACCGATGCCGCCGATGGCCGACGTCGTGGAAGCGTTGCCGTCGATGCTCGAGCGATCGCCGACCACCGCTCCGTTGAAGCTGTAGATGCCGCCGCTGGTGCCGTGCGCCGTGCTGTTGCCGCTGACGATGGCGTCCTGCAGCGTGATGGTGCTGGAGCAGGCGCTGCCGCCACTGCTGTTGGACGTATACACGCCGCCGCCGCCGTTGTACGCGGAATTCGCCGCGATCGTCGCATGTTGCAGCAGGATGTTGCCGCACTCGGCGGCGACGCCGCCGCCGGAGGATGCGAGCGAGGTGTTGTTGGTCACCCGTGTGTGGCGCAGCGTCAGGTTCGCCGCGCCGCTGGCGAACACGCCGCCGCCCTGGTCCGAGGTTTCGCCGTAGGCAATCGACAATCCTTGCACGACCGTGTCGGCGGTTGCCGCGAGAATGCGGAACGACGGCGTGCCGCTGACGCTGCTGCGGCGCAGTTGCACCAGCGGCGTGCCCTGGCTGTCGAGCGGGCCGACGAGCGTCACCGCGCGGTCGATCTGCAGCGCGGACTTCGCGTCGGCCGAGCCGGGCAACGCGAATGTGATCGCGCGCGGCGTCGCGGTCGGAAACGACAGCAGGATCGTGTCGTTGCTGCCGTCGCCGGCGCTGCATGCGTTCACCGGCGCGGCCGTGTTGAGTGCGGCCACCGCGTCGAGCAACGTGCATTTGCCGGCAACGCTGCCGGCGCCGGTGTCGTTCACCGTAATCGTCGCGGCATGTGCGGCGGCGGAAAATTGCAACAGCGTGGCGGCCGCGAGCGGCGTCAGTGGCAGGCGCGTTACGGCGCGTCGAATCGAATTCGCTGCTGCGCGGCGCATGGCCATCCCCACGGACGAGTGCGCAGTATGCTGAAGGCGTGTGATGGAGCGGTCAAGACGGCATGTCGTGCAAGCTGCAGCAGGTTACTGGGCGAAACTTGCAGTTTGCGTCGCGCCATCGTGCCGTGCGCTCGCGAAAACGCGGTTCCAGCGCATACCGCGCCATTGGCACGCTCGTCGCAATGCATATCTCGCCATAGGGCATTGAGAGGTTGACCGCCAAGGACTGGCGGCGAGACTGGCGACAGGAACATGACGTTCCCCCGCCGTGAAACGGGCCGGCTCCCACAGTGCCGGCTCGTTTTTTTTGCGCTGTGGCGCCGCGCCGCGGCGCCGGCGTGGAATTACTGTAAATGCTGACAGTTCGGTGCGCGCCGCGTACTGCCACAATGTGGGGCATCTGCCGGGACGGGGAGGGTGCTTGCGTGAAAGCGAAGGACGTCAGCTCCGAGATAGCCGCCTACATGCTGCGGCACGGATCGAAATTCTCCGACTGGTACGTGAGTCTCACGCCGAGCATCACCAACCTGCTCGGCAGCAACGGCATTCCCGCCGACAGCCGCTGGATCGCGCGCGACACCAGCGACCCGGAAGTTGCCGAAGACGTCGAGGCGTACTTCCACAGTTTCGGCTGCGACGGCCTGTGGGTGCGCGCGACCGACGCGACCACGATCGTGTACGCATTTCTGAAGCGCGCGCGGCCCAGCCGCTGAGCTCGCGTAATCCCACCTACGTATTCATGCGGATTTCGCCGCGCCGTGGCGGCGGGCACACTGCGGTCTCCGATCCCAGGAGGCAGCACATGGCAACGTCACTGCAGAACACGGCAGAGGTCGAATTCGAGCGGGCGAGCAACGCGGCGAGCGAGTTGGCCGAGCGCATCGCGCGTTGTGGGCGCGCCGGCGTCGGCGGCGTCGAAATGGTCGAGTTGCTGCGCGCCTGGCAGCAAGCGCGCGACGCCGCGCGTACCTCGCACGAACGCTTGCTCAGCCGCAGCCGCCGCGCCAACTAGCAGCACGCAACGCCTGCTGGTGCAGGCAGGCGGCCGCGGCAAACGTTCGTTCGATGCTGCGCCGCGGCGACGAATGTGCTTGGTTTTGCCGGTTCCTGGTTTATGATGCCGCGCCGGCGTCGCCGGTTCGCCGGAATCGTTTCGATGACCCGACTCACCCTGGAACTGCTGCCGGATCGGCGGCGCGCATCGCGTGGACTGCGCGCCGACTGGGGCCAGTACTGGACGCCGGACGTGGAAGCGATGCTGACGCAGATCGGGCAGCAGATTCTGCAGGAGTTGCGCGCGCGCGTGAGCGCCGTTGCCGCAACCGTGCAGTCCGGCATCGCGGCGGATGAAGTGCGCGTCAGTGTCAATCCGCTGCCGCAGAATTTCGCCGCCTGGAAGAAGTCCCGGCATACGGCGGCCGCGCTCGCGGTGATCGATGCGCCGCTGGTGCCGGCGCATATTCGCTCGGCGGCGGAGAACGTCGCGGTGTGGAACCGGCTGTACGTCGCCTAGCTGCGGCTGCCGTTGCGGCGTCGCGCAAGGCGGTGTTCGATTTGCAAGCCGCTACGCCAGCAGTCGTTCGAACTGCGCCACCTTCAGCTGAGCGGCTTCAGACGTCAGTCCGTAGCGTTCCTTCAGTCTGCCGATCAGGTAGGCGCGATCGCCTTCGCCGAAGCTCACGTCGTCGAGCGTCAGGCGTGAAAACTTCGCGCGCAACTTGCCTTGCAGGCGCGTCCACTGGCTCTTGATGATGTCCCTGCTCATGATTTGGCTCCGCTGATGAAAGAACCGATGCGCCGGTTCACGTTGATGGGTTGCTGCGCGTTGCGAGTGTCGTCTCGATCGCGCTAATCCGATTGCTTGCGGGGTGGCGGCGCATCCACGACGATGCGATTGACGACGCGCTCGATGCCCGCCTGAGCCGCCGCGATGTTGCCGGCCAGCGCCTTGCTTGCGGCGCTGTCCACGTTGCCTGCCAGCACCGCCTCGCTGCCGGCGACGAAGACCGAAATGTCGAACGCGTGCAGGCGCGGGGTGTTCGCGAGTTGCGCCAGGATCCCGGTCTCCCGATGCGCGGCGGCGAGGTGGGCCGTGTCGTCCGGCTCGACCGCAGCCAGTGCGGCGACACCGAAGACGAGCGCGATCAGTGCGAGCGGAAAAGTCCGTAGCGTCGCGCGATGCATGTTGGGTGCGGGCCTTGAGAGGTGTTGTGACGATGCTCGAAGCGCAGACGGCTTCGCATCGTGCCGACAGTCACTATACGCCGAGCCGTGCATCAATTTGGAAAAATATATTTTTCCAAATTACCCCCGCCTAACAATCATCGGAGTAGCATGCATCTGTGCGTGGCCGTAGGCGCCGCGCACCTCAGTCCAGCGGTTCGCTCACTAACGCCATTGAGTATCGCGCTCTCGATTGCGAAGCGAGGTTTCGACTGCTTCCGCGCTCGGGGAAATTCAACCACTGGATATGCCATGAACGATTCCCGCAGCAACGCCCCGACGCTGGATCTGCTCGATACCGTGGCGGCCAACGACTCCCTGAAGACGTTCGGCCGCGCGATCTACCTTGCCGGCATGGAAGAGACGCTGCGCGCGCAAGGACCTTACACGCTGTTCGCGCCGACAGACGCCGCGTTCGAGCAGCTGCCGCCGGGCAAGCTCAATAGCCTGTTCGAGCCGGCCAACAAGACCGAATTGATCTCGGTGCTCAACTACCACGTGCTCAAGGGACGCTGCAGCACGACCGATGTCGGCAACTGGAAAGCCGCCAACACCGTGCATGGCCAGGCGGCGGCGATCGCGAAGGTCGAAGGCAAGGTCTGCATCGACGGCGCCAACATCACCGCGGCCGACATCGAGAGCAGCAACGGCATCATCCATGCGATCGACAAGGTCAACATTCCGCGCCCGGCGAAGAACTAGACGTGGACTGCAACGCCATGCGCGGCGAGATCCTGCGTCATGTGGACGGAAAGCGCTGATGGCGCGGCTTGCGCGTCGCGGCGCATCGCGGCCGGGTGTTTCATTTTCGATTCATGCGCACTGCGGCAGAGTGGGTCATCGTGTTTCCGGGAAAGGAGATCCCATGTCAGTTTCGATCCACACCGTCGCACAAGCGTCGCCGCGCTTTCATGAACTGGTCGATTTCCGCGACATGCGCCGCTTCGACGACTGGTGCCGCACGCTCGGTGTCACGCGGCACCAGCTGGTCAGTGCCGTCGCCGAAGTCGGCGGCGATGCCGAGGCCGTGCGCCTGCACCTGAAACGCCGTCGCGGCTGATCGCGCAGCGGCGCTTCGGCCGCCCTCTTGCCATCGCCGAACTTGATCGGCGCGCGCGCGACGTGCACAGTCGCGCAAACCCACGCGCACGGAGACCCAGGACCCATGGCGATGTCACCGGAAAACCGCAACCTCGCCCTGTTCTGCGACTTCGAGAACGTGGCGCTCGGCGTGCGTGAAGCCAAGTACGCGCAATTCGACATCAACAAGGTGCTCGAGCGCCTGCTGCTCAAGGGCAGCATCGTAGTCAAGAAGGCGTACTGCGACTGGGAGCGCTACAAGGAGTTCCGTCCGGCGATGCACTACGCCTCGTTCGAGTTGATCGAGGTACCGCACGTGAGCCAGTCGGGCAAGAATTCGGCCGACATCCGCATGGTCGTCGATGCGCTCGACCTGTGCTACACGAAAGCGCACGTCGACACGTTCGTCATCATCAGCGGCGATTCGGATTTTTCGCCGCTGGTGAGCAAGCTGCGCGAGAACAACAAGACCGTGATCGGCGTTGGCGTGAAGAGTTCGACTTCGCAGTTGCTGATCGCCAACTGCGACGACTTCATCTACTACGACGACCTGGTGCGCGCGCAGAAAGCCAAGCCCGAGCCGAAGAAGAAGAGCGAGGCAAAGGGCAGCCGCGCCGCCGCCAGCCACGCGCCGAAAGCGCCGAAGACCGACGCGCAGAAGAAGCAGGAAGCGTTCGACCTGGTGCTCGAGACCGTCGAAGCGTTGCAGACCGAGCGCGGCGAAGACGAAAAGCTGTGGGGCTCGATGATCAAGCAGGCGCTGAAGCGGCGCAAACCCGGCTTCAACGAAGCCTACTACGGCTTCAAGTCGTTCAACGCGCTGATGGAGGAAGCCGGCGCGCGCAAGCTACTGGATCTGGAGCGCGACGAGAAGTCGGGCGGGTATCTGATCAAGGGCGTCATTGCCTGACGCACGCGCAGGACGGACCTTGGATTCCGTTCGCGTCATCGGAACGTCATGTCGCGAAACACAAATCCGCAGCGTCGTCGGGCCGCTCTGGCGGCGAACTCAGCCACATGCGTCGGATGATCCGCAACGCCTGAGTGAACAACCTCTGGCGCGCACTTCGCGATCGGTGTAGCGTAGTCCATCAGCGCAGCTGGCGCGGGGGTTTTGCGACATGTCTTGGTACGCGAAGCGATTCGCGGATGGGCGAATCGGTCTACGCGCAGGTGGTGGCCTGCAGGAATTCAAGGAAGTCTTCGAAGCGTTTGCGAAAACGCGCCCAGGTGCGGCGCTGTTCTGCCAGGTCGACGAGAACGACGGCAGCGCCACGGTGTTCCTGACGCCTGACGCGACGGAATTCGCCGCGATGATCCAGGCAACCCAGAGCGAACCTCCACCCGCCACCGACCGGGTCATGCTGCTCGTCGGTTGACGCACAACCACGTCACGCGGCAAACACGCCCATGTGCAGTTCCCCGCTGGCATAGCCCGTGCCAAACAGCGGATTTGTGCGTCATATCGCATGCGTCGAGTGCCGAACTGCGTACCGCATCGCATAAAGAGCCAGGGCAATTTGCGCTAATGTATACAAAGTGCTCTTGGCGGGGACGCCGATGGACACGCTCAGTCGTTCGGAACTGCTGGAAGAACTGCGTTTGGCGAACGAAGAGAGCGCCCGTCTGACCGAGATGATCGCGCTGCTCAAGACCGATCTCGACGAGGCCCGGCTGGTGCAGTTGCGGGTCGAGTTGCTGTGCTCGACGAAGCGTGCGCTGCGCTTGGCCGAGGAACTGGCGTCGGGTCAGCACGGTTCGGGATCAGTCGCCGCCGCCTAGGTCCGAGCTTCGCGGCTGTGGGCGGCAAGCCGCTACGCGCAAACGATGGTCCATTCGCCGACGATTTCGTCGAATATCTTTGCGCAGGAAGCGGTACCGGTGGTGCGCATGTACGCGGCGACCGTGAGCGCGCGGCGAACGGCTTCTTCTCGATCCCTGCATACGCAAACGACGTGGTCTCCGTGCGGCGAGCCGCGATACACGGCCCAGGCCACAGAGTCACTCGCGTCGTCGGCGAGTGCCGCGACGTAATAGTCGTGCGGATAACCTTGAGGCACGCTCGTCACCCCGACGCCTGCCAGTGCCCCATCCTACGCCGCGGCGTGCGCGCGAGCAATCCATCAGCATTTAGAAGTCGCAGTCGCGCGGCGCACGTGTGACGGCGAGCTCAACATTGAGTGAAGCCTGCGGGCCGTTACCGGGAGGAGTACCTTTTATGTCCCAGGCTGGTAGTGGCGGGGCACCCGCCGCTGGTACGCGTCCGATTCGGATTTCCCAGACCGAGCCGGGACGTCCTGTGATCGGGGATGTCCTGCTTCGCGGCCCATACGAATCGCGCGAGCCCACGCCGCCGCAGTCACAAATCGCCGCGGCGGCGTGCAGGAATTTTTAGCACTCTTCGTATACGTCGCGGGAGATCACGTCGAGCTGCCTCATGCACGCTTGATCAGTCTGATCACCACTAGCAGGATGATCGCGCCAATCGCCGCGTAGATAATGGCCCCAGCAATGCCCGTTAAACCAAGCCCAAGTCTTGGCAGGAGCAGGCCGGCCACAAAAGCGCCAAGTATTCCGACGACGATGTCGCCCACCAAGCCAAACCCACCGCCCTTGACGACCTGACCTGCAAGCCAGCCGGCAACGGCACCGATGAGCAAAAAGATAACGATTGATTCCACTGTCATGTTGTTCTCCATTCCATTGCGTGACCGGGCTGGTCGCGAGGCGATTGTGCGCCTGTCGGCGCGGAGAGAAGCCGTTCAAGCCGACGCGCCGGTTACCGTACATACAGGTTGACGAGAGGGCGTCGAGTTTCGCAATCAAGGCACGTTGCCCTGCCGATTGGAATTCGCCGTGTCGTCTCGTCATCTCGAACTGCTGGAGGAACGGACAACTTGCGTGCAGACGCGAATGCAACACCTTGATGCGTTAGTGGCTGCAGGCGAGCAATCGAGCCGTCGCGTTGCTCGCAGCGCTACACGGGCGTGAGGATTTGTCGGATCGCGAACCGGAATAGATCGCCTGCAACGCTTGACGCAGAGCGTTAGCGTTCGGAAACACTCTTGATCCGAAGGCCGCGTATCCGCAACTCCTCCGCAATGCGCTCGGCCAGGCTGTCTGGGAAGCCACCTTCAGAAACTGAAACGGAGATAGCGGGAAAAGGGTCGTCTGCATTGGTCAGCTCCCGGTAGCTGGCGTTTCGATATCCAATGAGCGCGTTGGCAAAGGAAAGGATTGCGTCCGTCGCTACGCTTCTCGTGTCGTCGCCAGGCGCGTTTGCATCTCTTTCAAGCGAGTAAACCAATGTAGCCATTTGCGACGGGTCCTTGGTCGCGGCGCGTGCCATCAATGTGTCCATTTTACCCCTCACTTTCGCGATCGAGCGATGCGCTGATCGCATTGGCGGACCCATCGGGAACGGCGTCGACAAATCGAATGCGGGTCCCGTCGCCCAAGAGCAGCATGTCGTTGTGCGCCATATAAACCGCGCGCTGCCGTTGTCCCCCATGCTCAATCCAGACGAGTTCCCCACTCTTGGGCCGTTGCATGGCTGCATTTCCGTGGTTGGCTCAACCGGAGGCGGCGTGAATTTCACACGGATTCCGCTGAAAAAATCCTGAACAAACGCGACTGGCTCGGTGAGTAGAAAACCGCTTGAACGCTTGATTTAGCGGTAGTAGATTTTTGCCCGTTCGGGTGGGTCTGAGGAGTCCCCACCGTGTCCTGGTATTCAAAGCAATTCGCGAACGGACGCATCGCCTTCAACGATCGTGGAAGGCTGGAAGATTTCAAGGAAGTGTTCGAAGCCTTCGCGGCGACGCGGCGAGGGGCAGCCATATTCGCCCGCAAGAATTCAGACGGTAGCGTGACGGCATACCTCACGCCTCCCGCGGAGGAATTTGCTCTGATGATCCAAGCCGCAGCATCCAGTGTGCCCGCGGCCGAAGGGCTGATGCTGCTCTGTGGCGACGTTGCCGAATTGCAGGAAGCTCGCAGGAGCCGAGACGCTGGGAGCAGAACGCGCCGCGCCTAGCTGATTTTTCCGAGGGATCGGCGCGCTGGCGAACAAGATTGCGCATGACAGTAACTGGTGTATGCGGACCTAGTCACTGTCAATGCTGCTGCCGACTGACGCTCGCTTGGTGATTGGGCGCGATCGGGTGCGCACAAAAAGGGCAAGAAAAAAACCCCGCATTTACGCGGGGTCAGTGGGTTTCTGCGAACTCGTGCGAACTAGCGTGCACGTTCAAAATGGTGGAGGCGGCGTCACTCGAACTGCGCAAAAAGCGGTTGATTTTTGACCAGTTCTAGGCAGAGCCGTGAGAAGTTACTGTCAAAGTTACTGACGCGACATCTCGGATAATTTTCGAAGGTCCAACGTGTAGTGCTGAGTTTGCCCGTCAGCAGTGGCAAGTAGTTGACGGTGTATGTCGACTGGCAGAGCACCGCGTGCGACTGCCTCGATATCGCCGTCATCAAGGTATACGGCGACTTTGTTCACGTTGGACGCATCGATACGAGAGTCAGTGCATGCGTCCAAAAGCGTCTTGAGTGCCGGGCTGTTTTCTGCCTCAAAGACGAATCTGTTGGTCGATTCTGCGCTGCTCAGATCGAGCAACACGCCTTGGACCGAGCCGAGCCTGACTATTGTGTTTGATTCCATGGATTCCTCCATCGGATTCTGCGATCAGAGAAAGGCGGGGCCTCGGTTGAAGCCCCGCCAGTCCGTTATCGAGTCAACAGAAGGATCAGCGCGACAAGAACTCTTGCGAGCTTGCCGAGATCCACTGCGACCCGCAGATCGAAGTGAAACATTTGGGTACTCCCCAAATGACACACCCGACCGGTCGAGCATGTCGTGAAAGACCATGCCCCTGCTGTAACCCGCCGTTGCTAGCGGGGCTCGGCGCTGAACCAGGTGTCGCACCGAACAGCGGACAGCGTTATCGACTCCAGCTTATCGGCTGAGCACGGGTCGGTGGTTTTCCGAACCGCGGTCGCGGATTTTCGCGTTTGCCGGCGCCTCCATCAGCCACTGGCAAGTGACCGAGGCAGCCCTGCCGAGGCGGCCTCTTGTTGACCTTGGGACCGCGTGGGCGATTTCAAGCAGCTGCCGGCGATCTTCTGGCGAGATGGCTAACCGCCCGGCGCCCGTGCTTAGGCGGGAGCCCTGACGGGGCGCAAAGATTCTGGGGCAAAGAGATTTTCGGCTCCCCCGAATCAGGGTCAATCTGTCCCTGATTCAGGGACAGTGAGCGGGCAACGTTGCGCAAATATTGACCACATAGTCCCCGATTTAGGGACTAAAACAGCCGTTTTTCGTGCGGTGTAGTCCCTGAATCAGGGAACCCATCTAGATATCTGCCATGCAGAGGCGGAGTCCCAGAGTCAGTTGCGGCCTATTCCGCAGCAGGCAACACAACCCGAGTGATCGCCTGCGAGCTCCGGCGCACCACCGGCTGTCCAGTCGCTTTCGACGATGAGATTCCATTCTGCCGCACAAGAGGCGCGCAACTCAGAAACGGCGCCGTAATGCGGTTTTGCGGCTATCAGGCGATCGATGTGAGTCCGACCACCCGAAAGGACATATCTGCGTAACTCGCTGTTCCGCAAGAGGATGGTGCTGAGATCGCGAGCCCGTAATTCATTAGCCGACCGTTTCGCAACGCCCACAATGGGCCTCGCATGGTGTGGTGACGGTTAATTCACTTTCGACACTTTCCTGGTTCGCGGAAAGTGGGCCCACCGGAAGAGTTTGCGGAGAGGAAATCATGGCACACGAACGATTTGTCCGCGCACTCGCGCGCAACAACATCGGGCTCACGCTCGGCAATGAGCTTCGTTACGCGGGTCTCATCACCGAGCCACTGGTCGTCAGCCCGCGCCTGGTCGTCGTCGATGCTGACAAGTTCGACGCCGAGATCGCGGGCGTGTTCGCGCGCGCCGCGGCACATCCTCGAAAACTGAAAGGCTTGATCGCCGACGCGCGGAAAGCCAAAGAGGTTGGCGCGGCAAAGGACGCGGCATGAGTCCGGCCGAGACGGAGCTGGTACGTCGCGAGCTCGCTGCGGCTACCGCGCGTGCCGATATGGCGGAGCGACGTGCGGCAAGGGCGGAGCAGCGGTGCTGCCTACTCCAGAACCTGTTGGTTCGATCTCGTACGACATTGGCGGAATCGAACGCGTGCGATCTGCTCGAGCATCGCGCCGCGTGATTGCTAAACACACGGAAGGTGAAAGATGCGATCTGAAAGAAAGCGTGCGCGACTGATGGGCCGAAGCGGAAAGTCTCCGCCGTTCGTGCAGATATTCCACCACGTGATCGACTCGGCTCAGTTCGCGGCTCTGTCGGGCTCGGCGGTCAAGATGCTGGTCGACATGGCGAGGCAGTTCACGGGAAAGAACAACGGCATGTTCAGCTTGTCGAACCCGGATTTTCACGTCCGGAACCGTTGGCGGAGCAACTCGAAGCGCGAGCGCGCCTTGCGTGAACTGTTGGAAGCCGGCTTCCTGATCAGAACCAAACTTGGCGGTCGCGGGATTGGTTGTGATCGATTCGCAATCACTTGGTGGCCAGTGGACGAAGGGAATCACCATCACGTCCCGGAGAAGGTGGCATCTAGACTTTGGATGACGCCCTCCGCTCCACCGATTCAGGTCCAAGAAGCACGCGAACCGGCGCCGAGCCCATCGATTTCTCGCGCCGCATAGTCCCGTCCCAGAGCACCAGGAAGAACTCGACGATGTGCCCCTACACCTCCACGACGAAAGAAGCCCAGAGCATCAGCGAGTTGATCAAGAAGGCCGAGCGTTCACCCGGCTGGAATTTTCGCAGCGACTTGCCCGTTGCCGTGGAAGTCGAGGGTGGCTGCGTCCTGCACGTGATCCCTGCATGGCTGTGGAGGCCACGGCTTCGCCCGGTACCGTCGCCGAGATTTGAGTCGAAAGTGTCGCAGCGCTTCGCGCGATGCGGGAATTATTTCAGTCCCTAACGCGCGCACGCGCGCGACAACAGCCGATGAGATGTGAGGAGGATCTCGTGACGAACAGGACAACTGCAAACGAACGAGAGTTTTATCAGGCCAACAAAGCGCGCGCGCCTAGCCGGTTCTGCGTAGCTGAGACGAAGCTCGGACGCGGTTGCCGAGCCCGGTCAGTTCCCGGTTTCAATCGCTGCTCGCGACATGGTGGTGCCAAGCACCTCGCCGCCAAAGTTCGTGAATGCAAAGCACGGCATGCAACACGCCGCGGAGTACCAGCTGACTATGACGGCTCCGATCCCGCGTTGTGCAATGCGCGCACGCTCACCGGCGGCCGGTGCCGCGCTCTGGGCTTGCCTGGCAGCGGACGCTGTAAATGGCACGGCGGAAATCTTGTTACTCAGAAGGCGAGATCGCGAGCACTCCGGAGGTCGGCCGAGCGCCGGGCGGCGGAGAAGGAGAAGCGCGCGCGGGAGCGGCTGAAAGCCCAAACGCAGGCGTGGTTGGCTAGGGTTCGGCGTAGTGATGTGAGGTCGATGTGATCGAAGCCTACCCACTCTACTGGCCGCCAGGTCGACCACGTATGCCAGCGCATGCGCGCGAGCCGGCGCGGTTCAACACGTCGCTTGCCCGCGCGCGAGACGAAGTGATCAGACAGGTAGAGCTGCTGCGCGGCAGATACGTGCGATCGGACGTCATTATCTCGACGAACCTGCAACTGCGTCGCGACGGCTTCCCGCTCGCCAGCCAGCGCCAGCCGGATGACGTCGGCGTGGCCGTTTACTTCACCTACAAAAAGCAGCAGGTCTGCTTCGCCTGCGATCGCTGGCGCAAGATCGAAGACAACATGCAGGCCATCGCCAAGACGATCGACGCACTGCGCGGAGTCGCGCGTTGGGGGACCGGCGACATGATGGAAGCGGCGTTCCGCGGGTTCACCGCGTTGCCGAATCCAGAAAGCAATCACTGGTCTGACGTGCTCGGCGTGCCGCGCAATGCAACAGGCGACGACGTGCGCGCGGCGTACCGTGATCTGCGCTCGAAGCATCACCCGGATCGTGGTGGCAGCGCCGACCAGTTCCTACGCGTCCAGCGCGCCTTTGAACAATTCGAGGCCACACGATGACGCAAGCCACGACCGCGCTCGTCGTCAGCAGCTGCTCGTTCGATGAGCTGCCTTTTGTAACCGGTACGTGTGCACGTATGCGCGCGCGTGGTTGGACTTTTGAGACCAGTACGTGCGGGCGCGCGTGCGCGCGCGCGAGAAATTGAGCAATTTCGCCGGCGCTGCCGGCGCCAACAAAGGAGATTGGCCGTGCGGATGCTCCGTCACGTGAAGTCAGGACAGCTCTACATCTACACCGACATCCTCGCGATGAACACTGATCTCGAGGTGGTAGATGTCGATCCACAGAATCCCCCGCCGCCACCGGCACCGCCGACCCAGCCGCCGGCGCCGCGTGCGCTCGACGTGCTGGAAAACCTGCTGGCTTCGGCCACATCGAAGAGCGAGACGGTAACCCAGATCACGAGTTCGCATGAACTGCGAGCGCTATTGAGCAACCGGGACGTCTATGTCGCGGGCTGCGCCTCCATCGCCGAGTTGCAGGACAGACTCATCCGCGAGATAGCCTGAATTCGTGGCGCGCGCTGAGCGCTACGCAATCGTTCGCCGGCATCGTCTGGCACCATGCAAGGAGTTTCGAAGTGAAGGACCAAACAAGCACAGCACACCAGTGGGTTGCATCCGACTATCGACCGGAGAGCCACGGACCGGGTCGTGAGGATCGTTCGCGGCTGAACCATCCGAAAACCACCAACGACGAGTTCCCGAGCTTCATGTTGCTCGCAGGACTTTTCTGGCTCGGTGAGCTGCCGCATGACTGCGCGACGATGGTGCCGCTGCAATTCGTACTCGCGGCGATGGATCTGCAACGGGCAGGCTGGCCTGTCGTGATCAAGCATGGCCCGTTGCGTCTTTGCTGGCGGGATGAAGTTCCGCCCGACGTCGTGCAGGCTTGGCGCGAAAGCTTCGGCACGCGCGGCATGGAAGATGTCCGTCGCCACCTCGAACCGATCAGCCAGTATCGACGGCTGGACAAGGCGGCGGTGTTTACCGGCCACCCAAGCCGCTGACGCCAATGACGCTGACCACTGATCAAGGAGAATTCGGTCGCTGCGGCACAGCGGCCGGACGGGTCGCGCCAGCGCACGGTGAGGCGCCGGCTGTACGCATCGTGCCGCCGGAAACGCCGCTATCGCTTGCGCTGTCGTTGAAGCGGCATGACATGTCGCCGTATTTCCTTCCGGGCGTTCAACGTCCAGACAACATCGAGGAGATCCGGCGCGGCGTTCGCGTCGTGAACGAATTCCTCTTGATCGCGGCCGGTGACTTGTTCGCAGGCGTGCTCGAGCTCATTCCGCTTTCCGCGCGGAGTGAACCGATGGTCGTGAGACTGCGCCTGGTGCTGGCCATGGATGCTGCCGCCTACCGAGCCGCGATCGTGCGCGAAGTTCTCCGAGTGCTGTGGTCGCTTCCCATCATCAGCAAGCTCGTTGTCTTTGTCGACGATGGCGAGGACACAACGGTGTACACCGAGAATGGATTCGAACTCGAAGGCAACATGCGCTGCGCCGACGCGCGCGATGGCGCGGCGCATGAGGTTCATGTATTGGGCGCACTGCGCGCCGACATGCAATCACACGGAGGGTGACACTATGAACCCGGGTTTTCTCGGAACGCTACTCGCTTCCGCTGGCGCCGGATACGACTACCAGAGCGGGTTGGATCGGCAGACGCAGATCTACCAGGACCAGCGCAGGCGCCAACAGACCGCGGACGAGCATGCGCAAACGCTGTTCGATGAAGGGCAAGAAAAGTATCAGCACGACCACGATCGCCGTGCGGTGCTTGAGACGCTGGCGGACACGCGTGCCATCGAAGAAAACAAAGGCATGGGTCTGCGAAACGCATTGGAACAGAACACTGTGGACCGCTTGCCGGTGACGAACCAGCACCAGGACGACGCGTTCACCACCGAGCAGCAGCTTCGTAAGGCGCAGATTGGCAACGTCGGCCAAGAGCAATCGCTGCGCGCGCTGCAAATCAAGCAGCAGCAGCTCGGTGTCGACGATGCGACGCTTGCGCACCACGTCGCTCAGAACCAACGTGCGTTGGTGCAGGCGTACCAATCGAGTGCGCAATCGGGCGATTTCACCCAGTTTGTACGTGCCTACAACGACACGATCGGGCACACGATCGGTCACAACATCACCGGCCTCAAGCAGAACAAGGACGGCTCGTTCACCGCCACGCAAGAGGGTGGTCAGCCATTGCAGTTCAAAGATGCGCCGGACATGCTCAGCGGCGCGTTGTCGATGAACGATCCGAATCTGATGATCGATTCGCTGCATGCGCAACGCCAGGCCGTCGCCACCGCCGCACAGGAGCGTGCCAAGGATCCAAAGAAGTTCGGCGAACTGGTGCGTGACGACAACGGTGTTCTCGGCAACGTGGATCTGACCACGAATCGATTCGTGCCGCTCACCGATTCCGAGGGCAATGCGCTGCGCGGAACCCTGGCGGGGAAGACACGTGCGGGTGTCGCCAATGATGCGGCCGAGGCGTTTTACCAGCAGCGGCTCAAGGCGAACGACACGCCCGATGAAGCGCTCGAGGCGACGAGTCGCTACATGAAGGTCTTTCATCCCAGTGCGCGTGGCATCTGGAATCAGCCGTCGCCGCAGGAGCCGCAGATTTCCTGGCCCGGCGAAGGCGACCCGTCTCCGCCGCCGCGCTATCCGGCGCCAGCCGGGCGCGCTTCCGCCGTGGGCCAGCAGATCGCGCCGGGTGCGCTCTCGGTCCCGCCAGTGAAAGGAGCAAAGCGGGCGCAAGATGGCAATTGGTACGTTCCCGACCCGCAGCGGCCGGGCAAATGGCTCATGGTGAGCAACTAACGAGGCACGCCAAGGATGGCCGCACAGCTCACTCCCGTTTCGTACGATCCGTTCGCGTCGGCAGGCAATGCTGAGCGTTACACCCCGGTGGACCACGATCCCTTCGCCGCGCCGAGCGATGGCGCATCGGTTCGCTACACCCCGGTTGAAGGCGACCCGTTCGCGAGCGGCGACCAGGCGCATCGGGTGCCCTCGCTAGAGGAGCTTCGCGCAGCGTTCCAGGCGGAGCACGGCGACGACGTTCCACTTCCGAGTTCACTGAGAGATCCGGGCACAGCACAGTTGAGCGCTGCACCGCCGGCCTCGAAGCAGGGAGAGGATGGCGGGTTCCTGTGGCGGTTGATCAATTCGCCATGGCCAGGCGACGCGACACCCGAGGAGAAAGCGAAGCACCGAGCAGAGACACGGCAGGAAGTCGAAACCGTTCAGCGCTTCCTAACGGATCCTGCGTACCAGGAGCGCGTGTCGGCCGCAGTCGGCCATGCGGCGACAGGTTCACTTGCCGACACCGCGGCGGACGCCAACCTGGTACTCGGCGGCGCGCAGCGACTCGCCGGGCTCGACACCGACACGACGATGGCGCGCGTGCACAAATTCAGCGAGGAAGGCGCGCGGCACAACGAGCTTGCTTCGGATCTCTCGCCTTCGGGCGCGGCCGCCGGAAACCTCCTCGGCCTGACGCCGCTGCTTGCCGGCGGCGAAGCGTTGTTGCCCGAGCGTGCCGCGGGATTCCTTCGTGGAGCACCGGTCGCGACAGGCCTTGCACAGCAGCAGGCGGCGTCGCAGGCGATCGATGTACTCAATCAGGGCGCGAACACCGCGACAGCGGAAAAAGTCTACGGCGCCTCGTTGCCCATCAACACCGTGGCAAACCTGATCCCGGTCGGCGTCCCGGGTTCCGCACCGATTCGCGCCATCTCGGGTGCCGTGGTCGGTGCGGGCACGGGTGTCGGTTCACAACAGGCGATGCACGAAGTAGCGCCGGAGTACATCCAGGCGCCGACGGTCCAATCGGCCGAGACTCAGGGAGGCCTCGGCGCCATCCTGGCACTGATGCACGGACGCGCCACCGCGCCACGGCACCCGCCGACTTCCGACGCCGGCAGTGGTGAAACGCCGATTGCGAAATCGCCAACAGACACAGGCGTTCACTACACGCCAGTAGAGGGGAACCCGTTCTCGGCCGAATCGTCTGGGACAACCCCCGACACCGTTGCGCCGGAGCGCGCGTCTGTCCCCCGATCCAACGCCGCGATCGTCGACGCTGATGCAGCCGCTGCTCTCGCCGACGTTGGGGCTGCCTCAGACGTCACGCCTGCCGTGAGCACGTTGCAGAGCTCCTCGGGCGCCGGGCTCGATCGCGAGGCGCTTTCGGACATGGCGAATGCGCGCATCGCGTACCTTCGCAGAAAAGGTCGGCTGGACAGTCTCGAGCGGTTTGAGCTTAGCGTTCTGCAAGACAACCACGACAACCCGACGGTGCTCGCGGAGACCCTGGGTGTTCACGTCGAGCCTGATGCCGCGCAAAGCGCGGGCGCGCAGCCCACCAACGCGGAGACAACGAACGAACCGCCGGCGTTCTTTCCCGAAGAACGCCAGCGCCAGCGCGCCGAAGACATGATCACGAAAGTCGGCGGCCTTTCTGAGGAGCAGGCCCAGGCGCTGCGCGACAACTACGACCCAGTGATACGCGACCGAGTCACGGACGCGCACCGATCGGAGGAGCTCACGCCGACCATCGACGCCGCGCGTCAGAGTGGTGCGCCGGCGGCGTACGCCGAAATCGACATCGGTAACCTGGGCGGACTCAATGCCCATACCGGCAGCAACTCCGCCGCGGACGTTCACTACCGGGCGATCGCTGACCTCATTCGAGTCAATGCAGAGCGCGCCGGCGGCGACGCGGTGCTGATCCGCAAGGGGGGCGACGAGCTCGGCCTCGTGTTCCGCGGGATCGATGCGCAGGAAGCCGACCGCGTCATGGCGCAATCGCGCGCCGACGTGCTCGAATACGCAAAACAAAACAATCTCGCTGAGTTTCAAAATCCGAAGGGCGGCGACCCGGGTCTCGGCCTGCACTACGGAGTTTCCGAAATCACCCCGCACCGCGATGTCAGTAGTATCCTCGCGGAAGCGGATCATTTGGTTGAAGCGCGCAAGAAGGGCGAACCCTATGAGTACACCGGATCGGATGAATCGGCTGGGTCTGTCACACTTGGTGGACGCGCCGAAAGAGGTTCAGCGCAAAGCGTTGATGGAAGGTCACGCGAAATTGGTGGCGGAGCACGCGGTGGCGAAAGCCAAGGCGAGAGCTCAGCGTTCAACGACCCGCAACCAGAAAACGTAAATCCGCGGGCGGCGGGCGGCCCGGTCGAGCTGACCACAGGGCCACTGCGAATCGATGGTCGAGAGACGGGTAATCCCGAGACTCTAGACCTTGCGGTCGCAAGGCAAACTGTGGGTGCTCACGTCGAGAGCACTGTTGCTGGTAAGCACTACTCCACAATGGATGGTGACGTAGTCGCGCTCCGCAAGGATGTGGCGCGCAAACTTGCAGCAACGGCGCACGATAAGGACACACTCGCCGCACTGCGACAACTTCCTCAACTGCTTCGCGCGGCACGTCGCGACCCGAGCGGCGATCTCGTCGCCGACGCGAACGTAAACGGCGAGCCGCGGCTGGTGCGGATCAAGACCAGCCTCGGTATTCGCCCGCCACGCGCCACGCACCTGGTTGAACGTGTAACGCTCGAGCAGACAGCTGCCCAACGAGAGGCCGATGCTGCGCGCATCGCGCCGCTGCGTGAAGAGATCGGCTGGTCGGAATGGGGCGGGCGCCTGCTGCGCGCGCCGCTCAGGGACAACGCGGGTGCGCACGGCGACGTGATCGGTCGCACGCAATGGATCCCGAAAGCTGGCCCCAACGGAGAAGAGTCTTCGTTCTGGCGGGAGCGGCCCGTGCGGCTCAGCGAGGCTCAGGCGCACGCGGCGATGGACAAGCATGCCGCAGGGGAACGCCTGACGGTGCCGGAACAGCGTTTCATCCAGTATGCGCGCGACACGGCAGACCGGTACGACGCGGAGTATCGCGCCGCCGAGCAGGAGTTTGCGACCGATCGCGCCGAGATGACGGATGCGATGCGCACCGAAGCCCTCGCAGCGTTGCGCGAACACGATGCGTCGATCGCGCCGGAGGATCTGGACGAAGCGCTCACGCTTTCTCAGTGGATCGAAAAAGCTCATCATGCGAGCGTCGACGCGCGGGATCTGATCGACGCGACCTGGGACGGCACGGCCGCCGAGCAGGTGCAGAAGATCACGCAGCTCATCCGAAACCGAGAGGACGCACATGGCACTGACCAAGGAGCAACGCCGGGCGGTCGCGCGAACGACCCTGGAACGGATCGCGAAAGGCAAACCGCCACTCGTGCCGAAACCGGTTCCGCGCACCAGCACCCCGAAGAAGAATTCAACGCCGCGGCCGACGTAACCAGTCCGGCCGACGTCCACACAATCGATTCGCTGCGGAACGAACTCGGCCGCAGCCGGCTCGGGCGCCAATTCCGCGAGCTCGAGCGCGCCGACGCGCTGCGTCTCATCGCCGATCGTCATCAGGTGTTTGCTGGCCGGTTCGACGGCCGCCGACTGTTCTTGAATGCGACGTATCTCGCCCATGGCGAAGGGCTGAGCACCGCGCTTCACGAAGTCGTGCACCGCGAGATCGCGGATGCGCACGGTCTCCGCGCGTTCGTCGGCCCGCGTGAATTCGATCGACTGCAACGTCGGCTCGATACCATGAAAGCCGAAGGTGGCGCCGCGGCGAAGCTCGTGCTGCAAGCCGAAGACCTCGCTGCGAAGTCAGGCGAACAGGGCGCGCGACGTTCGCAAGAGCGTGTGACGTACTTCGTGCAGCTCGCGCGCGAGGCCCAGCGCGCAGACACGCTCCCGGCGAAGGCCGCACTCCTCTACCGCCAGGTGATCAGCGCGATCCGTGTCGCGGTGTACGACTCACGCTTTGGCACCTGGCTGCGTTCGACCGGACACGGGCTGGAATTGACGGCCAACGATTTTGTGGCGCTTGCCGAAAACGCGACGCGGCGCCAAGCGAGGGTAGCCGCACACGGCGGCGAGCCTGCTGCCGGCGAGACGAGTGCATATGCCCGGCCGCATGGATTTGCGTCCGCAGACCTTTTCGGCGGTCGGCCGACGGAGCCCGCACCAGAAGCGCTCAGGCCGGCGCCGGAAAATGGCGATCTGTTCGGCGGCGCGACGGCGCGCGATCACGTCGATGGGGCGGTGCGCGCGAAAGACGACGCGCTGCGCGGCGCGAACACGTCGGTCGGCATGAAGGAGGGAGACGGCGAACTCTTCGCCGGCGCGCGTCCGGAACAAGTTGAAATTCGCGAGAACGAGGCTCACTATGACGGCGATGCGTCGCTATCCCCACCAGCACGAACAGGTGAACTCCCCGAAGCCGAACGACCCGGGCTACAAGGGCACATACAGTCCACCGGCCCCGTACAAGGCACGCTCGACTTCTTCGCGCCCGAAGGCGCCAAGCCAGCCGCGCCCAAGCTCGCGCAACGCGTAGTCAACGTTCGCGTCGGCCACTTTGCGTCCGGCGTGACGCAAGTGCGCTCCTGGCAGGATGCCGCGCACATCGTCGCGCCGCTGCGCAAGAACGCCGCGGAGAACATGATTGCGCTCGTGCTCGACGGACAGGGCAAGCCCATTGCTGTGATCCGGCACACGATCGGCACCACCGACGCTGCCAGTGTGTACCCTTCGATTCTCGGCGGCGCGATCGTCAAGACACCTGGCGCGCGCGAAGTCTACTTCGCACACAACCATCCCTCCGGCACGATTCTGCCGAGTGAGGCCGATCGCACCATCACGCGCGAACTCACGAAGGTGCTCGCCGACACGGGCATCGAATCCAAAGGCATGATCATCGTCGCGCCTGGCTCCCGCCGCGCCGGCTTCTTTGGTCCCGAGGGCCATGGCGACGACACCTCGCCGGTTCCCGCGAAAGCCCGCACGGAATCGGTGCCGGTCACCGAGCGCCGGCTGAGGAAAACCAAGGCAGCAGGAGATCCGTACGGCGTCATCGGAAATCCGGCGCAGGCTCGCGCCGTGGTGGAGAAGATGGACGGCCCTGGCGTGGTGTTGCTCGATACGCGCCACCATGTGATCGGTGAGCTGCCGATGAGCGATGCAGAAATGCGCCTGCTCAGAACCGGCCGCGCGGATAGTGGTACCGGCAAGTTGCTCGGTGAACTCAGCGAGGCGAACGCCGGCGCGTACGTCGTGCGCGCCGACAGCGACCAGGCCGCCGACAACATGATGCGCTGGCACCGCACCGTGGATCCCTCAGCACGGCAGCTCGATGTGTTCGTGCGCAACGGCGACCGCTTTGTCTCGACCGCCGAGCAAGGCCGTGACCCCAGCTCCGGTCCGTTCAATGCGATGCCATCCGACAGGGTGCGCGACGCGCTCGACGAACGCGGCGGAGCCGATCACGTGCCGAGCGAACTCTCCGACAAGGTGTCGCTGCTCAAGCTCGCGACGAATCTCGGCGGCGCGGTCAAGGAGTTGCTGCCTGGGACAACCCCGGTGCAGGAAGCGGCGCGAAACGTTATGCGGTCTGCTCTGGCCAAGCGCGATCGCGCCATCACGACGTTCGACAAGGCGACGGCCGCGTTCGTGAAGTACTACGACCGGCAAATGCGCGTGACCGGCGGCAGCCCGCTGAAAGCGATGAAGGACGCGATCGAATTCGAAAAGGGGCAGCCGATCAGCGACCCGAACACGCGCCCGTTCTACGCCTACATGCGCAAGATGCTCGATGCTCAGGCCGCGCAGATCCGTTCGTTCGGCGCGGGCTATCTGGATCACCTGGTGACGGACTACTTTCCACACCTTTGGGGCGACCCGGAGCGCGCGGCGGCGTTCTACGGTGCGGCGATCACACGCAAACCGCTGGGCGGCAACAAGGAGTTCACGCGCGAGCGCGTGGTGGATTCCCTCGAAGACGGCATCAAGTCCGGCATGACGCCCCTGACGCGCAACCCGGCTGAGCTCGTGCTGATGCGCTACGCGTCGGGTGAGAAACTGCTGACGCAACTGCGCGTCATGAAGGAGCTCGAGGACCAAGGCTACGTGCACAAGGTCGCTCCCGGCGGCCGCGTTCCGCGCGGCTTCGCGCACGTGAACGATCCGGCCTTCGGGGACCGCGTCGTGCCGGAAATGGTCGCCAAGGACATGAACAACTACCTCGACCCGGGCCTCACGAAGTACAAATTTTTCCGTGGGTTTCGCGCCGTTGAGAATCTGCTGCTCACGGCACGCCTGGGAGTGTCCGCGTTCCACGCCGGCATGACGACGTTCGACACGATCGCAACGCACGTCGACATCGGCTTCCGTCGCCTGCTGACGCTCAACGACTTGCCAGGCGCACTGCGCGAGTTCGCGAAAGTGCCCGTTGCTGTGGTCACGTCACCGCTCGAAGGTGGCCGCTTGGTGAAGCAGTTCTTCGGGCAAGCCGCGTCGGATCCGCACACCGCCGCGGTACTCGACATGCTCACGGAAGGCGGCGCGCGCGGCTACATGAACGCGATCGACTACAACAACCATTTCACGAAGATGGTGCGTGCATGGCGCCAGGGCGACGCCGCGGGCAAGCTCACCCAGACGTTGCCAGGTTTGATGGAGGCGAGCACGCGACTGATCAGCCACAAGCTGGTACCCGCGCAGAAGATGACGGCGCGCGTGCTGCTCGCCAAGTTCAAGCTCGACGAGGTTGCGCACGCGCTGGGACGCGAGCGCGGCGACTACGCCGGCATCATCGAGGCGATGGATCAGCACGCCCTGCGTGAGATGGCGTACGACATCAATTCAACCGTCGACGATCGCCTGGGCCAGTTCGCCTACGACAACATCTTCCTCAACAAGACGTTCCGCGACTTCCTGCACGCTACAGTCCAGTCGGTTGGTTGGAACTTCGGCACGTTCCGGCTGCTCGGCGGCGGCCTCGCCGACTTGCGGCAGCTCGTGAAACCGGCGAAGTACGCATCGGCGCTGGACAAGGCTGGGAAGGTCACCAGCTTCGACAAGTCGCGATTCACGAATCGCCTTGCGTATCTGCTGGTGTTCAACGCCGTCGCGGCGGCAACGAACGCAACGCTGCAATACGCGCTCACCGGAAAGGCGCCTGACCAGATCAAGGATCTGTTCGCGTTCCGCACCGGCCGCAAGAACGACGACGGCTCGGATGAGCGCTGGACGCTGCCGACCTATCAGAAGGACGAGTGGGCAGTCACGCATCACCCGATCGAGACCCTCGGGCACAAGCTCCACCCGATGCTCGGCCTGATGCGTGAGTTGCTCGAAAACCGCGACTACTTCGGCACGCAGGTATACGACCCGGCGGCGCCGTTGCCAAAGGAAGCAAAGCAGATACTCACGTATCTGGCGAAGGGGTTCGAGCCGTACAGCGTGCAGGGCATGATGAAGAACCGCGAGAACGACGCCGGCGCACTGAGCAAGCTGGTCCCGTTCATCGGCATCAACCCGGCGCCGGCCGACATCAGCCGCTCCGCCTTCAACGAGTTCGTGTCGGACAACTACTTCCGGCGGCAGAAGAACGTTCGGACGATCGAGGAGGCCGAGCACTCGCGCGCGCACGGCCAGGCCATTCAGGACGTGCGCGAGGGACGCAAGCCGGACACGAGCGGGCTCACCAAGCGGCAGCAGGGCAAGCTCCAATCCGAAGCGCGCACGGAGATGCTCGAATTCCGGTTCCGGCGCTTGGACCTGCCCGAGCAGGTTCGTGCGTACGAGCTCGCCACGCCGGAGGAGCGCAAGGAATTCCACCTGCGCAACATCGTCAACAACAACCTGGCGTCACGGTTGGAAGGCCTGCCGCGGGATGAGCAGACATGGTTGCAGAGCCGAATCCGGGCGGTGAATGCAGTCGATGGAGCAAGCCATTGACGAACTAGAGGCGTCCAAGAGGCCCCGAGGACCCTGCTAGAATTGCGTTTGTGAGGGGCAGGGAATGATGCTGGAAGACTTGTTCAAGCGCGAGAGGTTGAGCGCGCGCCGATTGAGGAAACGCCTCACTCGCAAGAAGGTGCTCGAGGAGCGAAATGAGCGGCTGGCCGTCTTGAGGCTACAAGCCGAGATCGTGCGAGCGCCCGAATGGTTCTATCTTTTGAAGAACAACGCCAGGAACGGCGTGCTTGGGTTTCTCCGCGAGCTCAGGGACATGGCAGCGGCAGCGCCGAGGATTACGATCGATTTTCGCGGCACTCGAAAGATGGACGCTGGCGGTACCATTCTGTTTTACGCAGAGTTGCACCGACTGCAAGCTCTGTTTCCACATGTCAGGTTTGGCTGCTTGCCGTCGCGGACCAACAAGGTGAACCAGGTTCTCCAGCATCTGGAGATCTTTCGCCAGCTCGGTCACCAGTCGAGCGTCACGCCGCGTTTACCTGACGTCGTGTCGTGGCGTCACGCAAGCGCGAACCTGGTGGATTGCAAGTCGGCGGGGAAGGTCATTGAAGCGTACGAATCCCTTTCACATCCCAATGCGAAACTCCTATACCGCGCGTGCAGCGAGGCAATTACCAATGTGCTTATGCACGCGTACGAGGACGATCGTGATGATGGTCTTCCAACGCCGGGCGAGAAGCGTTGGTGGATGTTCTGCCGAGAGGACAGTGATGCCTTGACCATGATGGTTTGTGACCTTGGCATCGGGATCCCACGCTCCCTTCCCGCGAAGCATGCTGGGGAAGCACTCGGGAAGATTGTCAGCGCGATTACCGGTGGGGCGATCGCAAACGACGCGAGTATGATCGAGGCAGCATTCGAGCTCGCGCGCACCCGAACTCAGCGTGAGCACCAAGGTAAAGGCTTGTCGGACTTGAGGAAAATTATCGACGCAAATAACGGCGCTCGGCTGTTGTTGTTCAGCAACAAAGGCCTCGTAATCATCGATTCTGGCGGGCAACCGGTGAAATATGGCTTCACGGACTCTATACTTGGAACTGTGATTGGATGGCGCCTGCCGCTGGAGTCGATCGGACCGACCGATGCACAACAGGTGGTGTTATGAGTGACAAGATTTCTGTCGACATCGGGAAAGATTTTTCGCGCTATCCCGCCGGTCGCACTGAGAAGTACGGGCCTTACAGCGGCGAGGCATTTCGAGAGAGATTCCTGCGCGGCCCGATCGAGAAGGGACAACACGTTGTGGTGCTGTTTGACTCGGCCGTCGGCTACGGTTCGTCATTTCTTGATGAAGCCTTCGCTGGCCTAGTTCGTCTTGGGGTCAGTGGAGCCCGGCTGCACGAGCTCCTAACTCTGCGTTCTGATGATGACTCCCTCGTGCAAGAAGTGTGGGGGTACGTTGACGATGAAGAAAAGCGACGGGTGAACTAGTGACCGACGCATCCGGTGGGGGCTGGGTGCTGGTTGTACCTTGGCTGATAAGCGCCTTTGGGTGGATCGTCGTCAATCGACAGAACAACGAGCGCGAAAAGCGCAAGGAACTGCGAAGTCGCGTTGATGCAGTCAAGAAAAGCATCGATGAACTCGAAGTCAAAGCAGTGGACTACCACACTGTCAGCGCGTCGCCCGAGAAAAGCGCAGCGATAAAGCGGTTGCTATCGCGCGTCAGCCTCGAGCTTCAAATGCTTGAACGCTTGGGTATTCCAACCACTTCGCGAACCATGCGCGTGATCGCGCTTCGAAATAGCATCACTCTGTCGAATTTCGACAGCGAAACGTACGCTATGGTCCAATCGGGCGACCCTTTGATCTCCGCTATCGGCGAGGCGGCGTCGAATCTCACCCTTGGATTGGAGGCTGGATACTCGGAGCGCTATCACCGCGAGCCAATGCTCACGCGAGTGCGAAGATTTGGGTCACGCTAAGCCGCAATGCTTGACGTTTGGTCGAATCCTCCCGACTGGTAAGAAACGACGTCGAACTCCACTGCCTACTTTCTGTGCGGAGAGCGCGCGGCGGTAAAGCAAACAATCGATGCTCGCTGCTTTTTTGATGTCGCTTGTTTCAAGACGTGCCGCGGTACGAGATCTCGCGAGGCGCCATTGCTGCCTTGCGCAGGAGCAGCAATAGGTCTTCATCTAGACGCTCACTTGGTTAGCCAAGCGACTCTTTTATTAGGCCAGGTAAGTAGCGCTCGATTAGTCCGATGTGAAACCAGATCCGCGAGCCGACTAGAACTGGGAACCCCTCATTTTTCTTCGGCCGCCTTTCGGTGACGATAGCCGTGAGGCACGGGGCGGGCACAGACGCGCAGTCCTTCTTTGGGTCTTTGAACAGCCCGCCCACTCGAATTATTGCGCCCCCGCTCAAACCATGAAGGCTCGGAGCTGATTGCCATCTCCCGTGAGTCAGCACTTCATTCTCAAACGTTAGGGCTAGGTGCGTGTCTCGTCTGATACTGTGCCGAAGATATTCTTCTTCCTCAGGTTCACACGAAGGATATTTCTCTCGTTTGCTTTTTAGCTCTCGACGAAGCCTAGTTGAGGCCGAAGTTCGATAGCCGATAACAACATGCACTTCGTGTTCGCCGGCGAACGGAAATAGGTCGATTGAACTGAGTGGAAGTGCGGCCGATCGGATCTCCGGCGGAACGTCTTCCAGGATATGAAACACAGCCGCGTCAATGTTGTCGTCGGAGTGCGAGTTTGACGGACCGCGTGCGCTGCTGAAACGGTCCCCAACAAGCGAGTGGAGCTGCTGCCCTTTGCCGACCAAGACAGCGAACTGTCCTATGGGTTCGAAAACATGCGCTGCTGAGAGCAAGAACACGTGGTCGCCAATCGAAAGAATAACGCACGAACCGATATGTGTCGGAAGCCGATCACCGTCAACAATCGCATAAATTGGGCAGACACTTTCCTCTAGCGGGGTGGCGGCCTGAAATGCACGCTCGCACCTTTGTCGGTAGACATGGATAAAGGCTTGAACTGCCGGATCCGTCAGGTCAATTGCTGGTTTCATTGCAGTCTCAAGTCGCGGACCTTTGCCAGACACCACCACCGAAGCCATCGCGTGCATAGATCTTCAACGGCTGCCTGGAAACGTACGGGCTGCCATCAAGATCTCTGTACGTGATCTCTATTGCAATCTGGGCACCATAGTTCAGCCAAGCGCCAGGTGATTTCACCGCGCCAAAAGAAGTCGCCAGTTCCTCTGAGTTTCGTAGCAAAGGAATCTCCGCCTCAGCGAGAAAGCAGTTGGCAATATCCTCTCTTCGTTCTTTTGGCGCTCTAGGGTCTACCAATTTGTCGATGTCGATCGAAGTGGCGTGCAGGCGTATGTGTGTGGCCGGCCGGTTGCCCGTATTGGCAACAACAAGATTGAAGATAGTCGAGACGTTTCCGCTGGCAAACTCCGCGACAAACGCCGTCACGATCGGTCGGTTGGACTTGCGCCACGTGCGCCACGAGGTCCACAGCGCAAAGACTGATACGAGCAATGCAGCGAGGGAAAAACCGAGTTGAGATAGATTCGGTGTGGGGCCGAAACAGAACGCGTAGCACATAAGGGCTCCTAAGTTGGCTGCGCCTCACGGGGCTGGTATAGTCCCCGTGGGTTCGGGTAGAACGTAGCCTGTTCGCGGCGTTGTAGCGTGCAATCGAAATGGCTTGGCCATAGGTTGCTAGTTCTAGTCCAGACCCCTTCCAGGTCGCCCCTAGGAAGCCACGACCAAGATGTAGTCGGATACGGTAACGAGCTCGCCGCTCGCTAAAAACGCGGACCTGACTGACTGCCATCGTACTCGTTCACACAACTCCCATCCGTGGGCGTTGAGCGCTCGGCGCTCACACTTCTCTTGGAGAACTTCCATGTTGAATGTGAGGCTGAACGTCTCAGTGGACTTGAGAGCGATCGCGCAGTTGCTTCTTGCTCTAGTTCTGCTGACGACGAGATAAAAAAACCGGTGGGGCTCTCAAGGTCCCGCCGGCTTCTTCTTCTTCCTTGGCCCCCGTTTCTTGTTGATTGAATCTGCAAGCTTCTTGAGGCGCGTTGACTTTGAATCGTAGATTTCCTCGAGCGCATGCGCGAGTAGCTCAAAACCGTCAAGCACGTCTGTCGACGTCAATTTTGCGATGTGAGATCCGCTGTTTCCAATCCACTTGATTGCGAGAAGTTTGGCCCCGACTTCCGTATTCTTTAGAGAGTACTTCTCAATCCTAGCGTGGAGGCTGAGTTCGACGAGTTTCTTCTTGCTGCTCTTTTGCTTGCGCGGAATTTTTCGATCGTCCATGAGGCGTTCCAGCGCCACGCGCAGCCTGTTAGCTGCCGAGGGTGGGCTCGACCAGAAGAGAGAGCTCGCACCACTGATTTCTTCTACCACGCCTGCCGGCGTCTTACTCGGGATTGCGATCAAAGGCGTCGCAGGCTGGAAGAATTTCGGATCGAGTGCTTCTACAAGGTGCCACCCGAATTCTTCGTCATCCGCCTCGACATGGGTCACTTTGCCAACAACGAACACGGTGTTATCGCAGCGAGAGCATTTGAGCGTCATCGCGAAGTTCTTGCGAACCCAGTCTGGCTCCCAACTGACATCTGAACGGTCTCGCTTTGACTGTTCGGTTTCCGGATCGTCTAGAGATCCCGTGACCAAAGACAATGCACTCTCGTTGCAAAACGGACAGCGCCACGCGGGCAGCGAACTCGATACAAAAGGTGGCGTGAACGGCTTTCGATCCAAGCTAGTCTCCTCAAGTTGAGTATTAGGTCAGGGCATCTGTGGGCCAAACGAAATACAACGTGGGTGTTGCCTGGCAAGCTCGTCGTGAAGCTCCTGCCGAAACTGCGGCAACATCGCTTCGACAGCCAGAGGGTCGAGAACTCCCCAGCACACTATGATTTCTGGTTCGACTGCTGTGTCCTCCTCCGGAGCCCAATCGACGCTCCACTTGTGATCTAAACGATCCAACACGCTGTGGACAGATGATGCGCTCGGGCAAGAACACTGCTCGAAGAAGAATGGGCGCCAGAGTGCGCAAAGCGCAGTCGAATGTGAGTGTTGCCGGGGATCTCCGGCATCCGCCGCTTTAACTTGCCTTTGCGCAGGTTCTCGCGAATGAACGCTGGAGCGCTATCGTCCGCATGGAATACCATCGAGCCGTCATTGGTGACGACCGACACGGATCGCCACCCCGCCTGGACAATCTCTGGAATTTTCGGAACGGTCTTGTCGATTGTCGCGCGCTCAAGGTTGACGTAGACAAGCAAATCGATTGAGGCGCGATCTGGCTGGCAGGGACATCGTGCCACGTACTTGGGCATGTTCTTAGCGATCAGCTTGCCAATCCGCCGCGGTGTAAGTGCTTCAAGTGAAAACGGCGTCAACAGCTCACTCGCCCGCTGCGCTTTTTTTGCAGCATCGATGGAGTGCCGAATTTCGTCGCCGCGACGCCGGTTGGCCTGCATGATCTCCTTCTCCTGGAATCGTGCGTCCCGGAAGGCAACGTCAACGGTAATATCTCCCGGTACCTTTGTGAACTCGCTCTCCTCTCCAGGTGAGCCAAGGTCTGCTACAAAGGTTCGCGCGCACCAAAGTTCGCGCGCGAACTGACGATCTTCGCCTGGTCGGAAGAAATCCAAGGTTGCCTCGCGCGCGCGGAGGACGCTCTTGATGTATTCCCGCTCTGGGGCACCGGCGTCGAAGGGTTCTTTCTCGGACATCATGAGACCTGCGGGGTCGACAATCGGTTTTCAAGTTTGGTGGCCGCCAATTCCACGTCAGGCGTCGCGTTCCGCGCTGGCCCCTCGCCTGGCTTCCCGAAACAGGCTTTTGAGGTCGACGTTGAAGCGCTGGCGGTTATGAGGAAACATCTCATAGGCGAGCACCGCGCTTACGACAGTCTCGCAAGCCTCTAGCATCGTCCATTCGGCAGAGTCATGAACTTGCGCAAACGGATTCTTCGCCCGACCACCGGAAGCGATCGCTATGCGCGCAGCAAGAGCAACTTCGTTGGCAAAGCGAGCTTTGGGTTCCATCGTCCAGTCGCTCTGAAAGGCGTTTTGAATTGCTTTAAGTAGTAGCGTACGTACCGACGTCATGCGCAAGTATTCTTGCTGCGGGTTCCGAGCTTCGGCGCGAGTAGCGTTGTCTGCCGCGACCTCGACATTCTCTTTGCGCACGAATAGGTCCCGGTAGAATTCGATCATCATGTCCCTGAGGGCGCTGTCTCCAACCGCGCGTGCGAATCCTACACATGACACGAACGGTGCCGGCGCGACTTCGCCGATAGCCCAAAGAAAGCCCTCTCCGTAGCATGCTGCCCCTACGACGAGCAGATTGAACCCAGTGGCCAGATTTAGAGCTCTCAAGGGCTGCCGCAACTCTCGCCAAGCGATGAAATCTGAGCAGGAGGAATCCGGCGCGAGTCCGCCTTCTTGGCCCTTGGCGCCATGTGCCTCGATATGCAGAATGGGCACGCCGCGAGTGGGCACTTCCTCAGCCAGAATACGCAGAGCATCCAGTACTTGAAGCTTCGATGCACATGTTTGCAGTTCGACAACGGGGCTGGTTAGCCCCCATTGGGAGATCCGAGAAACGAGGTCGCTTCCCGTGCGCTGCTCACCAGATCCAAGCCACTCCAACACTACGAGTCGTTGCGTTGGAATCGTATCACTCCAATACGTCTGACCTAAGTTCAAATGATTTGCCCCATTTCAGCGAAGCAGAGTCACGCGATGAAGGAATATTCCGAAGCCTATCGAGGCCACCTTGCATTTGACGCAGACGCAAAGATTGTCGAGATCTCGCAGTTCGTGATTCGAGACAATGACATCTCCTTCGATCTCGTGGCTGACTGCGGTGATACGGGTAGATGGCACCGCTCAGGTTCTGCGAAGCGGAGCGGGGCCGGGTATGGCTGCGTTCGAAGTCCATCGGCACACGTCCAATCCAGCGCAATAGGGGGAGCTCTGCCAGATTCGGTTCGAGGCGGTTCAAGTCGACTGCGCAGGCGTGCACGATTGGGGTGTGGATCGAAGAGGATGAAATTCCATCAGTTCCAAGGGCACCTCAGGCAGAAAGAGGTGAGCACTTCACTTGTGCATCCGGATATCACCAGGGTCCGCTAGAGTTGTCCCTTCTTTTCCGTCATGGGCATCCTTCGAACGAGGTGTTGAATACGATATCGTTTTGTTCTACTTCGTAGGCGCCGATGTCGGTGGCGGCACCGGATTGGCGTGGGAATGGGAATGGCGGCATCACGTCGAACTGTTTGCCGCGCTGGTCCTCGTTGCGTGCGGTGGCGACGCCCGCATCAATGGCGGGACTGTGGCTGAGCAAGGCGTGTGTCTTGGTGACGCCGCCATTGTTGCGCAGAGGGCCGAGGAGGGGACAGACTCCTTTCTTTGTATCCGGAGGCAAGGCCACCGCAGTGGTGCGTACAAGATTGTTCTGGATCGTCTTGAGCATGCCGTTGCGGCCGAGCGTCAGGTCGTTCTGCATCAGCGTGGCGCCATAGCCGTTGTTGGCGATCAGTGCGTTGGTCATCGACAGATAGGCATAGCTGACGGCCAGGCCCGGTGCATACAGCGGTCCGCCGTTGAAGCTGCCCATGCCCGCCGTGTTGTGCACGATGGTTGGGTTGGTCATCGACACGTTGCCGGTATAGGCCCAGACACCGCCGATCGGGCCTTTCGTCGCGGTGTTGCCGGAGATCGTGCTGTCGATCAAGGTGAGGTTGCCAAGCGGCTTGCCAAACACGCCCAGGCCGCCGACGTGCGCATGCGCGGTGTTGCCGGAAATGGTGGAGTTCTGGATGAATGTCGAGCCGTTCGAATCAATGCCGCCGAAGGAACCGCCGTTATCCGACGGCGAATACGCGCCGTTGCCGCTGACTGTCGCGTAAGTCAGTGTCATCACGCCGTTGGAAAATATCGCGCCGCCGAGGGACGTGCCGGCTGCGTTCTGCGCGACAGCCTTGTTCTGCGCAAAAACGCCGTAGGTGGCGTTGAAACCGGCTTTGTCATACACCGCACCGCCGTAGGCTTTGCCGGTCACGGTGTTGGCGAACGAACGATAGATGCTGACGCTGCGCAAAGACACCGCGCCGGCCGAATAGATCGCGCCGCCCTTGGCTGCTTGCGTATTGTTCGTGACATAGCCGTGGTCGAGGATGAGTGAACTGACGGTCAGCGTGCCGGTGCCGGCATGGCGGAACATCCCATTCTGGCCGTTACCCTGACCGTCGACGATCAGCGTCTGCCCCGTAAGGAAGTTGAACGAACCGGCGATCATGAGATTGTTCACCGCGATAGGGATCTGCCCAAGTGCCAGGGTGATTTTGCTGTTAGGGCAATTGATCAATCCGCCGGCGTCGACCGTGTCGCCATCCGCCGCCATGCTGATCGAATTGCGCAGGTTGCCGGTGTCGGCCGGGCCTGTGTCCGTGCACGAGGTGACGGTGAATGTGTTTGCCGCTTCGGCGCCAGCGCATCCGAGTAGCGCCACGATGCCCAGGAACAGGCGCTTGCGCCGCGCCGCGCTACCACGCGCATATGTGGTCGCCACACCATTTACCGCTTGCGTCATGACCTTCCCCTCAGAAGTTTTCCCCGGTGTTCTGGCTTGCACACGCATGTTTCTTCAATATTCCCGGTCGTTTCCGATTGTGCAAGGTGCAAGTGGCGCTCCAATCCTCGATCCACGAGGGGACTACCTTTCGCTTCTTGGAGTGGCGTTTGGAAACCTAGAATACGAGCTAAGACCTCCCTCAATCCATGAGGTGCTAGACGAGCGCAACGAGATTTACGAAACGATGCAGTATATGTTGCCGGTTGGCCTAGCACTCAACCGCGCCCATGTGGCGAAGTTCATCAATGCCAAGCTAGCGTAGCCGACGCTATTGCAAAGACCACAATTGTCGACTTGGGGGCTTCAAGAATCTCATGGCGCGCCGATGCGCCTTGCGTTTTCTTGCCACCTTCGAGGAGCGCCCTCCCCCAGAGCAATGCAGGAACGATACCCTCCGAGGCTGAGCCTGCAATTGGCGGCGTCAGCTGGTCGACGCCGCAATGCAACATGACTAGCTGACATGTGCTGCTAGAATCGCGCGCCGCTCCGGGGAGCGGTTCGAATCACTTCTGGGGTAGTTCATGCGTTCTGCGTTCCTGACCCGCTGCGCCGCTCTGGCGCTGATGGCGGGCTGGCAGCTGGCTGTTGCCGACACAACCGTCTTCATCAACGAAATCCACTACGACAATTCCGGCACCGACACGAACGAAGCCGTCGAGGTCGCGGGCCCTGCGGGCACGGACCTCACGGGCTGGCAGCTGATCGGCTACAACGGCAGCGGTGGCGCGCCGTATGCGACGACGGCCACGCTCTCAGGCGCGATCCCGGCAACGTGCGGTGGCTACGGTGTCGTGTCCGTGCCGATGGTGGGTTTGCAGAACGGCTCGCCGGATGGCATTGCCCTAGTCAACGCCTCTGGCACGGTAATTCAGTTCCTGAGCTACGAGGGTTCCTTCACGGCCGTCGGCGGTCCTGCGAACGGAATAGTCAGCGTCGACATCGGCGTGAGCGAGAACGGAACTGGCGCTGCGACAGACTCCCTGCAACTCGCCGGAACCGGCACGCAATACAGCGACTTCACCTGGCAGGCTGACGGTGCGGCGACGTTTGGTTCCTGCAATACCGGGCAGGCCTTCGGCGCGCCGCCGGACATCGCGCCGGCCGTCGTGACGACCGTACCTGCGAACAATGCCACGGGCGTGGCACTCGCCTCGAACATCACGATCACCTTCTCCGAGGCTGTCACCGTCACGAGCACGTTTGTTGACCTGACGTGCAGCAACAGCGGTTCGCACAGCGTCGTGCTATCGGGTAGTGGCTCGAACTACACGTTGGATCCGGAGGCGGACTTCGCCTTCGGCGACAGCTGCACGGTCACTGTGATGGCCGACCAGGTAACCGACCTCGACGGCACGCCGGACCAGATGGCGACGAACTACGTGTTCTCGTTCGCGACGGTCGTGGGCGACGTTCCGCCGACGGTGGCAAGCACTTCGCCGGTCGCCGGCGCGACGGGCTTTCCGCTCGGCGCGAACCTGCAAATCACGTTCAGCGAACCGGTCAGCCTAACGCAGCCGGGTGCCTTTGATGTCACCTGCGCGAATAGCGGGTCGCACAGCTATGCCGTCGCCGGCACCGGTGCGAGCTACTCAATCAACCCCGACGTTGACTTCACGGCGCTTGAGAGTTGCTCGCTGACGATCTTCGCATCGCACGTGCTCGATCAGGACGGCACGCCGGACGCGATGGTTGCCAATGTCGTCGTGACCTTCACGACTGGCGCCGATGTCTCCGATTACTACGCAGGCGTCGATACCAGCAGCGGCCCGGCGCTCGAAGCGTGGCTGCACAACCGCATCAAGGACCACACCGCGTATCCCTACACCGCGAGCACGACGGACGTATGGGACATCCTCAACGCGGCCGACGAAGATCCGATGAATCCGGCCCACGTGGTCGATATCTACAAGAACACGAGCTACCCGAAGGGCAGCGCGAGCCTCAATCGCGAACATACCTGGCCGAACTCGTACGGGTTCAACGACATCACGACCAACAACGGCCTGCCGTATCCGCCGTACACCGATACGCACATGCTGTACATGTCGGACAGCTCCTACAACCAGAGCCGCGGCAACAATCCCTACGGCAATTGCACGGGCACCTGCACAGAGAAGCCGACCGACGTCACCAATGGGCTCGGTGGTCCTGGCCACTCGAACTACCGTTCCTCGACCGTCTGGGAAGTCTGGGACCATCGCAAGGGCGACGCCGCGCGCGCGATCCTCTACATGGCGGTTCGCTATGACGGCGGCACCAATGCGAACGGGCAGCCGGAGCCGGATCTGCGGCTTACCGACAACCCGAGCCTGATCACCGTGACGCCTTCGGGCGTGACCGTCTCGGTCGCCTACATGGGCTTGCAGTCCGACCTGCTCGACTGGAACGACCTGGACCCGCCCGACGCCGGCGAGCAACTGCGTAATGAGGTGGTCTATTCATACCAGCACAACCGGAATCCGTTCATCGATCACCCGGAGTGGGCGCGGTGCGTGTACACGAACACGAATTGTCCGGTCGCTGGAAACAATGACTTCTCGATAAGCAGCAACCCGACGAGCACGACCGTCGCGGACGGCGCGAGCGTGGGCGTCGTCGTGAACACGGCGGTGACCAATGGCTCAGCGGAGACGGTGACGCTCTCTGCCAGCGGCCTGCCGGCGGGCGTTACCGCTTCCTTCAATCCGCCGACCGTCACGGCCGGGCAGCAGAGCAACCTGACCTTGACCGCCGATGCACTCGCGCCTTACGCAGTGCAGACGGTCACGATCACCGGAACGGCGCCGAGCCATACGCATACCGCTAGTCTCGATGTCACGGTGCTCGACGTGATCTTTCGCGACAACTTCGAAGGACAGTAGGAAATTTCCTACGCGCCGTCGCGAGGATTTACTACAGCGGCGGCGTGCAGGTCACGAGAAGATGGAGTGCCGCGAAGCCTGGGCGTCGCTTGATGGCACGGAGCCGTCGATAAGCTGCTGGACGAATAAGACCCGGCTTCGCGGCAGCTCATGGAGTGATGGCAAATTGGAATGCTCTTACCCGAGCATGCTACATCGCATGCCAAAGCTTACGACGCAGCAGCCTTACACACGCAGATAAGGCGATTGCACTCGTCAGCATGGCGAGGAACAGTGGTGATAGTGTCGGAATTGGCGCGACTACACGGCCCAAGATGACAGTGGCGAAGTTGTTCACAGAATTGGGATCAGTCCAGAGACTGCCCAGGCGAATGCCGAATGGAAAACTCGCCGGCAGGCCTGATGCCACAGTCAGATTGAAGTGACAGGTGCGTGTCTCTCCGACAGCCATAGGGTTCTCACCGGCGAATCCGGTGGGTTCCCACTCAGGGATCCAGAAGGGGCGATTGGCACCGTCCCCCGTGATCGTGATCAGGTTGCAGTCGTTCCAAGCGCTGGTTGGGTAGATGAACTCGCTACTGATCTGCGGCCCGGTGACGGTAAACAAGCCGAGAGTGCCCGGCCCATTATTCGTCACCGTCATAGTGAGCGCGATCGAATCTCCGGTTACCAAGCTTTGAGACGGAGACGCTGCGAGGGTTACTCGGACGTCCGACGGTAGTGGAATTGTCCCGGCGAAAATTGAGGACGACAACAGCAAAAGCGTTGTCGTTATGCCGATGAAGCGAAGTCGCCGCACCATTAGGACTCGCACGCGTCATTCCTTGCGCAACACGTTGAGACGCGCCATTCCGGCTTGAGTGAAATCGCAAATCTTGATTGCCTTCGGTACAGCCGCATCCGAACTCGGCGTTTCATCGAGCGAGAAGTAGCCCGCGTCGCGAAGTTGACGACATAGCGCAACCACCTGTTCGAAGTGGTTGAAATTCTCGCGCTTCCAGACCACTCCGTGCTGCACTGCGCGCAAGATGGTGAGTTCGGTGAACATGCGACAGTATGCGCCGATCTGTCTTGCCGTGGCACGCGTAACCGTGTGTTCGCCCAATCGCCTACGGAGGCCGACTCAGCCGTAGCTTACCGGTGTTGCCAGAGGTATGCCTCAACGTCACTCGCCATCACACCAGAGGACCGCACAGCCTGTTCGAGTTGCTGGCGAGTGCACTTCAATCGCTCCGTCCAATACTTGACCTCGTGTTCCTCGTGAATGTTGATGCGGCTGCGATCGTTAGGCACGCGCATTGTTAGATCGTCGCTCACCTCAACCTCCTAAGCGTGTCGATCTCGAAATGTACTCCCTCCCGGCGTCGGAGAATCAACGCAGCGGCTCAGCTAGGTTTCGTTCGGTTCAGACAACGAAAGTCGCGTCCGCTGCGACCAGCGGCGCTATCCTTATCACATGTCCGCCGACCCGTCCGCGCGCTTACGCTTTTCGCCAGTTATCGCGAGCGGCGAATGCATTCACGTCTACCTAGAGGAGTACTACATCGCGCGGATATCGCTGCACGATGGCTGGTGCAACGTCGACGGGCCGGGCTTCGCTCCGTGCAGCGTGCCGAACGAGGAGGCGGCCCGCGAGGTGGTGCGGATATGGGTTAGGCTTCCGCGCCCTCGGATTTCCTTGCGACCGCCGCACCACACACGGCAAGGAAACCGATGAGCAGCAGTTCCACGACTTTCGACACGTCCGGAACCGGGGCGGCAGCCAACTGCAACGTGATCGTAGAAACATCGTTCGCCGGATTTAGATCGGGCGGAATGGCTCCCGTTCCCCCAACAATGAAGCTAAACGGGAGAGGTGCGGCCGGCGCCAGGGCCGACAGCGAGAGTTGAATGTGGCACGAGCGAGTCTCGCCAACTCCCAGCGTCGATTGGTTCGCAATGCCTGCTACGTACCAGTACAGCACCGATGCCGGGACCGCGCCGTCTAATACCGCGCCAACGAAAACGCACTCGCTTGACGAGATTCCTTTGGCCTGTATCGCATTGGTGTAGGGTGAGCTGTAGAGCCCAAGAATCGGCGCGGGGTTAGGTCCATAGTTGGTGACGGTTATCGTTACGTCCACAGGTTGCCCAACGGCCAACTGGCTAGTTTGAGTGCTAGCCGTCATGGTCACTCCGATGTCTGCGGGAATTTGCGCAAACGACAAGCCGTACACAGCCATCAATGCACATCCGGCGATCACCTTTGAGTGCATAGTCAACTGGCCCAGCTCGCGCTCACAAACGCACCCAAACCTTACGAAGGCTATGCCCAATGGCTGTCGAAAGCTCAGACTCTTGCTCGGGCGTGAGGTCGCAAACGTTTGCGTTGTGCGCTTCCAGTGCAAAGCGACCGAAAGCAGCGGGCCAAACGTACCTAAGCTCGTTAAGCGACACGCGTGCCCCGCAACAGGGAGCGATCACAAAGAGATCCGAGAAATTAGCCTGGTAAGCAATGCTCATTGCTTCTTGCCACCACGCCTCTGCGTCGGCGCCGCAGGCTGAGCACTGAACTCCCTGCCAGTTTGCGCCAGGGTGAAAGAACTCAACAGTGCTCTTGAAGGAGATGGACACCTTGTCTGCTTCCGGTGTGAAGAAGCAAAGAAGCGAACGGGCGCGCTCTGCGGCTTGAGCCGAAGGCTCAAACTCCGGGTCCGTAGGGATGAACTGGAGCCAATTGTCCGACATGCCTGTGCGGGCGAAGCGTTGAGCTAGGCGGCCGCTGCCGCGATGAGGTTTAGTCTACATGGTGCCGATTCGCAGCGGTCCGGTTGAGCGAATAGCTAGGGCGCGCTGGCCGATAGAGTAGCAACGCAAGTGCTACCGAGTGCAGTACCACTATGAAAGAAGCTATGACGACCAAGTCCTGAAACACCCGCAACACCTCAGCAGCGCCTGCGAAGCCACGCCCTATGAAGGGGTCGAGAGCGACATACGCGAAAGCTACTACGAGTCCGCCCGAGCAGAAAATGGCGATTGGACGAGCGCTAGGCGTGCAATGAAACAAGCTGTGAGCTTGCACGAGGCATGAAACACCGACGAGCCCAAACAAGATAGTTCCCAAATTCGGCCCGCTTGCGACCAAACCCAGAACATCTAAGCTAAAAACCAGCAAAGCCGTGGCCAGATATATCAGAGCTGCTCCGGTCATGGGTGAGCGCCCTAACGCTTGAGCTAAGCGGCCGCTGCCGCGATGAGAATTAGTTTACACCGCGCCGATTCGCAGCGGTCCGCTTGAGCGAATAGTTAGGCGGCGCACGCATGCCGCTGGAGCTTTGATGACAGCTCTAGGATGCGCTTGTTATAGCGCCGAGCAAATTCTCTCGCCAAAAGATTGAATCTCGCGGAAACATCACTGCAAGTGTAGTCGGACGTCCCCGCAATTGCGCGGACGAGGCGAGCGCGCGCCCAGCAGTGCGATACGCCAGGTGCACCTGGGGTCTCCATCGCATACCCGTACACAGCATAAAACCGGTAGTTCCCTCTTTCGGCATCTGATTCGGCTTCGGCCTCCGGAGCCTTCTTCACCAACTCAGCGAATTGCCCCGGAATTGCCTGGTCAGTGCATGGGAAAGCGGGTTGACAAACGAAGAACAAAATCGCGCAAAACGCGAACGAACGCATCATGCGACACCTAACTATTGATTGAACGGGACTGGCTATACACAAGCTAGCCGTACGCTGCCGAATGTAGCACAAGCCCACATTAAGCATGGGTGTCGCTGAGTCCCCAACACGATGGATAAGCGAATGAGCCGTGTGCCACTTGCCCGCTCTTCACCCGCTCGCGCAACTCCATCCCCGGCTTAAAATGCGGCGAATACTTACCTCGCAACGCAACGGGCGCGCCTGTCTTCGGGTTGCGACAGAGGCGCGGCTGGTGAAAGTGCAACGCAAAAGAACCGAAGCCGCGAATCTCAATTCGCTCTCCACGAGCCAACGCATTGGCCAGTTGATCGAGAATATTCCTGGCGGCCATGTCCACGTCCGCGCGCATGAGATGCGGATGTCGCTTTGCCAGAAGAGCAATCAGCTGTGCTTTGGTCATATGTGCTGTAAAATCACTTCTTGATCTTGCGGCGCTTCCCGCGAGACGGCGCCTTGGCAGGCTTAGCGGCAGCGGCCTTTTTCGCCGCTTGGAGGCGCTCGTTAGCCTCGCGCTTCCCAATTCCGCGCAATTCCACGATAGCGGCGAGGCCCTGCTTCCGCGGCGTAGACTTGCCAGCTTCCCAGTTGTAGACAGTCAAGCCGCTTACTCCGGCAAGTTTCCCCAATTCCACCTGCGACAGGCCCAAGCGCTTCCTGAGCGAGCGCAGGCCGCGTGCCTGGAATCGCGCGGAGCTGTCGAGGGCGGGGGCCGGCGCGCGCTCTGCGGCCGCTGTGGCGCGCTTGACGGTGGCAGCTTGCTTCGACAAGGCCGCAACTGAGCGCTTGAGCGCGGCGATGTCGCGACGATAGGCGGCCGACGCCTTCTTGAGGCTCGCGACCTCCTGCCGGATTTCCCTACGCGAGAGTCGCGAAATCTCGGATTTCAACAGCGTTCCAATGTTCGACATTTCGGGACCCTCGATTCTGTGTTCCGACAGTATAGACACACGCCATGTGGCGCATGGCGTTGTTATCGATCACCACGAGCAAGCGATGTCAGCTAGCGCCGGACCGCCGGTACGGCGATGGTACCAAGATCGTTGTGAAACACTGCTCCATTCTTGCCTGGTGCCTCCGGCCAGCGCTCCGCCGGTATATAGGATCGATTCAAGGTGAGATCTGCTTTGTCATCGATGCCAGTAGTGGAGAGGTGATCAACACGGCTGACGAAACGACTCTCTTTTTGGGGAAGATCGCCCACGGAACAAAGGAACGCGATCGGATAGAACTTGATCATGGAGAAAACAAAAGGATTTGCCAGGTCGCGATAGTCGAAGATACTTCCGAGGCCTTGCGCTACGACTTGCGCTTTGTAGGGGTAGATCCAAGTGTACGCTCTGAGGTCGGCAGGGACAGCAAGTGACTCGTCGATTAGGTAGTCCGTCAAATGAGACGAAAATTCTCCGATGCGATAGTGCCCAATCCCGTGTGAAAGAATGTGGCCGACAAACGCTCGAATTAGTCGATTGATCTTCACGTTAAGCGTGATTGGCAGATGCACCTGCTGCGGCAGCGTTGTATGCAAATCGTTGCAGAGCCCGATCAACGTAGGATCGAAGCTGCCTCCTAGGACTCTGCTGTTACACGATGAGCAAATTGAACGGTACTTCACTCCTCGCTGGAACAGCCGACCGGATCCTGGGCGGGCTGCTCCGAGCGAAGCTGCGAGCTTATGCATGTAGGTTTGACCTACAAGCGGCACACCCTTAGGAGGAATATGATCGTCCGTGAGGCGCGAGAACGTGCCGCAGATGTTGCAAATTCCGTTTTCGGGGCCTCTGGTTTCGAGTCTAAGCATTTCTATCAGCTGGTTGTGCGCCGCAGCCTTGTCGTTCACATAGTGTGGCGGTCGGTCAAGCGATGAAAGCTACCGCGATAGGGCGCCTCTTCGTGGAATCAGACGCGGCGCGCGGTACTCGGTGACGCCGGCGGCAGAACACTCTCGCCAGCTTTTAGAGAGTTAGAGGCGTATGCTGAACTTTCGGCAGCGAACGTAGAGCATTGATGAAGGTACTCAGCAGTTCGCACTGCGTCGTGGCAGCTATACTCAAGAGTTGTGAGGATAAGGGGGTGTGCGCCCACACTGCAACGAGCCTGTGTGGCGCGATTTCGTCGAAAGTTGCTTTGTGCCAACTGTACTTTTCCATCGAACGTGCATGCAGTTCTTGCATCCGAACGGAATACTCTGTTTCGGCCTGTTGTATCGCTTGATCCAATGCGAACGCCTCGTCCACAACTACTGGGCAATCCGGCCCAGCGTCATTCGAATAGGAAGTCTTGGTGCCAAATGCTGCTCCCTGCGTTGCCGATGTCTGTATGAGCAAATAGCTTTCCGATTTCAGATATCCGCCGGCGTTTCTGTAGGCAGCGCAAATAGCGTAGGCCGATGGCGCGAAAGGACTAGCCTGGATTCGGAAAACTTTGAATGGCGTATCAGAGCGCTGATTCATCGGACTATCCTAAGTCGAACGGCCGCGTTGCCGCTTGCACATAATAAAGCAAGTTCGCTGACTTGGCGCCGAGCAGTGCTGCTCTGGATTGCATTGGTATTGTTCGTGATACTTACACGCACATGAGAGGGGACGTATGAGCGAAGAGATTCGGTTGCCGGACGTGGATCGCGCGGATCTCGAGAAGTGCGGCCTCGAACTCCTTCGGCACTTCAAGCTCTTCACGCCCGCCGCGCGCACCGAGAAGACTTGGCAGCCAGATCGACCCGCGAAGTTCGAGTTAGCTGAGGATCAAATTGTCGGATCATTGTTGTCCGTAACACTTGATCCGATGGGCAAGGACGTGGAGCGAATCGCGGTTCATGGGAAAGGCACCCAGCACGCGTTCGACAAAGATGGAGTCAAGCTGCTCGATGAACTCTCTGAGCGATGGGCGCTCCATTCCGCACTTTCCGAGTTCACGACGACGGACGCCATGCGTGGTCGATTGCTCAAGTGGTGTGAGTTCAACGTGCATTTGGGCGCTCCATCCTCTTGTGTCGACAGCGTGATGTCCGACTTTCATGCGGACCTAGGTGAGCACGAGGTTTGGGTGCAATTGGCAGGAATCGAAGTTGAAGTTCCCTTTCCGATGGGGCCAGTGGAGATTCGGGGCGTCGACGGGCCTCAAATCGAGAGTTGGCTAGGCAACCTCAAAATTCAAGGTATCGAACAGAAACAGATCGAATCAGCTCGTAGTCGCTACGTTGAAGCGTGGCAGGGACATACAGGCGCTGTGTTCCGAGCGTTAGGCGATCGGTCGGCGGTGCAATCGTCGGCGATCGAACATGCCGAACGTGCATGTGCTCTGATGCGTGTCATCGATCCCAGAGGAGCCAATCCGACGGGCCGGTCTTTTCTGCAACCTGTCACATTGCTCTCTCAAAGTCTTACGCGCCAGGTGATGACCGATCCGCATCTGACATCCTGTTCGTTGCGCAGTGGCTTGCACGAATTTGAGATCCTTAGTCACAGCGTCACTCGCGCGAACGTCGCGCAACTTTGGAACGAAGCGTCGTTCGGCGCTGCACACGCGTTGCTATCGGCGCAACCGCGGTCTCAGTTCCAAGAACATCTTATTGGCGCATCGCTCATCCAGGCGCGTCAGCGACTCACTCGGGATCCTGTTGAGAAGCTAATCTTTACTATCGCTTCCATGGAAACGATCCTGTACGGAGGCGATCGGAGGTCTGATCAGCGACATTTCAAGCGGCGATTGTGCGGCTTGCTCGCTGGCACAGAGAGTATGCGTGAGCACGTTTTCGACACAGCGAAACGCAGTTTTGAACTGCGAAACCAGTTCCTACATCATGGGCAGCGGCTTCGTGAATTGCGCGTGATAGAGAGTTTTCTCTTGCTTTCATGGCTCTTCTTTCGTGCGCTTCTTGCTCACCAAGGGCGCTGGAGCTCAGTCGAGGAGTTCATTGGCGAGATGGACGCTGCATACGCAGGCCGGTTTCCTGACCAGGCGACGAGCTAGACGGGCGTCAGGCTCGGCGGCGCGCCGTCTCGCGCAACAGATTGCCGATGTTTGCCCCTCAGGATGACGGTGTGTGCCTCGGGTCGAGAACTGCCGTCGGCAGCACAGGTCCGTTAGGTCTGCTCGTGTTTCTCTTGAGCCGTGTTGTCGACTACCAGTCGAAGGCCAATACGAGCCGAACGTTGGGCGATCGACACGAATTGCCGGTAGTCAATCGCTCTCTGCTCGCACGCATGAATTAATACGTCGTCATACAGCAAACAACTGTGATGCGTTTGCAACTGACGCGCCCATGATCTGGCGACGGCCATCGCTTCCAAGACGCCCATTTCGGGGCGGCCACCACCCAGGCAGCCTTCGATTGCTTCCTGTTGGTGGGGTGACAGAGAAATGCCGTAGCGGCTGAGAGGTGTACTTTGTGCTGCCATGATCTCGACTCCTGGTATCCGTAGTTGCGGAAGCGGTGATGCCGCTAGTAGAGCGATGAGACGAACGAATCCACGGGATCTCGCAGCAGTGATTCCGGGCTGGTCGATGTCACGGACATGATGCGGCTGCGACCTTCTATCGATGTACTCGACAGCTGCTCGCCACTTTTCGTATCGACGATGGCTACGCGGATCAGCACGCGGCTTGGCCTGCCTGACCACTCAGTCGCGCGCTGTTCCCAGTTCGCGATGGTCGGTACGATCACGTAGGCGGCGCCGGCGGCGCGCGAATCCGCTAGGACGCTCTCGCGAGTCTGGTACTTGTCCGCGATGCGCACCTTTGCCGCCTTCTTCCCGAAGCTTTCCGCGAGTGCTTGAGCCACGATCTGTCCGGATCCTCCGGCAGGCTTCGACTCGAATTGGCCGTCCTCCGGTACCGCGATGTACACGGTCGCGGTGCGATCGAGTCGGATGTGCGCGTCCTGGCCTCCGATGCTCGACACCTCGTACTTCGCCGTGCACCCGATCAGCGCGACCAAACACAGCAGTAAAGCGAGAATTCGCATTGCACTACTCATGGCTCACCCTCCGGATTGTTCGATATCACTCAAAGGAATCCTCGCGCCGACACCTGGAATTGATGTTACGCCAGCGCGGAGCTTGTCGAGGTAGTCGGCCCACAGTTGCATCATTTTCCTGCGCTGTGGCAGGTGGGCAGTGCGGTTGTACGCGCGGCCGTTGGGATCCTTCACGCTGTGTGCAAGCTGATGTTCGATCAGGTCGACCCGCTGGCCGAGCACCTCATCGAGCACAGTGCGCGCCATCGCGCGAAAGCCGTGGCCGCTCATTTCGTCTTTGGCAAAGCCCATGCGACGCAGCGCCGCAAGGATTGCGTTCTCGCTCATCGGACGTTGCGCGGAGCGCGCGCTCGGAAACACGTACCGGTCGCCGCCGGTCAGTGGCTCGATTTCGCGCAAGACGGCGATCGCCTGCTTTGAGAGAGGGACGATGTGCGGCTCTTTCATCTTCATTCGCGAGGCGGGAATGCGCCACTCAGCCTCAGCGAGATCGAACTCAGCCCATTCCGCTTTGCGAAGCTCGCCGGGGCGAACGAAGGCGAGCGGGGCGAGGCGCAGCGCGCAACGCGTCACCAGCGAGCCCGCATAGCCGTCCATCGCGCGGAGCAACTCGGCGATCTTTGGGGGCTCAATGATCGCCGCGAGATTCTTCGCCTTGCTCGGAGCGATCGCGCCACGGAGATCAGCCGATGGATCTCGCTCTGCGCGGCTGGTCGCGATCGCATAACGAAAGACTTGCCCGCAATTCTGCATCGCGCGGTGCGCCGTCTCTACAGCTCCGCGCGCTTCGATTCGCCGCAACACGATCAGTAACTCGGGGGCCTTGACCGATCCAACGTCGCGCGCGCCGATCCAGGGAAACACATCGCGCTCGAGGCGGCGAATGATTTTGTCGGCGTGAGAGGCGACCCATTGCGGCGCGAACTTCTCGAACCACTCCCGTGCGACAGCTTCGAAGCTATTCGCCGGCGTCTGCTTTTCAGCTCTGCGGTGCGCGCTCGGATCGATGCCCTTGGCGACCAACACACGCGCTTCGTCGCGTCTCTCGCGAGCGAGCTTCAATGGGACATCAGGATAGACACCGAGGGAGAGAGTCTTGCGCTTGCCGTGAATTCGATAATCCAGGCGCCACCAGCGCGATCCATCCGGATTCAATAGGACATAGAGCCCCTTCTCGTCGGCAAGCCTTTGCGGCTTGCTGGAGGGCTTTGAGCCCCTAATTGCAGTGTCGCTGAGTGGTGGCATACCGCGGCGCTCATGACAGTAACTGGCTTCGGTTGAGCCTAGTTACTGTCATTGTTACTGTCAAACGGGTGTGGCTGCATGCGAATGCTTGCGAAACTGTACGCAACAAAAAACCCACTGTTTCCAGTGGGTTGAGGTATCTTGCGAAGACTTGCGAAGTTATGCGAAACATCAAATGGTGGAGGCGGCGGGAATCGAACCCGCGTCCGAAGATCCTACATCCCCGGATCTACATGCATAGCTCACCGTTTAGTCTCGTCCTGCGGCAACACGGTGTGCGAAGCGCACCGCCGGACCAGCTGGTTAGGAGTTAGCCGATGATCGACCAGCGGCGATCAAGAGCGATCTTGTGATAGTGACCCTACATCCACGAGCACAAGCACAAGTGGGTTCGGGGCTTAGGCCTTAAGCGGCCAGTGCGTAGTTGTCGTCGTTGGCAACTATGAGTTTGCGGCTGGATTAACGAGGAAAGCTGCCCCCTCGGCATGCACCAGGCGATTTCGATATCCCCGTCGAAGCCGATCGCCCCCGGGAAGTGAAACGCCATTGCAGTATATGGGGCGGAGCCGCGCGACTTCAACCGCGCAGCGCGGGGCCTGTCATACGATGCAACGGCGAGCGAGTGTCAACGCTGCGCGCGCAACCACAGCGAGGCCGCCGCTTGCGCGGCGGCACATCGCGTGTCGACTACTGCCAGCGTCGGTCGATCGAGAACACGCCGCGACAGCCCTGGCTCACCCAGACGCCGGCCCGGTTCGAGCCCCACGTCCTGCCCTCGACGCAACGCGCTTCGGACAGCTGGCGCTCGAGCGAGGCGCGACCGGCACCGCCCAAGTCCACCTGGCAGAAATTGCTGCGTTCGTCCTGGCTCTCGCAGGTGACCGAAAAGCGCTGGTTCCAGCTCGGCTCCGGTCGCCAGCCGCCCACGTCGCCACGGTCGCGGTCGCCGTCATGGTCGTGGTGTGAATGGCCGTAATCTCCGATCGCGACGAAGCGGCCGGAACAGCCGCCCCTGACCCAAAGGCCGCGGCGATCGATGCCCCAGTTTTCACCGCGCACACAGCGCGTATCGGAGAGCTGCCGCTCGAGGCGCGCGTCGCGCCACGGCACTTCGCAGCGCTGGCGCGCATAGCCTTCGCTGCTGCATTCGATGGCATCACCGGCATCATGATGACGTCCTTCCGCGCGCGCGAGTCCGAGTGGCGCAATGGCTGCCGCGACGAACACGAGACCGATTCCTAACAGTTGCGTTTGCATGACCGTTCCTTGTCTGGTTGTACCCCCGCCATGGATACGCCGATTGGGCACGGGCGTCTATCCTTTGGCGCACATTGCGCGCGCGCGTTTATGCGTGATTCACATCGCCGTTGCGTATACGAAGCTACTTTGTGCACAACGCGGATGGTTTCCGGCATTCCGCCAGGGGCAACGCGGTGCCGTCTATCCCAACCGGTTCTTCGCCCGCATCGTCTGCTGCTTCTCGCGGTTCCAGTCGCGTTCCTTCTCGGCGGCGCGCTTGTCGTGTTCCTGCTTGCCCTTGGCCAGTCCGATCTCGACCTTGACGCGATTGTGCTTCCAGTACATCGCGGTCGGCACCAGCGTGTAACCCTTGCGTTCGACGGCGCCGATCAGCTTGTCGATCTCCTCGCGATGCAGCAGCAGCTTGCGCGTGCGCCGATCGTCGGCGACGACGTGCGTGGACGCGGAAATCAGCGGCGGGATCGACGCGCCGAACAGGTAGATCTCGCCGTCCTTGACCAGCGCATACGAATCGCCGAAGTTGATGCGGCCGGCGCGCAGGCTCTTGACTTCCCAGCCCTGCAGCGCGAGCCCGGCCTCGTAGCGCTCGTCGATGTGGTACTCGTGACGTGCGCGCTTGTTCAGCGCGATCGTCGAGTCGCCGGATTTCTTTTTTTCCTTGCTGCTGGACATCGTGCCGCCGGTTTGGGGAAACTTCGCCTAGCGCTCGCCGCGACGGTGAGCGCGTTCATTCTCGCGGAAATGGCTCGTGATTGAAATTCGACGCAGTGCGATCGTGCGCTACAGCGACGCCCAGATGTTCGCCCTGGTCAACGACATCGAGGCTTATCCGCGCCGCTTTGCCTGGTGCGCCGGTGCGCAGGTACTGCAGCGCGAGCCGGGTGCGCTGACCGCCTGCCTGGAACTGCGCTTCGGCGGCATGAGCACGCAGTTTACCACGCGCAACACGCTCGATCCGCCGCGCCGCATCGACATGCAACTGGTCGAGGGCCAGTTCCGTCAACTCAGCGGCGGCTGGGAGTTCGTCGCGCTCGGGGGCGGTTGCAAGGTGGTGCTGGCGCTGGATTTCGACTATGCCGGAACGCTGCTGGCGCCGGTGGTCCGCAGCGGCTTCCAGAAATTGGCCGACCGCATGGTGGACGAATTTTGCCGCGCGGCAGAGCGTGACTATGGCTGAGCCCGCGCCGGCGACGATCCAAGTCGAGATCGCCTATGCGGACGCGCAAAGGCAAATTTTGCGCAAAGTGGAAATTGCCGCAGACGCCACGGTAGCCGACGCGATTGCTGCCAGCGGCATTGCGGCGCAGTTGCCGGCCGGATTCGTGCCGGCGGCGCTTGGCATCTTCGGCCGCCTGGTCACGTCGACGACACCGCTGCGCGCCGGCGATCGCATCGAGCTGCACCGCCCGCTGCTGGCCGATCCGAAGGAATCGCGGCGCCGCCGCGCGGCGCGCTGACGCAGCTACAGGCGCGAAGCCATGTCCTGCATCGGCAGCTGGCCGGCCCAGACGGCAAACGCCACGACGAGGACACTGACGATCACGCTCATGGCGAGTGTGAAAGAGCCCTTCGTGTTCGCCGCGTCCGGCACCAGCATCGCCACACCGGATACGACGAGCCAGGGCAGAAAAGCGATCAGTGCGCGCCAACGGAACAGGACGGCGGTGGCCAGCGGCAGCTCGAACGCCAGCGAGTCGTACAGCCGCATCAGCGCCGGCACGCGCCAGAACACCCAAGCGGCGGCCGCCAGCGGCGGGAGGAAGGCGAGCAGGAGCAGCGTGCGCTGATTCATCCTGCGCGCGACGAATCAGCCGCCCTGCTTCTTCTTCTTGTCGTCGTCCGGGCGCTTGTCGTCCGGATACTGGCGCTTGTACTTGGTCGCTTCCTTGATCAGTTCCTGCGGGTTCTCGGCGAAGTAGTCGCCTTCGATCTTGGCCAGCGAGTCGCCATCGAAGTACAGCGTCAGGTTCTTCGTTTCCATGCGGCCGTTGCCGCGGCGCAGGGTCGAGACGTAGTCCCAGCGGTTCTGGTCGAACGGGCTGACTACCGAAGGCGAACCCATCACCAGCTGTACCTGGTGCTTGTTCATGCCGGGCTTGAGCGAATCGACCAGCGTCTTGCTCAGCAGGTTGCCTTGCTGGATGTCGAGCTTGTAGATCGGGCTGCACGCCGCGGCGGCGAAACCGAACAGGGTGCAGGCAAGAAGACGCGAAAACTGGGTCATGCGCGGTACCGTCGGGCGGAAAGCGGCGGATGATACACTAGCGCCAGCTAGCACCGCGTTATGCGGTTCACCGGCCAGTCAGTCGCAGGCGGCATTGAGGATCACGGGATGGAAACCCAAGACCTACGCAAGGCGGGTTTGAAGGTCACGCACCCGCGCATGCGCATCCTCGAAATTCTCGAAACTTCCAGCGGCAAGCATCTGACCGCGGAAGACATTTATCGTCGCTTACTCGAACACCACGACGACATCGGGCTGGCCACCGTGTATCGCGTACTGACCCAGTTCGAAGCCGCCGGCCTGGTCGCCAAGCACAACTTCGAAGGCGGCCAGGCGGTGTACGAAATCGAGCGCGGCAAACACCATGACCACATGGTCGACGTCGACACCGGCAAGGTCACCGAATTCGTCAGCGAAGACATCGAACGCCTGCAGCGCGAAGTCGCCGACAAGCACGGCTTCGAGATCGTCGATCACAGCCTGGTTCTTTACGTGCGGGCGCGGAAAAAGAAGTAGCCGCGATCGCAACTCGCGCCGCATGACTCCAGTGTTGCTGCACTCTCGGGGAGAAACGCCGTGGCTCGAACGACCCACTTCCGCGCCTGTCCGCTGTGCGAAGCGATCTGCGGTCTCGAACTGCGCTATGAAGACGGCGCGCTGAGCGCCATCCGCGGCGACGCGCAGGATCCGTTCAGTCGCGGCCACATCTGTCCGAAGGGCAACGCGATCCTGGATCTGGAGAGCGATCCGGACCGGCTGCGCACACCGTTGCGCCGGATCGGCACGCAATGGCACGCGATCGGTTGGGACGAAGCATTTGCACTGGCGGGCGAACGACTGGCCGCTGCGCAGGGCATGCACGGCCAGGCCGCGATCGCGGCGTACCTGGGCAATCCGAACGTGCACCATTTCGGACACGTCGCCTATCTGCCGGCGCTGCTGCGACTGTTGCGCACGCCGAATGTGTTCAGCGCATCCTCGGTCGATCAGTGGCCGCACCAACTGGTCGCGGCACAAATGTACGGCCACCAGTTCCTGCTGCCGATTCCGGATATCGATCGCACCGACTATTTCCTGATGCTCGGCGCAAACCCGATCGCGTCGAATGGCAGCTTGATGACCGTGCCCGATGTCGCCGCGCGACTCAAGGCGCTGACCGCGCGCGGCAAGCTCGTCGTGCTCGATCCGCGGCGCACCGAGACCGCTCAGATCGCGAGCGAGCATCATTTCATCCGTCCCGGCAGCGATGCGCTGTTCCTGATCGCCTTGCTCAAGGCGCTGCCCGCGCCACGCATCGACGCGTATGCCGGGCGTTTGCGCGGATTGGACGAGGCGCTCGCAGCGGTCCGTGCGTTCGATGTGGGTGACGTCGCCGCGCGCACCGGCATCGAGGCGGCGACGATCACACGGCTTGCGCGCGAGTTTGCTTCCGCGCCGCGCGCGGTCGTCTACGGCCGCGTCGGACTGAGCACGCAGCGCTGGGGCACGTTGTGCCAGTGGCTGCTGCAGCTGATCAATCTGGTCAGCGGCAATCTGGACCGCGAAGGCGGTGCGCTGCCGAACGAGGCAGCCATTCCGCTGACCGGCCCCGGCACTTCGCATGGCGCGCGCGACCGCTGGCGCAGCCGGGTGCGCGGCCTTGCGGAGTTCGCCGGCGAGCTGCCGGTGGCGGCGCTGGCCGAGGAGATCCTCACGCCGGGAACGGGACAGGTGCGCGCGTTGCTCACGTGCGCCGGCAATCCGGTGCTGTCGACGCCGAACGGGCGGGAGCTCGATCAAGCGCTCGCGCAACTCGATTTCATCGTCGCGATCGACATCTACGTCAACGAAACCACGCGCCATGCGCACCTGATCCTGCCGCCGGCCTCGCCGCTGACGCAATATCACTACGACCTGATCTTCAATGCGCTCGCGGTGCGCCGTGTGGCGCGCCTGAACCTGCCGCTGGCCGAGCGCGGCGAACACGAGCGCGCCGACTGGGAGATCATCAACGGCATCGGCGCGGCGCTGGCGCACGCGACGCGCCGCGACTGGCGCGACCAGCCGCCGCCGCACGTACTGATCGCTGCCGGGCTCGCGCGCGGCAGCTCCGGATTACGCATCGAGGATCTGGAAGCCGCGCCGCACGGGATCGATCTCGGCCCGCTGCAACCGTCGCTGTTGCGGCGCCTGCAAACCGAAAGCGGCAACATCGAATGCGCGCCGCCGCTGTTGCTGGAGGAACTGCAGCGCCTTGCGCAGGATACCGCTCAGCCAGGCGACGGCTCGCTCGCGCTGATTGGCCGGCGCGACATCCGCAGCAACAATTCGTGGATGCACAATGCGCCGCGCCTGATCAAGGGCAAGCCGCGGCATCATCTGCTGATGCATCCGGACGACTTGCGCGCGCGCGGCATCGCCGACGGCGCGCGCGTGCGCGTGCGCTCGCGCAGCGGCAACATCGAAACCGAAGCGCGCGCCAGCGACGCGATCATGCCCGGCGTGGCCTGCCTGCCGCACGGATTCGGCCATGCGCGCGAAGGCGTGCAGCTGGCGCGCGCGCAAACCGTGGCGGGCGAGAGCTACAACGACCTGAGCGACAGCGCGCTGCTCGATGCGCCGTCCGGCAACGCGGCGCTCAACGGCGTGCCGGTTTGGGTGGAAGCGGCGTCCAGCGGCGGCAACACGTAGTGTTCTGATCTGTACTTTACGAATTGTTTCGTATAATTTCCACGAAACAATTCGTATGTGGGCGCGCGTCAGCCGGAGCGAGAGGCGTGCGAAGCCTGCCCGGGAGGGAAGTGCGGATGAGGACAGCGCGCAGAGCGTGGACGTGCGTGGCGGTTGCGCTGGTCGGCGGCCTCGGAACGATGGCGTTGTGGCATGCGCCACGGTCGCACGCGCTGCGCGAGCGGGCAGAGCGCGACGAACGTAGTGCGCACGGTCGACGCGAGGAACGCGATGCTCCGGGCGAACAGGCGTTCTGGAACTGGCGCGTCAGCTATCCGACCGGTGCGTTCGACGCGGCCTGGTACGACCAGGCGTTGCCGCAGCACGAAAGCTTGCGCAAGGGCTTGCCTGCCACGGCGCGTGCGAAAAGCCTGCGCGGTGTGCTCGATCCGGACCACGTCACGGCACTTGGCCCAGCGCCGCTGGACTGGAGTTCCGGCTACGGCTTCGTCGCGGGGCGCGTCAACGTGATCGTCACGCATCCGACGGATGCATCGATTGCCTGGATCGGTACCGACGGCGGCGGAGTATGGAAGACCACGAACTGCTGCGGCGCGGACACGCAATGGCGCGTCACCACCGACGCACCGCAGATCGCGAACATCGCGATCGACGCCCTCGCAATCGATCCGCACGATCCCGGCACGTTGTATGCCGGCACCGGCGATTTCGAGCGCAATCGGCCGTTCGCGTTCGGCGCCTCGGGCGTACTGAAGAGCAGCGATGGGGGCGAGACGTGGCAGGTGCTCGCCAGCGACGTGTTCAACCCGGTGTACGCGCAGCCGTCCGGGAATTTTCCGCAGCGCCGCTCGATCAGTGCAATTGCCGTCGACCCGCGCGCCGCGGCGAACGTGATCGTCGGCACGAACCAAGGTGTCTATTTCAGCCGCGACGCGGGCGTGAGCTGGCAGGGCCCGTGTTTCACCAACGCGTTCGCCACGCAGCGGCAGGACGTGACTGGCCTGCTCGCGCTCGCCGATGGCGTGACGACCGATGTCGTCGTGGCGATTGGCAGTCTACGTACCGCTTCTTCCGTGCGCGACGACCTGGGCAACAACGGCGCCAACGGCATCTATCGCGCGCCGCTGCCGACGAACGGATGTCCGGCGTCGTGGTCCGTGCTGTCGCGTGGCGACAACGGCTGGCCGACCGGCAGCGCGAGCGGCATCGCCGCGCACGACGGCGGCAATCCGCTCGGACGCATCGATCTTGCGGCGGCTTCGAGCGACAACCGCATCTTGTATGCGCAGGCGATGTCGCTCGGCGTGTGGCGCAGCGACGACGCCGGCGCGACGTGGCGACAGACTGCGCAGCAACCCGGCAGCTTCGCCAGCGGCTGCGCCGAAGACAGCTTCGGCGACGGCATGGGTTTCCAGGACTACAACGCCGGCGTGCTGGTTAGTCCGGCGAATCCCGACGTCGTGTTCCTGAGTTCGATCGACCTGTGGCGCTCGACCGATGGCGGCCGTACGTTCGTCGATCTGACCTGCGCGTACGATCGTCTGGCCGATGGCTTGCCCGGCAGCGTGCATCCGGACGAACACGCGCGGGCGTTTACCGCGGGCGCCACGCCGCAACTGCTGATCGGCAACGACGGCGGCGTGTACGTCAGCGCCGATCCGCTCGCGCCAGTGCCACGTTTCGAAGCGCGCAACGGCGGTGCGAACACGGTCGAATTCTATTCGGGCGACCTGACCGCGGCGTTCGACGATCCCGCCAGCATGTCGCGCGGCATCGTCGGCGGCGCGCAGGACAACGGCACGGCCGTGCGCATCTGGGACTCCGGCGCAGCGCCGGCGCTCGCAACCTGGAGCGAGGCGTTCAGCGGCGACGGCACGTTCGCAAAGATCGAGCCGCTGCTGCAGCGCAATTGGTATTTCAGCGCGCAGAACGGCTACATCGTCGCGAGCACGAGCGGCGCGCTGGGCGCCGTCGAACAACTGGTCACGCCGGAAGACAGCAGCACGTTCGTCGATTGGCAGGGCGACCGCACCGGATTCCTCACGCCGTTCGACCTGTATAAGTTCGGCGACGCGCGCAGCTGTCCACCCAGCAGCGGCTGCCAGCGCATGATTGCGGGCACCTACCGCGTGTGGGAGTCGCTCAGCGGCGGCATCCCGAACACGTCGTGGTATCCGAACAGCCCGGACCTGACCAAGGCACTCGCCAACGACGGCAGCTTGTCGGTAATCAACAAGGTCGCGTTTGCGTACAGCGACCCGGATGTCGCGCTGGTCGGCACGAACGACGGCAACGCGTGGATCGGTTTCGATCTGGGCCGGGGCAGCGCGAGCAGCGCGACCTGGGTCGACGTCAGCGGCGCCAACACGGCGCTGCCGAACCGGCCGATCATGGATGTCATCGCCGATCCATCGACACCGAGTATCGCCTACGCCGCCATCGCCGGATTCGACCAGAACACGCCGGGCACGCCGGGCCATGTGTTCAAGCTCAGTTGTACTGCGCGCTGCGCGAGTTTCAGCTGGAGCAACAAGACAGGCAATTTGCCAAACATTCCGGTCAACGCGATCCTGATCAATCCGAACCGGCCGGCGCAGGCGTTCGCCGGCACCGACTGGGGCTTGTACTTCACCGACGACATCGGCGCCGCCGCGCCGCAATGGCAGCGTTTCGGCGCCGGACTGCCGTCGGCGATGATCTGGAGTCTGGTGATCGATCGCGGCGCGACCACGCTCGCGATCTTCACGCGTTCGCGCGGCGCTTACGTGTGGCCGCTGCCGCGCAGCGACACGCCGCCGCCGGGCAACATGCTGCCGAGCAGCGGCACGATCCGCAACGACGGCACTCCGCGGGGCACACGGCGCGTGCCGGCGCCGCGCCGCGCTCCGCGCGAGACCGCGGGTTGATCAGCCGGCGCGTTCCAGCATCTGGCGCGCGTGCGCCAGCGTCTCGCGCGTGATCTCGATGCCGCCGAGCATGCGTGCGATTTCGTCGCGGCGCGATTTTTCGTTCAGCGCATCGATGCTCGTCTCGGTGCGGCCGCCGTCGCTCGATTTGGTCACGCGCAGGTGCGCATGGCCTTGCGCGGCGACCTGCGCCAGATGCGTCACGCACAGCACCTGGCGCTGTTCGCCGAGCCGGCGCAATTTTTGTCCGACCACTTCGGCCACCGCGCCGCCGATACCGGAGTCGACCTCGTCGAACACCATGGTGGCGATTTCGTCCAGCCCGAGCGTGGCCACCTCGATCGCCAGGCTGATGCGCGACAGCTCGCCGCCGGAGGCGACCTTGCGCAGCGCGCGTAGCGGCTGGCCCGGATTGGCGCTGACCAGGAACTCGATGCGCTCGGCACCCTGTGGATCGGGTGTGGATTTTTCCACTTTTTCAATCGACGCCTCGAAACGGCCGCCGGCCATGCCGAGCTCGCCCATCAGCGCGCTGACGTCGCGTCCGAGGCGCTGCGCCGTCGCGGTGCGCAAGCCGCTCAGCGCCGCGGCGGCAGTCGCATACTGCTGCTCCAGCGCGCCGCGCTCGCGCGCGAGCACGTGCAGGCGCTCGCCCGCGCCGCGCAACGATTCGAGTTCGTCGCGCAATACTTCGGCGTGCGCCTTGAGTTCCACCGCCGGCACGCGGTGCTTGCGACTGAGTTCGTGCAGGCGGGCAATGTGCGCCTCGGCTTCGGCGAGACGTTCCGGATCGAGGTCGAGCGCGTCGCGATAGCGCGCGATCAGATCGTTCGCCTCGCCGAGCTGAATGGCTGCGGCGTCGAACAGTTCGCGCGCCGAGGCCAGGTTCGGATCGAGCTCGGCCAGCCGTGCCAGTTCGTTCTGGGCGCGGCCGATTGCACGCAGCGCGCTGAATTCGCTGTCGCCGTCGAGCAGCTCGGCCAGCGCGGCGCTGCCTTGCAGCAGCTGCCCGGCGTTGGCCAGGCGCTTGTGCGTTTCGTTGAGCTGCTCCAGTTCCGCCGGCGTCAACGCGTGCTTGTCGAGTTCGGCGACTTGATGCTCGAGCAGCGCAATGCGCTCGCTGTGATCGTGCTCGCCCGACAGCGCGCGCATCTGTGCGTCGACCTCGCGCCAGCGGCGCGCCGGCACGGCCACCGCGGCCAGTGCCGCGGCGTGGTTGCCGAACGCATCGAGCAGCGCGAGCTGACTGCTGCGTTCGAGCAGCGCCTGGTGTTCGTGCTGGCCGTGGATCTCGATCAGTTTTTCCGCCAGCGCGGCCAGTTGCGTCAACGTCGCGGGGCGGGCGTTGATCCAGGCGCGCGAGGATCCCTCGCTGCGGATCACGCGGCGCAGCTGGCACGCATCACCGTCGTCGAACTCCTCGGCGCGCAGCCAGTCGCGCGCCGCCGGCGCGTTGGCCAGCGCGAACGTGGCGACCAGCTCGGCGCGTTCGCAGCCGTGGCGCACGACGCCGGATTCGGCGCGCGTACCGGCGAGCAGCAGCAACGCGTCCACCAGCAGCGACTTGCCGGCGCCGGTTTCGCCGGTGACGACCGTCAGTCCCGCGCCGAAATTGATTTCGGCTTCGCCGACGATGGCGAAGTCCTTGACGAAAAGTGTTTCGAGCATGCGCGCGAACGCTAGCATGCGTCGCGTGTGACGCCAATAGGACTGCACGCACGCGGCTGCGGTAACATTGCCGATTCATTGCGTCTGGGCCGATATCGATGTGGTACGTCATTCATGCACTGGATCATCCCGGCAGCCTGGAGCGACGCCTCGCCGCGCGCGCGGAGCACCTGGCGCGCCTGCACGCGTTGCGTGACGCCGGGCGTCTGCTGTTGGCCGGGCCGTTCCCGGCGATCGACGCCGAGGATCCGGGGCCGGCGGGATTTGCAGGCAGCCTGATCGTGGCCGAGTTCGACGATCTCGCGGCGGCACAGGCCTGGGCCGAGGCGGATCCGTACCGGGGCGCGGACGTCTACCGAGAGGTCAGCGTGCGGCCGTTCCGCCGGGTGCTGCCGTGACGGCGCAGGCCACGCGCGCCGAGCGTATCCGCAGCGCGCTGCAACGCGAGCTCGTACCGCTGCAGCTCGCAGTCGAGGACGAAAGCCAGCAGCATGCCGGACACGCCGGAGCGCGCGACGGCCGCGGCCATTTCCGCGTACGTATCGTCGCTGCGGCATTCGCCGGGCTGCCGCTGCTGGCGCGGCACCGCCGCGTCTTTGCGGCGCTCGGCGACATGATGCAGACCGACATCCACGCGCTCGCGATCGAGGCGCGCACGCCGCAGGAAGCGGGCCTGGAGCACGAATGAACAAGTACACAATTGCACTTTGTGTGGGCGCGCTGGCCGGCTGTTCCGGCAACGCGCCGGAGCAGCGCCTGATCCAGCTGCCGACGGACGGGCCGATTGCCGAGACGGTCAACGGCACGCCGGTGCCGCAGAGCCTGCTCGAAGCGGTCGCGCGCGGCCGCAACCTGCAGCTCGACAAGCCCGAGCAGCGCGAGCAGGCGCTCAAGCTGACCACCGATTTCGTGCTGATGGCGCAGGCGGTCAAGCGCGAGAACTTCTTCGCCGATACGCGTTTCGCCGCGGACATCGAGGCGGCGCGGCTCAAGGCAATCGCCGAGACCGGCATGGCGGCGCTGGAAAAGCAGACGCCGATCGGCGACGAGGTGCTCAAGGCGCAGTACGACAGCGAGGTCGGTCACGCCGGCAAGTTCGAATACGATTTCACCCAGCTGCTGTTCGCCGACGAAGCCGAAGCGCTGCGTGCGCAAGAGGAATTGCTCGCCGGAAGACCGTTTGCCCAGGTGTTCGAAGCCTGGCGCGGCAAGGCCAAGCAGGCCAAGGCGTTCAATCGCATTCGCGCCGATCAGTTGCCGGCGCCGCTGGCGCAGGCGTTCGCGCAGATGACGGCGGGTGACGCGACCAAGGTGCCGCTAAAGACCGACTTTGGCTGGCATGTGGTGCATCTGGACGCCACCAAGCCGTTCGCGCCGCCGCCGTTCGAGCAGGTCAGGGAGAACATTCGCGCTGCCGTTCTGCTCAAGGCGGGGCAGGCGCGGCTGGAAAAAATGCGCGAGCAGGCGAAGGTGGAATATCCGCCGGGCACGGCGGCGCCGACCAAATCCGCGGACAGCAAGCCGTAAAAGTGAGGCGTTGCGATGTCGCGCAGCACGCGAACCGCCGTCGGTGTGGCGATCCGGTCCGCCGGATCGGTTCCCGTCAAATGATCAGGGCAACTCGACCTTGGGTTGAGCCGACCATCCCGACGCGCGATGCTCCGCCACGACCGTGGTCCAGATGCCACCGCGCACGCCGAACTCGGCCGTCAGGCGCATGAAGCGCGGCGCGGTCGCGGTGACCAGATCGTCGAGGATCCGGTTCGTCACCGCTTCGTGGAACGCACCCTCGTTGCGGTAGCTCCACACGTACAGTTTCAACGACTTGAGTTCGACGCAAGTGCGCTCCGGCACGTATTCCAGATGCAGCACGGCGAAGTCCGGCTGGCCGGTTTTCGGGCACAGGCAGGTGAATTCGGGAATGCGCATGCGGATGGTATACTGCCGCTCCGGCTGCGGATTCGGGAATGTCTCCAGGTTCTTGGTGGGGACGGTGGACACGGCCTAGGACTCCTGCGAAGGTGCTCGCCCGCACCGCGGGGGCGCCACGGTAGCTTAAAGCCTCCGCTGCCGACAAGCCTCGAATATGCCATGCGGTTCCTAGCGAATCGCCCCTAGACGTTTTGAACGATGCGACTGACCACGATCAAGCTGTCCGGATTCAAATCCTTCGTCGATCCGACCGTGCTGCACCTGCCGACCAACATGACCGGCGTGGTCGGTCCGAACGGTTGCGGCAAGTCCAACATCATCGATGCGATCCGCTGGGTGATGGGCGAGAGCGCGCCGACGCGTCTGCGCGGCGATTCGCTCACCGACGTGATCTTCTCCGGTTCGACCGGGCGCAAGCCGGTCGGCACCGCGCAGGTCGAACTGATCTTCGACAATTCCGACGGCACGGTGGTCGGCGAGTACGCGAAGTATTCCGAGATCTCGGTCAAGCGCGTGGCCAGCCGCGACGGCCAGTCGCAGTATTTCTTGAACGGCGCGCGTTGCCGCCGCCGCGACATCACCGATCTGTTCCTCGGCACAGGGCTGGGCGCGCGCAGCTACTCGATCATCGAGCAGGGCATGATCTCCGAGATCATCTCGGCGCATCCGGACGAGTTGCGCGGACATCTCGAAGAGGCCGCCGGCATCTCCAAGTACAAGGAGCGGCGCAAGGAAACTGAAAGCCGCATCAAGGCGACGCGCGAAAACCTCGATCGCCTGAACGACGTGCGCGAGGAAGTCGACAAGCAGCTCGAGCACCTCAACCGCCAGGCCAAGGCGGCGGCGCGCTGGCAGGAACTCAAGGCCGAGCACACGCGACGCGAAGCCGAGCTGCGCGGTCTGCACTACCGCGTGATTGCCGGCGAGATCGACGAACATCACGCCACGCTGGCGCACATGGAGACCGGCATCGAGGCGCTGGTGGCCGACCAGCGCCAGATCGAGACCCAGATCGAGCAGCACCGCGAGCAGCATCAGGCCGCAGGCGAAGCGTTGAACAAGGTGCAGGGCGAGGTGTATCGCGTCGGCGGTGAAGTCGCGCGCGTGGAGCAGCAGATCCAGCACAACCGCGACCTGCACGAACGCCTGGAACGCGCGCGCGGTGAAACCGAGCGCGCACTGGCGGAACTCAACGAACACATCGGCGCCGACCGCGAACAGATCGAAACGCTGCGCGCCGCGCTGGCCGACGGCGAGCCGAAGCTGGCGACGCTGAACGAGGCGTCCGAACGCACTGGCGAACTGCTGCGCGAAGCCGAAGCGCGCCTGACCGAATGGCAAGCGCAATGGGATGCGTACGCGAAGTCGTCCGCGGACGCCGCGCAGGCCGCCGAGGTCGAGCGCACGCGCCTGGATTATCTGGACAAGCAGGCGCTGGAAAGCGGCCGGCGCCTGGAGGCGCTGCACGCGGAAAAGCGCGCGGCGGATTTCAATGCGCTGAGCACGCAGGCGCAGCAGTTTGCCAGCGAGCATGAGGCGCACAAGGAAAAAGTGGAAACGTATACGGCGCTGCTGGACGAGCGCCGCGCAACGCACGAGCAGGTGCAGGAGCGCGAGCGCACGGCGGCAGCGGCGCTGAACGAGGCGCGCACCGAGATGCAGCGCCTGCGCGGACGCCTCGCCTCGCTCGAGGCGCTGCAGCACGCCGCGCTCGGTCAGGAAAAATCGCCGGCCGGCGAATGGCTGGCGCAATCCGGCCTGGACAAGGCGCGCCGACTGGGCGAAGTGCTCGAGGTGAACGAAGGCTGGGAGACCGCGGTCGAAACCGTGCTCGCCGGCTTGCTCGAAGGCGTGCTCACGGACGATCCGCACGCGCATACGCAGGAGCTGGCGCAGCTGCGCGGCGCCGACGTGGCCTTGCTGTCGCCGCAGGCGTCGGGTAACGGCCGCGCCGGCACGCTCGGCGCGCAGGCGCGCGGCCCGGACGCGGTGCTCGGCATCCTGTCACAGGTGCGCGTGGCCGAATCGCTCGACGAAGCGCGTCGCGTCGCGCCGACGCTGGCGCCGCACGAATCCGTGATCACGCGCAGCGGCGAGTGGCTCGGCGCGGGTTATGCACGCGTGCTGCGCCGCGCCGCGCAGGCCGGCGCAATCGCGCGCGAGCGCGAGATTCAGACGTTGAAGCAGCAGATCGAACATCTGCAGGAACGCGTCGATGCGCTGACGGCGGAAATCGACACGCTCAAGGCCGGCAAGGCCGACGCCGAGCGCGCACGCGACGATGCGCAGCGCGAACTCTATGTCGCGCACCGGCGCGCCGCGGAACTGGCCGGGCAGCTGCAGAGCCAGCGCGGCAAGATCGAAAGCGCCGAGGCGCGCCTGGCGAAAGTCGATGCGGAGATCGCCGAGCTCGAGCAGCGCGTAGCAGCCGAACAGGCGCAGACACGCGAGGCGCGCGCGCGCCTGGAAACGGCGGTGGCCGCGATGGGCGATCAGGAGCAGCGCCGCCAGCACCTCGACGGTGAACGCCGCCGCCTGCTCGAAGCGCGTGAGGAAGCGCGCATGAACGCGCGCGAGGCAAGCGAGCAGTCGCATCAGCTCGCGCTCGGCCTGGAATCCAAGCGCTCCGCGGTCGCGTCGCTGGAACAGGCGCTGCAACGCATGCACGGCCAGCTGGCGCAACTCGAATCGCGCAAAGGCGATATCGCGCAGCAGCTGGATTCCGGACACAATCCGCTCGCCGCACTCGAAGCCGAGCGCCAGACCTATCTCAACCAGCGCCTGCTGGTGGACAAGCAGCTGGTCGAAGCGCGCAAGGCGCTGGAAGAGCGCGACAACGAGTTCCGCGGCTTCGAACAGGAGCGTCATCGCGTCGAACATCTGCTGGCGCAGCAGCGCGAGGCGCACGCCGAGCATCGCCTGTCGCACCAGGGCATGCAGATGCGTGCACAACAACTGAGCGAAGCGATCACTCAGGCCGGGCACGAACTGGCATCCGTGCTGGAAACGCTGCCGGCCGGCGCCGATCCGACCGAGTGGCAGCAGCAGCTGGAAACGCTCGACGCGAAGATCAAGCGGCTCGAGCCGGTCAACCTGGCGGCTATCTCCGAATACGAGGAGCAGTCGCAGCGCAAGACTTACCTCGACGCGCAGCTGACCGATCTCAACACCGCACTGGAGACGCTCGAAGGCGCGATCCGCAAGATCGACCACGAAACGCGCCAGCGCTTCAAGGAAACCTTCGATCGCGTCAACGCAGGGTTGCAGGACTTGTTCCCGCGCCTGTTCGGCGGCGGCCACGCGTATCTGGAGCTGACCGGCGAAAACCTGCTCGATTCGGGCGTGTCGATCATGGCGCGTCCGCCGGGCAAGCGCGTGTCGAACATCACGCTGCTGTCGGGCGGCGAAAAGGCGCTCAGCGCGGTCGCGCTGGTGTTCTCGATCTTCCGTCTGAATCCGGCGCCGTTCTGCCTGCTCGACGAAGTCGACGCGCCGCTGGACGAAGCCAACGTCGGGCGCTTCTCGCAGCTGGTCAACGAGATGAGCGAGCACGTGCAGTTCCTGTTCGTCACGCACAACAAGGCGACCATGGAAGCCGCGCACCAGTTGTGCGGCGTGACCATGCGCGAGCCCGGCGTTTCGCGCCTGGTCCAGGTCGATCTCGCCGAAGCGGCGAAACTGGCTGGCGCGGCGTAAGGACGCCCGCTGCGGAACGGAATCCGAATCTGCTTATGTGTACACTCGGGTTCCGGCGTGCCGCACGGTCCGCCGCGGTGTTCCCGACCAGCGAGTGATCACGGATGGAATCCTCAGGACTCAGCGCGAACGAACTGCGCATCATCATCGCCGTCATCGGCGCGATCGTGTTCGGCCTGATCTATCTGTTTGGGCGTCCAAAGAAGCCGGGGCAGGGGCGGCGCATGCCGGGTACGCGCGACGGCGCGGGCGAGCGCATCGAACCCACGCTCGGCGACGCGGCGGAAGCCGGCGGCCAGCTCGACTCGGGGATGCGCGAGGAACTCGAGCGGCTCGGTTCCGAAATCGCGGCCGAGCGCGCCGAACCCGAGGAACGAAAGAAGCCGTCGCCGGGTGTGCGGCCGGAACAGCCGATCGAACGCATCGTCACACTGTTCGTCGCCGCGCGCGCCGGCGAATTGATCCGCGGTTCGGATCTGGTGGTCGCGGCGGAAAAAGCCGGGCTCACGTTCGGCGACATGGGCATCTTCCATCGCCTGGTGTCGGGTAGACCGGATGCGGGGCCGATCTTCAGCATGGCCAACATGGTCAAGCCGGGCAGCTTCGACATGCGCCACATCGACGAAGTGCACACGCCCGGTGTGAGTTTCTTCATGGCCTTGCCCGGGCCGTTGTCCGCGCTCGATGCCTGGGACGCGATGCTGCCGACCGCGCAACGTCTGGCCGAACTGCTCGACGCGAACGTACTCGACGAAGAACGCAATGCGCTTGGCCGTCAGCGCGTGGCGCACCTGCGCGACGAATTGCGCGCCTGGGATCGCAAGCAGGAGCGCGGGCAGATCAGGCTGCGCTGAAGGCGCAACCTGATCCCGGCAGGAATGCCGGGATCCAGATGCCACGGATGGCAAGCCGCGCTGAAAGCCGAACGGCAGCGCCGAGGCCACCGTTGCTCGTCATTCCGGCGCAAGGCGGAATCCAGTTCCTTGCCTTTCACACCGTCTGCAGAGCCGAAGACGCTGGATCGCGGCATTCGCCGGAAGACAAGCCAAGAGAAGATGACGAACCGTGAGAATGCTTGCTGCGTTGCGCATCCCGTTTCCTTTCTCGCCGCTTGGCCCTCGCGCGCAACGCAGTAGTGTGATTGTTCTACTCGCCTGATCTACTTTCCGTATCGGCGCCGCGTCCGCGGCGGAGATTCCCATACGAAGAGGTTGAGGCTATGGCAACGAAGCGGATCAAGACTCAGAAGGCGGCAGTGAAAAATCCGGCCGACCAGGCGCACGCGATGTGGCTGGCGGGGCTGGGTGCGGTGTCGCTCGCGCAGAAGCGCAGCGGCGAACTGTTCAACGCGTTGACCAGCGAAGGCGCGGATTTCCAGTCGCGCACGCAGAAGGTCGCGCAGACGTTGCGCGCCGATGCGCGCAAGCAGGTCAAGGGTGTGCTCGCGCCGCTCAAGGCAAATGCGAAGAAGGCCGTGCAGAAGTTCGGCGCCGCCGTGCAGCAGGGTGTCGCTACGGCGCTGGCCACGCTCGGCATCCCGTCGAAGGCGGCGATCGAGGAACTCACCACACGCGTCACGGCGCTCAGCCGCCAGCTCAAGACGCGCTGAACCCCAAGTTCATCCAACGTCGATTTCGGCCGCCTCGCGCGGCCGTTTTTTTAGCGATCGACCATGCGGCGCAGGGCCGACGCCAGACGTTGCGCCAGCCCGCGCTGCACGCGCACCAGCGCCGGGTCGGTCAGGTGATCGCCGAGCCTGGCGCGCACCAGGTCGCTTTCCTGCGCATCCGCCTCGGCCGCGTGCGCGAAGATGGTGCGGTCCCAATGACGCGCGTTCCAGGTGTTGCCGCCATGGAACGTATAGACGTACAGCTCGGGCCGATCCAGCAGCACCACCGCGTTGCGTGCCAGCAGCTGCTCGACCACCGCGATGTCCTCGCTGCGCCGCAGCGGCGGATAGGCCGGCAGCCGCTCCTTCCACGCCACGATGCTCGCCTCCCAGGGGCGCGATGTGGAAAGGTATACTTTGCGCGAACGTGCGTCGAAGATCATCCAGCGCTGCAACAGGCAGGCGTCGGCCTGGCGCGCCTTGCGCAACGCCTCGATCTGCAGTTCGAGCCGGCGCGGCGCGTGCCAGTCGTCGTCGTCCCACTGCGCGACCAGCGCCGCCTCGGCGTGCCGCACCGCCACGTTGCGCAGTTCGCCGAGCGGAATGCGCCGCGTCGAATCGACCTTGATGCGGCGGATGCGCGGGTCGGTGAGTTCCGTCTCGACATAGCGCACCGTAGCCGCGTCGTCGGCGCCGTACACGAGCACCAGCTGGCGCGGCGAATAGGTCTGCTGCAGGAAGCAGTCCACCGCCTGGCGCAGGAACGGCACGCGTTGGCAGGTCACGCACAGGCAGGCAACGGTGTCGGTCTTGGCCATTGCGCGGCTCAGCGCCGGTACGCCTGTGCCAGCGTGTTCAGGTGCAGGCGCTCGGCATCGCGCAGGAACGGCGCGATCAGCAGCATCACCTGGTAGATGCCGTGCGTCAGGTCCTCCTGGCTCGGTTCGCCGCGCGCGCCGCGCACGGTGTTGTAGTTGAGCCAGAACGTCGCGACCAGCAGCACGTTTTCGGCGGTGGCGCGGATCTCGTCGGGCGTGGCGCGCAGGATTTCCGCCTGCGCCAGCCCCTGCAGCACCTTGCCGGCGCTCGCCGCGGCACGGTTGAGGATGCGTGCGAAGTGCTGCTTGAGCTTGCGGTTGCGCAGCACGATGTCGACCAGGTCGCGATACAGGAATCGGAACGACCACATGCACTCGAATACGAGGTGCAGCTGCAGCCAGACGTCCTCCAGGTTCGGCAGGCGTCCGTCCGGCACGAGCAGCGCCTGGTCCATGCGCGCCTCGTAGCGCGCGAACAGCTGCTCGACGATGTCGTCCTTGTTGCGGTAGTGGTAGTACAGGTTGCCCGGGCTGATGCCCAGTTCGTCGGCGATGTGGTTCGTAGTGACGTTCGGTTCGCCGCGCGCGTTGAACAGCTCGAGGCTGGTTTCCAGGATGCGTTCGCGGGTCTGCTTGCTCATCGCACCGACGCGGCGGAGCGGTCAGGCGCCGAGTTTCTTCACGAGGTCAACGTATTTCTGCATCGCGTCGTCGGCCTTGGTGCCCTTGAGCTTGGCCCAAGCCTCGTACTTGGCCGTGCCGACGAAATCGAAGAAACCCGGCTTCGGCCCGGACACGTCGCCCTCGGAGCCCTGCTTGTACAGCGCGTACAGCTTGAGCAGCGTGTCGTTGTCCGGACGCTCCTTGAGCTGCTTGACGTCTTCGGCGGCTTTTTCGAATTTCGCTTTCAGGTCGGCCATGTGATCCCCGCGGCTCGTCTTCCCGCCATTATGGGCGAGGCCAAACGCACATGAGAAGTGATGCCGGCGATAATGGAGGATGACAAAAGCCGATGTCAACGCGCGCCGTAGCTTTCACCCGCGGCGAGCGCACGTTATCTTAGGCGTCGACACACACGCCGCATGCACGGGGAGCGCGACATGACGTATTTCGTGACCGGAGCCACGGGTTTCATCGGCCGGCACCTGCTGGCGCACCTGCTGGCGCGCAAGGGCGAGGTGTACTGCCTCGTGCGCAAGGGTTCGCAGAAGAAGTTCGAGGCGCTGCGCGAGAGTTTCGGCGCCGACGGCGAGCGCCTGATCGAGGTCAGCGGCGACCTGGGCCGGCCGATGCTCGGCGTGACGCCGGCGCAGCGCAAGGCGATGACCGGGAAGATCAAGCACTTCTTCCATCTCGCCGCGATCTACGACATGGGTGCGGATGCCGACAGCCAGATGGCCGCGAACATCGACGGAACGCGCCATGCGTTGGAACTGGCCGCCGCGATCAAGGCCGGCTGCTTCGACCACATCAGCTCGATCGCGGCCGCCGGCCTGTATCCGGGCGTGTTTCGCGAGGACATGTTTGCCGAAGCCGAGAACCTCGAGCATCCGTACTTCCGCAGCAAGCACGATTCGGAAGGTCTGGTGCGCGAATCGGGCCAGGCGTACCGCATCTACCGCCCCGGCATCGTGCTCGGCAATTCCAAGACCGGCGAGATGGACAAGATCGACGGTCCGTACTACTTCTTCCGCGCGCTGAAGAAACTGCGCCAGATGCTGCCGCCGTGGATGCCGATGATCGGCCTGGAAGGCGGCCGCATCAACATGGTGCCGGTGGACTGGGTCGCCGCGGCGATCGACCACATCGCGCACAAGCCGGGACTCGACGGCGGCTGCTTCCATCTGACCGATCCGTCGCCGCGCCGCGTCGGCGAGGTGCTCAACATCTTTGCCCGCGCCGGCCATTCGCCGGAGATGACGATGCGCCTGGACGCGCGCATGTTCGGTTTCATCCCGCCGATGGTGAAGCAGGCGCTCGCCAGTCTGCCGCCGGTCAAGCGCTTCACCAACGTGCTGCTGCGCGATCTCGGCATCCCGGCCGATGTGATGAAGCTGATCAATTATCCGACGCGCTTCGACAATCGCGAAGCCGAACGCGCGCTCAAGGGCAGCAAGATCAAGCTGCCGGACCTGAAGGACTACGCGTGGCGCCTGTGGGACTACTGGGAGCGCCATCTGGATCCGGACCTGTTCGTGGATCATTCGCTCAGCGGCAAGGTGCGCGGACGCCGCGTGCTGATCACCGGTGGTTCCTCCGGCATCGGCAAGGCGGTGGCGCAGAAGGTCGCCGCGCACGGCGGCAAGGTGATCATCTGCGCGCGCAGTGCCGAAGAACTCGAAGCCACGCGCAAGGAAATCGTCGACGCCGGTGGAATCTGTCATGCCTACACGGCAGACCTGTCCGAGCAGAAGGACTGCGACGCGCTGGTGCAGAAGGTGATCGCCGAGCATGGCGGCGTGGACGTGTTGATCAACAATGCGGGACGCTCGATCCGCCGCGCGATCGCGGCCAGTTATGACCGCTTCCACGATTTCGAGCGCACGATGCAGCTCAACTACTTCGGCTCATTGCGCCTGATCATGGGCTTTCTGCCCGGCATGACCGAACGCCACCGGGGCCACATCATCAACATCTCCTCGATCGGCGTGCTGACCAATGCGCCACGATTCTCCGCCTACGTATCGTCGAAGGCGGCGCTGGATGCGTTCTCGCGCTGCGCCCAGGCCGAGTTCTCCGACAACGGCATCAACTTCACCACGATCAACATGCCGCTGGTGAAGACGCCGATGATCGCGCCGACCAAGATGTACGATTCGGTACCGACCTGGACGCCGGAGGAAGCCGCCGACTTCGTCGTGCAGGCGATCATCGAGCGCCCGGTGCGTCTGGCCACGCGTCTGGGGATATTCGGCCAGATCTTCTACGCCATGGCCCCGCGCGCCTACGAGATCATGATGAACACCGCGTTCCGCCTGTTCCCGGATTCGCCTGCGTCGAAAGGCATGAAGGGCCGTGCCGAAATCGAGCAGCAACCGACCAGCGAGCAGGTCGCCTTCGCCTCGATCATGCGCGGGGTTCATTGGTAGAGCGGCGAGCGCTTACGCGATGCGTTGAAGCGCATCGCGTGCTCGGCGCGAATGGTGAGGCATGGATGCCGAGGGGCGAGCGCGCCATGGACGGCGTCTACGAAAGCTCCGAAACGAAGTCACGCATTGCGCGCGGCGCTTCTGTTGACGCCGATCGGCGAGCGCGCCAGGGACGTCGCCTGCGAAGAATTCAAGCTAAGCGGCGCTCTTTTGTTCGTCATTCCTGCGAAAGCACGAATCCAGTTCTTGGTCTGGCGTTGCGCAATCGTGATGGAGAACTGGATTCCCGCTTTCGGGGGAATGACGAGCCAAGAAGTGCAGGAACGACTCCTCGTTCACAGTACTGAGTCTGTTCGACACTGAGTTTGTTCAACACAAAAAAACCTGCCAGCCAAAGCCTTCGGGGGGAGGGATCCTTCCGGCGTTGCAAGGCTGGCAGGTTGAAAACGCTGCGCCGTCTAGCGTTTGCGCGTCTTGGCGCCGGTACGCTTGTGCGCGTTCGAATTCGCCGCGAGCTGGGCTTCCTCGAGTTCGCGCGCCAGGTCGCTCAGATCGTCGCGGGCGCGGCGCACCGTGTTGCTCACGGCCTGGCCGATCGTGGCGCGTGCGCTGCCGGTCACTTTGCGCACCTGCTGTCCCAGTTCGTCGACGCGCTTCATCAATTCGTCGAGTTCCTTGCGGCCCGGCACGCCGAGCTTGGCCAAGGCGCGCGACACGCGCGTCTCGAATACCTGCTCGAGCTTGTCCCAGGTTTCCTGCGTGCGCTCGCGCACCTGCGTGACGCTGCTTTCCACCGCGCCGCGGACGTCGCCGACCGTGCCGGTGGCGATCTTGCGTGTCTTCTGTTCCAAGGTCGATCCTTCCTTTACCAGCGCTTCGAACAGCTTGCCGCCTTCTTCTTGCGCCTTAGCGAATGCGCCGAGGCCGGCCAGCCAGATGTGCTGGGCCGATTCCATGATCGTCTTCGGCTGCACTGCTTTGGCCTTCGCGGCCGCGGGCGCCGCCGGGGCGGCCTTGGCGCTGGCCTTGAGCTTCGGTTTCGGCGCCGGCGCAGCCTTTGGCGCGGGCTTGGCCTTCGGCTTGGCCGCCTTGAGTTTCGGCTTCTTCATTCCTTCCCTCCTCCTGAAAGATCGCATGCCGCGCAGGGCGCCGGCAGGTGCATGCCGGCGAATCTAGGCGTCGGCGGTAGAATATTCACACTAGCAACAAAGTTGCAATGTGTACATTTCCAAATGCGGTCGGGCTTCAACGCGCGGCACGAGTGCGGGCCGGACGAGCCGGACGGGCACGTGGCCGGGAAGTCGGCAGGCCACGGTCGATCGCATCCAGCGCATGCTGCAGACGCGCAGCGGCCCGCGTAGCGGCGCCGCGGCGCAGGCTGCCGAGCAAGGTGCGGCTGTCGTCGGCCAGGACTTCGTCGCGCAAGGTCAAGCCGTGCCGCGCCAGCAGCGGCGCGAGTTCGACGTGGCGACGGCGCAGGTCGGCGCGGGTCGCCTGATAGGCGTGTTCCGCCACGCGCTTGCGGCTGGCGAAGCTGAACACGTTGGTGAAGAACATCTCGGCGTCGTCGGCATCCGGTTCGAGCAGCAGGATGTCGGCGTGCGCGTAGTCGCGCGCGTATTTCGACAGTCCCGAGCGCACGCGCGACTGCAGCAGGGTGCGGAACGTCTGCGACAACACCGCGGGCAAACCGCCGTGGATCAGGCTGGCCGGCGTGTCGCGCCCGTTGGCGCGCGCACTGGCTGAATCGAACGGCACCAGCGGATTGATGCCGATCACGAGATCCGCGCCCGCGTCGAGCGCCACCGAAGCATGCAGCGTGCGCTGCAGCGCGCCGTCGACGTAGAACGTGCCGTCGATCTCGACCGGCGGATACAGTCCGGGCAGCGCGGCACTGGCGACGATCGCGCGCGAGATCGGCACCGCGGCGTGGCGTGCGTCGCCGAAGCGCACGGCCTTGCCGCTGTCGAGTTCGGCCGCGATCACGTACAGCGGGCGCTCGAGCGTGCGGAAGTCGTTGCTGCGGCCGCCGCTTTCGAATACCTCGCGCAGCCAGCGCTCGATGCCGGCGTTGTCGAACAGACCGGTGGGCAGCAGGCTGCCGAAGCGCAGCAGCGTGTTCGACAGCTGCGGCGCGAACGGATTGCGCGCCATGTCGCCGAGCCAGCCGAGCAGCATGCCGGGCACGCTCGCGGCGCGGCGCAGGTATTCGTACACGGCCGGGCGCACGAACGACTCGGGCTGAAAGCGCGCTTCGTGCGAATCGCCGCCGATGAAGATGCGGCACATTTCCGCGCTGTCGAGGCGGTTGGCCAGACCCGCGGCGATCAGCGCGCCGGAGCTGACGCCGACGTACACGTCGAGCGCGGTCATGTCGATGCCGCCGATCGCTTCGTCGAGCGCACGCAGCGCGCCGAGTTCGTACATGCCGCCGAGCGGACCGCCGCCGGCGACCGCGAGTCCGATGCGCACGGGACGCGCGCGTTTTTTCCGGGCAGTGGCGGCTTGCAGTACGAGCATGGCGAGTCGGTTCGCGGAAGAGCGGATGCGCGGCAGGTGGCGGCTCGGCTTTCTAGCCGAAGTTCTTGTCGAGCTGAGTCTGGATTTCCGCCTCGATCTGCGGCTTCATCATGCCGAGCAGGAAACCCAGTTCCGCCGTGACGCGCACCTCGGTCTTGCCGACGCTGATGTGGCCGTTCACGCCAGAGCGCTCGAAGTGCAACGTGTCGCCATCCCAGCCGTGGGTGACGCCGAACTTCTTGGCGATTGCCGCGACGGTCTTGTCGACCGCAGCCTTGGCGTCCTTCACGGATCGCCCATGCTTGCGGCGTAGATCGATTTTCGACATCGGTTGGTCCTTCACACGGCATGCAAATGCGGCTTTGCTATGATGCCGCAAAAGCCGCGCGCCGCGCCACGACCGGCACTGCAGCGGGTGAGGGAGGGGAGGTTCGCGTGCGCGTACTGCCTGCTGTGCTTGTGCTGTTGCTGCCGTTCTCGGGCCAGGCCGTCGAGATCACGGGGCATATCGATCTGTCCGCCGAAGGCAAGCCGCTGCGTGCCGAGGAGGCGCAGGACGCGATCGTCTACTTCCGCCCGAAGGTACCGCCGCAGGCCGTGCCGATCACGCCGGCACAGACGATGAGCACGGTGCGCAAGCAGTTCGTGCCGCGCGTGATGGCCACCACCGTCGGCAGCGAGGTGCGCTTCCCGAACTCCGATCCGATCCTGCACAACGCGTTTTCGACCTCGAAGGACAACTCCTTCGACGTCGGCCTGTACGGGCAGGGCGACGGGCAGGCGGTGACGCTGTCGCACGTCGGCTACGTGCGCGTCTACTGCAACGTGCATCATTCGATGATCGGTCACATCCTGGTGCTCGATACGCCCTATTTCGTGCGTCCCGACAGCAGCGGCAACTTTCGCCTGGCCGATGTGCCGGCGGGCGACGGCGATCTGGTGGTCTGGCACGAACGCGCCACGCCGTGGCACGCCGTGATCAGCGCGGGCGGCGAGACGAAGCCGGTGTCGGTGCCGCTGGAGTTGAGCCAGCGCCGCGTCGCGCCGCACATGAACAAGTTCGGCAAGCCGTATGGGAGAAGCGCAGATGGCGGCTACTGAAGCAGCCCCGCGCCGCGGCGGGTTCAGCCTGCCGCTGGCGATCAAGTTCTTCATCGGGTCGGCGTTTCTGATCACGCTTGCCGTCAGCGTCGCGGTGATCGTCACGTACGTGGAGGGCAACCGCATCGGGCAGCGCGAAGTCGACAGCGCGATGGCGACCAGCAACGGCGTGCAAAAGGAATTCGAGGAGAGCCGGCTGCAGCAGTTGCAGCTCAAGGTGCAATTGATCGCCGCGGATTCGAGCACGGCCAAGTACGTCGCGCAGGCGGGCGGCGCGACGAACAACCTGCCGGGCCTGAGCGAGAACGCCGAAGGCGACACCAAGTCGATTCCCGATCTGCTCAAGGAGCGACAGAGCCAGTTCGGTTTCGATCTCGGCATCGTGCTCGACCCGAAAGGCATGGTGCTGGGACGCACCGACCAGACCGAGGCGTTCAAGGAATCGCTCGCCAACGATCCGCTCGTCAAGCCGGTGATCGCCAATCCCGAAACGCCGCTCGGCGGCTATTGGCGCCAGGGCAACAAGCTTTACCAGGCAGCGATCATGCCGCTCGTGCAGGATCAGATCCTGGTCGGGTTCCTGCTGATTGCGCAAACCGTCAACAACGATCTAAGCCGCCAGGTGGCGAAAGTCAGCGGCGCGCAGATCGCGTACTGGTTGCCGGCCGACGACAAACTCTTGCTGGTCGCCAGCTCGCTCGACGAGGCGAACACGAAGGCGTTGCAGGACGCGTTGGCAAAGTCTCCGGACTTGGCCGCGGCGGTGAAGGCGGGCAAGGCGCAGTCGCACGTGCCGCTGCGTTTCGGCGGCGAGCAGTGGAGCGCGCAATTGACGCCGACCGCCGACGAAGGCGAGGGCAGCCTCGGTGCCGTGCTCGCGCTGACCTCGACCGACAAGATTTTCGCCAGCTACCGCGACATCCTCAATTGGGTCATGGTCGGCGGCCTGGTGTCGATGCTGGTGGCATTGCTGCTGTCGTACGCGCTGGCGCGCGGCATCTTGAGCCCGGTGCGCAAGATGGCGTTCGCGGCAGAGCAGGCTGCCGCGGGCAACTACAAGACACAGATTGGATTGACCGGCAGCGATGAGTTGGCGCGCCTGTCGCGCGCCTTCGATTCGCTGTTGTCGGACCTGCGCGAGAAGAGCGATATCGAGGGTTATGTCGGCAACCTGTCGCGGTTCCTGCCGGAACCCGGAGCGGAGTCGGCACAGGTCGTGGTGACGCCGCCGCCGCAACCGGCGCTGACGGCCCCGCGATCCGAGACATTGAGCCTGCTCGGCGTGGAGTTTCGCGATCTGGTGCCGGCCGGCGCCACGTCCGACGAAGCGATTGCACGGCTCGGGCGCATCGCGGCAATCGTCGATGCGGCGGCGCGGGCGGGACAGGCTCGCGCCATCGAAGCGGCGGGCAGCCGCTTCGTGCTCGCGTTTGGCGGCGATCAACGCTGGGCCGCCGCGCTGCGTGCGTTGGCGCAAATCCGCGAGCAAACGATCGCGCAGGGTTTTGCCGCTCCGGGAGCCGCGCTCGTTACGGGCGCTGTCGCGTACGGTGGCATCGAGAGCAGCGGCCGTGTGCGCGACGCGCTGGTCGGTGTCGCAATGTTGCATCTGGATCGCTTGCTGCCCGAATCGGCCGCCGCGCAGACGCTGCTGACGCGCCAGGCCGGCGACGAATTGAAGGCGGCGCTGGGTGAGGCGCGCCTTGCAGTCGGCACCGGCAGCGTGACGGGCAAACGCTTCTATGCGTTGTCGGATACGGCACTGCGCGACCTGCCGACCGCGCCGTCGCCGGTGGTGGCGGTCGTCGACGCCGATTCGCCGACGGTGATTCCGGTTGGCGCGGCACCGGCCGATCGCGCGCCCGCGCGGTCGTTGCAAAGCCGCAAGGTTGCGCTCGACCTCGGCGCGACGTTCGGCGGACGCTATCGCATCCTGTCCGAACTCGGCTCCGGCGGCATGGGCGTGGTGTACAAAGCGCACGACCTGGAGCTCGACGACATCGTCGCGCTGAAGATGTTGAAGCCGAACGCGCTGGTCGACAGCGAGCACCTGGATCGGCTCAAGAGCGAGATCAAGCTGGCGCGCAAGATCACCCATCCGAACGTGCTGCGCACGTTCGACTTCGGCGAAGTGGACGGCTATCCGTACATCTCGATGGAATACGTGCGCGGTCTGACCCTGCGCTATCTGCTCAACGAAACCAAGCGTATTCCGTATTCGGCCGGTCTGCGCATCGCCCGGCAGCTGTGCGCGGGGTTGGCTGCCGCGCACGAGGTGGGGGTCCTGCATCGCGACATCAAGCCGGAGAATCTGATCCTAGAGCAGAACGGCAATGCCAAGCTTATGGACTTCGGCATCGCCCGACCGATCCGCCGCGCCGAGCCCGGGCACACGCAACCAGGCACGTTTCTCGGTACGCCGAACTACTCGCCGCCGGAGCAGCTCACCGGTGAGGAAGTCGATCATCGCGCCGACATCTTTTCCAGTGGCGTGCTGATGTGCGAGATGTTCTGCGGCAAGTTGCCGTTCACGGGCAGCAACACGATGGAGATCTACATGGCGCAGATGCACCAGGCGCCGATCAAGCCGTCCGAGTACTGGCCCGAGATCCCGCCGGCGCTGGAAGCGGTGATCCTGCACTGCCTGGAACGCAAGCCGGCGGACCGCTACGCATCGGCGCTCGAGCTGGGTCAAGCCTTGTCCCAACTTAGAGCTTGATTTTCATAGGCTTGTGGAGCATTCTTGAAGCAGGTTCGCGGGGTGGCGTCCAGATGCGCCAACTGGGGAGGCCTTGCACAGACCGTTCTACATCGCAATTGCCTTGCTGCTGAGCCAGTTCGGCGCGCCGTGCGCGGCGGCCGAGCTCGTGCCGACAGCCGACGAGGCCGACACGAAAACCTGGTCGTGGTTCGGCGATCTGATGCTGCGCGAGGATCACGTCACCGGCATCCCGCGCGCGGATGATTCGATCGAGCGCACGTTCGGTCGCGCGCGCCTCGGCGTGTTGTACGACCCGATCCCGACACTCGAATTCGGCGGCGCAGTGAAGCTGGCCGCGTCGAGCCAGGACAACGCCGAAGACCGTATCAACAATCTCAACGAGCGCAGCAACGACATCGCGCTGGACCAATTGTTCGTGCGCTGGCGCCCGGGCGAGAGCACGTCATTCCTGCTCGGCAAGAGCGTCTTCCCGCTGGAACTGTCGCCGCTGACCTGGGACGCGGACCTGCGCCCGGTCGGTGTCAGCGGGCAGACCTCGATCGCGCTTGGCGAGTTCGATCGGCTCGCGCTGACCGCGGGCTATTTCAACGGCAACCTGCCGTACGGCGACGACTCGCGCATCGGCGCGGTGCAGGCTGCGTACCGCTGGCACGAGGGCGCGCCGACCAGCGCCGGTATACTTTTGTCCTATCTGGATTTTTCCAGTCTCGACAAGTTGACTTCGCAAGGTCTGTCGCGCACGAACCGGCGCATCGGCACGCACCTGATCAGCGACTATCACCTGCTCGACCTGCAACTGGTCGGCCGCTTCCATCCCGGCGATTGGCCGCTCGAAACGCGCCTGGACCTTTTGCGCAATCTCGGCGCCGACGACCAGCGCGACGGCGCGCGTCTGAGCGTGGTGCTCGGCGATCGGCGCCAGCCGCACGGCTGGGAATTCGGCTTCGCGGCGCAGCGCATACAGCGCGACGCGGCGATGGCCGCGCTCAACGCCGACGATTGGTGGTTCCACAGTTTCGCGCACGGCGTGATGCCGTGGATCGGCTACGGTTTCGACGCCACCTGGAGCATGCGTCTGGCCGGTTTCCACGAACAACGAGACGGGGTGAGTCAGCATACCGATCGCTTGCTGCTCGACTTGTATGCGCAATGGTAAAGTCGATGCGCGCGCCGGAGTGCGGGTGCGAGTGTGTTACATTCACGAGGTCGAGAAGTTACGGCATACCTCATGCGTCTGAGCTTTCCGAATAAAGAAAAAGAGGATGTCCTGATCGCACCGGGGGATACGGCGATCGGCGCTGCCGCCGACAACGTCGTCGTGCTCGATCGGCCCGGGATCGCAGCGCATCATGTCAGTCTCGGCGTGCACGAACGCAGCGTGGTGCTGAACGTGCTGGACGGCCAGGCACGCACGCACGTGAATTCGCGGCCGGTGCGCGAGAAAGCCCTGTTGCGGCTCGGCGATGTGGTGAGTCTCGATACGATACAATTTGTGCTCAAGCCCGACCGCGACGACAACATCCGAACGACCGTGCCGATCACGAAGTCCACTCCGCCGCCGCCGTCGTCCGACGTGGACGCGAACGCAACGCGCGCGCGCATGATTCCGCCGAAAGTCGTGCTGCGCGGGGTCTCCGGCAGTTACTTCGGCAAGATCGTGCCGGTGCGCGGGCGCCTGGTGATCGGACGCGGCAGCGAGTGCGACTTGATCCTCGACGAACCCGAAATGTCGCGCCGCCACGCGGTGATCGAAAACTCCGACGATGGCATCTTCCTGCGCGACCTCGGCTCGGCCAATGGCACTTACGTCAATGGCGTGCAGGTGCGCGACGCGGTGCTGCATCCGGACGATCAGATCGCGTTCGATCGCAACCGCTTCCTGATCGAGGCGCCCGGGCTGCCGGCGCGCAAGGACGTGGCTGCGGCACCGGCCGAAACGCCGCCTGCCGACGTACCCAACATCACCCAGACAATGCAGGCAATCCGCCTGCCGAACCCGCCGCCGAAACCGCCCGCGGCCGAGGAGCGCAACCGCACCGACATCTGGTGGCTGATCGGCGCCGCGGCACTGATCGGACTCGGCCTTGCGCTGCTGCTGTTCGTCAAGTTCTAGCGCCGCCCACGCTTTTTGCCCGCTTCGTTCGCCGTACTTGACACGGCCCCGCTTTTGCAGCCCTATAGCTGCACTGGGAAGTATCCGCGGGTGATGGAAGGGGGCATGAACCTCGCCAGCGCTTTCCGTTTTTCGTCCAGCCTCGTGGCCGTGATGGACGCGAGCGACGGGCGGATCGTGGACGTCAATCCCGCCTTCGAACAGCAACTCGGCTACGCGCGCGACGCGATCGTCGGCAAGCGCTCCGTCGAAATCGATTTCTGGCCCAGTCTTGAAACGCGCTCGCACATCTGGGCGCGCCTGCGCGGCGAGCGCCGCGTCACCGGCGATCGTGTGGTGTTTCGCGCGCGCGATGGCGGCGAACGCGCCGGCATCCTGTACTGCGAGATGTTCGAAAACGATGGCGCGGCGCACGTGCTGGCCGTGTTTCAGGATGTGCGCGAGGTCACGCCCGGCGATGCGGCGGCAAGCGTGGATCCCGGCAGCTATCGTGCGCTGTACCTGGCCGCAGCGGAAGGCTTGTACCGCAGCCTTCCGGACGGCGGCTGGATCGACGTCAATCCGGCGCTGGCGCGGATTTTCGGCTTCGATACCCCGGCGCAGATGCTGGCCGAGACGGCCGGTCTGCGCGCCAGTTCGTTGTACGCCGATCCGCAGCACAGCGCGCGACTGTGCACCATTCTCGACGCGCACGGCCAGTTCGAGAACCAGCGCGCGCAAGTGCGCCGCCGCGACGGCAGCCACGCCTGGATTTCCGAGAACGCGCGGTTGGTGCGCGATGCAGATGGACATGCGCTGTTCTATGAAGGTTCGATCATCGACATCACCGATCGCATCGAAAGCGAAGCGCGGCTGAAACTGTCGGAGACGATGTACCGCATCCTCGTCGAGAACAGCCACGACGGCGTGTTCCTGATCAAGCGCAACGGCACGGTCGGCTTCGTCAACGATGCGATGGCCGCGGCGCTCGGCTACAAGCCGGAAGAACTGATCGGCACTAACTACATGCAGCTGATCGCGCCGGAGGATCTTGCGGCGCAGGCCTCGCGCCGCGCCGAGCGCGCCGGCGGTTCCTATTCGGTGCAGAACTACGACGTACGCATGGTGCACAAGGACGGCTCGCGGCGCCTGCTGCACATCAGCGCCGGCGCGGTCGACTACGAGGGCGATATAGCCAGCACCGGCACCGCGCGCGACATCACCGATGAACACGCGCGCCAGGAGGCGCTGCGCACGGCCGAGCGCAACTATCGCGAGCTGTTCCAGCATTCGGTCACCGGCATGTTCCAAAGTCATCCGGACGGCCGCCTGCTCGAAGCGAACGATGCCTTGGCGCGCATCCTCGGCTACGTCGATGCGACTGCGCTCAAGGCGGGCATCCGCCACATGCGCGAGATCTACGCGCACGGCGACGATCGGCAGCGCATGGTCGAGACGCTGCTGCACGATGGGCACGTCGAGAACGCGGTGTTTCTCGCGCGTCGGCGCGACGGCGGCGACGTGGTGGTCGAGATCTCGGCGCACACCGTGTTCGACAGCAACGGCCAGGTGCTCTACATCGAAGGCTCGGCGCAGGACATCAGCGCGCGCGTCGAGGCGGAAAAGGCGCTGCAGCGTTCGGAGCTGCGCTACCGCACCCTGGTCGAGCACAGCCAAGTCGGCGTGTACATGATGCAGGCCGACCGCTACACCTACGTCAACCACGCGTTTGCCGCGATGTTCGGCTACAGCGAGAGCGAACTGATCGGCGCGGACTTCCGCCTGCTGGTGCCGCCGGAATCGCGCGAACACCAGGAAAACCGCTACCGCCGCCGCAGCGAAGGCGAGCCGAGCAACGGCGACTACAGCATCAACCTGATGCGCAAGGACGGTTCGCGCATCGAAGTGGTAGTCAGCGCCGGTAGCATCGTGATCGACGAGCGGCCATACACGACGGGCACGATCCTCGACGTGACCCAGCAGCGCCGCTCGCAGCGCCAGCTCGAGCACAATGCCAGCCACGACCTGCTCACGGGCTTGCCGAATCGCGCGCGCTTCGAGCAGGAACTGGCCAAGGTGATCGCGCAGGCGCGCAGCAGCGGCAACAGCGACTACGCCGTGCTGTTCCTCGACCTGGACGGCTTCAAGTTCGTCAACGACAGCCTCGGTCACGCCAGCGGCGATCTGTTGTTGATCCAAATTGCCGACAGCCTGCGCACGCGGCTGAGCGGACAGGCGCTGGTGGCGCGTTACGGTGGCGACGAATTCACGCTGTTGCCGAATGGTCCGTGCTCGCGCGCCCGTGCCGAGCAGCTTGCGCAACGCGTGCTGGCGATGCTCGGCGGTTCGTTCGACGTGAACGGACACCGGGTTTTTTCCGGCGCCAGCCTCGGGGTGGTGCTGGGCCATCCCGACTACCGCTCGCCCGATCAGGTGCTGCGCGACGCCGACACCGCGATGTACCGTGCCAAGGCCAGCGGCAAGTCGGCCTACGTGATCTTCGACGACGCGATGCACGCGGCTGCGCGCGAGCGCTTGAAGATCGAGACCGACCTGCGCTTCGCTCTGGAGCGCGGCGAGTTCCAGATCTACTACCAGCCGATCGTCGATCTGCACGACGGCGCAATCCTCGGCTGCGAGGCGCTGGTGCGCTGGCAACATCCGGAGCGCGGCCTGCTGTTGCCGGACCAGTTCCTCGGCGTGGCCGGGGAAACCGGCCTGATCATGGCGCTGGACTGGTGGGTGCTCGACCAGACCTGTCGCAACCTGCTGCGCTGGCAGCGCCGCTTCCCCGCGCATGCGCACCTGCGCGCCAGCGTCAACATGGACGAGCGCCAGTTCGCCGATCCGAACCTGATCGAGACGCTGCGCGGCGTATTGCGCCGCACCGGCGTGGATCCGGCGACGCTGTCGCTGGAGATCACCGAAACGATCTTCCGCGGCGGCCGCGATGAGGCCGAAGCGACGCTGCGCGGCCTGAAGGACCTCGGCGTGTCGCTGGTGGTCGACGATTTCGGCACCGGCTATTCGTCGCTCGATTCGTTCGCGACTTCGCCGTTCGACGCGCTCAAGGTCGACCGCAGTTTCGTGCGCGACATGGCGACCAATTTCCGCCATCGCGCGATCGTGCGCACGATCACGGGCTTTGCCGAGGATCTCGGCCTGCGCCTGATTGCCGAGGGCGTGGAAACGGTCGAGCAGGCCGAATTGCTGCGCGGGCTGGGCTGCGCCAGCGCGCAGGGCTTCCTGTACGCGCCGCCGTTGCGGGTAGAGGCGATGGAGCAGGCGCTGGACACGGGTTTATCCCTGGTTCCCGGTTCCGGCACGCACGCTGTTGCCTAATTGCTGCGGCGCGGCATAATGGGGCTCCTGTCGGAGTACCCCATGAGTCGAGCGTACAACTTCAGCGCCGGTCCGGCGGCGCTTCCCGAAGCCGTTTTGCGTCGAGCCCAGGCCGAACTGCTGGACTGGGGCAAGGCGCGCGCGTCCGTGATGGAAATCAGCCATCGCGGCAAGGATTTCATCGCGCTGGCGCAGAAGTCCGAAAGCGACTTGCGCAAATTGCTGCAAATTCCACAAAACTACAAAGTGCTGTTCCTGCAGGGCGGTGCGACGCAACATTTCGCGCAGATCCCGATGAACTTCGCGCGCAAGGAGCAGAGCGCGGACTACGTCGTCACCGGCGCATGGGGCGAGAAGGCGGCCAAGGAAGCCAAGCCGCTGGTCCAGGTACACATCGCCGCGACGGGCGAGGCCGGCAACTTCACCGCGATTCCGCCGCGCAGCGAGTGGAAGCTCGATCAGAACGCGGCGTATGTGCACTACACGCCGAACGAGACGATCCATGGCGTGGAGTTCCACGACGTTCCCGATGTCGGCGACGTGCCGCTCGTGGCGGACATGTCGTCGAACATCCTGTCGCGCCCGGTCGACGTGTCGAAGTTCGGCGTGATCTACGCCGGCGCGCAGAAGAACATCGGCGCCTCCGGGCTGGTCGTCCTGATCGTGCGCGAGGACCTGCTCGCGCGTTGCCCGAAGGACATCCCGAAGATCTTCAACTACGCCGAGCACGCGGCGAACGAATCGATGCTCAACACGCCGAACACCTACGGCTGGTATCTGGCCGGGCTGGTGTTCGAATGGTTGCAGGAGCAGGGCGGCCTGGCGGGAATGGCCGAACGCAATCGCGCCAAGGCCGAGCTGCTGTATGGCTATATCGATCGATCGAATTTCTATAAGAACCCGGTGGAAAAGTCGGCGCGTTCGTGGATGAATGTGCCGTTCACGCTGCCGCGCGAGGAACTCGACGCGGCGTTCCTGAAAGAATCCGAAGGCGCCGGACTGCTGGCGCTGAAGGGACACCGTGCCGTCGGCGGCATGCGCGCGTCGCTGTACAACGCGATTCCGCTCGAAGGCGTGCAGGCGTTGGTCGATTTCATGCAAGACTTTGCAGCGAGAAATTCCTGATGTTCAAGGTCCAAACGCTCAACAACATTTCCAAGAACGGCTTGAGCCGCCTGCCGGGGAATGCCTACACCGTGGCGAACGACGTAGCCGAACCGGATGCGATCCTGCTGCGCTCGGCCGACATGCACGGCAAGCCGCTGGCGGCGTCGATCAAGGCGGTCGCGCGCGCCGGCGCCGGGGTCAACAACATCCCGGTGGCCGAGTTCAGCAAGCGCGGCGTGCCGGTGTTCAATGCGCCGGGCGCGAACGCGAACGCGGTGAAGGAACTGGTCGTCGCCGGCATGCTGATCGCGGCGCGCAACCTCAACGACGCACTCGCGTTCGTGGGCGGACTGGGCGCGGGCGACGACCTGCACCACAAGGTCGAAGCGGAGAAGAAGCGTTTCGTCGGTTCCGAGTTGTCCGGCAAGACGCTCGGCGTTATCGGCCTCGGCGCGATCGGCGTGAAGGTCGCGAACGCGGCGCACGCGCTCGGCATGCGCGTGCTCGGCTTCGATCCGCACATGACGATCGACGGCGCGTGGGCGCTGTCGTCCGACGTGGCCAAGGCCGGCTCGCTCAACGAGCTGTTCGCCGGCGCGGACTACATCACGTTCCATGTGCCGCTCAACGACGCCACGCGCGGCATCTTCGGCGCCGCGGCGTTGGAGCTGGTTCGCCCCGGCGTGGTGTTGCTGAATTTCGCGCGCGAAGGCATCGTCGACGCGGCGGCGCTCAAGCAGGGGCTCGCCAGCGGCCGCATCGGCCGCTACGTTACCGATTTCCCGAACGCCGACCTGCTCGGCAACCCGCACGTGATCGGCCTGCCGCATCTGGGCGCATCGACCGGCGAGGCGGAGGAGAACTGCGCGCTGATGGTGGTCGACCAGCTGCGCGACTTTCTGGAAAATGGAAACGTGCACAATGCAGTGAATTTCCCGAACACGCGCATGTCGCGCGCGGGTTCGGCGCGGCTGTGCATCGCGAACCAGAACCGTCCGAACATGATCGGCCAGCTGTCGCACGTGCTCGGCGAGGCCGGCGTGAACATCGCGCAGATGCACAACGCCTCGCGCGGCGATCTGGCCTATACGCTGATCGATCTGGATTCGCCGGCGACCGAGGCGCTGGTCGCCGCGATCGGCAAGATCGACGGCATCCTGTCCGTTCGCGCGATACCTCACTGAAGGATGTAGCGATGCCGAAGAAGCGCGCCGCCCCGTTGTCGTTGGCCGATGCGCGCTCGCGCATCGACGCGATCGACCGCACGATCCAGGAACTGATCGCCGAGCGCGCCGGCTGGGCGCGCCAGGTCGGCAAGGCCAAGGGTCCGCTCAAGGCGGCGGTCGAGTACTACCGCCCCGAGCGCGAGGCACAGGTACTGCGCATGGTGGTGGACCGCAATGAAGGTCCGCTTGCCGACGAGGTGTTGGTGCGTCTGTTTCGCGAAATCATGTCGGCCTGCTTGGCGCAGCAGGAGCCGCTCAAGATTGGTTACCTCGGGCCCGAGGGTACGTTCAGCGAACAGGCGGTGCGCAAGCATTTCGGCCACTCCGCGCACGGCCTGCCGTTGTCGAGCATCGAGGAAGTATTCCAGGAAGTCGAAGCCGGGCACGCCGACTTCGGCGTGGTGCCGGTGGAGAACTCCGGTCAGGGCACGATCCAGATCACGCTCGACATGTTCCTCACCTCGAACCTGAAGATCTGCGGCGAAGTGGAGTTGCGCGTGCGTCAGTTTCTGCTGTCGCGCTCCGGACATCTGGAGGACATCGAGCGCATCTATTCGCATCCGCAATCGTTCGCGCAGACCAAGGGCTGGTTGCGGCAGAATCTGCCGAAGGCCGAGAAGATCGCCGTATCGAGCAATGCCGAAGCGGCGCGGCGCGCGCGCAATTCGGACGATTCCGCGGCGATTGCCGGCGAATCGGCCGGACACGTGTACGGCCTGAAGAAGGTCATCATGAGCCCGATCGAGGACCGCGACGACAACACCACGCGCTTCCTCGTGCTCGGCCGCCAGTTCTTCCCGACATCCGGGCACGACCGTACCTCGGTGCTGGTGTTCATCAAGGATCAACCCGGCGCGCTGTTCAATGTGCTGAGTCCCTTTGCGCGCCACGGCATCAGCATGAATCGGATCGAATCGCGTCCGTCGCACCAGGCTAAATGGGAATACGCGTTCTTCATCGACCTGGCCGGCCACATCGAAGACGTGCCGATGAAGAAGGCGCTGCACGAGCTGGAAAAACACGCGGCGCAGATCAAGGTGCTCGGTTCGTATCCGGTCGCGGTGCTGTGAGCTACGAGGCGGAAAAACTGGCCAACGCCGCCACGCGCGGTCTGCGCGCGTACGACCCGGGGCACGACTTGCCGGCACTGCGCAAGCGCTTCGGACCGACACTGGCCGAACTGGGCTCGAACGAAAATCCGATCGGCCCGAGTCCGCGCGCGCTCGCCGCAATCCAGTCCGAACTGGCGAACCTGTTCCGTTACCCGGATCCGAAAGGCGGCGCGCTGAAGGCCGCGCTGGCGCAGCATCTGCGCGTCGGCGCCGATCAGATCACGTTCGGCAACGGCTCGCACGAACTGCTGATGCTGGTGGCGCAGTGCTTCGCGGAAGCCGGCACTTCGGTGGTGTTTTCCGAATTTGGTTTCGCGGTCTTTCCGATCGCCACCGCGGCGGCCGGCGCCGAACCGATCCGCGTGCCGGCGCTCGCGCGCGATCATGCGCACATGCCGCTCGGTCACGATCTGGATGCCATGGCGCAGGCGATCCGCGCCGACACACGCATCGTGTACCTGGCCAATCCGAACAACCCGACCGGCACCTGGTTCGACGACGCGGCGCTGGCGAAATTCCTCGCGCGCGTGCCGCCGAGCACGCTGGTCGTTGTCGACGAGGCCTATCACGAATTCACCGCCGCGCCGGGACTGAGCAGCGCATTGCAATTCCTGTCGCGCTATCCGAACCTGGTCGTGACGCGCACGTTCTCGAAGGCGTATGCGTTGGCCGGGCTGCGCCTGGGGTATGCGGTCAGTGCGCCGGAAGTCGCATCCATCTTCGAGCGCTTGCGCGAGTCGTTCAATTGCAACGGCCTGGCGTTGATCGCGGCGGAAGCCGCACTGCTCGATCAGGAACACGTGGCGCGCTCCAAGGCGTGGAACCTGGCAGAGCGTGAATGGCTGGCGGCGCAACTGCGCGCGCGCGCGTTGCGCGTGCTGCCGTCGCAGACCAATTTCGTGCTGATCGATTTCGCTCGCGATGCGACGCCGATCGAGCGCGCGTTGTTCGATGCGGGGGTGATCGCGCGGCCGATGGGCGGCTACGGCCTGCCGGAATTCCTGCGCATCAGCATCGGCACGCGCGCCGAGAACGAGCGCTTGCTGGCGGCGCTGGATGCCGCGGCGGGAACCCGGTCTTGAGTCTGGATTGGGTCAGCTCGCCCGCGATGGCGCTGCGCGGCGCGTTGCGCGTGCCCGGCGACAAATCCGTGTCGCATCGCGCGATCATGCTGGCCGCGCTGGCCGAAGGCACCTCGCGCATCAGCGGCTTCCTGGAGGGCGAGGACACGCGTGCCACCGCGGGCGCATTTGCGCGGATGGGCGTGCGCATCGAGGCGCCGCGCGCAAGCGAACGCATCGTGTACGGCGTCGGCCTGCACGGCTTGCGCGCGCCCGCCACGCCGATCGATTGCGGTAACGCCGGCACCGGCATGCGCCTGCTGACCGGGCTGCTCGCCGGGCAGGCGTTCGACAGCGTGCTGGTCGGCGACGAATCGCTGTCGCGCCGGCCGATGCGCCGCGTCACCGAGCCGCTCACGCGCATGGGCGCACTCATCGAGACGAGCGCGGGCGGCGTGCCGCCGTTGCGCATTGGTGGAAAGCGCGAACTGTGCGGCATCGCCTACGAATTGCCGGTGGCCAGCGCGCAGGTGAAGTCCGCGATTCTGCTGGCCGGACTGTACGCCAACGGGCCAACCAGCGTGCGCGAACCGCATCCGACACGCGACTATACCGAGCGCATGCTGCTGGCGTTCGGCTGGCCGATCGAATTCACACCGGGCGCGGCGCACTTGAGCGGCGGCCACCGGCTGCAGGCGACCGATGTGGCGGTGCCGGCGGATTTTTCCTCGGCCGCGTTTTTCCTGGTCGCCGCCAGCATCGTGCCGGGCTCCGAACTGGTGCTGTGCGACGTCGGCATCAATCCACGTCGCACCGGACTGCTGCAGGCACTGCGCCTGATGGGCGCCGACATCGTCGAGACCAATCCGCGCGTGCTCGGCGGCGAAGCGGTGGCCGACCTGATCGTGCGCGCCGCGCCGCTGCGCGGCATCGACGTGCCCGCGGAACTGGTGCCGGACATGATCGACGAATTCCCGGCATTGTTCATTGCCGCGGCCGTCGCGCACGGCACGACGCGCGTGCACGGTGCGGCGGAACTGCGGGTCAAGGAATCCGATCGCATCGCGGTGATGGCGCGCGGCTTGCGCGCGCTGGGAGCGAGCGTGCAGGAAACGCCCGACGGCGCGGTCATCGAGGGCGGCACGCTGCGCGGCGGCACGGTGGATTCGGCCGGCGATCATCGCTGCGCGATGAGTTTTGCATTGGCCGGCGCGGTCGCAAGCGGCGCGGTACGCATCGGCGATTGCGCGAATGTGGCGACGTCGTTTCCCGGCTTCGACGAGCTCGCGCGCAGCTGCGGTTTTGAGCTACGCGGTGCAGCGGACTGAACCGCGCGCGCATTCTCCGCTAAAATGGGCGGAATGACCGCCGAAAAAATCATCCCGGTTCTCACCATCGACGGCCCGTCCGGCTCTGGCAAGGGCACGATCAGCCGCATGGTCGCCGAGGCGCTCGGCTGGCATCTGCTGGATTCCGGTGCGCTGTATCGCGCGATCGGATTTGCCGCGGGCATGGAAGGGCTCGATTTGTCCGACGCCGACGCCATGACACGCTGCGCGCAGACGACCCGGATCAGTTTTCGCGCGCGCAAGGACGGCGGCGAAACACATGTGTTCGTCAACGGTCACGACGCCACGGACGAAATCCGCACCGAAACCTGCGGCGCTGCCGCGTCGGCAATTGCGGCGATCCCCAGCGTACGTGCAGCTTTGTTCGACAAACAGCACAGTTTCCGCAAGTCGCCCGGGCTGGTCGCCGACGGCCGCGACATGGGCACGGTCATCTTCCCCGACGCCAGGGTCAAGGTTTTCCTGACCGCAAGTGCGGAAGAGCGTGCAAAACGCCGCTATAAGCAGTTGAAAGAAAAGGGCTTGGGCGTTACACTTGCGGCCCTTTTGCGGGAGATCCAGGCCCGGGATGTGCGCGATGCGGAACGCGCTGTCGCCCCGCTCAAGCCGGCCGCCGATGCGGTGATCATCGATTCGACCGGCATGCCGATCGACCAGGTGGTTGCCCAGGTACTCTCGCTGGCGCGCTGATCGGGCTCGAGATTCGAGTCCACGCAATCGGGAAAGAAATTCGGGAATGCCGCAAGGTTTTCCCAAACGGTCCCGTCGCCACATGGCGGCGGGGAACAACAACGGCGGGAGTTCATTCCTCGCCTCAACAGGTGGACAGTAAATCCAAACTAAACAAATGGTTGGATAGCTGTCTTGAGATCAATTGGAATTATCATGACCGAAAGTTTTGCCGAACTGTTTGAACAGAGCCAGACGCTGGCCAAATTGAAGCCCGGAACCATCGTCTCGGGCATCGTTGTCGAGATCCGCAACGACGTCGTCGTCGTCAACGCAGGACTCAAATCCGAGGGCATTGTGCCTATCGAGCAATTCCGGAACGAAGCCGGCGAGCTCGAAGTCAAGCTCGGCGACGAAGTGAAGGTTGCACTGGACGCCATCGAAGACGGCTTCGGCGAAACCCGCCTGTCGCGCGAAAAGGCCAAGCGTTCGCTGGTATGGGACGAATTGGAAACCGCGCAGCAGGCCAATGCCACCGTGACCGGCCGCATCTCCGGCAAGGTCAAGGGCGGCTTTACCGTGGACATCAAGGATGTCCGCGCCTTCCTGCCTGGTTCGCTGGTGGACGTGCGCCCGGTGCGCGATCCGGTCTACCTCGAAGGCAAGGAACTGGAATTCAAGATCATCAAGCTCGATCGCAAGCGCAACAACGTCGTTGTGTCGCGCCGTGCGGTCGTCGAGAGCGAGCATTCGGAAGAACGCGATCAGCTGCTCGAGCGCCTGCAGGAAAACGCGGTCGTCAAGGGCGTGGTCAAGAACCTCACCGACTACGGCGCGTTCGTGGACCTCGGCGGCATCGACGGTTTGCTGCACATCACCGACATGGCGTGGAAGCGCGTGCGTCATCCGTCCGAAGTGGTCAATGTCGGCGACGAACTCGAAGTGCGCGTGCTGCGCTTCGACCGCGAGCGCAATCGCGTTTCGCTGGGCTTGAAGCAGCTCGGTGAAGATCCGTGGGTGGCGATCAGCCGCCGTTATCCGACCGGCACGCGCCTGTTCGGCAAGGTTTCGAACGTGACCGATTACGGTTGCTTCGTCGAACTGGAGCCGGGCGTGGAAGGCCTCGTGCACGTTTCGGAAATGGATTGGACCAACAAGAACGTCAACCCGGCCAAGATGGTGCAGGTCGGCGACGAAGTCGAAGTGATGGTGCTGGACGTCGATGAAGAGCGTCGCCGCATTTCGCTCGGCATCAAGCAGACCCAGGCCAATCCGTGGGAGTCGTTCGCGGCGATCCACAAGAAGAACGACCGCGTCAGCGGCCAGATCAAGTCGATCACCGACTTCGGCATCTTCGTCGGCCTGGACGGCGGCATCGATGGCCTGGTGCACCTGTCGGACATCAGCTGGCAGAGCACCGGCGAAGATCTCGTGCGCAACTTCAAGAAGGGCGACACGGTCGAGGCGGTGGTGTTGGCGGTCGATCCGGAGCGTGAGCGCATCAGCCTGGGCATCAAGCAGCTCGAGCAGGATCCGTTCGGCCAGTTCATGGCGGCGCATCCGCGTGGCAGCATCGTCAACGGCACCGTGCGTGAAGTCGACTCGAAGGGTGCGACGATCGACCTCGGCGAAGGCGTCGAAGGTTATCTGCGCGCGAACGACATCGCCAAGGAACGCGTCGACGACGCCACCCAGCATCTGAAGGTCGGCGACAAGGTCGAGGCGAAGTTCACCGGCATGGACCGCAAGGGCCGCGTGCTGCAGTTGTCGATCCGTGCCAAGGACGACGACGAAATGCAGCAGGCGCTCGAGGAGTACCAGTCGGCTTCCGGCGGCACCACCAAGCTCGGTGCGCTGCTCAAGGAGCAGATGAACAAGTCGGAGTGAGTTTGCACGCGGCCGGCATCGAACCGTGCCGGCCGCGTCACCTCAACGGTACTCTTGGCACAGGCTGATGCGTTGCGTTTCGATCAGCGTGTGCTTCCCCCAACAGGAATTGCGGATCGTGCGCCCATGACCAAGTCGGAGCTGATCGAAGCTTTGGCAGCGCGCCAGAATCACCTGGCGTTCAATGACGTCGAATTGTCAGTCAAGAGCGTGATGGAACAGATGAGTCATGCGCTCGCCAACGGCGAACGCATCGAGATCCGCGGTTTTGGCAGTTTCTCGCTGCACTACCGCCCGCCGCGCATGGGTCGCAATCCGAAGACCGGATCGGCCGTGGCGCTGCCCGGCAAGCACGTTCCGCATTTCAAGCCGGGCAAGGAGCTGCGCGAGCGCGTCAACCAGATCGCGCCCAGCCGCGTAAAGCTGCCGGCCTGACCGCAAGCCGCGCTCCGCGCTTGTACGGCTCGTTCGATTCCGCTCCCCGGATGGTGTGCGCATGCGTTTGGGATTGATTGTGCTAACTCTGCTGTTCGCGGCGTCCGGTGCCGTGTTCGGTGCGCTCAACAGCGAAGGCATCGACCTGGATTTCTATTTCGGCGTGTTGCATCTCGGCAAGGGCGTCGCGTTGCTGTGTGCGCTGGTGCTCGGCTGGTTGCTCGGTGGCGTGGTCGTGTATCTCGGTCTCGTGCCGGGATTGCGCCGGCGCGTACGCGCGCTGACGCGTGAACTGAAACAGCGTCCCGAACAATCGGCAGGCGCAAATCCCATCGAACGCGCATGACCAGCTTCACACCGATCTTCCTGCCTCTGATCGCGCTGCTGCTGCCGGTGGCGGCGTTTTCCGGCTGGTACATCGGCCGGCGCAGCAGCGAGCGCTCGCGCCGCGTCGGCGTCAGCGAGTTGTCCTCGAGCTATTTCCGCGGCTTGAACTACCTGCTCAACGAGCAGCCGGACAAGGCGATCGAGGTGTTCCTGCAATTGGCCGAGTTCAACCGCGACACGGTCGAGACGCACCTGGCGCTCGGCAACCTGTTCCGTCGCCGCGGCGAGGTCGATCGCGCAATCCGCGTGCACCAGCACTTGATCGCGCGGCCGAACCTGAGCAACGACGAGAAAACCGTGGCGCTGCTCGAACTGGGCGAGGACTACATGCGCGCCGGCCTGCTCGACCGCGCCGAAACGCTGTTCACCGACCTCGTTGCGATGGACGCACACGTACCGTCTGCGCTACGCCATCTGATCAGCATCTATCAGCACGAGAAGGATTGGGACAAGGCGATCGATCACGCACGCCGGCTCGAACGCATCAGCGGCGAGTCCGAAGGCGCGGTGATCGCGCAGTTCTACTGCGAACAGGCCGAGCACGCGCGTAGCGCGAAGAATTTCGGCGACGCGCACCGCTACCTCGAGCAGGCGTTCGAAAGCCAGCCCGAGTGCGTACGCGCATACATCGTGCTCGGACACGTCGAAGCGCAGCAGAACAACCTGGAAGCCGCCGCGCAGGCATTCGAGCGCGTCGCCACGCTCGACGTCGACTACGTGCCGGAAATCCTGCCGCCACTGCTCGACGCGTATGCGCGCCTGCAGCAGATGCAGCGCGCGGAAAAATTCCTGCTCGACATCATCGAGCGCTCGCAAGGCGTCTCGCCGGTGATCGCGCTGGCGAAGCTCTACGCCAGCACGCAGGGCGAGCCGGCGTCGATCGAGTTCCTGACGCGGCAGTTGCGCCATCGCCCGTCGGTGCGTGGACTGATGGCACTGATCGGCGCGACGCTGCACAACTCCGGCGGCGAGGCGCGCGAGAACCTGCTGATCCTGCAGGACCTGACGCGCAAATTGATCGAAGGCCAGGCGATGTACCGCTGCAACAAGTGCGGCTTCGGCGCCAAGGCGCATCATTGGCAGTGCCCGAGTTGCAAGACCTGGGGCTCGGTGCGGCCGATCCATGGCGTCGCCGGCGAATAACTTAGCCGGCGCGACCGCCGCAGGCGGGCAGCCGCATTGTGTACAATTGCGCAGTACGCATGAGCGCAGCGGACCGCTGGCATGAACTGGATTTCCGATCCCCAACTGCGCAACGTGCCATGGGTGGCATTGAGCTTCGGCGTCGCCTTGGTCGGCACCGCGTTGGCGATCCGCTATGCGCGCCACAACAACGTCATCGACTTGCCCGGACAGCGCCGCTCGCATTCCACGCCGACGCCGCGCGGCGGCGGCGTCGGCATCGTCGTCGCCGTCCTGCTGGGGCTGGGCGGCCTGACCTGGTTCGCGCCAGACGCCGGGTTGCCGCTGCGCTTCCTGGGCGCGATCGCGCTGCTCGCGGTCGTCGGCTGGATCGACGATCACCGGCCGCTGTCGGCCGCGTTGCGTCTGCTCGTGCAACTGGCGGCGGTCGCGCTGTGGCTGCTGCCTCTTATCCGCGTACTGCTCGCCACACCGGCCAGACCGGCGGCGGATGCATCGTTGTTCGAGCCCGCTGCGTTCCTGCTGCTGCTCGCGCTGCTCAGCATCTGGTCGATCAACCTGCACAATTTCATGGACGGCATCGACGGCCTGCTTGCGACGCAGGCGATCTTCGTGCTGTTCACGTTGTCGCTGCTGCAGCTGCGCGACGTAACCAGCGCACATGCGCTGCAACTCGGCATGTGGACGGCCGCGGTTGCCGGATTCCTGCCATTCAACTTTCCGCGTGCCCGGGTGTTCATGGGCGATGTCGGCAGCGGCGTGCTCGGCTTGTTGATCGCGGTGGCGATCGCCTGGCAGACCTCGGTGCACGACACGGCGGCCGCGAGTGGCTTCATCGCCGTGTCGGCATTCGCCGTGGACGCGACCTGCACGCTGCTTTCGCGCATGTTGAGCGGACGCCGCTGGTACCGGCCGCATCGCGAACATCTGTATCAGTGGTTGACGCGCGTCGGCATGTCGCATGCGCGCGTGGTGGCGCTGTACATGGCCTGGAACCTGCTGCTGGTCGCGCCGGTGCTGTGGTGGATCAACCGGCTGCCGGCCGCGCGCTTCATCGCGCCGACGCTGGATACGGGCATCGGCTGGGCCGTGGCGGTCTATGTGCTCGGCGTGACATTGTGGATTTGTGGAAAGCGCTGGTGCCTGAGGCGCAAGAAGATGCGCCGCGCGCGCCCGGAGCTGCTGCATGCATCCGCGTGACCTGATCGCGAACATCCACCCGCGCCTGGCCGTGGTCCTGCATGACCTCGGCATGGTCTGGCTCGCCTGGATCGCGACGAACTGGCTGCGCTACAGCCTGGAGCCCGATCCACCGCCGCTCGCCTGGCTCACGCCGGAGATCGCGCTCGCCGTCGCCGCGCAGGGCATGGTGCTGTGGTGGACCGGCCTGTACAAGGGACTGTGGCGTTTCGCCAGCCTGCCGGATCTGTGGAACATCGTGCGCGCCGGCGTGCTCGGCGCGATTGCGATTGCGATCGCGCTATTCCTGTACAACCGCCTGACTACCGTGCCGCGCGCGGTGCTGGTGATCTATCCGGCATTGCTCGTGGTGTTCCTCGGCACGCCGCGCCTGGCGTATCGCTACTGGAAGGACAGCCGCTTCGATCTGTCGGTGCGCGTGCCGGCCAAGCGCGTGCTCGTGCTCGGCGCCGGCCGCGCCGGCGAGGTGCTGGTGCGCGAACTGTTGCGCGAGAACCGCTACCGGCCGGTCGGGCTGCTCGACGACAATGCGTCGCTGCGCGGCGCCAAGGTGCACGGCGTGCCGGTGCTCGGCACGCTCGAACAGCTGCCGCAGCGCGCGCACGAAGTCGCCGCCGAGATGCTGCTGATCGCGATGCCGTCGGCGAGCAATGCGCAGATGCAGCGCGTGGTCGAAGCGTGTGAGCAATCCGGCGTCCCGTTCCGCACCGTGCCGCGGCTGCAGGACGTGGTGTCCGGACGCATGGCGTTCAACGAACTGAAGGAAGTCGCGATCGAGGACCTGCTCGGCCGCGATCCGGTGCAGCTGGACTGGACCGCGATCCGCATCGGGCTGTCCGGAAAGCGCGTGCTGGTCACGGGCGGCGGAGGTTCGATCGGTTCGGAACTGTGCCGCCAGGTGGCGCGCCTCGGCGTCGAGTCGCTGACGATCCTGGAGCTGTCGGAGTACAACCTGTACCGCATCGCGCAGGAGCTAAAGCGCGAGTTCCCGGAACTGCTGATCGACGCGGTACTCGGCGACTGCGGCGACCCAGTCACGACCGAGCGCGTGTTCGCCACCGCGCGGCCACAGATCGTGTTCCACGCCGCCGCGTTCAAGCACGTGCCGCTGCTGCAGGCGCAGGTGCGCGAGGCATTTCGCAACAACGTGCTTGGCACGCAGATCGTCGCGCAGGCGGCGGATCGGCATCACGTCGATTGCTTCGTGCTCATCTCCACCGACAAGGCAGTCAATCCGACTAGCGTGATGGGCGCGTGCAAGCGCGTCGCGGAGATCTTCTGCCAGAACTTCGCGGCAAAGTCGGCCACGCGCTTCATCACGGTGCGGTTCGGCAACGTGCTCGATTCGGCCGGCAGCGTGGTGCCGCTGTTCCGCGAGCAGATCCGCGGCGGCGGCCCGGTCACGGTGACCCATCCGGAGATCACGCGCTATTTCATGACGATCCCGGAGGCGTGCCAGTTGATCCTGCAGGCCGGCGTGCGCGGGCAGGGCGGCGAGATTTTCGCGCTCGACATGGGCGAGCCGGTGAAGATCAGCTATCTCGCCGAACAGATGGTGCGGCTGGCGGGCAAGATCCCGGGGCGCGACATCACGATCGTCTACACCGGCCTGCGCTCCGGCGAGAAACTGTTCGAGGAATTATTCCACGAACACGAGAACTACCAGGACACGAGCCACGCCAAGATCTTCCTCGCGCAGCCGCGCAGCATGTCGTGGGAACTGCTCAATGCGCAGCTGCGCCAGGCGGCGCAGGCCGTGCGCGACTACGACGAAGACGCGCTGCGCCGCTGCCTCGCCAACCTGCTGCCGGAATATTCCTGGCGCGATGAACAGGCCGAGGTCGTCCCGATTGTCCGCAACCAGAACTGAAAGGAATCGAGCATGACGCAACGCTTGCGCAAGGTGGTATTTCCGGTGGCCGGGCTCGGCACGCGTTTCCTGCCGGCCTCCAAGGTCGTCGCCAAGGAAATGCTGCCGGTGCTGGACAAGCCGCTGATCCAGTACGCGGTCGACGAAGCGGTGGACGCCGGCGCCGACACGCTGATCTTCGTGGTCAACCGCTACAAGCATGCGATCGCGGATTATTTCGACGTTGCGTACGAACTCGAGCACAAGCTCGAACGCGCCGGCAAGAAGGAATTGCTCAGCATCGTGCAGGGTGTGCTGCCGAAGAACGTGCATTGCGTGTTCGTCACCCAGGCCGAAGCGCGCGGCCTCGGCCACGCGGTGCTGTGCGCCAAGCCGGTGGTCGGCAACGAGCCATTCGGCGTGATCCTGCCGGATGACCTGATCTGGAATCGCGGTACCGGTGCGCTGAGCCAGATGGCTGCGTTCGCGGCGCACGAAGACGCCGGCGCGATCGCGGTGGAGGAAGTGCCGCGTGAGGATACCGCCAAGTACGGCATCGTCGACGCCACGCCGGTCAGCGAGCGCGCCGCACTGATCAAGCACGTGGTCGAGAAGCCGAAGCCCGAGGCAGCGCCATCCAATCTGGCGATCGTCGGTCGCTACGTGCTGCCGGGAAGCATCTTCGAGAAACTCGAAAGCACCAAACCCGGCGCCGGCGGCGAGATCCAGCTGACCGACGCGATCGAGGCGCTGCTGACCGAAAAGAAGATCTACGCCTACCGTTTCGACGGCACGCGCTTCGACTGCGGCAGCAAGCTGGGCCTGGTCAAGGCGACGCTGCACTTCGCGTTGCAGGATCCGGCGCTCGCGGAGGAGACGCGCAAGTTCGTGGCGCAAGCGCATGGATCTTAGCTATATCCTCAACCACCTCGGCGAAGACCGCGAGACCTATCGCGGCGCCGTGTCGCCGCCGATCTACCAGTCGTCGATCTTCGCGTTCGACACGGTCGAAAAGTTCCGCGCAGGTTTTCGCGACGAGTTCCGCCGCACTACCTACACCCGCGGCAACAATCCGACGGTGGAGATCCTGCGCAAGAAGGTCGCAGCGCTCGAGGGCGCCGAAGAGTGCCTGATGTTCGGCAGCGGCGCCGGCGCAGTGTCCGCGGCGGTGATGGCGAGCGTGAGCGCGGGCGATCACGTCGTGTGCGTGCAGCGGCCGTATTCGTGGACGCGCGCGGTGATCCGCGATCTGCTCGGCCGCTTTGGCGTGACCAGCACGTTCGTCGACGGCACCGACGTCGGCAATATCGAGCGCGCGCTGAACGCGCAGACGCGGCTGATCGTGCTCGAGTCGCCGAACTCGATGACCTTCGAGATGCAGGACCTGGCGGCGGTCGCGCGGCTGGCGCGCGCGCGCGGGATCCGGACGCTGTGCGACAACAGCTACGCCAGCCCGCTCAACCAGTCGCCGATCGCGCTCGGCATCGACCTGGTGGCGCATTCGGCGACGAAGTATCTCAACGGGCACAGCGACGTCGTCGCCGGCGCGCTGTGCGGGACTGAGGCCATACTGCGCGAAGTCTTTCGCGGCCCGTACATGACCTGCGGCGCAATCCTCGCCCCGCACGATGCGTGGCTGATGATCCGCGGCCTGCGCACGCTGCCGATCCGAATGCAGTGCATCGCCGCCACCACGCAACAAGTGTTGGCCTACTTGCAGCGCCATCCGAAGATCGCACACGTGTACTACCCGCACGACAGCGCCAACCCGCAGTTCGGCCTGGCGCAGGCGCAGATGCATGGCGCGAGCGGCCTGCTCACGCTGGATTTGCGCGCCGATGACGTCGCCGGCGTCGAACGATTCTGCAATACGCTCGAACGCTTCCTGATGACCGTATCGTGGGGCGGCTACGAGGCGCTGGCGTTCCCGGTGTGCGCGGTGCATCCGGCGGATGCGCCACTGCGGCCAGCCGGTGCGCTGCCATTGAGCCTGGTGCGGCTGTCGATCGGACTGGAAGAACCCGAGGTGCTGATCGCCGATCTCGAGCGCGCGCTCGCGGCGATTTGATCGCGGAGGTTTCGCACCGCCTTCACGTCTGTGGCCGCGCACGGACTCAGCGCCCAGAATTCCGCCACTGCTACGCCATCTGGCCGTGTTCGACTAGTCTGTAATCGGCGTTGGCATTGGCGTAGAGTTCGGCTGCGGTGCGCGATGTACGGCTCGAGCGCGCGCCAGCGTTAACACCGGGGAAATCACCTTGCTTGCATGACGGCACCTTGCCGCGCATGCGTCTGCGTTCGGGACCGACACCATGGATCTGCTGCGTTTTCTGCTTCGCCTGCCGTTGCTGCTGCTGGGCGGAATCTTTTGGCTGCTGAGCTTTCTCGTCGGCGACTTCTCCTGGAGCGCGCCGGGCTGGATGCGCGCGATCGGCCGCGCTGCGCAGCGCGGCGGCGCCGCGATCCGCGCGCGTCCCGGGCGCTTCGCGGCCGGCTTCGTCGCGCTGGTCGCAGTTGGCGTCGGCGGCTGGTTCGGCTACGTCGCCTGGCGCGATCGTCCGCGCCCGATCGAGGAAGTGCCGGCGACGTTCCAGGTAATCGAACCGGCGGTCACCGACTACACCGCCAATCCAATCACCGTGCACGATCTGCAGTTGACCTTCTCGCGCTCGGTCGCGCCGCTCGCGCTGGTCGGCAAGAACCCGACCGCAGGCATCACGCTCAAACCCGAACTGGCCGGCACGTGGACCTGGAGCACCGATCGCGTGCTGATGTTCGAGCCGAAGGACGATTGGCCGGCGGGGCAGGGCTACGACATCACGTTCGACCCGAAGCTGGCGTTTGCCGAGCACGTGAAGGTCGCGACCGACCATGCGCACTTCGAGGCGCCGGCGTTTGCCGCGAGCGTGGTGCAGGGCGAGTTCTACCAGGATCCGCAGGATGCCGCGGCGAAGAAGGCCGTGATCCATGTGAGCTTCAGCCATCCGCTTGATACCGCGAGCTTCGAAAAGCGCATCTCGCTCAAGCTCGAAGGCGCCGGCAAGAATTCCGGGCCGCGCAAATACGCTGTCACCTACGACGAACGCAAGCTCAACGCGTTCATTCACTCCGAGCCGCTGGAGATCCCGCGCGACGACGCCAAGCTGGTCTACCGCATCGATGCCGGCGTGCACGGCGTGCGCGGCGGCAACGCCTCGCCGAAGGCGCTCGAAGGCACGGTCGCGATCCCGGGTCTGTATAGCCTCGCCATCAGCGGCATCTCCGCCACGCTGGTCGACAACGCCAAGTTCGAGCCGGAACAGGTGCTGGTAGTCGACTCTTCGCAGACGATCAGCGAGCGCGACGCGGCCAAGGCGGTCAAGGCCTGGGTGCTGCCGCTCTACAACCCGAAGCTGCCGGAGAGCGAACACCGAGAACCGTATTCGTGGAGCACCGGCGATGTCGGCGAAGACCTGCTGCGGCAATCGCAGGCGTTGACGCTCGAGGCGGTGCCGACCGAGCACGAATACGAACTGCTGCACAGCTTCAAGTTTCACGCCGATCCGGGCCGCTATCTTTTTGTAAAAGTGGACAAGGGCATCAAGTCGTTCGGCGGCTATGTGCTCGGCAAGGCGAGCAGCGAGACGCTGCAGGTGCCGGAATACCCGAAGATGCTGCGCTTCATGGCCGACGGCGCGCTGCTGTCGCTGTCCGGCGACAAGCGCGTGTCGGTGGTCGCGCGCAACGTGTCGGCGATGGAAGTCGAGATCGCGCGCGTGCTGCCGAACCAGCTGCAGCACCTGGTCGGCTTCAATCGCGGCACGTACGCCAAGCCGCAGCTGTACGCGTTCGGCCCGGACAACATCACCGAGCGCTTCGTGCAGAAGCTGGATTTCGCCGACACGGATCCGGGCAAGGCGCAGTTCCAGGGCGTCGATCTCGGCCAGTATCTCGGCGCCGGCGCGGCAGCGAAACACGGCGTGTTTCTGCTCAAGCTCGCGGTGGCCAAGCCTGAAACGACGCCTACGCCGCCGAGCGAGCCAGGCGACGAAAGCGAAACGGCCGACGAAGGCGCGGCCATGGAAGGCGAGGGCGAAGGCGAGCCCGCGGAAGACACGTCCGCGGTCGGCGACTCGCGCCTGATCGTCGTCACCGATCTCGGCCTGATCATGAAGCGCTCGCTCGACGGCAGCCAGGACGTGTTCGTGCAGTCGATCCGCACCGGCTCGCCGGTCGCGGATGCCACGGTCGAGGTGATCAGCCGCAATGGCCAGGCCGTGTTCACGCGCAACACCGACCGCGACGGCCGCGTGCATTTCGATTCGCTCAACGAGCTGACGCGCGAGAAGGCGCCGGCAATGTACGTGGTGCACAAGGGCGACGACGAGTCATTCCTGCCGATCACCAATGGACACGATCGCCTGCTCGACTATTCGCGCTTCGATATCGGCGGCGAGCGCAACGCGAAAGACGCCGGCAAGCTCAGTGCATACCTGTTCTCCGACCGCGGCATCTATCGTCCGGGCGATACGTTCCACGTCGGCCTGATCGTGCGCGCGGCGGACTGGTCCAAGCAGCTGACCGGCATTCCGCTCGAAGCCGAGATCGTGGATGCGCGCGGCACGAGCATGGAAAAGCGCAAGCTGCGCCTGACCGAAAGCGGCTTCGACGAGATCGGCTACACCACGCAGGAAACCGCCGCGACCGGCGGCTGGAGCGTGAACCTGTACATCGTCAAGGACGGCAAGACCGACGCGCAGATCGGCTCGGTCGCGCTGCAGGTCAAGGAATTCCAGCCCGACCGCATGAAGGCCGAGGCGCGCCTGTCGCACAGCGTGGCCGAAGGGTGGGTCAAGCCGGACGGGCTGAAGGCGTTGTTCTCGCTGCAGAACCTGTTCGGCACGCCGGCGCAGCAAAGGCGCGTCGAGGCGACGTTGAGCCTGACGCCGTATTTTCCATCTTTCCACAATTATCCGGACTATCGATTCTTCGACCCGCAACATGCCAAGGAAGGCTATACCGAGCCGCTCGGCGAAAGCGAAACGAACGACAAGGGCGAGGCCGAGTACGCGCTGGATCTGACCAAGTACGGCACGTCCTCGTACCAGCTGCGTTTCTTTGCCAAGGGCTTCGAGGCCGAGGGCGGGCGCAACGTCGCGGCCGAGGCGCGCACGCTGGTGTCGTCGCTGGATTACCTGATCGGCGCGCGTGCGCCGGACAATCTCGATTTTGTCGCGCGCGGCGCCAAACGCAGCGTGAACCTGATCGCGCTCGACCCGACCGCGAAGAAGATCGGTGTCGATGGCCTGAAGGTCGCGATCATCGAGCGCCGCTTTGTCTCGATCCTGACCAAACAGGATTCCGGCGTTTACAAGTACGAATCGAAGTCGAAGGAAGTGCCGGTCTCGGAGAAGCCACTGGCATTGACCGCGGCGGGAACCGACTACGACTTGCCGACCGATGCACCCGGCACATTCGCCCTGGTCGTGCGCAACGCGCGCAACGAGGAACTCAACCGCATCGAGTACACCGTCGCCGGCGAAGCGAATGTCACGCGCTCGCTCGAGCGCAACGCCGAGCTGCAGCTGGCGCTGTCGAAGCACGACTTCGCGCCGGGCGAAGACATCGAAGTCGCAATCCGCGCGCCGTATGCCGGTTCGGGCCTGATCACGATCGAGCGCGACAAGGTGTACACGCAGGCCTGGTTCCACAGCGCCACGACGGGTTCGGTGCAGAAGATCAAGGTGCCGACAGATTTCGAAGGCAACGGCTACGTCAACGTGCAGTTCGTGCGCGATCCGGCGTCGGATGAAATCTTCATGAGCCCGCTGTCGTACGGCGTGGTGCCGTTCTCGGTCAATCGCGATGCGCGGCGCGATGCGTTCAGCGTATCGGCGCCGGCGCTGGTCAAGCCCGGCGACACGCTGAAGATGAAGGTCAGCGCGGCGCAGCCTTCGCGCGTGGTCGTGTTCGCGGTAGACGAAGGCATCCTGCAAGTCGCGCGCTACAAGCTCGGCGATCCGCTCGAGTTCTTCTTCCGCAAGCGCATGCTCGAGGTGCGCACCAGCCAGATCCTCGACCTGATCCTGCCGGAGTTCAGCAAGCTCGCCGGCATGGCCGCACCCGGCGGCGACGCCGACGACCTGCTCAGCCGGCACCTGAATCCGTTCAAGAAGAAGCACCAGGATCCGGTTGCGTACTGGTCGGGGATCGTCGACGTCAAAGGCGAGCGCGAGCTTTCCTACAACGTGCCGGACGACTTCAACGGCAAGCTGCGCATCATGGCGGTGGCAGTGCGCGCCGACAAAGTGGGCATTTTCCAAAATTCCACAACAGTACGCGGCGACTTCGTGCTTTCGCCGAACGTGCCGTCGATGGTCGCGCCGGGCGACGAGTTCGAAGTCAGCGCCGGCGTGGCGAACAATCTCACCGGTCTGGGCGGCAAGGAAGTGCCGGTCAAGGTGACGTTGAAACCCGCGCCGGGATTGGAACTCGTCAGCAGTGCCGACATGGAGCTCACGCTCGGCGAAATGCGCGAAGGCGTGGTGGTATACAAGCGGCGCGCCAAGCCCGTGCTCGGCCCGGCCAAGCTGCAGTTCATTGCCAGTTACAACGACAAGTCGGCCAAGATCGGCAGCGAAGTGTCGGTGCGCCCGGCGTCGGCGTATCGGCCGGACGTGCAGGTGGGCGAACTGGAGCAGGGCAAGAAGGAAATCACGCCGCTGCGCCCGATGCATGACGAATTCGCCAAGCGCGACGCGGCCGCGGCGTACTCGCCGCTGGTTCTGGCGCAAGGCCTGTCGGCCTATCTCGAAGACTTCCCGCATCGCTGCACCGAACAGCTGGTCAGCCAGGGCATCCCGGCGCTGGTGTTCCTGTCGCATCCCGAATACGGCCGCGTCGCGACCGACGGCAAGGTGTCGGCGAAGGATCCGATGCAGGGGCTGTACGCCGTGATGCACACGCGCCAGAACGGCGAAGGCGGCTTCGGCCTGTGGACATCGACGCCGGTGTCGGAGCGCTACGTGTCGGATCACGCCATGCTGTTGCTGGTCGAGGCAAAGGAGCGCGGACAGAAGCTGCCGGGCGACATGCTCGACGCCGGCAACCGCTATCTGCATCAACTGGCGGCGGACGAAAGCGATTCGTCGCTGGATGGATTGCGCGAACGCGCCTACGCGATTTACCTGCTGACGCGGCAGGGCAATGTCACCACGAACAATCTCGCTGCAGTGGTCAAGCGCCTGGATGAGCGCTACGAGAAGAAGTGGCAGGACGATCTTGTCGCGGCTTACGTAGCATCGTCGTTCAAGCTGCTCAAACAGGATCGCGACGCGGACAAGCTCATCGCCGGCCCGGAAAAGGTGCTGGTGCGCGCGCAGATCGAAAACGCGTATCGCTTCGCGCGCTACTACGATCCGCTGGTGCGCGATTCGACTACGCTGTACCTGATTGCCAAGCACTTCCCGGAGCGCGCCAAGGCGTTGCCGCTGCTGGCGCTGCAGAACATCGTGCGTCCGCTGCAGAAGAACCTCTACAACACGCTGTCTTCCGGCGTGACGATACTGGCGCTGGAAGCGTACGGCGCACAAGGTGCGGGCGACAGCAAGCTGGCGCTATCGGAACTGCGCAAGGACGCCGCGACCGCGATCGGCACGCTCACCGGCGACCTGATCCGCGGCAAGTTTGCCGGCGATGCGACTGGGTTGCGCATCGAGAACGGCGTGGACCGGCGCGCCTGGTATGTGGTCACGCAAACCGGTTTCGACCGCGCGCCACCGACGACGGAAGTCAAACAGGGTCTGGAGATCCTGCGCGAGTTCACCGACACCGATGGGCACGCGATCACGAACGTCAAGCTCGGCCAGGAAATCGACGTGCACCTGAAGATCCGCGCCACCGAAGTCGACAGCGTCGGCAACATCGCGATTGTCGACCTGCTGCCCGGTGGCTTCGAGCCGGTGCTGCAGCCGCCGTCGCTGCCGGAGGATAGCGCGAACGGCGAGAACACGGATGCCGCGCCGACCACGCCGACCTGGCATTCGCCGATCGGCACCAAGGACTCGACCTGGTCGCCCGACTACGCCGACGTGCGCGACGATCGCGTGCTGATCTACGGCAGCGCCACGCGCGACGTGCGCCAGTTCGTCTACCGAATCCGCGCGACTAACGCCGGCACGTTCGTGGTGCCGCCGGCATACGGTGAATCGATGTACGACCGCACCGTGCAGGCGCGCTCGCTGGGCACGAAGATCGAGGTCACGAAGAAGTAGGTCATGCGCGCGCAAAACCGTCATCCCGGCAGGGATTGCCGGGATCCAGGACACACGGATGTGAATACACATGTGTTGCCGTCCATGGCGACTGGATTCCGGCAGTCCCTGCCGGAATGACGAACATGTTGCGTCCGGCCATGATCCTCATCCGCCGCAGGCAGAACTTGCTGATGGCGTTGTTCTTGCTGGCACTCGCGCTGGTCGGCATCCGCCTCTGGCCGCATCCGCCGCTGTCGCAATTCGCGCCGTCGTCGACGGCGGTGTACGACGACCACGGCCGCTTGCTGCGCCTGACCCTGGCCAGCGACGAGCGCTACCGCCTGTGGGTGCCGCTGGCCGAGATGCCGCAGCCGCTGGTGCAGGGCGTGCTGCTGCACGAGGACGCCTGGTTCCGCTGGCATCCGGGCTTCAATCCGCTGAGCCTGCTTCGCGGCGCCTGGGTCACGTATCTGCGCGGTGGCAACCGCCAGGGCGGCTCGACGATCACGATGCAGCTGGCGCGGCTGATGTACGGGCTGAATACCCGCACGCCGCTCGGCAAGGCGAAGCAGGTGCTGCATTCTATACAATTGGAAATGTGCTACTCGAAGGATGCGATCCTCGAGGCCTATCTCAACTATGCGCCGTACGGCCGCAACATCGAAGGCGCGGCGGCCGCCAGCCTGATTTATTTCGACAAGCCGGTGGCGCAACTCACCCTACCGGAAGCGCTGACGCTGGCCGTGCTGCCGCAGGATCCGAGTCGCCGCGCGCGCGACAACGCGGCCGACGCCGCCGATGCCGACACAATCGGCCCGCGCTTGCGCGCGGCACGCGACCGGCTGTACCGGCGCTGGGTCGCCAGGCACGCGGCGGCGCAATCCGACGAAGCGTTGTTCCAGCTGCCGTTGCGCTTGCGTTCGCCGGAGCACCTGCCGTTCGCGGCGCCGCATTTCGTCGGCGAGGTGCTCGCCGAGCAACGCCTGCGCGGGCAGCGCGCATCATCGATCCAAACCACGCTCAACCTCGACCTGCAACGCCTGCTCGAGCGCCAGGTTGCCGCGCATGTGCAGCACAACGCCAGCCGCGGCGTGCGCAACGCGGTGGCGATGCTGGTCGACACGCGCGATCTCGGCATCAAGGCGGTGGTCGGATCGGCCGACTGGTTCGATGCCGGCATCGCCGGGCAGGTCGACGGGTCGCTCGCCAAACGTTCGCCGGGTTCGACGCTGAAGCCGTTCATCTACGCGCTCGGCTTCGACCAGGGCGTGCTGCATCCGCAGACCGTGTTGCGCGACGTGCCGACGTCGTTCGGTCCGTTCACGCCGGAGAATTTCGACGGTCGCTTTCTCGGTCCGGTCACCGCGACCGAAGCGCTCGTGCGCAGCCGCAACATTCCGGCGGTCTACGTCGCGTCGAAATTGCAGAACCCCAGTTTCTACCGTTTCCTGCAGGACGCCGGCGTCAGCCGCATGGCGGACGAACATTTCTACGGCCTCTCGCTGGTGCTCGGCGGCGGCGAAGTGACGATGCAGGAACTGGCGCGGCTGTACGCGATGCTGGCCAATCGCGGCGTGCTCGCGAACCTGCGCCGCGGCGCGGACGAACCGCGCGCAGCGGGTGTGCGCATGCTCAGCGACGAGGCGAGCTTCATGGTGCTCGACATGCTGCGTCAGAATCCGCGTCCGGACGACGCGGCAATCGCGCAGCCGGGCGCGTTGCCGGTGTACTGGAAGACCGGCACGTCGTGGGGTTTTCGCGATGCGTGGACTGCCGGCATCGTCGGCCCCTATGTGATCGTGGTGTGGAACGGCAACTTCGACGGCGCCGGCAATCCGGCGTTCGTCGGCATCGAGACTGCGGCGCCGCTGTTCTTCCATATTGCCGACGCGCTGCAGGCGCGCGATCCGCAAATGGCCGAACCGCCGCACGCGCCGCCGCGCAATCTCAAACGCGTCGAGGTGTGCAGCGCGAGCGGCGACTTGCCGAATGCCTGGTGTCCGCGCCGCACGGCGACCTGGTTCATACCGGGCAAGTCCCCGATCCGCGTCAGCAACGTGCACCGGGCCGTGGTGATCGACAATGCCGCCGGCACGCCGGCGTGTCCGCCGTACGACGCGACGACCACGCACTCCGAGGTGTTCGAGTACTGGCCGTCCGAATTGGCGCGTGTGTTCCGCCAAGCCGGTATCCCGCGCCGCGCGCCGCCGCCGTTGCCGGATTGCGCCAACGGTGCCGACGACGGGCAGGGGCCGCAGATACTGTCGCCACTGCGCGGCACGACCTACACTAGGCGACTGAGCCGCGACGGCGAGGAGCGCATCGCGCTCAACGCCAGCGCCGACGCCGGCGTGCAGGAGCTGTACTGGTTCGTCGACGACGGCTTCGTCGGCACGTCGCGGCCCGGCGATCCGCTGCTGTGGCAGCCAGCCGCCGCGGGCGAGTTCACGTTGCGCGCAGTCGACGATCGCGGCCGTGCCGATGCGCGCGCGCTGCGCGTCGACGCGGTGGAATGATCACAGCCGTTGCACCCAGAGCAAGCCGCCCGCGCCCGCGAGCAGGGCCAGCAGAATGAAAAGCAAGCCGAGCGCCTGGCTGGCGCGGCCGATGCGAACCGCCGCGTCGGCCTCGCGCACCGGCGTGTCACGCACGGCGCGCACGTCGCGCGGCGGAAAGCGCCGTTCGCGCACGATCAGTTTTCCGCGCAGCAGCAGATGTGCGCCGAGCGCAGCCAGACACAGCGCAATCAGCGCCACGCAGCCACTGAGCATCAGGTGCAGCATTTTCACCAACTCGGCGGTATCGAGCTTCGCGCTGACGTGATGCAACCAGAACACGAACGCGACGATGGTGATGCACAGCAGGATGGCGACGGCAGCGACCGTGCGCACGACGCGGCGGCGGTAGGAAAGGTCGGCGCGCTGGATTTCCATCTGCATCTCCCCGAACAGCGCGCAGCATACTCGTAACCGTCTGCGCCGTAGCGACCATTCGTCGCCGCAACCGCGCGTCTGTGCCACGCGCGCCGAACCCGCTATCCTTGCGCCAAAGCGGAGGTGCGGTATGCGTGGATGGTGGATGCTTGCGTTGATCCTGCTGGGCGGATGCGAGGCGATGCCGCCGGCGCGCCATACTGCGAAGGTTGCGAGCGCCGACGACGCGGTGGGGCGCCTCGAGCAGGCTTTGCCCGGCGACTACGACAACGACGAGCAGGTGCGCGCCGCCAGCGCTGGTGCACGCAGCGGCAGCCGTCTGGCCGTGCCGCACATGCGCCAGCAGCTGCGCCGTCTTGAGCATGCTCATGGCGGCGATTTCTGGTTGTGGCAGCTGCAGTCGAGGGACCAGGCAACCGCAAGACAGTCGTTGTGGATCTATCGCATCGCCACGTCGGGCGATGGCAAGCACGTGCTGTTGACGCCGTATCGGGCCCTGGATCCAGCGAAAGTCGCCGCGGAGTTCGCCGATCCGAAACTCGAATTCCGCTTCGTGCCGGAGCACTGGGCGGAACTGGCTCCTTGCGCGATGAGCGGCGAGTGGAAATATCAGGAGTTCAGCGCCGCCGCCGCGGTCGGCACCTGCAGCGCGTTGTTGCCGGGCCTGGGCGAAGCCGCGGCACTCTTGCCGTTGCGATTCTCGGTCGATGGCGAGATGTTGCGCGTGGCGACGTTTGCGGATCAGGCACGCGGTGCCGATGCCGGCATCGAGGCACGCCTGGTGCGCTGGTTCGTCGGCTGGTCCGCGATCAATGGCGGCGGTCCGAACGCCAAGCCCGGCAATCAGGATTGGCACACGCACGATGACCTGCGCCTCTCTAGTTCCGGCGGCAGCGTTTCCGTGCGCTGGCGCGACGGCGCCCTTAGCGGCTATTCGCTGGAACTGCAGCGCCGCACCTATCCGGAACGAAAGCTCACGGTCTTGCAGCTGAACGTGATCGAGGACGCGAGCGGACGCATCGTCGATTATGCGTGGACCAGTCCGAATGCGGATATCGTCGGTATCAACCTGGGCTGGCTGCAAATCGGATTGAGCCGCGTGCCCGAATAGACAATTGCTGCGTCGCCCGCTTTTCCCCGCAAAATCGCGTATTGCAAGCCAAGGGGTAACGGAGGGTGACATGGACTTGCGCAAGCTTTTCCCGCGGAGCGTCGCTGCGTTCCTGCTGCTGGCGTTGCACGCCGTGCCGGCGATGGCGACCAATTTCGAGATCTGCGTGGCGAACAACGCCGACCTCAAGAGCGCCTTGAACGAGGCGCAGTTTTCGCCCGTAACGGCCAAGGTCGCGCGTGGCACGTACGACCTGAAGAACACGGTCTGGCACGACTATGCGACGAGCGTCGGACAGATCCACACGGGAAGCCAGATACTCGGCGGATATGCCAGCGACTGCAGCACGCGCGACATCGCTTCTGGCAACACCACGTTCACGGATTCCGTCGCGGCGAACGACGGGCCGTTCGTGCTCGGCAATCTGACGGTCGAAGGGATCACGTTTTCCCTCGACAAGGGCCGCATCGAGTTCATCGCCGGCGACCCTGGCTTGTTCAGCATCAGCCCTGGGTCGACAGTCGAGTTGCGGCGCGACACGTTTCTCAACGGCGCTGCCGACGACGTCACGGGCGTGTACTGGTATTCGAGCGCCGACGCCAACGGCGTGGTTCGCGTCGTCGACTCGCTGTTCGTGGGCAATTCCGCGCAGTTCTGCACGATGTTCGTGCAGGTGCCGCGCGGCAACCCGAAAGTGGAATTCATCAACAACACCGTGGTCGACAACCACGTCACGCTGTCTCTCGGCTACGGCAGCATCTGCTTCACCGACCAGGACGGATCGCTGAGCGGCGATCCGACATTCTATGTTTACAACAACATCTTCTTCGGCACCACCGGTGCCGGCGCGGTCGATCTGTACTCCGATACCAATCAGGTCGTGCTCAACGACAACATCATCGGCACACGCAACACGTTTACGCCGATTCTGTCGAGCGGCGAACTGAGCGTCGATCCGAAGCTGGATGCGAATCATCGGCCGGTCGAAGTGCCGCCGTCGCCGGCGATCAACTCCGGCAACAACAGCGTTCCCGACGGCTTGCCGTCGAGCGACCTCGACGGCGGTGCGCGCATCGTAGGATCAATCGTCGATCGCGGTGCGTACGAATCGGGCATCGACCCGCACCCGGTGCAGACGGTGACCAAGACCGTCGACGACGGCAGCCCCGGCACGCTGCGCGCGGCGATCAACAGCGTCAATTCCAACGGCGGCGGCACGATCAAGTTCAATATCGGCAGCGGCTGCGGACCGCACGTGATCACGGTCAGCGCAGCCAACGGCGAACTGCCGGGTCTGATCGCCGACGCGACGATCAACGGCTATTCGCAAACCGGTGCGTCGAAGAACACGCTCGACGTCGGCAGCGATGCCGAGATCTGCGTGATCCTCGAAGCCGGCACCGGCGCGGGCGCGCCGACGCGCGGCCTGGTGGTGCCGCAAGCCGCGAGCAACGGCGTTGCGGTGACGATCGAGGGATTGGGATTCAGCGGCTTCTCGACCGCGGCGGTCGACCTGCAAGGCGGCAGCCAGCACAGCGTGCTCGGCAATCATTTTGGCGGCAGCGTCAACGGCCATGTGATGCAGCCGAACGGCATCAACGTGCGGCTCGCCGCGAATACGCACGATGACGCTGTCGGCAGCGACGATGTCGCGGACCGCAATATCCTCGGCGACGCAACGGGTTCATCGATCGTCGTGCTCAGCGGCGTGCACGACAACCAGATCATCGGCAACTACATCGGCCTCGGTTGGAGCGGCACGGCTTTCACGAATCTCGCCAACGGCACGCGCGGCATCTTCCTCGCCGGCGACAACAACACGGTCAGCGGCAACCTGATCGGCAACAACGCCCAGGCCGGCATCCAGATGGACGCATTGGGCGCGCACTTCAACTTGGTCGAGAACAATTTCATCGGCGCTGATGCCGTCGGTGCCACGTTCGGCAACGGCGCGGCGGGCATCCGCCTGAGCGGCGACAGCAGCGGCAGCGGCGACGCGCCGAACGACAACACGATCCGGCTGAATACGATTGCGAACAACACCGGGGCGGGTGTGCGCATCGATGTCGGCCAGCGCAACCGGGTGCGCAAGAACGCGATCTTCAGCAACGGGTCGATCGGCATCGATCTGGGTGGGGACGGCGTCGACAACCAGACCGACGACGGCGGCCTGCACCAGGCCGACGAGCCGAATCGCACGCAGAACTATCCCTCGATCACCGGCAGTGCCGGCGGCTTCGAAAGCGGCACGATTTCCGGTCTTCTCGCCACCACGCAAGGCGATTACACCGTCGACTTCTACAACGGTGCCGGCTGCGACGGGTCCGGCAACGGCGAGGGCAAGGTCTGGCTCGGCGCGGCGACGGTGACCGTGCCGCCGCCGTCGATCGGATTCCAGGGCGTGGGCTCGTTCAACGCGCTGGTTCATGCGCCGGATGCCTCGCACCCGTTGCTCGGTGGTTCGCGCATCACCGCCACCGCAACCGACGCCAACGGCAACACGTCGGAGTTTTCGGTCTGTTCGATCTACAGCAACGACACGCTGTTCGCGGACGGGTTCCAGCCCTCAGCGGGGTGACGAAGGCCCGGCGATGGCGGCGCCGCCGCGCCGCCACGCATTCATTGCGCGGCGTGGATGCGCGCCAGCAGCCACTGCAGGCCTGACAGATGCTGCTGGTCGTGGCTGCACAGCATGTGCACGAGACCGCGCAGCGTGATGCGCTCGTCGTCGAACCGGGCGCTGCGGTCGAGCTGCGCGGGCGAGAACGCCGCAATCATACGCAGCGATTTCGCCCGTGCTTCGCGAAATCCCGCCAGCACGCCCGCGGCATTCGCGCTCGCGTAGTCGCGCTCGCGCGCCAGGCTCTCGCCGTCGATGTTCGCCAGTACCGGATCCGTTTCGTGCAGCGTGCGCGCAAAACGGACCTGGTAGCCGTCGATCTCGATGTCGCGCACGTGGCCGAGCTGTTCGATCGGCGTGAACGGCTCGCTCGGGATGCCATGCCACGACACGGGCCGCCAGTTTTCGAAGCCGCGTGGGATCGCGGCAAAGAACGCCGCGAGTTGATCGGGAAAATGTTGCAGCGCCTGCAGCGTGGCGGGATCGATCGACGCCGCGGATGCGTGCGCATGAACGACCGTGTCAGACATGAATCAGGCGACCTCCGGCAAACGACCAGTTCTCCCACGTGGTTTCCTTGAACACGACCATCACGTTGTCGGGTTCGTGACCGGCCTTGGCGAGCGACGCCATCAATTCCTCGAGGAACTTCTTCTTCACCTTGACGCTGCGCCCGACCGACCACAGCACTTCGATCAGCACGAAGTTCTCATCGCGTGGGCGGGCCGCATCGGGGTAAGTGGGGTCGAAACGAAAGTCCGCCGCGTCGAGTTCGAGCACGCGCTGGAACTTGTCGGTGGCCGGCACGCCGGATGAAACCAGCGCGGCGTGCACCGCGTCGAGTACGCCGGACTTGAACGCGGCTAGTTTGGGTTTGCGCACAGTGAGTGTGATCAACGGCATATGCATCTCCTTGCAGCAACAATGCGACTTACGCAGCGGCAGCGCCTAGGCGGCGAATTGCAGGCGCGCCAGTTCCGAATACAGCCCGCCCTGACGCAGCAGTTCGGCATGCGTGCCTTGCGCGACGATGCGGCCGCCGTCCATCACCACGATGCGATCGGCCTTCTGCACGGTCGCCAGGCGATGCGCGATCACGAGCGTCGTGCGGCCGCGCATCAAGCGTTCGAGCGCGTGCTGGATCGAGGCTTCCGATTGCGCATCGAGGTTGCTGGTGGCTTCGTCGAGCAGCAGGATCGGCGCATCCTTGAGCAGCGCGCGCGCGATCGCGATGCGCTGCTGCTGGCCGCCGGACAGGCGCACGCCTTTTTCGCCCAAGTACGTGTCGTAACCTTGTGGCTGCGCCAGGATGAACTCGTCGGCTTCGGCGGCCTTGGCCGCGTCGGCGACGCGTTCGTCATCGGCATCGGTGCGGCCGAATCGGATGTTCTCCGCGGCCGAGGCGCCGAAGATCACCGTATCCTGCGGCACCAGCGCGATCGATCCGCGCAGTTGCGGCAGCGCGAGCGAATCGAGCGCGACGCCATCGATACTGATCGAACCCTGCTGCGGATCGTAGAAGCGCAGCAGCAAATGAAAAACGGTGCTCTTGCCGGCACCGGACGGGCCGACCAGCGCGACCGTCTCGCCGGGCTTGATGCGCAGCGTGAAGTCGTGCAGCGTCGGCGCATCCGGCCGCGTCGGGTAGCGGAACTCGACCTGGTCGAAACGGATTTCGCCGCGTACCGGTTGCGGCAGCGGCGCCGGGCGCGCGGGCGAGGCAATGCCGGGTTGCGTTGCGAGCAGCTCACCGATGCGCTCCATCGCGCCGCCGGCGCGCGAGATCTCGCTCCACACCTCGGTCAGCCCGCCCACTGAACCGGCCGAGATCACCGCATACAGTACGAACTGGCCGAGCACGCCGGCATCGAGGCTGCCGCCCATCACGGAGCGCGCACCGGCCCACAGCGCCAGCGTGATCGCGCCGAAGATGAGCAGGATCACGAGTGCCGTGAGTCCGGCGCGCTGCCCGATGCGGCGCCGCGCCGTGGCCAGCGCGCGTGCGATCGCGCCATCGTAGCGCTGCGTTTCCACCGGCTCGCGCGCGTACGCCTGCACGGCATACACTGCGTTGAGCGTCTCGTTCGCGATCGCCGCCGCATCGGCGATGCGATCCTGGTTGGCGCGCGCCAGCTTCTGCTGGCGACGACCGGCCAGCGCGATCGGCAGGATCACCAGCGGGATCACCAGCGCGGCGTAGCCGGCCAGGCGCGGGCTGGTCAGCACCAGCATGCTGGCACCACCGATCGCGGTGACCACGCTGCGCAACGCGACCGACATGCTCGAGCTGACGACCGTCTGCACCAGTTCGGTATCCGTGCCCAGGCGTGAGATTAATTCGCCGACGCGCGTGCGCTCATAGAACGCCTGATCGAGCGTGAGCAAGTGCGAGTAGAGCTTGCGCCGCAGGTCGGCGATCACGCGCTCGCCGAGCAGCGAGACGCAGAAATAGCGCCCGGCGGTGGCAATTGCGAGCACGATTGCCACGATCATCAGGCCGAGGAAACTGCGGTTGATCACGGCCGGATCGGCGTGCACGAAACCGTGGTCGATCATCACGCGCACCGCCAGTGGCAGCGACAGGGTCGCCAGCGACGACAGCGCGAGAAAGCCGAGCCAGCCGGCAAACAAGCCGCGGTAGGCGCCGAAATACGGCAGCAGCAGGCGCAGTGCGGCAAAGCGGCTGCGGCGCTCGGTCGGGATGGAGTCAGGCGGATTGGGTTCGGTCATCGGAATCTTGCGCGCATGCCCGGCAAGCAATGGAGGCGGCCGCGGCCGTTTCAATGCGCATTATCGCTCAAAGGCTCAGGCGCGTACGCGCAGTGCGGCGCGGCCGCGCGTGATATCGGCGATCAGGCGGCGCAACGGCTCGACATTGTCGCTCGGCAGGCTCACGCGCACGCGGGCACCCGTGTCGGCGAAATCTTCGCCGTCGATCGCGGCATCGAGCGTGCGCAGGCGCGCGCGCAGCAGCGCCAGTTCGGCGAAGTCGACCTGGAATTCGACCTCGACCAGTTGCAGCAGCGGCACTTTCGCGGCCTGCCGCAGGCACTCGGCCGCGCAGCCGCCATAGGCGCGCATCAAGCCCCCCGCTCCGAGCTTGATGCCGCCGAACCATCGCGTCACCACGACCATCACCTGGTCCAGTTGCTGCCCGTCGAGCGCCTGCAGGATCGGCTTGCCGGCCGTCCCGGACGGTTCGCCGTCGTCGCTGAAACGGTAGCGCTGCCCGATCCGCCATGCCCAGCAGTTGTGCGTGGCGCTCGCATCGGCGACGCGATGCAGGAACTGCTCCGCTGCTTCGGGCGTCGCGACATTTGCAGCATTGGCTACAAATCTACTTTTGCGCATGTCCTGGGCCAGCCGGGCCGGCGCGGCCAGCGTGCACAGAGCCGCGCTCATCGCGCGTCGCGGGAAAAGCGATCCACCTCGTCCGGCAAGTGGTAGTTCGGATATTTTTGCCGGAACAGGTCGAGGTTCTGCCGCGCTTCGTCGCGGCGCCCGGCGCGTATCAGGCGCTGGATCGCGGCCATCCAGGACTCCGGATACAGACGCGAATTGCGCAACACCTCGCTGGAGTAGCCGCGGCCGCCGGATGCGCGCTTCGCGTTGGCGTCCTTGGGCGCTTCGTCCTGCAGCTTGGCGCGGTCGATCGGCGCGACCGGGCTGGCGGTTTCGACGTCGACGCGACGGATATTGCTGCCGGTGACGGTGATCGTGTCGAGGCCCTGCTGGTCCGCTGCGCCGGGTACCCCGCTTGCGGCTGCCTTGCTTTCGGCGGCAGCAGCCTGCGGTGCGGCCAAGCCCGCGGCGGGTGCCGCCGGTGCACGGCTGCGCTGTTCCTCGAACGGTGCGGCGGCTCTTGCCGGCGCAGGCGCAGAGCGCGGTTCCGGTGCGGTGGTGGTTTTCGGTGCGGCGCCGCCGACGGCGCTGGCGCTGTCCGCCTCGTGCAGTCGCTGCCATGCGCCTTCCGCGATGGCCTGCTTGCGCTCCACGGCGTCCATCTCGGCCTGACGCGCCGGCTGCGCGGGAAATGCCTGCGGCGCCGTGGCGGACGGTGCGACATTTTCCACTTTTTGCAATTCACTGCGGCCCAGTTCCGTCTCGGCTTGCAGCTGCGGCGCGGTTGCGGCGGGCGCCGCCTTTTGCATCTGCGGCACGGGTGCCGGCGCAGGCGGTAGGCTCGGCTTGGCCGCCGCGCGCGCGGCTTCCTGCTTCAATCCATTGCTTGCCGCAGCTTGCGATGCTGGTGGCGGCGGTGGTGACAGCGGCGGCGCAGGCGCAGCTGGCGCATCGACCGGACGCACGTGCACGACGCCGTCGTCGCGCGCCGCAGCGGGCGGCGCACTCGCGCCGCGGTCGGCCCACTGCGGCCCCATCTTGACCGCTATGCCGATCGCAAACACCGCCGTCGCCGCAGCGCTCAGCGCCGGCAGCCAGCGTGCGCGCCGGCGTGCCGCCGAGCGCTGCGTCGGCTGCGGCGTGGCCACCAGATGCGGATTGAGCGAACGGTGGGCCATCGCCAGTACCGCCGCATCGAGCCGCGCATCGGGCTCGGCCTGCGGCAGCTTGCGATACAGCGCCGACAGTTCCGCGTCGCCGTCCTTGAGCCAGGCTTCGAAGTCGTCGTCGAATGTCCGCTTGCCGCTCATTCTGCAAATTTCTCTCGGATCTTCGCGAAGGCATAGCGCAATCGCGATTTCACTGTCTCGTGCCCGACCCCGGTGACCGCGGCGATTTCCTCCAGCCCGAGGCCGGCTTCCATGCGCAGCGTGAACGCCTCGCGCTGCTCGTCCGGCAACGCATCCAGCGCAAGCTGCAAGCGGCGCCGCTGCTCGAACTCGCTCAGAATCTGCTCCGGCCGCTCCGACTCCGGCGCATCCAGCTCGCGGAATACCGTTTCGGTTTCCTCGGCCCCGGCCTGAGGTCGCGCGCGCCGGAACGTATCGATGATGAGATTGTGCGCGATCTGCAATAACCAAGTACTGAACTTCGACTCGACCCGGTAGCGCGCGCTCGAGGCGATCAGCCGGCTCCAGGTCTCCTGGAACACCTCGTCCGCCGCGGCGCGATCGCGCACGCTGCGCAGGATGAAGCGGTACAGCATGCCGCGCTGGCGCTGATAGAGCGCGTCGAACGCGCGAACGTCGCCGTGCGCGTAGGCAAGCATCAGTTCTTCGTCCGTCGCGGCCCCCATGCGCGCAGGGTACGAGAATTCGGGCCCGGCGATAAGAGCCTGCGGACCGATTCGGCAACGTTGCGCGTTGGGTAGGCGAGGGGAGTCATGCGTAGTGCAACGCCGCAGCGCAGGCGACGGGGTTGCGGCGCCGAGCAGTCCCGCAAGCTCAGGCGCGGCGTTCCAGCGTGGCCTCGAAGCAGCAGCGCGGCAGCGTACCGGAGCGGTCGCAGCAGTGCGCCACGGCCGATGCCCAGACGCTTGCCGATGACCTCGGCGAGCATCGCGCACAGTTCCGGATGCGAGCCCGACGGACGACAGCGGGCAATCGGTGCCGCGCAGGCGCAGCTTGTTGCCGTTGCGCTCGACCTCGACGTGAGCGTCGAGGCTGGCCAGCAGTTTGCGCATGGCGTTCAGGCGCGCCTCCAGCGAACCGCTGGCTGGCCGGTCGCCGGCGGCGCGATGAATCGCGCCGCGGCGAAAAACCTGCCTCGCAACGCGCGCTAGGACGGCGTTGGGATTGCGCAGGCGTTCAATGCGCCGACTGTTGCAGCAACTCGAGCAGATGATCCTTCCACAGGGCCGCATAGGTATGTGTGCCGTGCCCGTGCGTTGCGTCGCTGATCGGGATCACGACGGCGCGCCCGTGCGGCACGTTCTTGATCTCGCGCTCGAGGATGCCGAGCTCCGGCGGGTTGATCTGGTCGTCGGCGGAATTGATCGCGAGCAGCGGCGCGCGGATCTGGCCGAGGTTCGGCTGCGGATCGTAGTCGCGCGACGCGTCGACCTGATACAGCAGGTCGTTGGCATCGTCGTCTTTGAGGTAACGCGCGATGCGCTCGTCGTAGAACTTGTCGGCGCTGGCGCGATCCGGCGCTTCCTTCTGCCACTGCAGCGGACTCGAGCCCATCACCAGCAGGATGTTCAGCGCGCCGACCAGGCCGTGCGGCTGCTTGGCATATTCGCCGCCGTTCCATTCCGGGTCGGTGCGGATCGAATCGATCAGCATCTTGCGCAGCATGCGGTTGCGGCCGGATATCTGCACCGGCAGCGAGGCGAGCGGCAGCAGCGCATCCATGAAATCCGGATATTTCTCGCCCCACAGCCACGTGTGCATGCCGCCCATCGAGGTACCCATCACCAGGCGCAGGTGATCGATCCTGAGCTTGTCGACCAGCAGACGATGCTCGGTGACGAGCATGTCCGCGTAGTCGTAGTGCGGAAACCTCGCGTGCAACCCATCGCTCGGTTTGCTCGACTTGCCGTGGCCGATGTCGTCGATCAGCACGATGTAATACTTCGCCGCGTCGAGCGGCTGATTCGGACCGAATAGCTGGCCGGCAAAGATGTCGCGCAGGAACTGCGTGCCGGAGCCGCCGGTGCCGTGCATGATCAGCACGGCGTTGTCCACATGTCCCTTTGCATCCTTGTGGATTTTGCCAAGGGTACGGTAATGCAGCTTGAGTTCCGGCAGGATCTGGCCGTTGTCGAACTTGAAATTGCTGATCGTGAAATCGTCTTCGACCGGCGCCGGCCAGTTGTCCGCGGCGCGCGCCGCGATGGCCACGCAGAACAGCACGCATGCGCTCAACAGTCTCATCATTCGCTCCCGGAGCTTCGCAACAAAGACCGAGTTTGCCACGGCGTGCTTGCGCCGCGCGAGGCGGTTGCGCCGCGGCCGTCTCGCGCTCAGCTGCCGAAGCCGTCGGCAAAAATCCGGTCGCCCGGAGCGACCACGCCGGTGGCGCTGACCGTGAACACCAGAACGCCCTTGGCCGAGGTGGTGTAGGGACCACCCGGCGTCACCGACACGCTGTGGTTCGCGCCACTGCCGACGCTGATCGCGTAGCCGCTGTTGGCCGGCAACTCGGTGATGAAATGCGCCGTGGCCGCGGCCGGAACGGTGTAGGCAATCGTGCCTGCGATGGTCGTGCCTGCCGCTGCGCCATTGAACAGCACAGCCTGGTTGCCGCCGCTGGCGACCAGCAGCGCGCCGACGGCGGCGCCGGAAGTCACCGTGATCGTCGATGCCTGCGCTGCTGCTGCGGCTGCCGTCGAAGTGTCGAACACGGTCAACCATTTTTGTGCGGCCAGTGCGTTTGGCGCGCGCACTTGCGTCTGCCATACCTTGAGCGGACTGCTGCCCGGATCGCCATTGTCGGGCGGATACATGCCGACCACGCTGACGCTGTTGTTCGACGGCAGCAGGGTGGTCATCGCGCCGGCATAGCTGCTGTTGTACGTCACGTCATAGCGATGGCCGCCGACGGGCCCGCTGCCGGCAACGGGATTGGCCGGCAGATCGAACGCCATGAACTGATCATCCGCGGTGTTGCCGCCGCTGGCGTTGCCGGCCGTGGTGCGATCGTAGACCAGGAAATGATTCGGGCGCAGGTACACGATTTCGCGCGCCCAGCTCACCACCTGCGCGCCGGAAGCCGCGGGCCGGTACATGTCTTCCAGTTGCGTCGCCAGCGTGTAGACGTAGCTGCCGCCTTCCTCGAACGCTGCGACGTGTGTCTGCGCATTGTCGTCTTCGGCGGTATAGGCGGCCTGACCGTAGCGCTGGTTGACGACGTTGCCGCTCATGCTTCGCACGAAGAACACGCCGTAGATCTGGCGATTGCCGGTGTACGGGGTGGGGAACGCGTCGAAGTTGCCGTAGTCGTCGGTGTAGATGCGGTTTTCATCCGCGTCGCCGTTCGGTTCGTGCACGATCTGCCCGGTGCCGTTGACGACCAGCGGCGTGTTGCCGCGCACGATCGCAATGCTGCCTTGATCGTATCCTTCCTCGCCGGAACCCGGATTGTCGATGTACGGCGCGGCGCGGAACGACATCCAGCTTGCCGTCGTGCTCCAGTCCGAGCGCGCCGCAACCGCGTTCAATCCGCTGGCGAAGTACGAGCGTGGCAGCGACGCGACCGGCGCGGTCGTGCCGTTCGGATTCCAGAACAGGAATTTCTGCCATGGCTCGTCGCCGCCATTGCTGCCGACGGCAGCATTCACTTCGTTCGTGTATTGCTGGAACACGTCGGCGCGCGGCGCGTTGAAATAGCGCAGCGTGCCGAGAACCTGCGTGAACATGTTGATGTTGGCGGTGCCCGGCGGTGCATTGACGTCGCCGTTGGCGTGATTGGTGTCGCGGTCGTCGATGTAGTTGCGCGACGGCCAAGTGAAATGCATCAGGTAGTCGGCGGCGTCGAGCGGAAACGTGTAGGCGTTCGCCGCATGGATCAGGTCCGTGCCGGTGGCGGTCTTCACCTCCCAAGCGGGCAGGCTCATGTTCTGCGTCGCCAGCGGACCGTAGTTGCCGAAACCTTCTGGCCAGCCGCCGCCGCTCATGTGCGCGGCGAAATAGGGCTGCACGCCGACGTGCGGCGGATTGCTCGGCGCGGTGTTGAACTGCGCATTCTGCCAGTCGCTCCAAAGCGCCGGCGCGTTCGGGTTGTCGCCATACGTGCCGAGCGCGATCGCTGCGGCGGCGTGAAAGTAGCCAGCGAAATAGTTGCCGTCGGGAACCACGTATTCGAAGCCGGAACAGCCGTTGACGTTCGCGAACGAGGCCAGCCACGCATTCGCGCTGGTGTAAATCTGGGATTTCTGTGGAGCGCTGAGTCGCTCGTAGGCCCAGTCGTAGCCGACGCCGAAGCCCACGCCATAGAAGCGGATGCCGTAGCCGTCGTCGGTGCAGGTTGGCTGGCATTGCATCGGATTGCTCGTGCACGACGTCGCCATCGCGACCAGGATCTGCGCCGCCTTGTCGCCGTATTTGTTCGCGTTGACCGGGTCGCTGCTCTTGAGCACCTGATAGCACAGGCCTTCGGCGAGCAGCTTGCTCCAGTAGTCCGAGCCCTGATAGCCCTGGCCGATGTTCGGCGGATCGGGATAGTCGTTGTTGCCGTCGTACACGTCGCCGTTGACCGCCGGCAGGTTGACCGTGCCGCCAATGTACGCATCGCAGTAGGTCTTCAGCTGCTGCCATTCCGCGGTGTTGGCGGCGGCGCGCGCACGCAGCGTCGTGAGCGTCGCGGCGTCGAGCATCAGGCGTGGATGCGGCGCGGTGACTTGCGCCGGCGCGACTTGCGCAAACAGCACGAACAACAGCAGCAGCCAGGCGTGCTTGGCCATTTCCTTGCTCCCCGTAGAGTATGCCGAGTGTGCAGCAATCAACGCCGCCGGTCGCGGCGTTGCGACACAGCACTTGTGTGGCATGCGTCTCAGCGCGACGCCTCGAAAGCTGTTCTTCAACCCTCGAAGTCGTCGGCGAAGATGCGATCCGGCGCGATCGGATAGCGACAGACGCCCCAGGTCGTCGCGGTCGGTTCGCTCGTCTCGTCGGCGCCGGCGACACCGTTGCCGCCGCTCGCGGTCTGGCCTGTTTGAGCGAAATCGCGGCGGCAGGTGAACGTCGTGATGCCGACGCTGAGTGCTGCGTGCGTGGCGGCACTGTCGGACGTGTCCGGCAGGTACGACGAACCGTTGACCATCACGCCGGTCTTGTTGACCGCCGGACTGCCGACGCTCGGCGTGCCGTAGTAGACGTAGTCGACGTCGACGACAAGATTGCTCGAGCCGTCCCAGTACAGCAACGTGACGGGCTCGCCGCCGTTGGTGAGGTTGTGCGTGCTGCCGATTGCGTTGGAGAAGGGCGCCAGCATGTCGGGGACCAGCACGCTGTTGTTGGCGGCGGTGGCGGACAGGATCTCGTAGTTCGGGTAGACGCCGTAGCCGGTGAATGCGCCGATCGTCGCGCACGCGCTGCGGAAACATTCCGCTCCGCCGATCGAGACGTATTGAGTTTCGCCCGGCGCAATGATCGCGCCGGACGGAAAGCGCGCGATGAAATCCGCGGCGCTGGGAGCCGAGCTGGCATTGACGACCAGGTAGTACGTTTCGTAGTCGGCGATGTAGTAGTTGGTCAGATCGACCGCGGCGGCGCCGGGATTGAAGATCGCGACGTATTCGGCCGGTGACGGAGCAACTACCACCTCCTTGAGCAATAGGTGTTGCGCGGCGGCGTGCGCGCCGGCCGCGGAACACAGCAGGACGATTGCACCCAGCAGACGATTTTGCATTGCTCCCCCTTGTTGGCTTGCGCAGCGCGTCGCTACGGATCGCGCATCACCATCAGGCGGATCTCGGTCATGTCCTCGATCGCATAGCGTATGCCTTCGCGGCCGAGACCGGAATCCTTCACGCCACCATACGGCATGTTGTCGACGCGGAAACTCGGCACGTCGCCGATCACCACGCCGCCGACGTCGAGCTCGTCCCAGGCACGCATGGTCTTGCGCACGTCGTAGGTGAACACGCCGGCCTGCAGGCCGAAGTCGCTGTTGTTGACCAGATGGATCGCCTCGTCGAACGTCTTGTATTTCTGGATCAGTGCAACGGTGCCGAATGCCTCCATGCAGCTGACCTTGGCCTTCGGGTCGACGTTTTCCAGCACGGTGGCCTCGAGCATCGCACCGCTGCGCTTGCCGCCGCACAGCACTTTCGCGCCGCTTTTCACCGCTTCCTGGATCCAGTCGTCCAGGCGCTTGGCTTCCTTCTCGTCGATCATCGGCCCGATGAACGTCTTCTCGTCCTTCGGGTCGCCGGACACCAGCTTCTTCGTCGCCGCCACGAACGCGTCGCGGAACTTCTCGTAGATGTCCTCCTGTACCAGGATGCGCTGCACGCTGATGCAGCTCTGGCCCGACTGGTAGAACGCGCCGAAGATCACGCGCTCGACCACGAAGTCGAGGCGGTCGCCCTGGTCCGAATCGACGATGCACGCGGCGTTGCCGCCGAGTTCGAGGATGACCTTCTTCTTGCCGGCGCGCGCTTTCAGATCCCAGCCGACCGCCGGCGAACCGGTGAACGACAGCAGCTTGAAGCGCTCGTCGGTGGTGAACAGATCCGCGCCGTCGCGATGCGCCGGCAGGATCGAGAACGTGCCTTTCGGCAAGTCGGTCTCGGCCATCACTTCGCCCATGATGATCGCGCCGATCGGCGTGCGGCTGGCCGGTTTCAGCACGAACGGCACGCCGACGGCGAGCGCCGGCGCGACCTTGTGCGCGGCGAGGTTGAGCGGGAAGTTGAACGGCGAGATGAACGAACACGGGCCGATCGGCACGCGCTTCCAGAAGCCGCGATAGCCCTTCGCGCGCTGCGAGATCTCGAGGTTGATCACTTCGCCGTCGATGCGCACCGACTCCTCGGCGGCGACCTTGAACGTATCGATCAAGCGCGTGACTTCGCCGCGTGAATCCTTGATCGGCTTGCCGGCTTCGATGCACAGCGCCATGGCCAGTTCGTCGTAGCGCTCGCGAAAACGCTTGACGCAATGCTCCAGCACCGCCTGGCGCTGGTAGGGACGGAAGTTGCGCAACGGTTCCTGTGCCTCGACCGCCGCCGCGATGCCCGCGTCGATCGCCTTTGCATCGGCCAGCGCAACGCGCGTGGCAACCTTGCCCGTGTACTTGTCGGTGACTTCCAGATCGGTGTTCGGCTGCTGCGCTGCGTTGGCGAGATAGTAAGGGTAGGTCGGCTTCAGCACGGTGCAGCTCCCTTCCGGATCGACCGCTCGATTCTACCCGCAACTCAGCGCGCGGTGGGCCTGGCGGCGGGCATCCCGCTGCCGGCGTGAATGAAACAGCGGTGTTGCCCGGTCGTTTGCGCCACATGTGATTGCTCGGGACTCGCAATGCCGCTGGTTTTCACACCGCGCCGCCGCCGGCAGACGTCGATCGCTGCGCTCGCCTTGGTGGCCGCGGGCTGCCTGCTTGCCGCAACCGCGTCTTGCGCGGCAACCCACTGTGTCGCCGACGCCGATGAATTCACGGCTGCGCTACTGGCGGCGCAGCAGAGCAGCGGCAGCGACGAGATTCGACTGCGCAGCGGCCGCTACGCGGCGCCGGCGGGCGGCTGGCGTGTGGACGTGCAGCAGCGCGGCATCACGATTGGCGGTGGCTACCTGGATGCTGCTTGCCAGAC
>Ga0157378_10000007_pt1 | contig 177173 bp, 141 predicted proteins | sample M65metaG_FD_115309 | JGI IMG/M metagenome (GOLD analysis project Ga0157378, IMG submission 115309) | Miscanthus rhizosphere microbial communities from Kellogg Biological Station, Michigan, USA - M6-5 metaG | ecosystem: Host-associated > Plants > Roots > Rhizosphere > Soil | place: USA...
AAATAATCAGGCCTTGGTTACCGCGAATGGCGGCGGCATCATCGTTGAGTCACTTGCGACCACCGTAGCCACGACCAGTTTCACTACCAACTCCGCGGCCAACCGCGGCGGCGGCATTTTTGTGGGGGGTGCGAGTTTGTTATTGAATGGCACCACTCCCAGTATCACGTTCACCGGAAACACGGCGACCAGTGGAGGGAGTAGTGTGTCTACTTCGGCCGCCGTTAACGTTGATGGCACTAATACCACCATCGGGGGCTCCATCGAGATCAACACCGGTGGCACCTGGACCAACAACGCCGGCAGCACGCTGGCTCCCACTGACGTAGTGGTTACCGGCGGCACCTTCAACATGAATAACAGCACGATGAACGTTAGCGGCAATCTGACGATTGGTCCGGGGCCAGTGGTGGGCAGCACGTTCAACGGCAACACCGGCACCGTTAATATTCAGGGCAACTTCGTTTTGAATGCCGGCGGAGCACCGGCCACTACTCTGAATGCGGGCACAGGAACGTTCAACTTCAACGGGACGGGCGCGCAAAGTATTAGCAACGGCACCAGCATCACATTCTTTAATCTGACGGATTCGAATACGACACAACCGCTCACGCTCAACAACAGCCTTGCAGTTAATGGCAGTCTCAACGTTAACGGCGCGAACGCGATTCTCTCGCCGGTGGCGGCGACAGTCATCAGCGGGACGGGAACGCTAACGGGCACCGGCACGGCACGTGTGTCGCGCATAGCTGCGACGCCCGACTTCTTGTCGCAATACACTCTTACCAATAAAACGCTGACGAATCTGACGATTGATTACAACGGCGCGGGCAATCAAACGGTTAACAACACGCCTGCATACAGCAATCTCGTAATCAGCGGCACTGGCACCAAGACTTTACAGGGCAATACGGCGATTACCGGCAATCTCACTACCGTGGCCGGGGCGACTTTTGCCAGTGGCAACTTCAACTTTAATCTGGGTGGGAATTGGACCAACGGCGGTGCTTTTACGGCCGGGACCGGCACGGTGAATTTCGTCGGCACTAGCGGAATACAAACACTCACCGGAAACACCACGTTCTTCAATCTCACGCTGAACAATCCGGGCGCGACTACCAACTTCGGCGCGACCACGACGACCGTGGGTAACGACCTGGTCACGACCGCCGGAACGATGGATGGTGGCACGTCCACAATGATCTTCACCGGTACAGGCGATAACTTAGGTTCAATCAGCGGCGCAAATCCGAAGAACTTCTTCAACCTGCAAATCAACAGCCCCGCAGTTATCAGCAACACAACTGGCGGGAACATCACGATCGAAAATAACTACATCAATGGCGGCACGTTTAGTCAGGCCGCAGCTCTGACCACAATCTTTGACTTGGACAACACCGCTGATGGAGCGCACACGCTCTCCGGCGCAGGCACAACGACCTTCGGTAATTTCACTATTAACACCGGGAATACCGTTGACGCCGGATCACACAACTTCAACGTAGGCGGAGCGGCGTTCACGATCACTGGTACCTTCACTGGCAACGCCAGCACCGTCACCTTTAATGGCGGAGTGGCGCAGTCGATAACCGGCAACGGCGCGAAGAATTTCGCCGGCTTGCTCATTAATAATGCCAACGGCGTACAAGTAGCTGACGGCACCGGCGCGGTGGATGCTTCGGTCAGCGGAATATTGACGCTCACTACGGATCTGACAGTCGCGGCCGGAGCAATTCTGCAACAGAGCGGTACATCCGCGGGCGCAAAGGATGTGATCGGAACGGTCAGACGCACGGACCTCGGCGTAACTCCGAGATCTTTCGGTAACGTCAACAACAGCATCACGGTTGGGTCGGGCACGCCGCCGACGCAAATGGATTTCAATTTGATCAAGGCCGCGCCGGGCACATTCCCAGCGAGCGTGAAAGTCGTCCCTCGCGACATCACGTTGACGCCGACGGGCGGGGCGGGATTTTCGGCGACGGTAAAATTGCGTTATATCGATCCCACTGAGCTGACGGGACCCGGCATCACCGAATCGAGATTGATCTTGTGGAAAAACATTACCGGCACCTGGACGCCACAGGGGGGCGCGGATGATGCGGCCAACGATTTTGTGACTCTGAATGGTGTCACGTCCTTCTCGGAATGGGCCATCGCGGAAGGCTCCGATCTGACGCTGAGCAAAGCTAACAATGTCGGCGGCGCGGCGGTCACTGGACAAGCATGGAACTGGACGCTGACGGCGACCAACTCTGGTGCCCCGGCAACGTTCACGGCCGGTCAGACGATCCTGAGCGACAACCTGCCGAACAGCAATGTGAATTACGGCACGCCGACAGTGCAGAACGTCTCCAACGTCACCGGCAATGCAAACATTAGCTGCTCTATTGTTAGTAACGATTTGACGTGCACGGCCAACGGCGGGAGTGTGACTTTCGACTCGAACATAGGCGTCAGCAAGTTTGACGTAGTCTTCAGCGCGACGCCGCAAGCGACCGGCAGTTATCAGAATCCGCGCACCGGTGGCGGTGTCGCGCAGATCGATCCGAACAATAACATCCCCGAAAGTAATGAAAGCAATAACTCACCGACGGCCAACACAGTGACTGTCGCCAAAGCCAACACGACGACAACGATAACCAATGGCGCGGCTTTAACCGGCACGCCATCGGTGACTGGCCAGCCAGTGACAGTGCAGTGGAGCGTCACAGTAAACGCGCCTGGCTCGCTGGGTGCGCCACTCACCGGTAATGTCACGGTCAGCGACGGCACCAACCAATGCGTTGCGGCAGTATCCGCTGGGCAGTGCGATGTCACCTTCACTTCTTCAGGAGCTAAGAACCTGACTGCCACGTATGCGGGTGATACTAATTACAATGGCAGCGCTTCGTCGCCGGTCACCGCCCACACAGTAAATAAGGCCAATACGACGACAACCATCACCGAAGACAATCCTGATCCTTCCACCAGTGGACAGTCGGTCACCGTCAAATGGACCGTGACAGTCGATTCGCCCGGGGCCGGCACACCAACCGGTACTGTCACCGTCACAGTTAGTGGCGGAGCAGAGACCTGCAATGCCCCGGTCGCGACCGGCCAGTGTTCAATGGCGCTAACCGTCGCGGGCAGTCGTACGATTACGGCCACCTATGCGGGCGACACCAACTTTAATGGCAGCAACGACACGGAACCGCACCAGGTGACGGCGGGTTCTATCGTGGTCAATGACGCATCCGTGGTCGAGCCGACTTCGGGCACGACTAATATGTTGTTCACGGTAACGTTGTCATCGCCGGCGATCGGTGGTGAGTCGGTAGACTACGCCACGGCTGATCAAGCGGCAGGACCCGGCCATGCCGTGGCTGGTACCTGCGGCAACCCCGGTGCGGACTATGTTGCAGTGAGTGGGACGGTGAGTTTCAGTGCCGGCCAACAGTTCAAGACGATCTCCGTAACGGTATGCTCTGATACGGACAACTCGGAACCGGACGAAACCTTCCTGCTCAACCTGACCAATCCGCAGAATGGCGCGGCGATAAGTGACAATCAGGCGATCGGTACCATCAAGGCTGCCAACACCGCGGGCACATTCCTGATCTCTGAATTGCGCACGCGTGGTTCAGCGGGAGCAGGTGACGACTTCGTGGAGGTTTACAACAACACGGACTCGCCTTTGACGGTTGCTGCCAGCGATGCTTCAGCCGGTTACGGTGTTTACAAGATGGGTGCGGACTGCAATGCAACTCCGGTACTCATCGGCACGATCCCGAACGGCACAGTGATCCCGGCACGCGGCCACTACTTGCTGGTTGGCTCAGCATACTCGCTGGCGAATTACGGCGGAACAGGCGCGGCGGCGGGTAATCTGACGATGTCTGCGGACATTGAAGACGATCACAATGTCGCCGTTTTTTCGACCGCAAGTGTTTTCAACATCTCGTCGGCGAATCGTCTGGATGCGGTTGGGTTCGGGACGAACACGGGCAGCGTCTGCGACCTCTTGCGTGAAGGCAGCAACCAGGGCGCGGTGGGCGCGATGAACATTGAGTACACATTCTTCCGTTCACTCACCGCCGGCAATCCGAAGGACACGAACGACAATCTGGCGGACTTCTTGTTTGCCGATACGCAGGGGACATTCATCGCCGGTTTGACTCAGAGACTTGGGGCGCCGGGACCTGAGAACCTTGCCTCTCCAATCAGGCGTGACACGGGCGGCATTCTCTTGCCATTGCTGGATAGCACGCTGAGTTCGGCAAGCGCGCCGAATCGCTTCCGCGACTTCACGCCGGCGCCGCCGACTGCGCCAAACGGCACGTTGCAAGTCCGCCGCCGTGTGCAGAACACGACCGGTGCGCCGGTGACACGACTGCGGTTCCGCATCGTGGACATCACGACATTCCCATCACCGGGAGCGGGGACGGCAGACTTACGCGTGATCACTTCATCGGCGGTGATCATCTCGGGCATCAACGATCCCGCGACGTGCGCCTCGACAGGCACACCGGCAACGGCGCCATGTCAAGTCACAGCACAAGCCACGACGCTCGAGACACCGCCAGCACAACCTAACGGTGGCGGCTACAACTCCACGGTGTCAGCAGGAACCATTACGCTGGGGACGCCGTTGGCGAACAACGCGAGCATCGACGTGAACTTCACGCTCGGAGTGGTGCAAGCGGGGACCTTCCGCTTCAAGCTCATTATCGAAGCGCTGCCGTAAAGGACAGTAAGAGTAGGCAGTAAGCTAAGCCGGCCGACCGTGAGGTTAGCCGGCTTTGCCTTTTTTGTAAGAGCATTCAGTGACTGACGAACAGAAGGGAAAACGAAACTGTTGGACTTCTTCCCAACTGCAGCGGTCGCATCTGCCCGGCTGGGACTCTTTTCCCCCAAGAGGCTTGCCTTAATTGTGTGCTGGCGTTAACATTCCGCACCGTAAAACGGCATAATTCGAGCGTTACTTGAAAGATCATCCGCCCGACGAGCCCAGCATGGTCAACGTGCTGGAAAACTCGAAGGCGATTCCGACAGCGGCTTTTTCTGATACTTTTATCTAGAGGACCTTAGACGCGGAGGTTTGGTTATGGTTGACTTTCTCCTGTCAATTGTAGGTCTGGCTTCGCTGGGTGGCGCGATTTTCACGTTCTATCGATTCGTCACAGATCCCAATCCAGGCGGTGGGCACGTTTATGGTTGGGGTTCGCTGGGCTTGGCGATTATTTTCTGTGCCTGCGCGCTCTTGCTTTTCCTGCGCCACGTTAACAAGGAAGAAGAAATTCACATCACCCAGTAAAAGCGGTGACGCAGTTGAGCTCGAGAGAGCGCCGCTGCTCGTGACATTGTTCGCACGAGTGTTTGGTGAATTTCTGGCGACCAATTGCTTCACCTTAAAACCGGGTAATGACCTGAAGACCGTTTGCGCATCGGGCCCGCGGTCGCGCAAACGGTCGTTTTGTGAGTAAAGTTGAATGACCCGTTAGGAGCAGAGAATGATTCCTTTATTGTTAATGCTTCAAGTCGATCAAACGACTTTTGATCAGCCGACATATTTTACGCCGGTCATAATTGCGCTTTTTGTTCTCGGAACCGTGTTGTCACTGATAGCCGCGGTGCTCGGCTTCGCACGGGCGCGCGCCTTTGGCGCTGCGACACGTTGGTTTGCCTGCGCGGCGGTGTGTCTCTTGATGTTTCATATTCACATTCTGGTGTTTGGATTCGGTGTCGTTTTGCAGAACCGTTCAATAGTGTTTCCGGTGCTGACGTTCTTCAACTTGTTCGTGGTACTTGCGGCGTTCTGCGCCATTATGGGTTTCGTCCGGCTGACTAGTCCACGCTAAGTTTCTGCGAGCACGCCAAGAAACTTCCGAACCGAAAGCTGAAACTCGAAAACATGGCCGGACAATTCGAAGTTATGATCGAGCGCAATTTTTCCAGCGCGCATCAACTGCGCGGCTACCGGGGAAAGTGCGAGAACCTGCATGGGCACAATTACAAAATTGAAATTCATGCCCGTGGCAGGGAATTAAACCAGATTGGCTTGTTGGTAGATTTCGTTGAGTTGAAGCAGGCAGCGGACGAGCTTGTCACCTACCTCGATCACAAGAACCTTAACGAGCTGGAACCGTTCGTCACCGAACAGAATCCTTCGGCAGAAAACGTCGCGCGATTTTGCCTGGAGAAATTACGTGCGAAGCTCAACGACGACCGCGTTGAGATTTACAAAGTCCGCTGCTTTGAAACACCCACCAGCGTGGCGACCTATCAGATTGACTAGCCATATTCGTGCCTATTTCTTGGCGATTTCCTGCAAATACTCTTCAAATAACTCGCGATCGCGTTCGCTCATTTCGCTGATTTGTGCCCCGATAAGGTAACCATCTTCGCGCTTCTCATAGCGGACCGGAGTTGCTTCAATCTCGATTGAACCGCCGTTAGGTAAATCGAGTTCGATGGACATCGAACCTTCTGCGCCGCTCAGATACTGCTCGTCGATTTTTTGCGCATGCAGTACAACCGCCAGACCGCCGGCGCTGACATTTAATGTGTGTCCCGCGACCGCGCGCATGTGCTGGACGCCGCCCGCGCCGGCGTCGGCCTCCCGCAATAACACGCTGAAGTCGAGTCGCGCTTGCAGATTCGCATCAAGACGCGGAGATTGCCGGCGCTCTTCAGGGTTAGATGCCACGGTCGGGTGTCCTCTCGTCGTCAGTTTCCGTTAGCGCTCACAGGGTCGAGCCCTATCTTGTACTTCTTAATCTTACTGTAAAGGCGCGGGCGATAAATGCCAAGCATATTTGCTGCTTTCTGCTTGTTACCACCTGTTCGTTGCAAGGTCCGTTCGATGACAAACCTTTCGATATCTTCGAGCGTCATGTTAGGTGGGACGTCCCACGCCAGCGCCGGCGAAACCGCAGACGGTGCGCTCCCGTTGTCGAACGGCAAATCCGGGGGTTCAATCAGCTCACCCTTCGCCAGCAGTACGGCACGCTCAATAACATTTTGCAACTCGCGGACATTGCCGGGCCAGGCGTGCGCAAACAATCGCTGATACGCAGATTGTGAAAGCCCGGCCATCGGCCGATCGTACTTCTCGGCGTAGAGTTTGAAAAAATGGTCGGTGAGCAGTTGAATATCTTCCATGCGTTCACGCAACGGCGGCACATGAATCGTAATTGTCGAAATTCGATAGAACAGATCATCGCGCAGCAAGCCATCGCGAATCGCGTCAGCCGGCATGCGATTTGTCGAGCAAATCAGACGAAAATCGACCGGATAACTTTTCTCGGAGCCGATTTTCCGGCAAGTGCGCTCCTGTAGCACCCGCAGGAGTTTCGGCTGAAGTTCCACCGGCATTTCGGCGATTTCGTCGAGCATGAGAGAGCCACCCGCCGCGTGTTGCACTAAACCTTCCTTGTCTGCATGTGCGCCAGTGAACGCGCCCTTGGCGTGGCCAAACAATTCTGACTCAATTAGTTCTTTCGGAAGTGCGGCGCAGTTTACTTTGATGAAAGGTTTTTTTGCACGGAGCGAATTGTAATGGACTGCGTTTGCGATTAGTTCCTTGCCCGTGCCTGACTCGCCGACAATCAGCACATTCGCGTCGGACTTCGCGACAGATTCGATAGTTTCATAAATCGTCTGCATCTGTTTTGAAGATCCGATGATGTTGAAGTATTCCGCGCGCGTCGAGAGTTGGCGGCGCATGTTGGCAGTCTCGGCCATCAACTCGCGCCGCTCCAGCGCTTTTTCAACGAGTGGCGACAATTCTTCGAAGTCGAATGGCTTCTCGACAAAATAAAACGCGCCCGCTTTGATTGCCTCCACTGCTGCCTGGACCGAGCCGTAGCCTGTTACCACAATCACTTCCGTTGCCGGTCGCGCGTCTTTCATGTGTCGCAACAGTTCCAGGCCGTCCATGTCGGGCAATTGAAGATCGCAAATCACCAGGTGATATGCGCCGCCGTCGAACAGATCGATTGCCTGAGTTCCACTCGAACTGACATCGACGGTATAGCCCTCCTCAGTTAGGTGTTGCCGGAGCGAATCGCTCATCATCGGTTCGTCATCGACAACCAGAATCCGAATATCTTTGTTCTTTGCTTTCGTCATTATTTTTCCTGAGCTCCCTGTTTTATTCGGAGAGAGGTAACTTCACCTTGATCGCTTCATGATCAAACTCCACAACGCCGCCATGCGCTTCAATGATTCGTTTGGCAACCGCGGCGTGAATGCCTGGCGACATAGCTGATGATGTCTGCGGAGCGAGTCCGCCCCACTCAACAAGCGCCAGCGGCAAGCGATCACTGGCAACCCGCCCGAGTTTTAGTGTCACGCTTGCGTTCCCGGCGCGCCGCGCCAATGCTTCCCGCGTCAAGGCGCTGAATGCCTCAGCCAAAGCGTGAGCATCGAATGCCCCGATCAGCTTCTCGTGATTTTCGGGACCTGGTTCTGCGATGAGCGGGCCGCTAACGCGGTAAGCGGGATCCTGGACGGCGGAGTGAGCTATTGCTCGCAAGTCAGTTTTCGGCTGGCGCCGCAGGTCGAGCGGCTGCGCATATCGAACCAACGAGGCCATTTCTTTAGCTGCATGGTCGAGACCTGCTACTAGTTTTTCTATGGTTTCACGCTCCGTTGTCGCATTTTCCTCACGATCCAGACGCTTTCGCAAATATGTGGCGTACAATTTGAGTCCGTTAAGTTGGTTTTTGAGATCGTGCACGATTCTGAGCGTTGCTCGACCCAGATCTTCCAGAGCCTTTGCGTCCAGTTGCTTTGCGGGTGCGAATTCCATCGGGAAGCGGATCGTAACGGGAAACATGTACGAAATAAACCCAATTGAGTTGTGAATGTGTGTCGCGTTTCCGTTCGTTGTTGCGACAATAGTAAGTAAACGTATCGTTGCCGTGCAATAATCGTGCACGTAACCCTTGCTGATGACTCACAAAGCATTATTTCTTGTTGTTGAAGATTTCGAGGACAGCCGGTTCATGATGCGGCAGTTGCTCGAGATGGCCGGTCACACAGTTGTGGAGGCCACGGACGGCGAGCAGGCCGTGAGAGTTGCACTTAAAGAAAAGCCGACCATCATTCTGATGGATTTGAGCTTGCCGAAGCTCGACGGACTGGCTGCCACGCGCGAGATTCGCCGTCACAAGGGATTTCGTCATGTGCCGATTCTGGCGATATCTGCCCATGATGGTGACGAATCGCGGGAGGCGGCTTTGGCAGCCGGGTGCAACGAGTATATGACGAAGCCGATTGACTTCGATAAGCTCAGCACTGTTGTCCATCGGTATCTCGCGAAGTCTCACTGACTTACATCCGATTGGTTGTATCGTTATCGCTCGTGCCCGGCTCGATTACGTACCAATTCGTCGCGGTTGCGCGCGCGCAAAACGCTGGTTCCGCTGCCTTCCAGATGGCACAACCCTTGATGAGCTATCAACTGTGAGTTCCTGCAGATCTACCCCTTGCTTTGCAGCTTAAGCACGAACCACGACGCGAAGCACAATTTTCGGGGCCTCACGGAAAATTTTCGAAAGAAAGAAGGAGCGTTTCATGTCGCACCGAGTAGCACTCGGAGGCATGGACCCGCATATGAAAGGCGAGTTGAGCATCCCACACAATCGCACGAGGCTGGATCAAGGCGTAATTAGAAAAGATCGCGCCGGACCGGATTATGTCCGGCAGGTGACACACGAGTTGCGCACACCTTTGAACGTAATCATTGGATTGTGCCAGTACCTGGAACGTGATCCGGAAACGCCTTTGAGCGCACGGCAGCGCGACACCGTTTCGCGCATGGAGCGGAATGCCAATGCGCTCCTAACGACCGTTAACCATCTAATCGAAAGTCTGCGCACCGGCAATTACGAATGAGTCTACTTCACAAAGATAAACGAGATCAGTCGCGGTGGCTTTCCGTCGTCTTCTTCGTGCCACCATTCGTTCAGCTTCACTGATCTCAATTCGTTTGCCGCCGCGGCCTGAAGAAAGTCTGTGGTGTGATGCACGAAAGCGGGAATGTGTGTGGTTTGATTTGCCTGCTGAAAACGCGCCTGAATTCCCTGGTACTGGCGGAACGGATGAAACTCGCAAACGAAGAACCTCCCGCCGTGTGTCAGCACGCGAGCGGCTTCTTTAAAGATGAACTCCAAATCCTTAACGTGTTCCAAAACGAGGTTACACACGACGAGATCAAAAAGGCCATCGCGCACCGGCCAACGTTGCGTGATGTCGGCGATCAAAAAGCTAACATTCGCCATGGGCGCGCGCTGCTTTGCTTTTTCGATCATGCCCGCCGAGAAATCGAGCGAATGCACAAGTTCACTGATACCGGCAAGCAACTTCGTATTCTTACCCGTACCACATCCTAGTTCGAGAATCGTTTGACAGCGCAAGTTCTGTAGCTCACGACGCGCAACCTGTTCGTCAAGGTCGCGGGTGCGATTCTGATCAGAATCGTACGTTGCTGACCACGCATTGTAAGCGTCTTCAACTCTCACATTCGCGAGTGGAACTATTGATCGATAGCAGCAAGAGCCGGAGAGTGAGTTGGAACACTGCCCATTGCAGAGGTCTTAATCACGCGTCTCGCGCTGAAAAATCGACGTGCGAAACTCACCGCCCATAATGCAACGCAAGCCGTGCTCAACGAGAAATAGAAGAGCGCTTTCAGGCCATGAGGGTTCTCCATGAAATAACTTGCGCCAGGGGGATCATACGTGTTCGCGGGCAGCGATGGCGTCTTCAACCAACGGTGGAGATTAATAGACGAGTAGTACTTGAATTGAGAATCCAGCACAACCTGAGGAAGTTCTTCGATTTCCTGAATATACGGAGGGTCGATTGAATCCACGAGTACCTTCCGTCCATCGTTTAGCGTCACGACTGCCACCACATGTTCGAGAGCACCCTCCAGGTATAACCGTTGCGCGTGAATCCCGAGTGATTCCGCCATGTTTATGAAGGCACGAGTTGATTCGCCGCATCGACCCTTGCCGGTGCGCAACGCATACTCGGATGTATCGCGGAGAAAAGGACGCCCGCGAACCGGGTAGTTGTCGCGGGTGACGTTGTGTCGCAGGTAGTCGCGCAGCGCGATTATCGTCGAAGTTTCGTCGGACGCATTCGCCTGGCGCACGATGTTCTGTGCCATTTCCGCCACATAACGATTCTCGCGCCGTTGCGCAACCGCTTCCGAAATGCCGAAAGCGAGCGCCACGAGAAAGATCGACCCGACGACGTACAGTCGCCAGTTAATTACCCTTCGCGAGGTAACTTTTTGAGAAGCCTTGCTCAATGTCTATTGTTCTGGTTTTGTCCAAGAATCCACCGGAAGAAATGAAACCACCGTTCGGCGTTGCGCGCAAGTCTGTATGCCTTGCTTTCGGCGCAACGTCGAGAGAGTGACTTACCAAAAAAAAGGCGAGAGACGTGCGTCTCTCGCCTTCGAAATTTGGCAGCCAAGTCGACGGCTTTACTGCCGTCTGCTCACTGCCCGCTGCCTACCGTTTTAGTAATCCATGTCGCCGCCTCCCATAGAAGGCGTCGCCTTCTTTTTGTCCTCAGGTGCTTCGGCGATCACGCATTCGGTCGTGAGCAGCAGACTCGCGATCGATGCCGCATTCTGGAGGGCCGTGCGCGTGACCTTGGCGGGATCGATGACGCCGCTCTTGACGAGGTCAACGTATTCGTCGGTTGCGGCGTTAAAACCAAAGTTCGGGTTCTTTTCCGCACGGACTTTTTCGATAACGATCGAGCCTTCGTGACCTGCGTTATTAACGATCTGTCGGAGCGGCTCTTCGAGCGCACGACGAATAATCTGCACGCCGATCTGCTCGTCATCATCTTCGAGCTTAAGGTTCTCCAGCGCTTTTTGCCCACGCAGCAAAGCGACGCCGCCGCCCGGCACGATGCCTTCTTCGACGGCCGCGCGGGTGGCGTGCATGGCGTCTTCCACGCGCGCCTTCTTTTCCTTCAGCTCGGTTTCAGTCGCCGCGCCGACCTTAATAACGGCGACGCCACCGACGAGCTTCGCCAGACGCTCTTGCAGCTTCTCACGGTCGTAGTCCGAAGTCGTCTCTTCGATTTGCGCGCGAATCTGTTTGACGCGACCTTCGATGTCCGACGCTTTGCCCGCGCCTTCGATGATGGTCGTATTGTCTTTATCGACGACAATCCGCTTCGCGCGGCCGAGATCTTCGATCTTGATGTTCTCAAGCTTGATGCCGAGATCTTCGCTAATCGCTTTTCCGTTCGTCAGAATGGAGATGTCCTGAAGCATCGCTTTGCGGCGGTCGCCGAAGCCCGGGGCTTTCACGGCGCAGACGTTAAGTGTTCCGCGTAGTTTGTTGACGACGAGTGTCGCCAGTGCTTCGCCTTCGACATCCTCGGCGATGATCAGAAGCGGCTTGCCTTCCCGTGCCACCGTTTCGAGCAAGGGAAGCAAATCACGGAGCGCTGAGATCTTCTTCTCATGGATCAAAACCAAAGCGTCTTCGAGTACTGCTTCCATGCGATCGGGGTTCGTCACGAAATACGGCGATAGGTAGCCGCGATCGAATTGCATGCCCTCGACGACTTCCAATTCGGTCTGCATCGTCTTGGCCTCTTCCACGGTAATGACGCCGTCTTTGCCGACTTTGCTCATCGCTTCCGCGATTAATTCGCCAATCGTGCTGTCGCCGTTTGCCGAGATGGTGCCGACTTGAGCAATCGCGTCGCCCTTCACAGGCTTCGACATGGCTTTGATCTCTGCGACGACCTTTTCGGTCGCTTTCTGAATTCCGCGCTGAAGCGCCATCGGATTTGCACCCGCGGCGACCGTCTTCAAACCTTCGCGGAAAATCGCCTGCGCCAGCACGGTTGCGGTGGTCGTGCCGTCACCGGCGACATCGGAAGTCTTCGAGGCGACTTCGCGCACCATTTGCGCGCCAATGTTTTCCAGCTTGTCTTCGAGTTCAATTTCTTTCGCAACGGTCACGCCGTCTTTGGTGATTGTTGGGGAACCAAATTTCTTGTCGAGCACAACGTTGCGTCCTTTCGGGCCCAACGTCACTTTCACTGCTTCAGCCAGCGTGTTCACGCCTGCGAGAATCGAGCGGCGCGCCTGCTCGCTGTGTACTACCATCTTTGCTGCCATTTCTTGTTTCTGCCTCCTGAAAATCTAAATGATTCTGGTTTGCACCCTCTACTTGCCAGCCGACTTGGCCTTCGCGGTCGTAGTGAAGACGCCAAGGATTTCGTCCTCGCGCATGATGAGATATTCCGCGTCATCAATCTTCACTTCTGAGCCGCTGTATTTTCCGAATAGGACGCGGTCACCTGCTTTAACATCGAGCGGTTGACGCGTTCCATCGTCGCGGAACTTGCCCTCCCCAGCGGCAATTACCTCGCCTTGCTGCGGCTTCTCCTTGGCGGTATCGGGGATAATGATCCCACCACGATTCTGTTCTTGTTCGTCCAATCTTTTGACGATAATGCGGTCGTGTAACGGACGAATCGTTGTCGCCATACTTGCTACTTCCTCCTGATTAATTAACTTTCCCGAAGTTCGGGTGGTATTTAAGGACGGATTTTAGCAGAAACTCTTTGAGAGTGCCAGGACGAGCAAGTTTCAACGCGCGACAAGCAGCCGCGATGCGCAATTACGCAGGCGTGCTCGAAGCGGCGGATGCGGCTGCCTGATTGCGCTGGGCAATTGCGTAAAGGATGGTTTTGATTTGAAAAGGCGTAAGGTCCGGACGCGCGTCCAAAAGGAGGGCGATGATGCCCGTTATGAAAGGTGCAGCGAAGCTGTTTCCGGTCATTTGGCGCCGGCCCCCGCCTGGCCAGGTCGTCTCAACCTGGACGCCCGGAGCGACGAGTTCAATCACCTCGCCGTATTGAAAACCGAAATTGAACGGATCGCCGCCGGCCCTTTTGACGACCGAAATCAAAGATGACGAGTGAATGGAAGGAGAACTGGCCTGCGGCAAATTGTTGGCGGCCGCGACCAGCATGACTCGCTCGCGGTACGCGTGATCGAGCAATTCGCGCATCGGCATCCAAAAATCGCGTTTCGTGGTTCCCAGCGACAAATTCACTACCTGCAGTTTCTGCTTGATAGCGAAATCAACTCCCATCAAAAACATCTCGCCCGTTCCTGAACCGGTCGGTCCCAGGACTTTGATGCTGGTGATTTCAACGTCCGGTGCGAGGCTGGTGATGATGCCTGCACAGGCGGTTCCATGACCGGCCTGGTCGCCAGAAGTCGATTCCTTGAAGACGATTTGGCCGCCTTCGTTGACGGCTTGAAATGAAGCTTTGATCTTTCCCGCGAGTTCCGGATGCGCCGTATCGACTCCGCTGTCGACAATCCCGACACGCACCCCGCGACCAGTGCGACCTTTCCAAAGTTCGTCCCCTTGAATGTTCGACCAAAGGTCGATCAGCGTTTTGTCAGAACCGAGAGCAGTTTCCAACTGCGCCATGCTTACTTCTCCCGTCAGGAATTTAGAAATTGAAATAGCCTGAACTTGACGAACGTCTGTCGGTGAATCGTCCGAGCGCATTCAGTACGTCGCGCACCATTTCGCGTTCAGCATCACCCTGCGAAATGATCTCGCGCAGACGCATTGCCAAGGCTATGAGGTCACGATGTTCGGGAGCAGCATCGAGACTGTCCAGCCACTGGGCGTCATCGTCTTTGCTTTCATCGTCGCTGGTCTTGATTGAACGCGTGAAGAGCGACTCAACGAGCAGAGCAAGCTCGTATGAATCAACAAGCCGGGCAATCGCATCTGCGTATCGCGCCCCGTCGTCCATCTCTTCGGGAGTGAATGGAGGATAGGGCGGTTCCCCTGGACGATTAACGAACTCAAGCACGCCGATGGTTTCGTGTGCGGTGCGCAACGGCGTAGCCAGCAACGTCACGGTTTTAAAGCCGACTGCTTCGTCAGCGCCCGACCAGAAAGAGCCCTCGGCACTGACGTCGTTGACCGCCATCGGCTGACCGCTTGAGAAAACCAAACCAGCGATGCCTTTTCCGGGCGGAATTCGTATTTTCAGTAGCGCTTCTTCCAATTCACTAACCGCGACCAGGAACTTTAGACCCCCCTCCCGTCCATCCCTGACGAGCACAGACGCATCGGCAGATCCCACTGCCTTCTGTGCAACTTCCAGCAGATCATCGATCGCCTGACGAATTGGTGCGGTCAATGAATTCGCCAAATCAACAGCGTCGATCGATTCGCGAATCTTCGCTGCGTTCGGGTCGTCTGAACCCGTTCCTCCCAAGTTTGAATTTGAATCGTCCGGCATGTTGAATTCGTCCTATCCGCGTGAGTGCAGATCTGTCTGATAGCGCTGCCTCGATGCGAACCGGCATTATACAGACCGCAACAGTTTCTGCAATCGTTGTCGTAAAATTCATGGCAACTGCGATTTTGACTCAGGCTGCACGCGTCAGTAGGATGTGCGGTGCTTTCCTAGTTTCGATTTTTGGCAATTATCCAACTATGAGTTCAGTTCAATCATCCACTCCTGATCCATCAATGCCCGCACATCTGCGGCCAGAAGTCGTACAGGCGATCGAAGAAGCGCACGAGCTCGCTCGCAGTGGCGACAACGGCGGCGGCATAAAACGTCTCGAGCAAGCGCTCGCTAATGTTTCAAAGGCGTCCGATCTCGATGAGTTCAAAGAGCGTGTGAGCCTCGCGATGGCACTGGCGGAATTCTCGGTCAATGCGGGAGAGCCGCAGGAAGCAATTCAGCGACTCGCCGCCGAATTTGGCGCCGCGAAGGAGACTTTTCAAAGAATCAAAGCAAACGGCACGGACGACGAAAAGCGCATGGCGTTTCGCGGACTCGTGCAGTTGAAGGATTTGCACACGCGTTTAGGACTAATCGGAGAGCCCGCCCCCGAACTGCAAATGCACAAATGGCTCAATAGTGATTCTCTGACGCTTGCGGACTTGAAAAATCAGGTCGTGTTGTTGGAATTCTGGGCCACGTGGTGCAAACCCTGCGAACAACTGTTTCCGAAAATCAAGGAATTGCATGCTCGTCACGCCGCGCAGAATTTGAATGTGCTTGCGTTAACCAGATACTTCATGGCTTACGGCGGTCTGGCTGAAGCTCAGGAGCAGGAAATGACTCTCATCCGCGAGTTCACGAACAAACATGAAATCCGGTTTCCGGTCGGCGTCGCCGAGGATGAGAGTGTTCAATCTGCGTACGGTGCGACCGCCCTGCCGATGCTTGCGCTAATTGATCGCACGGGAATCGTGCGCTCGTTTGCATTCTCTCCGGACGACGAAACCTTTCAGCGCACGCTTGCCGATTGTCTCGGCTAGAGGTGGGCTCGCCGGCGCGGATCGGTAGAAAAACCGTTTGTAAATTCGCCGACTTGCTGGTAGGATGCCCGCGCTCAAACCGCAGTCCTCTGCAATTAATGCGTCATACGTCGCTTTCAGGGACGGCAATTTATGCGATTTGGGCCGGAAGACTAACCGGGTAAACGGCCGACCAGGGCCTTGCGGAAATATCGTTTCCACTTCCGCAAAACTCAACCGGCACTCCGTCTTAGGCGATCGAGAACCGAAAGCGCATCTGCTAACAAGTCAGCGTTTGGGATTCTCTCGCTGCCAGGCAAACGTGACTGGCATTGAAAAGCGACACTGAATAACAACAAGGGGTTTTTGCCCCGCATCTTGAAAGGAGAACACGAAAGTTTATGGCTCTCGTAAGCACAATGCCCGAAAAGGGCGGACAAGCGAAGGTCTATGACATACCCGAGGCCGATCTGGCGAAATATGAAGCCGTAGAGGGCACCAAGGCCACCTACGACGAAGCGAAAGACAAGATCGCCGGCGGTAAGGAACTCGGCGCGGGCGTCGACCTCGACAAAGCAGATGTGCAGGCCTACAGCGACATCTGTATCTGCTACTTCTGGTGGCGCGGCGTTCTGTATTACCGCTATCAGTACTGCTGGCAGGATTGCCCGTAACCGTAAGGTTGCGATTCACGCATTGGAAGTTCGCGCTCGATCGGCTGTGGCTCGTCGGGTCGCGAACTTCTGATTGCTGAATCAAAAACACAAATCGCCTCGCAAAGAAATTCATTTCGGACTTATCGCGGTGAGCATTCGCCGCAAATTTTACCAAGGAGAAAAGTGCTATGCCGTTAGTAACTACTCTGCCGAAGAAAGGGGAGTCGGCGAAAGCCTACGACATTCCCGAATCAGAACTTGCTAAATATGAAGCCGTAGAGGCGAAGCAGACCTCGTACGAAGAAGGTAAAGACCGGGTTGGAGAAGGCGAAGAAATCGCTGGTGGCATCGAAATCGATAAGGCTGATGTGCAAGCGTACAGCAACATCTGCATTTGCTGGATTCACATCGGACACCGCTGGTACTACCGTTATCAGTATTGCTGGCAGAGCTGTCCGTAACCGAAGTGCAGGGTGTAGTGGGCAGGGTGTAGGGTGTAGATTCTAAGCTCCTCTGATTCCGACACGCTACAGTTGTTTCGTTGATGCAGGACGTGTGGTGTTCTCTACACCCTACACCTAACACCCAACAACGTACGCCCCACACCATCACGCTACAGGTGGAATGGCTTCTCAGTCATTCTACCTATCTGTATAATCTCGCCGTTTTCGCATTCCCCGACTAGTACGATTCGTACAGCGAAACGATTTTTCAAATTTCCTTCAGTCTTAAGTGTCATAGAACAATGTCAGACAAATCAGAACCTCAACTGCCTGCTGGTATGAAGCCCGCAGCCGGCGGCGCCGCGTCCGCAGCTCCGCCAGGAGCCGCGAAAGCTGCCGGAATGAAACCGTTGGATGGACCAATTCCACCAGGGGCGATGCCTTCGGGCGCGCCCATGCCTCCCGGAGGCGTAATGCCTCCACCTGGAGCAATGCCGAAAGGTGGACCAATGCCGCCGCCGGGCGAAGTGCCCGAAGGCGGTGGAATGATGAAAGCCGCTCCTGGTTCTGAAATGCCGCCGGGTGGCGCGATGCCGCAAGGCGGCGCTGTGCCCGAAGAAATGATGAAGCCAAAAAAGAAGAGCGCGCGCCCTTACATTGGGCGCTCGGTGAAGCTCTTGGGCGAATATAAGGGCGCGATCATCTTCACCACCGTTCTGACACTGATCGGCGCGTTGACCCCGTTTCTGGTCAGCGCCTCGTTCGGACCGCTCGTAGAAATTCTCGGCAATGCCGCGCGGGGAACGGGCGGGATGAGTAACGTCTGGACAGCGACTGGATCTCTTTATAAGGCGTCGCCAGGATCATCGGGTTTGCAGGCGTGGCTGGCTACGCCCATGACCTTCGTCACGATCTTCATCATCTGGGCTGCGGCGACAGTCGGTTCAGCAGTCTTGCGTTTCATTCAGATGTGGAAGACATCAAATCTGGAACAGAGGATCGTTTCAGAGCTGCAAGGGAAAGTCTACGATCACGTGCAGACGCTGTCGCTCGACTTCTTCACCGGCGGAAAAACGGGCGCGTTGATGCAACGAGTGCTGAACGAATCTCCAAACGTGCAAAAGCTGATCACGCAGGTTTTGCTGACGCCGATTCTCGACATGATCGTTTTGATCACTGCGCTTTTCTATCTGTTCGGCATGAGTTGGCAGATGACGCTCGTTGCTTTTGCATTGGGACCGGTGGCGTTTGTGCTGTTTCGTTTCACCATGGCCCAACTCAATAAGTCGTCCGAATCGATGATGAAGACTTCGCGTGAACTCAACAGCGAGCTCAACGAGTCACTCACCGGCATGTCCGATATTCAAATCTTCAATGCGCAGAAAAAGCGCAGCGATCGGTTTGCGTCCTTAGCCAACGCCACGGCGGGTGACACGGCGCGACTGTTCATGTGGATGCACCTGACGAACAGTAATTCGTTGATCTACGTAGCGCTCAGTACCGCGCTCGTGCTGCTGGTGGGAATTCAATACGGTCCGCGCTTTGGACTCGGCCTCGGTGAACTGATCGTCTTTACCGGGTTTATTCCGGCCATGTTCGCGCCCGTGCAGCGGATCATTACCTCCTACAGCACATACAAAACGCTGGAGCCGGGAATTGTCGCGACTTATGAGTTGCTGGATACGAAACCGACGGTGATTGAAAAGCCAAACGCCCGAAAGCTCGGCGACATTCATGGCGACATCAAGTTCGACAATGTGGTTTTTGGCTACACGCCCTTCAAGCGAATTCTTGATGGAGTTAGTTTCGAGATTAAAGAGGGCGAAATCGTGGCTTTTGTGGGCGCGATTGGTTGCGGCAAGTCGACCATCATGAACTTGCTGCTGCGTTTCCTCGAGCAGGATGGGGGCACGATTACGATCGGCGGCGAAGATGTGACGGAAGTTACGCTCGCGTCGTTGCGCGATCAGGTTTCGAAACTTTCACAATTTCCGTTTTTCCTCAAAGACACCATTCGCGAAAATGTGCGACTGGGCCGCGCAAATGCCACTGACAAAGACGTCGAAGACGCATGTCGGCGCGCGAATATTCATGAAACAATCGTCAGAGAGATTCCGAACGGGTACGACTGCATTGTCGGGGATCAAGTGCCCTCAGGCGGTCAGAAGCGTCTGATTGCCTTTGCGCGTTGCCTAATACGGCAACCGGAAGTTTTGTTGCTCGACGAGCCCACCGAAAACCTCAATGACACGAACCGCGTTGAGATGGCCCAGTTCATTCGCGACTATGCGAACGAGAGCGGCAATCCACGCACTGCCATCATCATTAGCCACGACATGAACTTCGTGCACCTGGTCGCCGATCGCATCATCGTGATCGACAAGGGCAAGGCAGTGCAGACCGGCACGCACGAACAACTGCTCGCGCAGGAAGGCATCTACAAGACGCTCTACGAGCTCAAGAACATCAATCCCGATCTGTTGCGTACCCGCGAAGGTGTTGGCGCTGGCGCGGATGGCGAGCCGGATGCTCTGCCACCCGGGTTCGTGCCGGCGTAATCAAGACGTAGCGATGCGGTATTCAATACGTATAGCCCTTCGATTTGAATTAGTACTCGTAGTCTGTCTCTGCTTTAGGCTCGCGTTATCGACGTTAACCTGCGCACAAAGCGGGGCGGGACAGACCGCGCAGTCTTCGGTGGGCGAGCGCAATCCACCACAGAAAGAGAATGTCCTGACCTCTTTTCTTCCGCGAGAGGCCTCGATTCGTTTGCCCGAGCGATACGCCATACGCGGTGGCATTGAAGCGAGTGCCCCTTCACATCTTTCAAAAGGTGAAACAGAGTATCGCGCGGGACGAAGTGCTGCGGCGGTACCAGAGTTGCGCCAAGCGGTCAAAGAGTCGCCTGACTCGTACGATTCCCACTATCTGCTCGCGCTCACGCTTACCGAAACGAAGCAGTTGAAAGAGGCGATTGAGGAATTCAAAAAAGCGATTGCTCTCGCCACGAACGACGACTCAAAGATCGTTGCGAATTACAACATGGCTAACGCTTATTTCGATCTTGGTGATTATCAAAACGCGGCCGACGCGTATCAAAATTCACTCAAGCTTGACGCGCAACTATCCAAGGTGCACAACAATCTCGGTCTTGCGCTCGTGGGAATGAAACGCGCGTCAGACGCCGCAGCTGAATTCAAGCAGGCAATTGATCTGAAACCGCAGTACGCCGAAGCCCACTACAATCTTGCGGTCGCCTATCTGCAACTCGGAAAAAGAAGCGAGGCCGAGCAGGAGTCAAAGGCTTTGAGTGGTATCAATCCCGAGTTGGCAGAAAGGCTAAACAAACTCATCAATCCGTAGCAACTGAAGATCTGCAAAAACATAGAGTCGACGTAAGACCATGGGCTCGGCTTCTCACCAGCGGATACAGAACGTGCTCACTTCTGAAGGGATTAGGTAAGGAAGAGAACCCAACAAAACGGAAACTGAAAACTTGGAGTCGCGCGATGAAACAACTATCTCTCGCATTAGTATCGACATTCGTGCTTGCCATGCTCTTGTCGGCGTGCTCACAAACAAGTTCGAAGTCTGAAGCGCGAAGTCCAGCGGAAGAACCCGGTTCTAAGCCTCAAGTTTCACGTTCTGCGACTCCGGACGCAAGAACTGACCTCCTCTCCAAACAAGTCTCTGAAATTGCCGCGGAAGCGAAAGGGCGTGTGGGTGTGTCGGCTGTGTTGCTTGAAAGCGGCGAGACCATCGCGTCACTGAATCCTCACGATCACTTTCCGATGCAAAGTGTGTACAAGCTTCCAATTAGCATGGGGGTAATGCGGGCGGTCGAGTCGGGCAGGATAAAGCTGGGTGACAAGGTCTCGATTAGCAAGAGCGATTTCATCGGGCGCGCGGCGCATTCGCCGATTCGCGACAAGTTTCCAAGAGGAACTTCTCTGACGGTCGAAGAGCTTCTGCGATATACGCTGGTCGAGAGTGACGGCACGGCATCGGATGTGTTGATGAGACTCGCTGGTGGCGCGGCGGCGGTGCAGACTTATCTGACTGGGCTGGGAATCAAAGAGATGATTGTGCTCGACACTGAACAGGCGTTTACTCAGGACCATGCGCTGCAATTTCGCAACTATGCGACGCCGGAAGCGGCCGTCGCCCTGCTGCGCGCGCTGTATGAGCGACGAGGGATTTCGGAAGCGAGTCAGACATTGGTGCTGAAATTGATGACGGAATCGACGACGGGCCCTAAGCGCTTGAAGGGATTGTTACCGGCCGGCACGCTGGTCGCGCACAAGACCGGGACCTCGGGTACGGAAAAGGGAATCACGGCGGCGACAAATGATATCGGGATCATTACTCTGCCAAATGGAAAGCATTTGGCAATCACAGTTTTCGTCGCAGACTCGCCGGCTGATGAAGCGACACGGGAAGGGGTAATTGCGAAGATTGCCCAGGCGATTGTGAGCAGTGTGCAGTGAGCGGTGAGCACAAGGCAGAAGGCGGAAAGCAAAAGGCAGGAGGCAGACGGCAGGATCAGAACGCAAGTAACTCACACTTCAAATTCAGAATTCAAACTGAAAACTCAGAACGTCGAATTCAGACCCAGAAACCCAGAAACCCAGCACCCAGCACCCAGAACCTAGCACCCAGACCTATCGCCAATCTCCCAACACCACGAACGGCGCCCAAAAGTATGGATGGGCGAAGCGAGGATCGTGCATGACGGCGAGTTGGGCGCGGCGCAGGCTTTCCGCTTTAGTCTGACCCGCCAACAGTTCTTTGTAGAACGCCTGCATAGTCTCTTTCGTCGAAACGTCGTTAACGCTCCAGAGCGACGCGATCACCGTGGGCGCGCCGGCTTTCGCAAACGCGCGCGAGAGACTGCTGTAAACCGCGCTCGGATCGAATCCGCCGAGGTTGGTCTCGCACGCGGAAAGCGTGACGATGCGCGTGCCGTCAAATGAGAGCTTGTAGTTATCCTCGACGATGTCTTTCACCGACAAACGACCAGGATCGCCAGCCAGCAGCAGGTAACTCTCTTTTGGCTCGAGACTGTTAATGAAACCGTGCGTGGCAAAGTGTACGTATGAAGTGCCCGCCGTCGATTGTGCTACCAGGGCGACGGTGGCGTCCTTGCCGGTGACGACGTTGGCCCGCGCGAACATCTTGCCGAGCATGGACACCTCGTCACTCGCGGCCGGCAAGCTGCCGTCCGGATTTCCGAGCGCCAGCAGAGGCCGAGTCGCCTGACCATTGCCGCTATTTGCCAGCGGCGTCACCGCGTTCAGCAAATCCGCGGAAGCTAAGTAGGCAAAGCGCTTTTGCTCGATGAGAAAATCAATCGAGCCGTTCGCATTGGCGCGGCCCAGCGCGTGCAGCGGCAAGTAGTAGAGTTCGGCTGCGGGAACGATGATCAAGGTGTCCGAGCGATCGACTTCAGCTTGCGCGGGGGCGATGAGCGCATCGTACAAACGCAAAGTCGCTTCTTTGATGGGCGCGATGTTCGCTTTGAAATCCGGTTTGCCGTCGTCTTTCCACAACTCACCCCGCGCTGACCGTTCCAACACACTGGGTTCAGTGGCGCTGTCGAGCGCTTCGCGATACTTGATCACAAGTTGCGCCAATTCTTCGCGCTTGATCTTCACGGTCCGAATCGCCGGCTCCGCGTCGCGCGTGACCACAAAAATGTACAGCTCGTTATCAGTCGGGAAATATTCAAGGAGCAGAGTTTTTTCGGGCAGAGAATTGCGCACCCTCACCAGATCAGTGGGATTCACCGCCACCAGGCTCGCATAAGACGGATTCGCGCGCTTGATGTTTTCCACGGCGCTGAGATAGTTGGCCTGTGCTTCATTAAGCTTCACGCGCGCCGCGGCAATCTTCGCTTGATCGCGGTTGGCTTCGGGCTTGGATAACTCGACTTCGAGTTCGCGTTCGGCCACGCGCAAGCTTTCGGTTTCGCGGCGTACTTGTTCAAGCAACGCGGCCAGGTTTGGATCTTTGCCGCGCACGTTCGCTCCGGCCAGCGCATCAACGAGCGACTTTGACTTGGCGCGCTCGAGATACGCGAGCGCTTCGGTCGCGCGTCCTTTTTTGATCAGCAACTTGATCAGGTGATCGTACAAGTCGCGATTGCCACGGCTGGCGTTGAAAGTTTCCGAAGTAACATTCGCCGACAACGAGCCCACCAGGGTCTCGATGATGCCGACGCCCTCAACGTAAGCTGCCAATGCTTCATCGTCGCGTCCCTGCCGCTCCAACGTCAGACCCAGACTGTCCAAGGTGTAAGCCGCGTGCGCGCGCAATCCGAGGTCACGCCAAGTCGCCAGCGCTTCGCGCAGATGTTGTTCTGAAGATTTAAGCGCCGGGCCGCCGAGTTCGCTTTCGGTCCTGCCGAGCGTGCGCAATATCGCCGCGGTTTGCGGCCGCGAACCGAGCGGGCGCGCAATCCGCAAAGCGTCTTCCGCAAATTGCTTCGATTCGGCGAACTTGCCCTCGTCGCGCCACAAGGCGCTTTTGAAAGCGAGAATACTGGCGATGCCCCACGCTTCGTTGCGGCGCACGAACTCAGCCAAAGCCAGCTCAATGGCCGGTTCAGCGGCAGCGTAGTTACCGCGCTCGCGCTCAATGCGCGCCAGCGCCACATAAGTTCCCGAAAGCGAAAACGCGCCGCCCACCAGGCTGCTGCTCAAAGCGTTCGCCTCTTCGTACGCCTTCACCGCGTTGTCGAGATCGTTTTCATCCTCGAAGAGCATCGCGCGAAAACTGAGCACAGTGGCGCGGTGTGAAGTCACCATCATCGCCGCGAGATCGGATCGTTGCTGTTCGTCCTTGTCCGGAGTAAAACCGGTCTGGTGACGATGAGTGGCAACGTCTACAGGTTTGATCTCGGTCTTGCCTTTTGCATTAATCCAACTCGCAAGCTCAGCTTCGTCAGGCGCGCCGGCGGCATAGAGCTTTGGGACTTCGTCGAGTACCGATTGATACTCCTGATCCGCCGCCGCGTAATTGCCGCGCCGCGCCACGATCTTGGCGATCGATGTACGCGCGTCGAAAGCTTTGCTGGTGCGGTTAAGCAGATCCAGATTGTTCATCGGCGCCAGCAGCGGGCGAAGGTCTGGCGGCGACGCAACCAGATCATGAACCGGCGGCAGCACGCCGGGCTTGGTATATTCGATCACCTGTCGATACTGCGCGACCGCGTCATTCCAATCGTCCGCGTCGTCAGCGATCTGTCCCAGCAAGTAGTAAGTTTCATAAATCCAACGATGGCGCGGGTCTTTGAGTCGCAACGCCAGTGCTTCTGACGCGGTCGATTTTGCCTTCGCATAGTCGCCCGACTTGCGATACGCGCCCGCCACCTGCTCGAGTCCATGCGCGATCTTGTCTTCATCGCCGCCACGTCGGGCCAGCTTCAAACGCTCTTCAGCGATCCTGGCATTTTCGGCGTTGTCACCACGAGCCGAGGCCAGGCTGTCGAGATAAGTGAGCATGCCGTCGAGATAACTTTCCAACGCGCCCGCTGCCGCAGTTCGGTAACCCGCGTCGGTGCTGGCGTTGATCTTTGCCTGCATGGATGCGGTCATCTCAGCCATGCTTTTTTCGATTTGGGCTTTTTCAATCGTATAGTTTTCGGCTTGTAACTGTTCGGCGCGCACATACCATTCGCCGGCTTCGACATGCCGGCCGAGCGCGGCGAGAGCGCCGCCCAGTTGCGTTTGCAGCGTGGCGAGCTGTTTTGATTCTTTCAGGTGCGCTTCACCGCCGGTCGTCTCTTTCAAGACTTGTTGCTGATCATCGACGGCGGCAACGAGGGCCGCGTAGACCGTTTGCTTGTCACCGACATTGCGCGAAACGGTCGCCAGCATCGACAGCGCATTCACTCTGCTGCGGCGCAGACCCGCTACGGTTTTGGCGAGTTCAGCCGCGCGCGCGAATAACGTCGCGGCGTTTTTCCAGTCTTGCGCGACATATGCGGCGTACGCGCGAATCAGCGGAATCTGAAACAGCGCGACCGCATGGTTCCACTTCGCGGAGATCGGTTCGGCGCGTTCCACCAGCGCACTAACATCATCGAGGCGCTTTTCGCGCAGCGCATAAATTGAAAGCGAAAGTGAAAAGCTGGCCGAAGCCAGCTCCATGCCATTCGCGTTCGCTAACTCGAGCGCGCGCTCAGTCAGTTCGCGTGGCGTGCCGGGCGGCGCATCTTTGCCGGGATCCTTCTCGGCATCGCGAAGCTGCGCGACTTGCGCGAGATAAAGAATCTGCTCGATAGGTTCGCCGGATTTGTTTAAGACCTCGAGCTTTTTCTCTTTCGTCCATTCGTTGAAATGCGCTTCCAGCGCGCGAGTTTGGTCGTCTGTTTCCGCTAACACCTTTCGCGTCGCCTCAGCGAAAGCGAACGGTGGATTGTCATAAAGCCGCGCCGTGAAATTCTCAAACAGCAGCTCGCGATAGAGCGCGCGCGCACCGTCAGGGTTGCGACTGATCAGGGCACGCGCGCCTGCTTCATCTCCTTTTTCCATCAGAGGCCGAAGCTGCTGCCAGAGTGGAAACGCAGAGGACGTTTGCGCAGCAGCTTTCTCGGTTTCGTCTTTCAGCTTCTTGATGAGCGCGTCGTAGTACGCTTTTGCGTCGGCGTTGTTCGCGTCGGCGGCCACAAGTTCAGCGGCGATGCGCAACGCGTCGTACCAAACGCCGTATTCTTCGAAGATGCGCGCTTGCGCCAAACGTTCGGCGGCGTTTTTAGGCGTCGTGAGTTTTGCTTTTTCGAGCGCAGTTTTGACTTGTGTCGCGTCTTCCCCGGTGAGCACGAAGAACGTCGCAATTGGTCCTTGCCGCCGTTCGAGGACGCCTGCGGTCGAGATGCGCCACGAATAGATTGGCCCCGGCGTCAGTGCCGGTGCGTCCGCGGGATAAGAAAGCTGCGCGGTCTTGGCATCGGCTTCGTAAACAATCGGTGCCGACGAATCTGCGCCGGCGCGCAGGGTGAAATGATACGAAGCCGCTCCCGGCGCGGGAGTCCACGTGAAAAAAGGTCGCGCGTCGTACGCCAACCCTTCGTAGGGCGCGGTCGGTTTCAGCGGCCCGCGGGTCGCGCCCGCAGCGATCAATCTGGACGAGGCATCACGGCTGCCTTGCTCAAAGCCACGCGATCCCGTCGGCGGCTTTGGCAAAGGCCGGCGCGGTTTAGTGTCTTGAGCCAGCGCGGTGAATGACGTGAAAAAGAATGAGAGCAGAAGAAGGCAGACACTCGTTCGGTATAGGAGGCGAAAGCTCATTGATGATCCTTGTTCGAGCTGACTTCGTCGGGGCGTTTATTATCGACAATGGCGGCGCCAAAACAAAACCCATTCGGTCGTCTGTGCCTCCGTGGAACTCTGCGACTCAGTGGTGAAATCATTTCTTAAACCGCGGTCACGAAACACCGAGATCTCACAGAGACACAGAGAAAAGCTTTCTCTTTACGAATTACTTTGCGGGTCCCGTGCGAAACCCGCCACCGCATTCTTCCGAGAAACCGTGAATACCGTTGTGTTTTGCGTCTTGCCTTTCACTTTCACTTCACCGAGCGGCCGAATGTCGAAGTCGTCGGCGACCAGCTTCGCAGTTGGTTCGCTAATCAAAATCGGCACGCTGAATTCTTTCGTCGTTGACTCCAGCCGCGCCGAAAGATTCACGGTGTCACCGATCACGGTGTATTCAAGACGCCGTTCGGCGCCAACCACACCGCAGGTCGCCGGGCCGGTATGAATGCCACAGCCGATCTTAATAACCGGCCGGCCCGTGCCTTTCCAGTCTTCATTCATGCGTTCGACTTCATCGAGCATGGCGAGGCCGCATTCCACGGCCTCGCGTGCCTCCTGGCGGTCGCCGCGATCGACCGGCGCCCCGAAAACTATCATCAATCCGTCGCCGATGTACTTATTGATGTGGCCGCCATGGCGTTCGACGATCTCATTCATGCGCGCAAAATAATCGTTGAGCCACTGGACCACTTTGTCTGACGCTTCCGACTCGGAAAGTGTCGTGAAGTTTCGGATGTCTGTGAAGATGATCGTGACCGTGCGAATCTCGCCCGCGAGCGAAGACTGGCCGCGGCGATCCCACATCTCTTTGGCCACGTCCGCCGACACGAATCGCGAGAAGATATCCATCACCTGGGCGCGCTCAGCCTCCGTCTCACTGCGCAACAGACGCTCGCGCGCATAGCGCACGCCTAAACCTACCGGCGTCAGTGCCAATATTCCCAGCCACATGCCGGCGAGTGGCAGGATTAGCCCATGAGCGTTAAAGGCCCATGATGAAATGGCCAGCGAAAGGCCGGCAATCACGATTACCGCAACAAAAGCAATCAGCGGACGCAACCAAAACACCGACGCGGCCACGGCCACGAGCGCCAGCAGCACCACCAGAATCTGGGGAAAATAGCGCGGATGCTTGAGCATCTTTCCATGCAAGAGTGTCGCGGCCGCGTTGGCGTGCAGCTCGGCTCCCGGCATGCGCTTTGGCGCGTCGGGCAAGCTGCGATCAAACAGACGCGCGAGTGCCGAGTATTCATAAAACGGCGTCGCAAATAGATCGGGCGCATCGATGTTCGCAGCGCCGATCAGCACGATACGATCGCGAAATAGATCGGCAGGAACTGACGCGTGATTGAATAGGATGTTCGCTGCCGACACGCGGCGAAATGCCGGCGAGCGCCCACGAAAATCCAGCTGTAAGTTCCCATCGTTGCGCCGAAGAATTTCGCGCTCACCCAAACGAAAATTTCCATTCGCGGCAGGTTGCAAGACCTGGGGCGGTGAGCCTTCCGGAGCCGTGGCCGCCAGATAACCCTCCACGAGACGGGTGGCGAAACTAATCTTCGGCTCGGGGTGACTTGGAATTACCAGTTGCGAGTTGCGCACAAATCCATCGCTGTCGAGTGGCAGATCCACATAACCAGCGGCGTAAGCTTGATCAGCAAACATCGGCAGCGGCTGCAACTCTTCGGAGTCACCGGCAGACGTCTTCGTCGCGACGACGACATTGCCGGCAGCGGCGATCGATTTCGCGAGTTTCTCATCGGCGGCTCTGTCATCGGGTGAGGCGCCGCCTGCTTCGCTAAGAAACACATCGAGACCGATGACCGCCGCGCCGCCCTGGCTGGCAGTATCGATTAACTTGGCGTACAGATCGCGCGGCCATTTTTGAATACGCACTCCCGAGGCTTTGATCGTCGCATCGTCAATCTCGATGATTGTGATTGGCTCTGCCTCGCCGCGCCGACGCAACTCGGGACGCCGCGCATCGCGCAATTGAAACAGAAGATCCAGCGATTGGTTCTCGAGTCCCGTCGTCACGCCGTAGGGGTAAGACGCGTAAAAACCACTCGCGTCTTTCAGGGGACGCATCGTTAGCGCTACGACCGCCCAAACCACCAGAGTAATCAGCGCGGCTGCCAGCCAATAATGCCTGCGCAGCAGAACGTAAACGAATGACTGCCTGGTTTCTTGAGAGTCTTTTTTGTTCACTGATGAGGAAATTCTTTCAGATTATTAAGAGCGGTCGGAGCGCTTCAGCAAAACAGAGGCGCACTCTATCACGAAGCGCAGCAAAAGCGGCGGCCATTTTCAAGTGCGCGATGCCGTTTCCAAAAATTGGCGGCGCAGATTAAAGTACTTCCCTCATGCAAGAAGTCTTTGGGCCGGAAGGCCTGATCGCCAAGACCCATCCTGAATACGAACATCGACCGGGCCAGATCAATATGGCGGAGGCGGTGCTGCGCGCGTTCGAGCAGCGGCGTCACCTGATCGTTGAAGCGGGCACAGGTACGGGCAAGACGCTTGCTTATCTGGTGCCGGCGATTGCGGCGGCCTGTGGCAGTGGCGCGCGCATCGTCATCTCGACGGGGACAAAAAATCTGCAAGAGCAGTTGATGGACAAAGACATTCCCTTTCTGCAGGAGACGCTGCCGGCGAAGTTTCGCGCGGCAGTGATGAAAGGGCGGAACAATTACGCCTGTCTGCATCGGATTAAGCGCGCCGAGACTATGCCAGTGCTCGATGGCCTGGATCAGATCGATCAGTTTGATGAAGTCTTTCGCTGGTCGATGAAGACCGAAACGGGCGATCGCGCAGAACTTTCGAATCTTCCAGAGAACCTGCCATTCTGGCGACACATCGATGCGCGCTCGGACACTTGTCTCGGACAGAAGTGTGCGGACTTTGAGCCTTGTTTCGTCACGAAGATGCGTCAACGCGCCATCGACGCCGACGTCATCGTCGTGAATCATCATTTGTTTTTTGCGGATCTGGCGCTGCGCAACGGGGCATACGGCTCGGTGCTCCCCGATTATGCGGCGGTGATTCTGGACGAAGCGCACCAGATTGAAGACGTGGCGTCGGAATATTTTGGCGTCGGCGTTTCGAACTATCAGATTGATGATTTGCTGTACGATGTCGGCGGATTGCGGCTCGAGAATAACGAAGTCGAGCGCGAGTTGGCGCGCATCAGCGCGCGCGTGCAGCGGTTCGCGGATGCGTTCTGGGTTTCGTTCAAAGAGGGAAGAGGACTGGAAGGGAGATTTAGCCTGGCGCCAAGTCGGAGCAGTAGCCCGACTATGAGGGAGGACGTGTCAGAACCACCGGCGCTAGCGGGTGGTTCAGCCGATGACGAAGAACAGGCAGGGATGCCCGCGCTCCCGGGAGCTCCACACAATGCACTCGACAATGCGCTCTATCGGCTGGAGACAACGCTGGCGATCTTGAAAGAACCGCCTCCGGATGCCGAGAACATTCTCCGCCGCGTCCGTGAGCTTCGTTTCGCCCTGAACTTCCTCATCAAAGCAGACGACAAGCAGTTCGTTTACTGGATCGAGCGGCGCGGGCGTGGTGTCTTTTTGCGCGCCTCGCCGATCAACGTCTCGGGACTGCTCCAGGATCGTCTGTTTGCGAAAGTGCCGACGGTGGTTCTGACTTCGGCGACGCTTTCGAGCGCAGGCAACTTCAATTTTATTCGCGAACGGCTTGGGCTCGATGAAGCAGAAGAGATGATTGCCGAATCGATCTTCGACTTCGAGAATCAGGCAGTGCTCTATCTGCCACCATCGATGCCTGATCCGCGCTCGCCGCAGTGGGGACGCGCAGCGGCTGACGAAGTCATCAAAATCGTGAATGCGACTGAAGGCCGCGCGTTCGTGCTTTCGACAAGCAATGCCGGCATGAACGAGCTTTACGAACGCGTGGCCCCGCAGATCGACTATCCATGTTTTGTGCAGGGCAGCACGTCGAAAGGTGCACTCTTAAAAAAGTTTCGCGAGACGCCGAATGCTGTTTTGTTTGCGACGGCGAGTTTTTGGCAAGGCGTCGATGTCCGCGGCGAGCAACTGTCATGTGTAATCATCGACAAGCTGCCGTTCGCAGTGCCGACCGATCCGGTGGTGGCTGCACGCCAGCGGCACATTGAAGAGATGGGTGGTTCGAGTTTCTACGAATACAGCGTGCCGCAGGCAGTGATCAGTCTGAAGCAGGGACTTGGCCGCTTGATTCGCAGCACATCGGATCGCGGCGTGCTCGCCGTGCTCGATCCGCGCGTGCGGACGAAGGTGTATGGCCAACAGTTTTTGAAGAGTTTGCCACCGTGCCGAGTCACTTCTAAGATTGATGAGTTGCACAGCGTGTTCGACGATAAGACCAACGTGCAAAGTTCAATGTCCAAAGTCACGAATGCCTGAAATTGGGTTTGCGACTTTGGACCTTGGACTTTAGACTTTGGACTTCGTCCCATGAACAGGAAGCTTCTACTGGCCGCGTCTGTTTTGATTGCAGTCGCGGCAGTTTTGTTTGCGATCTCGAAACAGCGCGACTCCGCCGGGCGCGCTCCGGCCGGAATCGTGAGTGCGCGTGGAATCAGATTTCTTTTGGACGGCCGCCCGTATCGTTTCGTTGGCGCGAACGTGTCGGTGATGTATCGCGATGAAGATCGCGCCCGCATGCCTGAGACGCTTGCCGAGGCCGCGCAGATGGGCCTCAAAGTCGTGCGCGTGTGGGCCTCAGGCGAAGGCGGTCCGAACGACGTCAAGCCGATCGGCGCCGATTTCAAAGACTGGCCACGGACGCATTCCTTCCGTAACGAACCAAACGAATGGAACGAAGCTGAGTTTGAATTCCTCGATCAGGTGATCGCCGAAGCGGCGCGCAACAATCTGCGCGTACAACTGTGTCTTGTGAACTGGTGGCGCGATACGGGCGGGGTCACACAATACCTGCGCTGGGCAGGCGTTGAAGGCGCAGATGATGACCAGCAGCCATTCGGAATTAATGAAGAAAAGGCGATGCAGTTTTATACGAACCAAACTGCGCGCGCTCTTTATCGTCAGCACGTGGAGAAAATTGCCACGCGGCGCAATACCGTGACGGGAATTCTTTATCGCGATGATCCGGCAATTTTTGGCTATGAGCTCATAAACGAGGGCAAATGTGTGACCGGTCGCTGGGACGAGCGGCGCGCGTGGGTCGCGGAGATGAGCAGTTATCTCAAGTCGCTCGATCCGAATCACATGGTCGCGCCGGGCGTGTGGGGTTATCGCACCGCGGCTGAACGGCGCGAGTGGCTAAAGGATCACGCGCTGCCGAGCGTCGATTATTGCGATATACACCACTATCCGCGAAATGATCATGACAGCTTAGTGGATTCGCCGCAGGCCCTGGGCGAGTTCGTCGCGGATCGTGTTGCGGCTGCGGCGGCCGTTAACAAACCACTCGTGTTCGGCGAGTTCGGAATGTCAGTGGATGGCTTCAATGGCGCGTCGCAACTCGATTGGTATCGCGCTTATTTTGATCACACAGCGCGCGATGGCGCGGGCGGCGTGATGTTTTGGATTCTCACACCTGATCCGAATCGTGGTTACGGCGTAACGTATTCGACGCCGCGCGACGCCGGCTTGATTGCTGAAGTGCGCGGCGCTTCGCACGTGTTCAGTTCGCTGGTGAATGCCACGCCGGCCCCAGCCCTGCTTGATCCAGACCAGCACCTCGTTCCGCGGCAGCTTGCCTTCGCGCGCAGCGAAACTGACGAGGGAATTCTTCCAAAAATCATTTACGAACCGGACGGTCGCGTACTTTACCGGTTTGTGCCGGCAACCGTCGCGCGCGGACGATTTGAAAAAGTTGGAGGTGGATCCGGTTACATCTGGGGTGGGGGTGTCGGGTTTTTCGAATTTGTCGTGCCTGAACGTGAAACGCGACGTCGCGTCGGCGAGATTGTCGTGCGCGCGCACATTCAACCGGTGTTGCCGACGGACGCAAAGACCGATTGGGTGCGCACGCGCGTCACATTGTTTGTGAACGGGACTGATTGTGGGTCGCGTCTGATCCCGTGGGAAGATCCGAAGACCCCACTGATTCAGGAATGGAAAATTGACTCCTGGTCGCCGCGTTTGCGTGCCGCGCGCGGCTTGCCGTTCACGATTCGGTTCGAAGTGACGCCCGCATCTGATTGGCTTTATGGCGTGAACATCTCGAACTGGCCGGAAGGTTACGACGCGCACGACGCCGCGCCCGTCGAGGTTGAGTTGCGTTAAGCAATAGAAGCCGCCCGTGACGAGGGGCGAGACTCGTCGTTTTCAACGTTGATTTGCGTAAAGCGGACTTCCTTCACATTCGGGCTTCTGCCGTACTACTTCATCCCATAGAGCTTCGCCGCATTATCGTGCAGCACCATACGGGCGAGTTCCATCGCCCGTGCACGATCAATTTCGCCGTCCTGCATCATTCCGGTTAAGGCGAGGGCCAGAGCTTGTCGCGCGGTCGTATTCGAAAGCCACGCAACTTCTCCCCAATCGACCGCCGGACCGAACGAGAATGCATCCGTGCCGAACAGAATCTTGTCGGGATAGAACTCCATCCAGTTGCGAAGAATCTCGCTCAACTCACGTGGGTAGGTGAAGAACGTCTGCGCTGAAAAGTCCGCGTAGACGTTTGGCTTGCTCATAAGCGAGCCCATCTCTTTTGTGAACGGATAGCCGCCGTGGATAACGACGAAATTGGTTTTGCGCAGAGTTTCATCGTTGAAAGCGGTTTCGAGCAGTAAGGGATTGCTGCCGCTTTGCCGATAAAAGCCGCCCGCGCCTTCGATGCAATGAATGTGCACGGCAAGCCCGAGCCGACCGGCTTCGCGCGCGACGTAGAAGAACAAAAAATCCTGGAGCGCTTTGTAGTCGCTCGGTGCAGGCTGGCCCGCCCGAGCGTAACGCGCATAGGTGAGACGCGCCTTCGCTTCGTCGGGATTGTCAAAATCGAGTTTGCGCAGATAGGCCGCTTCGAATTTGATCGCCACGGCGCCGTTTCGCTTCTGTCGCTCAAGGGTTGGCGTGACGATAGTTTTCAAATAAGCGTCGAGCGTGGGCGGCAACTGCTTAATACTAAGATCCGACAGATAGCGCTTCAGTAGTCTTGCTTCAGCCGGATAGAAACCTTTGTAATCCGGGTTCGCGTGTTTGGCAGCTTCGTTGCTCAGCGGAAAAATCAGCGCGTCGACAAACGAAACCCAGCGAAATCGTGGTTCGCTTAGGCCGCGTCCCATCGCCACGCGATTAGCGAACATTGTTTCGATATTCAGTTGATCGAGAATCCAGGCCGGTGTCGCTTCGGCTTTTTGTTTCGCGACATTCTGTCTCATCGTCATTAGCTCGGCGACGTGGGCATTCGACATGTCGTGATGCGAATAACCGTAGAGGTCGTGCCACGCGCGGATGAATTCCGGATTCGTCGGGCTCAGACGCACTGGCAAGGGAAAGAGTGGGATTGCTTCCAGCGGCAGCGCATCATATTCGTCGTCTGGCTTGTCACCTTCCGCGACGTACTTCAGCGGATGCGCATGATTGTCAATTGCCTTGATCTTGTTAATCTCGTTCAGTAAATCTTTGTCGACACCAGCTTGACCTGAAATCCGGCTTGGTTCGACGGCTAAAATCGCAACGATTGAAAGAATCAGGAGGCTGGCGGCTTTTCTCATTTCTTCTCGACCTTGGGTCAATGCATGCGGCAGACGTAAGAAAAACTGTTGGATTATACTGAGCAACCGACGATTAGAGAATTACGATGACAATGGGCGAAACAATTTTCGTGACCGGATTCCCCGGCTTCATTGCGGGTCGATTGGTGAAAAGGCTTGCCTGCGAAGGTACCCGGTTCATTTTGCTCGTTCAATCCGCGCTGACTGCCCGCGCGCGAGCAGACATTGCCAACATCACGCGCGAGACTGGCGCCGGCGACGACCAGTTTTCAATCATTGAAGGCGATATCACGCAAGTGAACCTCGGGATGTCAGATACAGATACAGAACGCGTTCGTTCGGAAACGGACGGGTTGTTTCATCTGGCAGCAATCTATGACCTCGCGGTTGAGCGCGAACTTGCACAGCGAGTGAATGTGCAAGGGACCGCGCACGTAAATCGATTCGCGAAATCGATTCCGAATCTGAAACGTTATCATTATGTGTCGACGTGTTACGTTGCCGGCCGGCGTCTCGGTCTGATTCGCGAAGATGAGCTCCAACATGACAAAGGTTTTCGCAATCATTACGAAGAGTCGAAATACATGGCCGAGTTGTCAGTGGAAGCGCTCAAGTCAGATTTGCCGGTGACGATTCATCGGCCGGCAGTGGTGGTTGGTGACTCGCGCACGGGTGAGACGGCAAAGTACGACGGCATCTATTATTTGATTCACTATTTGCGCAGGTGGCCCGGCGGATTATCGCTCTTCAATATTGGCAACAGTGAAGTGAGTCTCAATCTGGTGCCGATCGATTTCGTGATCGAAGCGATCGTGGCACTGGCGAAAGATGAACGGGCTGTGGGAGCAACTGTGCAGATCGCCGATCCGGCGCCCCTCACAACTGAACAACTGTTTGATGCAATTGCCGGGACGGTTGCCGGGCGCAAATCCGCAATCACGCTTCCGCGTAACCTCGTCTATCCGGTACTCATGGCGCCAGGTGCGCCGAAAATGACCCGTTTGCCACATTCCGCCGTGCCTTACTTCTTTCTTGAACAGACGTACGACACGACACAGTCGCGGCAATTGCTCGCGGCAAATGGAATTCATTGTCCGGCGGTTCCTGAATATGTCGAAGCGCTCGTGCGATTTGTGCGGGAACATCCGACGCTTTAGGCAGCGTTGTTGGAATTTACAACGATTGCGTCTTAGCTTGTCCGAGGTGGCCATCTTGCTTGTGAGCAGGTGTTTTGCTATAAAACTCATTCGCGCACGGCTGGATTTGAGCCGTGCGCAACAGTATTCCGCAGTAGCTCAATGGCAGAGCATTCGGCTGTTAACCGAAGGGTTGTAGGTTCGAGTCCTACCTGCGGAGCCAGAACGACAGAAGGGGGAGGTTGAGCCTCCCCTTTTCTGTTTATGGAAGTAGACACCATCGGCAGCTATGGTTTCTCTTTCCCTAAATCCAAACCCACCTGTCGTTTCGTAAATACAATCCAGAGAGTGAAAGCAAGAAATGGCTGAGCTCGACTAATCAAAGCTGACTCCTTTTTTTCAGCCGTGACAATCGAACTGTCAGGACTGGGTAAGACCCGGCTGACGGAGAGGTCTGTCTTTGATCAGGAACTGAGAACGACTCATGGCAAAACAAACATGTGCACAAACTGACGAGCTATGGCTCAACGCAATGCCGCAAATCAAATCCGTTTTGCCATGAAGCTTCGTATTTGGTTTCCGGAAGAACGTTTGGTGATTTTTCACGAGGTAAAGCCCATCAAGTCTTGAACAGCGATACCTGTGATGGCGTCAAGCGTGACAAGAAAATAGACCCAAACCTTAGAAAGGACAGTTGTATGCGAAAGAATTTTTCTCGAACGTTAGGCGCCGCAGTGGCTTGTTGCTTGATCGCAGCAGGCGTGTTGTTTATTGGCGTCCCTCGTCCTTCGCAGGCCGCGAGCCACCGCGAGGCGCCGCTGCTGGCCCAGGACCCAACCGTTGATAGCACTGACTTCTTTGCGTTCCGCAGTTACGAGCCGGGCCGCGAAGGATACGTGACTCTGATTGCGGACTATATTCCGGGTGAACTTCCTCCGGCTGGTCCAAACTACTATTCGCTGGATGACACCGCGCTGTATGAGATCAAGATCGACAACACCGGTGACGGCGTTGAAGACATCGTCTATCAATTTCGTTTTACCAACAAGACGGTGAATCCCGACATCGTACTCGACATGTCAGCGCCCAATAAAGTGCTGACAGGCAAAGGCGGTATCGGGATCATGTCGCTGGACGATCCTGATTACAACATCGTGCAGAGCTATAGCGTCACGCGTGTCGAAAAAGGCAAGAGCAAGACGCTCGCCGATGGTTTGATTGCCCCGCCGGCGAACATCGGAACGCGCACCACTCCGAACTACGAGGCGCTGGCGAAACAAGCGGTCTACAACCTACCGGGTGGTGGCCGAGTTTTTGTCGGCCCGCGTGATGATCCGTTCTTTATCGATCTCGGATCTATTTTCGACACCCTGAATCTGCGTTCGATCACCCGGACCGGTGGCTACGACTACCTGCAGGGTTTGAACGTCCACAGCATCGCGCTGGAAGTTCCGATCAAGGATCTCACTCGCGATGGTAAAGTGCCGGCTGATTCGAAGGATGCGAATGCGGTCATTGGCGCGTGGACCACTGCGAGCCGCGCCACGACGTCGGTAATGCGATCGCAAGGCGACGGCATGAACCACGAGATGAAGCAGGTATCGCGCCTGGGCAATCCGCTGGTCAACGAAGTAGTCATTCCGCTCAAGCTGAAGGATGCGTTCAGTGGCTTGTCTCCGAAGGACGACGCAGTAGCAGCGCCTTTTGTGCTGGACGTGCAGCTTGCGCATTTGATGCAGGCGGTTTTCAAAATCGACATTCCCACTGCGCCACGCAAGGATCTGGTTGCGATTTTTGCGACTGGTATTCCCGCTGGTGCAGTTCCGGGAGCGCCTGATTACAACACTTTCTTGTCGGACGGTAAGCCGCATGAAATGCTGCGACTGAACCTGGCGATTGCGCCGACCGCTTTCGACAAGCAGAACAACCTCGGACTTCTCGGTGGTGACGTGGCTGGTTTTCCCAACGGCCGCCGGGTCGGCGATGACGTAACCGACATCGCTCTGCGCGCGGTTGCGGGTGGCACACCGTTCACGCCGGATACCAACAAGGCTCCGAACAACACTTTGGGCGACGGCGTCGATCACAACGACGTGCCGTATCTGCCCAACTTCCCGTACGTCGGGCTACCGCATTCGGGCAGGCAGTAGTCCGCGCTGGCAGACAGGGTGAGGGCCACCTCGGCCTTCATCCTGTTTTGTTTTTAGGCTGCTTCAAACAACAGGTAAAGATCATGCGCTCAAAAATATTTCTGACAGCCGGCGGCCTGGCGCTGACTACTGTGGCGATACTTGCCGCGATTCAATTGTTATCAAGTCGTCGAAATGGTTCGACTTCAGTGCGCGCTGCGACGCCACTTTTGCTTCGGGCCAACTCCGCGGACAGCCAAATCCAGTTGACCGAGGCGCGGATTGCGCAGTTTCCGTCCGACCCTGACGGTTACAACCAACTTGCTGCCGCATTCATGCAAAAGGGACGCGAGACCGGCGATTTTGGATACAATGCGCGCGCAGAAGCCGCGCTCGATCAGTCGCTGAAGTTGGCGCCCGGCAATCGCGAGACCCAAACGCTACACGCGACGCTGCTTCTGACGTACCACAGATTTCGCGAAGCCCTTGACGAAGCAAAGCGCATGCAATCCGCTGGTCCCGCGACTCCGGAACTTTACGGCATCATGACTGATGCGCTGGTGGAACTGGGTGACTATTCCGAAGCGATCAAAGCCGCACAGCAGATGATGAACATGCGGCCGGATGCGGCGGCCTATGCGCGCGTTTCATACCTGCGCGCACTGCACGGCGATCTCGAAGGCGCCATCGAAGCGATGCGCGTCGCAGTCAAAGCCACTAATCCGAACCACCCCGAAAATGCCAGTTGGTATCGAGTTCATCTCGGTGTGGAGTTGATGAACGCCGGGAAACGCGAAGAAGCAGAGCGCGAATTCGACATCGCGCTGAAAATGTTTCCCGGTTACCACCTGGCCCTGGCCGCCAAAGGGCGAGCGCGAGCGGCAGCCGGTGACTTCGACGGGGCCGTCGATTTCTACCGGCAGGCACAGGAGCGCGTGCCGCTACCCGACTATGCGATTGCCCTTGGCGACCTTTACACAAGACTCGGCCGTCCAAACGAAGCGAAGCAGCAGCAACAACTGGTTGAGTTTATCGAGCGCGACAATGCCAGCAGCGCCGCACTTTATTCGCGGCAGTTGGCTTTGTTCTGGGCGGACCACGACACGCGTCTCGATGCAGCGCTCGAGATTATGAAGCGCGAACACGCGGCCCGCGAGGATGTCCTTACTTATGACGCGCTGGCGTGGTGTTTGTTCAAGAAGGGTCTGCTCACTGAGGCCGCCGAAGCAATCAAGCAAGCTAAACGTTTGGGAACGCGTGACGCACGCATGCTCTATCACGCCGGGATGATCTATGAGGCGCTGGGCGACCATCATCGCGCAGCAGAAGAGTTGCAGCTTGCGCTCAACACTGATCGAGCTTTCAACGTTGTTCAGGCCGAAGGCGCGCAGCGAAGACTTGATGAGATCAGGAATACGGCCAGGCAAAGATCAACTCATGTCGTTGAGTGATTGTCTGGCGGTCGTGGTAGTGTCCCGAGACGCAGACTGGATCGGCCTGGAAGAATTTAAGGATAAGCTGATGAGATCCCATAATCACACTTCAATCTGCAGACGGCTGACGCTGTTCGTATTGGTTACGGCAATGATTGCGTCCGCATCAATCAATGCATCGGCGCATCCGCTCGGGAATTTCACGATCAATCACTACGCGCGCATCGAAGTCGGCGGTGATGCTGTGAAGATTCATGGCGTGATCGACATGGCTGAGATTCCGGCATTTCAAGAGCTTCAGAAAATCGATTCCGATCAGGATGGCAAAGCCTCGTCGAGCGAATTAAACTACTACGCTCAGCAAGCGTCCGCGCGTTTGGCAACGCAACTGACGGTGACGGTCGCGGGCGAGCACATCTCGCTGAGGCCCGTGGCAGCCAGTCTTAGCCTGCCGACTGGTGCCGGCGGACTGTCGACCCTGCGTCTTGAATTCGATTTCGCCGGTCGATTTTCTGCGGCCGCTTCATCTGAAGCGCGCGAACTCAAATTTGAAGACAACAGTTATCCAGAACGAATCGGCTGGCGTGAAATTGTTGTTGTCCCGCAGGCTGGGATCAAAATCTTCAACAGCAACGCATTCGCGAGCGGACTGAGCGATGAGCTGAAGGCTTATCCGCAAGACCGTTTGACGGCACCGCTTGATGAGCGCAGCGCGCAGCTCTCATTCACGCGCGGTGAGATTCCAACCGACGCGCAAATGCTACTTTCACGCGATGGCCGGACGGCACAAGCTCCGGCGCGGGATCGACTGGCTGAGTTGATCGCAGTTCCGAATTTGACGCCGGGCCTGGTGCTGCTGGGATTATTGTTCGCAGTCGTTTTGGGAGCCGCGCATGCGTTGTCCCCCGGCCACGGCAAAACAGTCGTCGGCGCGTATCTAGTCGGTTCGCGTGGCACGGCCCGTCACGCGGCGTTCCTGGGACTAACCGTAACCGTCACGCACACCGCTGGCGTCTTCGCGCTCGGAGTCATCACGTTGCTGGCTTCGGCTTATGTAGTCCCCGAAAAACTTTTTCCAATTCTGAGTTTAATCTCGGGCGGGATCGTCGTGGCCATCGGTCTGAGTCTGTTTGTGCGCCGGTTGCGCGCGTCACTCGGTTTCAGCCTGCATCATCATCACGGACACGATCATAAGCAGGATCATCATCATGCTCATCACGACGCCGATCCCGCGCAGCCGCATTCGCATGGGGGACGAGTTCACTCGCACTTGGCACCAGGCGCTGATGGCTCGCCGATCAACTGGAAGAGCCTGCTCGCACTGGGTGTTTCGGGTGGCATTCTTCCATGTCCTTCGGCCCTGGTGGTGTTGCTGGCGGCAATTTCTCTGCATCGCGTTGGCTATGGGTTGTTCCTGGTGCTCGCGTTCAGCGTTGGATTAGCCAGCGTGCTGACGGGAGTCGGCCTCGCTTTCGTTTACGCCGGACGGCTTTTGAAATCCCATGGGGGGCTGGGCCGGCTGAGCAAGATCCTGCCGATTGTCAGCGCTTTCGTGATCACCTGCGCGGGTTTAGCGATCAGCTATCAAGCGCTCAGCCAAGCCGGGATCGATCCGATTGCGGCCGTCAGCGCGTTCATCGCGCGAATTACTACCGCGGCTAACGCACCGTCGCTGACATCGCTGGGCGCGCTGGGACTGCTGGGTCTCGGTCTGGTTTACGGATTGAAGCATGCGACTGAAGTTGATCACATCGTTGCAGTTTCAACCATTGTCAGTGAACACAAGAAACTTGGTCGCGCCGCAATCGTCGGCGGCTTATGGGGCGCCGGCCATACCGCGTCGTTGGTCGTTGTCGGCGCGATCGTTCTCGGTTTAAGAGTCGCAATTCCCGAACGCGTGGCGGGATGGCTCGAGTTCTGTGTTGCGCTGATGATCATCAGCCTTGGCGTAATCGCCTTTCGCCGCGCCTTGCAACGACGCTCTGATGTCCATCTGCACCAACATGGTCACGACGACAACGCCCATAGACACGTCCACTTTCATGATGCAGGCAACGCGCACACGCATCCATATTTCGGCAGTCATTCACATGCGATCGCTAAAATTGGTCTTAAGCCCGGCCTCGTCGGCGCCATGCACGGGCTTGCAGGTTCCGGCGCGTTGACTCTCCTTGTGTTAACCCAAATCAGATCGCCTTTGCTGGGACTGATCTACCTCGCGGTATTCGGCATTGGTTCAATATTCGGAATGCTCTTGATGTCGGCGCTCGTGGGGCTGCCTTTCGTTTTCAGTTCAAGAAAGTTCGGTGGAGTTCATTACGGACTGCAAGCGTTGGCCGGCATCATGAGCATCGCCTTTGGAATTTGGTACGCCTACGAAACTGGGTTTGCCGCACGAATGTGACCGACCAGGTTTTTTCAGCTTTGCCGAAATCGAAATGGCCGACGCCCGCGCTAGCGGACGATTAAAAACACTACTCAAACTCTCTTTAGGGAAGTGTTCGCGCGAGTGACGATCTGAATCACGTTGCGCTAATCCAGATCTGTCTCGGTTCAACGTTACACGCGCACCTCATTTGCGGCCATGCTTTTCTGTCTTCACTGGGGAGGCAGCTCACAAAGAATCCGATCGACTGTGCAGCGACGTAGTTTAGTGCGTAGGAAAAAATCAGTGACCCACGAGGGCCTGGACGAAAATTCGGAGGAGTGAAACGACATGCACATCATTTACCAGAAACTAAAACAAGCAACGGCGATGTTGCTGCTGGCATTCGTGTCAGTCAGTCTGTGTCCGACGCCGGCGCTGGCTTCGAGCCACATGGACGCACCACTAATCGTGCTTGATCCAGCGGCCAACACTACGGACGTATACGCGTTTGTCGATGAGGACAACGGTGAGAAGTCTTTAGTAGTCGCGTTGGGTGTCTATCCGCACGAAGAGGCGGGTATCGGTCCCAACAAATACAATTTTGATGACACGGTGCTTTACGAGATTCACGTAGCGATCGGTCCTGACGTCGCCATCGGGCGCGCCACGATCAGCTATCAATTCAGGTTCAACACGACTTTCAAGAATCGAAACACGATCCTGCAGTCGTACTCGGGCGTGGTGCAACACGTGGACGACGCGAATCAGAACCTGACGCAAACCTACTCAGTCACAAAGTTCGATCGACGCACCAATCGCTCAACCGTGCTGGGTACGGGAGTCGTTCCGCCAAACAATCAGGGCAACGCCACGCCGTTCTACAATCAGGACGACAACGGCGAGAACCCGGCGCGTCAGGGCGTGGCCACCGAAGCCCAGTTGGACCGCTACACCAGCGAGGCGATCGCCCATCTCTCGAACGGCTACGTTTCGTTTGCCGGCCAGCGAGACGACGGATTCTATGCCGATATTCAGTCGGTATTCGATTTGCTGAAGCTGCGCAACCCCGGCAAGGATTCGCAGGGCGGCTTCAACCTTCACATGATGGCTCTTGAAGTGCCGATGGTGGAACTGGGCGGCGATCAACAAATTGTCGGTGTTTATGCAACCACCAGCCGGCGTTCGGTTAAGGTGCTGGACGACAAGCAATCACCAAAAAACAATGGACCATTTGTCCAGATCGCGCGCCAGGGAAATCCGCTTTTCAATGAAGGTCTGGTGGCGATTGAGGACAAGGACCTTTACAGCCGGACGAGTCCAAGCAGTGACCGTGAGCTGTTGCGGAAATATGCCGAGACTCCTGAACTGGCTCACCTAATCAATCTACTGGTCTTCAAAGCACCGGTCGCACCGGAAACAAATCGCACCGACATTGCCGGTATCTACATTCCTGACATGATCCGCGTCGATCTTTCGACGAGTAAAGTCCGGTTTGCGGGCAACGGGGCTTCCGACTTAACCAATCCCGATGACACCGGCTTCTCGCGGTTGAGTATTTTTGGCGGCGATGTCCTGAAGAGTCACATTCAGGATCCATTCAACAACGGCGGGTTTATTCCCGGTGGCTGGCCCAACGGCCGTCGTTTCGGTGACGACGTCGTGGACATCGCCGTCACGGCACTGATCAGCGATCTGCGAGATCCGAATAACCTGATCATTCGCGGACCGGCTGGTGATGGCGTCGACAAGAACGACATGGGCTTTAACAAAGTCTTTCCGTACGAGTCAACGCCACAAAACGGACGCAATCATTCCCACCCATAAACGGGCGCGCCGAAAGGGCAGCGGCTGGGGAAGAGCAGTCACGGCCGCTGCCTGATCGTTTCAAAACCCTTCCTCGAACTTTCGAAAGACAATGCAACTATGAACATGACGAAATCAATGTTGGTGCTGGTTGCACTGTTGATTTTTTCTGGCGTACGTTGTGCGGCCCAGATCGATTCGTCAAACACCTGTTGTCGATAAGGTTGCTCTGAAGGATCTCAACTGAATCATCGCCGCTGAGCGGCGAGACGTTTCATAGCTACGCGATTGCCTCTTATCATCTCCGCAGGGAACGAAATGTTCAGTCATCGCCGCCTCTTTGCGGAAGAAGTTAGAAGGCCGTGCGCCTTCTATAAACATTTCGTGCCTACGGCACGTTCTCTCCGTTCACTCGAGCGATTACTTTTTGAGGCAAAGCTAAGCGAGCTATGAAGTGCCCTTAAGCAGGATAGGTCCGGTGGGTGCAGAGGCGCCCGATTCGCTCTCTTCGGTTACGGCAAAAACTGGTGTCGAAAGCACTTGAGTCGGGATCTGATCCGCCGACGTTCCCTCTCCGGCGACGGCGACCTTGAAGACGCGGCCCGGCATCGGAGAAGCGCCCGCGATAAACCAAAGTTGATAGGCCCTGCCGGGGGCGGACGCGGGTAGGCCATGAGTCCGGAGAATGGCGCGACCGGACGTCGCGTCATAAACCAGATAAGCGCTCGCGGCAGAGCCCGGTGTCGTCCCCGTCAACTGCACGACGCGGCTGGCCGGTGAACTCAACAGTTCAAAAATCTTTTGATCCTGTTCCCGATCCTTTCGCGCTTGTTCGGCCTCAGCCGTCAGCCGTGCCAACTCGGCCTTCGCGGTCCGATTCTGTTGCCACATGACTAAAACCAAAGCCAGCAAAGCAACCAGGATTACGGACGCGGCGATGGCCGCGAACCTCGGAAGCCACGACACGGTACGTCGGGAAGCCGGCGTCAACCCAAACACATTTTGCGCTCTGGTGGATCTCTCCGCGCGCACGTTTTCGAGAACGCGCTCACGCACTTGCGGTGACGGCTCCAGGGGGCCCGCAACACAGGCCAAAGCTCCCGCGGTGCCACGCCACTTATCCAACTCCGAACGGCACTCTGCACAGCCGTTTAGATGCTGTTCGATCACCTCGCGATCAGTCTGATCGAGAGCGCTGAGCGCGTGCGCCGCTAGCATCTGCTGGTAATCTTCGTGCTTCATCACATCAAAGTGCCTGACTGACCGTTCTGCGGCTCAGCAGCTCGCGCAGTTTGATCATTCCCGAACGCATGCGCGTCTTCACCGTCCCCAAAGGCGAACTAAGACGTGCCGCAATTTCTGACTGCGTCAATCCTTCAAAATAAGCCAATGTCAACGTATATCGCTGCTCCTCGGAGAGTTCAGCGAGCGCGCCGGCAACAAGCTCTCGCTGTTCTGATCTAAATGCAGCCTGGGCCGGATCTAAAACACTGAATGCTAGAACTTCCGCATCGGACGATACTAATCGTTCTCGCGAGTGGAGCTGCCGCAAGCGATCAATGGCGCGACTTCTTGTCAGCGTCACCAGCCAGGTGAACGGCCGGCCACGCCGCTCGTCGAAATCCGCCGCGCGCCGCCAGACCTGCAGAAACACCTCTTGCAAAACATCCTCGGCCTCTTCACGGCTGTTCAAAATACGCATCAGCAGACCAAACAGGGTCAGCCGGTAACGATCATAGAGCGCGGCCAATGCGGGCTCGTCCTTTCGGGCGATCGCCTGCAACAAGGTTATATCCGTAACTTGGTTTGATTCGGGCAGCAAGTCAGGTTAACGCTCAAATAACAGCCTTAATATACGAAGCATCTCTTCCGATCGGATTTGATCTGCGTTGCCAACTCCCGTCGAGGGTCCAGTGCGCGGAAAGGATACGGGATTTTCCTGGTTGGGCAAACGTTGCCGGGTCCGAAAACCGTCCAGAGTTGGGCGCCAAAAATATTGAAAAGCGTCACTGCGGGAGAGCCTTTCATTGCTTCGCCAGCACGATGCCGAACCGCTCACGCAGCATGACGGCGTACTCATTTTGATTGGCCAAAGTTCTTTCCTTGCGTTGACCATCCGAAGTTTCGATCAAACGCATGTCGCTGAGCGTGATGCGCCCGTCTGCAGTCGCGCGCGAGCAAATGCGCTTCTGCGTGAAGTGTGATTGCAGCGATGTTTGATGATAACGGCACATCTCGGCGAAATCCGCATACTCGTACGACTGGAGCGTGAAACGATAGTTTGGTTTCCATTCATCAGCGTCGCGTCGCATCACTATTCGGTAATCGCCGGCGCGGTCTATTCGGAATGCATCCAGTGTTTGCATTTGCTCGCGTTCCGCATCAAGTAAAAGCGGTTCGAGAAATGAATCTCCAAAACCAACATCGGCCAACCACCGCTCGCCCAGCGTGATCATCAGGGCCATATGATCAAAAGGTGAACTGTACGAGCCATCATCTCGAGCAACTTCGGCCGACAGCATGGCCACGTTAAAACCGAGCGCACGCAGCAAGGCCGCAAACAAACCATTCGCTTCATAGCAAAAACCGCCGCGCCGCCGCGCGACGATCTTCGTGAACAGAGCATCGTCATCCAGCACGATTGGTTCGCCGGAATGAATGCTGAGATTCTCGAAAGGAACCGTGCGCAAATGCGCGATGTGCAGCGCGCGCAGAGTTTCAGCCGTGGGATCAGTCGGTCCCGCGTAATTAATTCGCGCGAGGTAAGCCTGTACGCCGAAATGATCTCCAGACATGGGAAATGAGGATAGAAAAGATTTTGATTGCTGTCGATCAAAAAGCCCGAACGGTAATGTCCTGTTTTTGCCTTTTGCGCCTTACGGCACTTCTTCGCACCTTTGCGAGAAATTTATTATGCGCGTTAGATTTCACGCAAAGGCGCAGAGTAAAGAGTAAGACGCAAAAAAGATACATCCAATTTAGATCACTATCGGCGAACTTGCCTCTTGGTAGATTGCGATTTATTTTGCGTTCATGCTTATTCGCGAATGGAAATTAGCGCGACGCTCGCTCCGCTATGGCGAGCGCACCCTTTTGATGGGTGTGCTGAATGTGACTTCCGACAGTTTTGACCGTGAGTCATAGCTGCTTTACTGGGGCAAAAAAAGACTGGACAAGCAGTAGCAACTGCTGTAGAGTACGCGCCCATTTTACTCAGTATCCTTGTCCCTTGTTTCAGACCGGATCAACCTTACTGCGGAGGTCCTATGAAGAGAAACCTGTTTTGCCTGTTCCTGATTTGCTCACTAATTGCTCTCTTTAGTTCGGTAGCCAGTGCGCAGGAAGTATTCTCGGTAACCGCTACCGTTAGGGATGTTGGTGCGGACGCCTTAAAACAAGCACAATCTCGGGTCAGCGAGGGCTTTATCCTCGTACCTGAGCCGTCCTCAATTGTTCTATTGGGCAGTGGAATTCTCGCGTTAATACGACAGCGAAACAAACGCAACCGAAAGAAGGGCTAGCACTTCAGAGATAGGGAACAGCGCGGCACCATTGGATGCGTCGCTTGAAGACTATGCCAAGCTATCGCGGGCGAGAATGGCTCGAAACCGAGGATGAGTTCTAAGATCGTCGAGTGCTGGGTCGATTTTGATCATTAGGACGCCATCATCTCGTGCCTGTTGAGATTCCTCCAACAAATCAAGGGCAGCATTTTTATCGCCCGTGCCAAGATGAGCAATCGCGAGGTCGTACGGAGAAACGTATACTCGCGATGCCATGGTCTTAAGTTTCTTTAGTAACATCGCCGCTTTTTGTTTTTCGCCCGCGAGGGCATAAGTGTAAATAAGATCTGCGATGATTACTGGTTCGCCTTTGATCAATTTGAGTGCTTCTTTGAATTCGAACAGTGCTTCTCGATATCTTTTTTGCTGTCGATATGCAGAGCCCAAGAAGTAGTGCGTCCAATGAAAGTCGTCTTCGATCGACATCATGCGTTTGTACTGTTGGATAGCTTCATCATACCGACGAGCAAAGTAAAGACACTGCCCATAGGAAGCGTTAAATACGCGACTCAACGGATCCAATTCACATGCTCGGAGCGATTCGGCCAAACTATCCTCAAATCGTCCCAGTGCGATAAGAATGACGCTGTACCACTGATGCGCTGTTGCGTAATCCGGACTTAGCGCGAGCGCTTTCTCAAAGGCCTGTACACTTCCGGACCAGTCGCGGTCCAGTGTCGCCCTCACGTAGCCCAGATTCACATACGCTTCTGCTAATGTGTCGTCGATTTCGAGTGCTTTAATCGCAGCTGCTTTAGCTCTGGGAAAGGCCTCCGTTGCAGGAAGGAAGTGTTGATTTCCAAGAACCACGTAACAATCAGCAACACCGGAAAAGGCCTGAGCAAAGAGCGGATCCTCCTCAATTGACTGATTGAAATAAGTAATTGCCAACTTTACTGATGCAGTCGAACGTTTGTTCCAATGAAAACGGCCTTTCAGATAGTTGAAATACACATTTTCGCTAGCGGTGTGCCGTTTTCTTAAACGGTGTCTCTGTACGGCTGTAAGTTTTAGTTGAAGTTTCTCGGAAATTTCCCCAGCAATCTTCTTTTCGATTTCAAAAACTCTGACTCTCTTAACGTCATACCTAAATCCCCATAATTGCGATCCATCCCTCACATCGACAAGTTCAGTCTGTATGATCAGTCTTGCATCAGTATGTAAGAGTTTTCCTGTCAACACAGCCCCTACTCCAAGTTCTTGGCCAATTGCGGTGGGCGCCAAATCCGTTTGCTTAAACCGAGACACGCTGGTCCGAGACATCACTCGCAGTTGTGGTAGCTGTGATAAGCTGTTGATTATCATTTCAGTTATTCCGTCGCTTAGATAATCAATTTGTGCGTCTTCCGTTTGATTAGCGAACGGAAGTATAGCTAGGGATTTGATCCTTTTGCGGGAGCGGAATTTGGATGCGCGCGCGTCTTTGTTTGCCGCAAGGGATGGAACTGTGGATCTGACGGTCGTGTAGTTATGCGGAGAGTACTCCAACATCAATGACCGTTGTAGTCTTTTCAAGTCAATTACCACATGAGTGAGGCTCTCGTAGCGATTCTTAATATTCTTGCACATCGCTCTGTTAGTAATCAGGTCTAACTCCGACGGAACGTCTGGTTTGAAAGTCGAAATCAGCGCCGGTTCTTTGTTTAGAACACAATACAAGACTTCATCGACGGTCGAGCCCGAAAACGGACATAGTCCAGTTACCATTTCGTAGAGGACAACACCAAAACTCCAAATATCACTGCGGGCATCAACCAAAGTACCTCGGGCCTGTTCCGGAGACATATATTGGGGGGTCCCTAAGATGATTCCTGGGATAGTTTGCACTAGTGAGTTGGATGAACCAATCAGTTTAGCAAGTCCAAAATCTAGTAATTTCACGTAGCCGTCAGTCCGTAGCATTATGTTTTCAGGCTTGACGTCGCGATGCAGAATTGACGCTTGATGCGCACCGACGAGAGCGTCTGCGATCTGGAATGCGATTTCAAGCACTCTATTCAAGTCCATTACCCCCAACTGTAATCTCTTTCGCAATGTTTCACCCTCTATAAACTCAGTGGCGATAAAAGTTTTTCCTCCAAAACTCCCAATGTCGTAAACCGTAAGAATATGTGGATGATTCAGTCGTGATATTGCTTGAGCTTCTTGCTTGAAGCGCTCAACACAGTTTTGATCTTGGCTGTATTTGCGCAGAAGGATTTTTAGTGCCACGAATCGATTCAGTTGGGTGTCCAACGCTTTATAGACTTCTCCCATCCCCCCTCTACCAAGTCGTTCTAGAACCTGATACCTGCCAAAGGTTTTGCCGACCTCGAACATATGGGTTAGAAGAACTCCGGACGTTGTGATGTAGCTCTTTCCTGTTGTTTGCCGCCGCGGAATGGAATCGACACGCCGAATCGCTTCAGCCTTGCTATGTACCACGACCCTAATGAGGCTACAGCAAGTGACTATGCGATTCACCGTCCCAATAATGAGAGCACGAAGTAAAGCCCTTCATTTTGTGATGGCGGGAACTTGGAAGCGGCATTCTAACCAACACTGGTAGTAAAAGTCCAAAAGTTTAACTATTTGACACGTGAGTGATGGAGTACATAGGCCTCCAAGTTCGTTAGAGAAAACTGCGGAGATTGAAACGAAGTTGGTTCGCCATAACGGAATCGCTTCCATTACGTTCGGTGAAGAGCGGTTGATCGAGACCATGCACGGCCGGAAAGAAGAACGGCTCGTAACAACGCTTCAGAGCAATGAAACCGTTTCGCGTCAGCGTTCGGTATTGGCGGTGGCAAATAGTAGGTCCACCAAAGCTCTAGCGGGTCGTCTGCTAACTGAAGCCTTCTCAGTGTCTCCACGGTGGCTGGTGGAATATCGCTCAAAACATCTCAACCGAGAGACTGAAATTACGGTGAATACTCAGAGAGAATGCTATCCGACCACCGTAAATCACTCTTCCGCTTGCCTCTTTTGTGAGCGACGATTAGTTTTCATGCATGCTTATTCGCGAATGGAAATTAGCGCGACGCTCGCTCCGCTATGGCGAGCGCACCCTTTTGATGGGCGTGCTGAATGTGACTCCGGACAGTTTCAGCGATGGTGGCAAGTTCTTTTCGCTGGACCGCGCTGTCGTTCATGCCGAACAAATGATTGCCGAAGGCGCCGACATCATTGATGTGGGCGGCGAATCGACGCGCCCTGGTTCGGAGTTTGTTTCGGAAGAAGAAGAGTTGCGACGGGTGATGCCAGTTATCGAGAAGCTCGCGTCAATTTCCCATGTTCCGATCTCGATCGACACGACAAAACCAAATGTCGCGCGCGCCGCGTGCGAGGCTGGCGCTGAGATCATTAACGACATTTCGGGATTACGGTTCGACCCTGCGCTTGCGGCAGTAGCGAAAAGCGCGCAGGCCGGTTTGCTGCTAATGCATTCACGCGGTACGCCGAAGGACATGCAGCAGATTCCGTTTGCCGCAGACATCTTCAGCGATGTTGTTGATGGCTTGCGTCAAAGCGTATCGATCGCTGAACGGTTCGGCGTCGCACGCGAGAGCATTGCCATCGATCCGGGAATTGGGTTTGGCAAGTCAGTAGAACAGAACCTGGAGATAATTCGAAAACTGCACGACCTGTCGAATGAGTTCGCCGATCTCCCAATTGTAATCGGCACATCGCGCAAATCGTTTCTGGGAAAGTTACTGAACGGTGCGCCCGCAGATGAGCGCTTGTCCGGCACCATCGCGACCGTGGTGGCGTCAGTACTTAACGGCGCTCACATAGTACGGGTTCACGACGTGAAGGCTGCCAAAGAAGCGGTCAGGATCGCTGACGCCTTGGCAGGGCCTATGAATCAGAATCCACCCTCATCTGCCGACGGCCCATAAATCGAAGGTACCGGCACATCGAGCAGACGCAAGTACACGCTGAGTTGGGCGCGATGATGGATTGAGTGGCTCATGATGAAGCCACGCCACACTGCCGGCCGAGGCAGAGTAAAGATCGTCTTTCCCGTCATGAGCAAGGACCACTTGCCCTGCCAGTTTTCATCAGTGGCGGCTTGGATCGCGGCGCGCGCTTCCGTTACATTTTGATCGAATGCCTGCAACACCTCTGCTCGTGACTTCTTTTCTTCCAGGCGATACGGCGGCGCGCCGGGAGGCGCGACATCCAACTCATCAGCATCAAATGTGTTCTTGGTCCAACTCGGAATGTTCGACAGATGTGTCGCCAGACCACCAAGCGTCATCGACTTTTCGTGCGGCTTCCAAGCGAACTTGTCGTCAGGAATTCGCTCCAGAACCCTTCGCGTAGTTGCCATTTCGTGATCGAATTCCGGCAAAATCGTTTTGCTGATCGACATAATGTTGCCTCCTCGCAGCTTTGTCAGGGGCACGGATTATAAGTATGCTTGCCCACTCTCATCAAGCGAGCGTCTGTCAGAACCACCTGCGCTAGCGGGTGGGCCAAGCGCTAATGACAAGCAACAGCAAATACGACGTCATCGTCATCGGCGGCGGCCACAACGGGCTGGTTAATGCAGCGTATCTCGCGCGCGCAGGTAAACGCGTGCTCGTGCTTGAACGTCGTTATGTGTTGGGGGGCGCCGCTGTCACCGAAGAAGTGTTTCCCGGCTTCAAATTCTCTGTCTGTTCCTATGTGGTTTCGCTCCTTCGTCCCGAAATAATTCGCGACCTCGATCTGCCACGCCATGGCCTCGAAATTCTTCCCCTCGATGGCACGTTCACGCCGATGCCGAATGGCGATTACCTCTGGCGCGTGAACGATCACGCGAAGACGCGCCGCGAGATTGCGCGGCATTCGAAGCTGGACGCGGAGGCCTACGACGAGTACGGCAAAGCGATGGTCGAGATGGCTCACTTCGTCAAGCCGATCATGAACATGACGCCGCCGGATCCGGCTTCGCTCAATCCGAAAGGACTGATGGAGCTGCTGACGATGGGTCGCCGTTTTCAGAAGCTCAATGCCGAAGACAAATACAACCAGGTGCAGTTAATGACGATGAGTGCCGTCGATTTTCTCGATCAATGGTTCGAGACTGACGTGCTTAAGGCGACCATGTCGGCGTCCGGGATCATCGGCACGTTTCTCGGCGTGCGTTCGCCCGGCACGGCGTATGTTTTGCTGCATCACTACATGGGCGAGATTGACGGGGCGTTTCGCTCCTGGGGGTTGTCGCGCGGTGGTACCGGCACGATTTCCGATTCGATTGCGGGCGCCGCGCGTGAAGCCGGTGCAGAGATCCGCACGGAAGCGCCAATCGCCAAGATCATTTTGAAAAACGGCGAAGCGAAAGGCGTGGTACTGGAAAACGGCGATGAAATTTATGCAGACGTTATTTCATCGAGCGTCGATCCACGGCTGACTTTCATGAAGATGATTGGCGAAGAACACCTGCCTGAAGATTTTGTTGAGGACATCAAGCGCTACAAATTCCGTGGTTCATCGGGCAAGGTAAATCTCGCGCTCGATGCTCTGCCGAATTTCAAATCGATGCCGGGCGCCGGACCACATCTGCGCGGTGCAGTCTCGATTTCTCCGAGTGTTGATTACATGGAGCGCGCTTACGACGATGCAAAATACGGACGCTACTCGCGGCGACCCTACATCGACATGGTGATTCCGACGTTGACTGATCCTTCAGTAGCCCCGCCGGGCAAGCACGTAATGTCGTGCTTCGTGCAGTATGCGCCGTACAACTTGAAGGGGAATTGGGACGATGAACGCGAAGCTTTTGGCGACACCGTCATCGACACAATTGCTGAACATGCGCCGAACATCAAAGACATCATTCTGCATCGGCAGGTCTTGACGCCGCTCGATCTCGAACGCGAATTTGGGTTGTCGGAGGGAAATATTTTTCAGGGCGAATTGACGCTCGAGCAACTCTTCTTTTTGCGTCCCGCACCTGGCTGGGCGCAGTATCGTTCGCCGATTAAGAACCTTTACATGTGCGGCTCCGCGACGCATCCGGGCGGCGGCATTATGGGCGCGAGTGGGCGCAACGCGGCAATGGCGATCTTGAAAGATCGCTAGTTTCAACATGAAACCTCTGGTTATCATCGGCGCCGGCCATAACGGTCTCATTGCCGCGTATTATCTTGCGAAAGCCGGGCTCAAGCCGCTCGTGCTCGAACATCGCGAAGTTGTCGGCGGCGTGTGCGTTACTGAAGAATTTCATCCGGGATTTCACTGTTCGACTCTCGCAGCCACCGCAGGTCCATTGCTGACGCAAGTCGCTAGCGATCTAAAACTCGAAAACCACGGCGTCGAGTTCATCAAACCTGCTACTCAGGTGTGCGCCCTCAATCTCAATGCGCCGGCAATCTCAATCTATTCAGACGCTAAAGAAACAGCGCGTGAGTTAGCACAGATATCAGCGAGGGACGCGGAACGCTATCCAGAATTCGTCGCGACGTTCGAGCGCATTGGTCGCGCGCTGCGACCGCTGTTGTCCATGACGCCGCCGAACGTCGATGAACCGACAAAGAATGAATTGTGGAATCTTGGGAAACTCGGTTGGGCGATTCGTGGCCTCGGCAAGAAGGACGAATATCGTCTGCTGCGTTACGGACCGATGGCAGTCGCTGACCTCGCCGCCGAATGGTTTGAGAATGAATCGATGCGAGCAGTCGTCGCCGCGCGCGGAATCTTTGGCGCATTCGCCGGGCCTTGGTCGGCGGGAACATGCGCGCCTCTTTTGCTGGGGGCCGCCAATGGTGGAAGCGCGATCGCGCCACCGGTATTTGTGAAGGGCGGAATGGGAACACTCACCCAGGCAATCGCCAAAGTCGCCGCCGCCGCCGGTGCGGAAATTCGCACGAACGCAGCAGTGAACAGCATTGAAGTGAAAGACGATCGCGTTACCGGTGTCGTCCTTAAAAATGGGGAATCAATTCCGGCGTGGACAGTCGTTTCCAGCGGCGATCCGGGAGTGACTTTCACGCAACTGCTCGATTATGCGGCGGTCACGCCAACTTTTCGCACGCGCGCGCAAAATTATCGTAATCACGGCGTTGTCGCGATGGTTCACCTGGCGTTATCGGCATTGCCGAAGTTCACCGGAATTGCTTCGGACGACCGGCTGTCAGGCCGAATTCACATCGGCCCGGACATCGATTACATCGAACGCGCGTTCGATGCGGCAAAATACGGCGACTTTTCTCTGCAGCCTTACATGGAAGTTACGATCCCGACCCTCACGGATTCATCGCTCGCCCCGAAAGGGGCACACGTGATCTCGATTCACGCTCAATTCGCGCCGTATCAATTGAAGGAAGGGACTTGGGATGCGCGGCGCGAGGAACTCGGCGACATCATCGTCGGCAAGTTGACCGAGTACGCGCCGAATCTGAAAGATTTAATTGTGGCAAGAAAAGTGCTGACACCGCTCGACCTGGAACGCGAATTCAACTTAACTCGGGGCCACATCCATCACGGCGAGATGTCGCTCGATCAACTCTTCGCCTTCCGACCGTTCCTTGGCGCGGCGCAATATCGCACTCCGGTGAAAGGTTTGTACTTGTGCGGCGCGGGCACGCATCCGGGCGGTGGCGTGACCGGTGCGCCGGGATTCAATGCGAGTCGCGAGGTAATCAAGGATCTCAAAAGATAGACCGAGCGTGGACGTGGCGGTTGTTGGAGTGCCGTAGGCACGAAATATTTATAGTTCTGAGACACGAAACAAATTTGGCCTCGCAAGAAGCGCCGCGACGCTTCTTGCGAGGCTAAGTATTGGTTAGAGCTGAAGGTTCTACAAATATTTCGCTCCTGACGGAGCGAGAGTCACGATTGCTTAGTCCTTTGCGCCATCCCAATGAGGGCGCCTGCTCCGGCTGCGATGGCGCCGATCACAATCAGAATCGTTCCGATGAACGTCTGCTTTGCTTCACCGAATCTGCCACCGAGCTGACTGATCATCTCTTGCAGGCCGGCACTGTGCGGAATGGTCAGCAAACCAATCGCCAACAGGAACGATCCCAACGCCATCAGCATTAGCCACGGAGCGGTGATTGACGCGCGGCCAATCTTCTTGCCGATTTCGCTCTTCGAATAGCTGTAAGACAAATAGACCGCGAGTCCGAGCAACAGCCAGGCGACGAACCGCCACCACGACGTTGGGGGCAGGTAATACATCAGGAAGACGCACGACACCGCGCCAAGTAGTGGCAGCGGCCAGGCGCCGAGCGGAACTTTGAATGGACGATGACGATTGGGTTCCTTGTAGCGCAGGATGATGATGCCGACGCACACAAGTACGAAAGCGAACAACGTTCCGATGTTGGTGAGGTCGACCATCTCGTCGATGCTCATGAAGGCGGCAAAGCCGGCGACAATCACGCCGGTCAGAATCGTAGTGACGTGTGGTGTCTTGAAACGCGGATGAACTTTCGCGAACACTGGCGGCAGCAGTCCATCACGCGCCATGGAAAAGAAAATTCGCGGCTGTCCTAACTGGAACACAAGGAGCACCGCTGTATGCGCTACGACCGATCCAAACGCGACCACCGCGCTGGCCCAACGCGCTTGCGGCGCGACGTGATTCAGCGCCATCGTGAGCGGTTCGGCTTGTTCAGTTGCCAGGCGAGTTTTTAGATCCAGATAAGGCATCGCGCCGGTGAACACGGCGGCCACCACCACATAAAAAACCGTGCAAATGACTAACGACGCGATGATGCCGATGGGTAGATCCCTGGCTGGATTCTTCGTCTCTTCGGCGACCGTGGACACCGCATCGAAGCCTATGTAGGCGAAGAAGACGACGGCAGCTCCAGCGAGCGTGCCTCCCCATCCCATCGGCTGAAACGGATGCCAGTTCGTTTCCATCTTCGAGGGCGAAACGAAATAAAAGAGCGCGCCGATGAAGAAAAGCAACACGACGATCTTGACCATCACCATTCCGGCATTGAATCCCGCGGACTCCTTAATTCCCCAAACCAGAACGATCGTGATCAGCGCCACAATGCCAAACGCCAGCAGGTTGAAAACGATTGGATAGCCGAAGATATGTGGCGCGTTATCAAGCAGCCCGGGAATCTTTCTGGCTGTGCGAAAGTCAGTCGCCAACCAATCCGGAATATTAATGCCGAAGGCATCCTGCATGAACGAGCGGAAATAATTCGCCCAACTGATGGCGACGGCAACGTTGCCGATAGCGTATTCGAGCATCAAGTCCCAGCCGATGATCCAGGCCACCAATTCGCCCAGCGTCGCGTATGAGTACGTGTATGCCGAGCCCGAGATGGGAACCATCGCGGCCATCTCGGCATAGCACAGCGCCGTAAATGCGCAGACGACCGCAGTAATCACAAACGAGAGCATCAGTGATGGCCCGGCGCCGGGACGCGCGACGTCACCGGCGGCCGCAGTGCCCACGGTCGCGAAAATTCCGGCGCCGATAATTGCGCCGATACCCAACAACGTAATGTTGATTGGTCCCAGCGTGCGCTTCAGTTTGTGACCTTCTTCCTGAGCGGACGCCAGAATGTCGTCGAGGTTTTTCGTGCGAAAGATGCCGCGTAACATGGCTGCGGAGGATAACAGGCAAACCGTCAGGTGCCAAGAGCAAAATTCGACGCAAAGCGCAGAGGGCAAAGGGGAAAGCGCCGTGACACGGGAACAAGGGTGCCACCTCCTGGTCGCCTTGCTCTTCGCGCTTAGCTCTTTGCTCTAAGCTCGCCGGCCTTGTTAGACTCGCATCGTTTCGCGCACTGAAAAACATGAGCACGGAAAACGTCCCATCGCGCGTTCTCTATCAAGACCTGGACACAAGTTTCGTCAATCTGTGGGGCCTGCTTCGGCATTTATCGCAACAAACGTTCGTCGGTCGAGTACACGTTGAGTTGACTGATTATTCGGCCGATGTTTTTCTCGATGGCCGCGAGACGCCCTTGGTCCATGAGATTGATCGGGCTGCGGCCACTGACGTCGTAGAAGAAGCCGCGTTGCATCGGCTCGTGCTGCGCGTGCGCTCATCACCAGGAAAAATTTCCGTTTACGAAGGCGCGGACGAAGCCGTTGCGCCGAGTCGCAGTGCTGAGGCAATTGGCCGGGCGGAAACTGCATCCGCGGCAACGCCTGCAGTGATGCGCTCAGCGGCGGCGAAAGACGACGATGAAGGTCCGACGGCGCCAACTCTGGCCGGCAATTCGACGTCAGCATCTGATTTAGATCAAACCATCAAATTGGGCGGTGAGCTTATTGCCGCAGTCGAGCAGGCGATGAAAGCTCAAGGCGCAAACTTCGCCGGACTTTTTCAGCAAGCGCGCGTTGCGCTCGGTGATGATTACCCATTTCTTGATCCGATGAGCGGGGCGCTTCATTATGAGAACTCGGCGGTGACCATGCACGGGGATAACGCTCCCCAGGGTTTTGTGGCGGGCGTCTCTGAAGCTTTGCGGCGCGTCGTCGATCAGCTTGCCATCGGCGACCGCGCGCGTCGCACGCGCGAACGCGTGGCCCTTGAATTGGCTCGTGTCGCACGAGAGAACAACGATGCGATCACCGCGTCGGGATTTAGGGAGCAACTCGACCGGATTGCCGGAACGAAAGTGATTTGATGACGGTACTTGGTACTTCGTTTTTTGTACTTCGTATTTGTCTTTTCAAAGCCCAAAGTCCAAAGTACAAAGCACAAAGATCATGGGATTTCGAAACATTCTCTTTCCCACTGATTTCACACCGCATGCGCGCTCGGCGTTGAAATATGCCGCCGCTTTCGCGCGCGAGGGAAATGGACGCGTGATTTTGTTCAGCGTTCAGCCGGCGCACGTTCCGCCGAATTTGATGACGCTCCCCGAACGCGTCCTGGAGGATCAAGAGAATAGCTGGCTACTACAACTGCGCAAGCAAGTGCACGTGCTGCTCACGGATCCGTTGTTTGATGGTCTGGAAGTAGAGCCGGTGATCGTCGAAGGCGAGCCTGCGAATGAAATCGCGCGCGCGGTTCGCGATTACGATGTTGATCTCGTTACGGTCGTGACGCGCCGCCGCCGCGGCCTGGCGCGCGCGCTGTTTGGTTCGACCGCCGAAGAGATCATCGCGGCTGCGCCTTGTCCGGTATTAACGATTCGCCCGCCACAACACGATTTCGTCGAACATCGCGAAGGGCAATCTGAGATTCACCTCAATCGTATTCTGCTCGCGACGAACTTTCGGCCGTCATCGATTACGGCGATGCAAAGAGCCCGCGAACTCTCAGAGACAGTCGACGCCGAACTGCACGCGGTTTATGTCATCGGCGACTACTTCGAGCAAATCTCTCTGCTGTTTCCTGACGAAGGCAGTTCCGCGCTCTCGCGCATGCGCAGCGAAGTTCAAGAGCGAATGGAAACCTTCGCCCGTGAGCGTGGCGCGCACGTGAGGGTTCACGTAGCGGAAGGCCGTCCATACGCCGAAATCGTGCGACTGGCTGCCGAGATTGATGCCGATCTAATCGTGATGGGCACTAGCGTCCATGCCTCGTTGTTCGGGGGCGCACCTTCACTCGGCTCAGAGATCGAACGCGTGCTCCACAATGCGCCCTGTCCGGTGCTGTGCGTGCCATCGGGAAGAGTTGTGACGCCACTGCCGTCATTTGCGCATCCACAGCCAGTACCACAGACATGAAAGTAGAGAGTTAGGAAGTAGAGACCGGCGGATAGTACGTGTGAGTAAGGCCGCCGAAGTCCGAAACCCAATTTTCCCGACTGCGCACTAGTCACTACTTCTTGGCTTTCCATCATGCTGCCAAAGTTGTAGATTATTCGCCGAGTTCGGCTCATCTTCTTAGGAAAGCTTATTTAAATGCGCAATCTTCTTATTTGTTCGTTCGCTGGCGTCGTAGCGGCTGCGCTGCTGCTTGCATGCAACTCGCACGAGGGATCCGTCGCGAAATTGATCGACCAATCAAAATCACCGGCACCGGTTCCGCAGCAGGTGCATAATCCTGCCGATGACGCGCGCCGCATCACCGCGGAAGAGTTGTACAAGATGTACGAGAAGAACGAAGTTCTGATCGTTGACACGCGAAACGAGGCAGCTTTTAAGCAGAGCCACATCAAGGGCGCAGTCTTGATTCCCTCGAACGAAGTCGCGAATCGCCTCGGCGAATTGCCGAAAGATAAATTCATCGCGACTTACTGTACTTGACCGGCCGAACACACGAGCGCCGGGGCGGTGCTCACACTCAATCAAAACGGAATCAAGAACGCGGCGGCTTTGCTGGGTGGATTGGACGCCTGGAAGAAGTTGAATTATCCGGTCGAGGGAACGGTACCTTAAAAACAGTAATGAGTGATGACTCATCACTCATCACTCATCACTCATCACTATTCTCTTATCTCCCTCTCGTCTGGTCACTCTTTGCCGATCCAAATATTCAAGTAGAGGAATTGCGTACTTGCGGGAGATGCCAGCGAGCTCTTTGAATGCCGGGACATCGATCGCGCGGTCCGGTTTACTCGCCGCGAATGCGCGCAATTTCCTCACTAGCTCGTCTAGCGCGGACGCGTGAAAAAACATTTCGCCATCGACGCGCACCAACTTTCCTGAATCGATCAGCACCTGCATGAGTTTTCGGCCGTGTTGTTGTTGCGCAGCGATCACGCCGGCACGCGACAACGCCTCACTGATGCTCGGCGCGGCCAACTTAGCCTCGCGATAAACTCCCTCGAGCCGATCGCGTAGCGCCGCGTCTTCACCTGACACTGCGCGCGCATGTTCAGGCGACCGGGCGATCTCTTTCTCAATCACGAGGGCGCCGTCTTTCTGCAAATTAGCGACAACAGCGCGAAATAGATCGGGTGAGGTGTGCGAAAAATAACGCCCGCGCAGAATCTCCAATCCCAACCCGCGAGATAACGGCTCGGCGGCATGATGGGCGCGAACGTCTTTTACGATGTTCTGTTTCAAGTCCGCGAGCGTTGCCGGCGCGAAGATCTGTCCGCCTTCCTCCGCGATCAGTTCGGCCGCGCGCGCTGATTCTACGGCGGCTGCCACGATCTCATCGTGCCAGCCCGTGCGAGCCATGATGTCGCTTCGATTCAAGCCGTGCGATGAGCTGCCCACCAGGCCAGCGACTCTTTCTGCCGGCGATCCATCAAGCAACGCCTTTAGCCGTCCGCGCAGATCTGCGAGTTCGCGCGCGCGATGCTTTAGCGGAAATGGATCAACGATAATGCCACCGGCGATTGTGTGCTGCGGCGAATACGATCTGAGTATGAAGCGATCACCCAGGACGCCAACGATTGGCGCCTCTAGACGCAACTGAATGAAGCCGCTCGCACCCGGTTTAATTTCGCCCGGTTCCTCCAGCACTCGCACGCGGGCCAGCACTTCGGCAGCGCCAATGTGCATGCGCACTCGTTGCCGCGAACGCAATGCGCGCGGTGCATCGTCCAGTAGCGTTGCGCGCCCATCGAGCACCTGCGTTGGACGCAGGCGATGCGCCGGCGTGAGCACCATCCCGCGTTCCAGTTCGGAAGTCTCAATGCCGGTTAGGTTTACGGCGGTCCGTTGTCCGGCGGTCGCCTGTTTTACGTTCGCCCCATGAACTTGCAAGCCACGCACGCGCACGCGTCGAGCGGCGGGCAACAACTCCAACTCATCGCCTTCTTCGATTGCGCCGGCGATGAGTGTCCCGGTGACCACTGCGCCAAAGCCACTCATCGTGAATGCCCGGTCGATTGGCAGACGCGTGATGAATTCTTCCGAACGGGCCGGCACCTGCAAAGCAATTTCACGCAGAGTGGATTTCAATTCTTCAAGACCTTCGCCAGTGCGCGAACTGACAGCCATGAGCGGGGCCTTGTCGAGAAATGATCCGGCCACGAGTTCCTTTGCTTCTTCACGCACGAGCGCGAGCATCTCTTCATCGACCAGATCTTTTTTTGTCAGCACAACCAGTCCCTGCTTCACGCCGAGCAATCGACAAATCTCGAAGTGTTCGCGCGTTTGCGGCATCACGCCTTCGTCGGCAGCAATCACTAGCGCAACCACATCAATTCCGTGCGCCCCCGCGAGCATGTTCTTCACGAACTTCTCGTGCCCGGGAACATCGACAAAGCCCGCGCGCACGTCCCCCAAATCTAGATCGGCAAACCCGATGTCGATGGTGATGCCACGTCGTTTTTCTTCGGGCAGCCGATCCGCGTCAATTCCTGTTAACGCGCGCACCAGCGCCGTCTTGCCGTGATCGATATGACCCGCCGTGCCGACAATGATCGATTTCATCTGAATTTAGAGAGAAGGTGGCTATAATACGCGGCGCAACGGGCTTATACCTAGGATGTTGATTCCAATTCTTGCGACGGCGATTCGGTTGGGCTGGTTACTGATCGAATTTCCCAAGCTCCGTCGTAATCGAATTACGGTAAAGCAGAATTGGGACAAACACTCGGCAAAGCTTTGGGATGTTGCCAATGGCATCGAACTGTTGGGAATGGTTTTGGGCTTTGTCGGCATCGGTCATATTCAAACCGCGCCGCGCGTCATTGGCTTGATCGGTCTGCTGCTCTTGATTTCGGGGATCGCCATTCGCTCAATTGCGATCCGCACTCTGGGTAAATTTTTTACCGGCACCGTCGTTATCAAGAACGATCATCAACTTATTCGCACGGGTCTTTACAACTATCTGCGCCATCCGGCCTACACGGGAACGCTGTTGGCACACCTGGGACTGGGATTGGCTTTTGCTAATTGGTTCAGTCTGGCGCTCAGTTCTGTACCTTTTTTGCTGGTGGCGATGTATCGTATGCGCGTTGAGGAACGCGCGCTCGCGGCGACATTTGGTGCGGAATACTCGAGCTACTGCGAAACGTCGAAGCGACTAATTCCGGGGTTGTACTAATAGATTTCCCAAAAGTCGCGAAACCACTCACATGAGCGAATTCAAGAAAACGATATGGGTAGAGAGTAATGTCCGGATCGGATCAGACGGTGTCGACGGATGCGATCGGAATGGCGGCTGAGGGGGTCAGGTCCGCAAGGTTTCTGACGCCGAAACAGAAGCGAGATCTCTTTTACAACAATGCTGTGCGGTTTTTCCGACTGGAGCGGTAGATGAAATTCAATTCAACACATGAGAAAACGGCGGGCGAACGCAAGCGACTGCGCGCTAATTGCCTGCGACTAGTCCTGACTCTTGCCGCGATTGGTCTGCTTTCAGTTTCAGCCAAAGCGCACCCGGGGGCGGGCATCGCCGTCGATCGCGCTGGTCAGATTTATTTCATCGACACCGGGTCAGGGCTTTGGAGAATTGATACAGCCGGCAAATTCACGCACCTGTCGCGAACTCTCTTTCATTGGTTGGCCCTCGACGAAGACAACCGGTTCGCCAACACGCAATTTCAATCAGGCGCGCTCGGAGAAATCCTCAAGGTAGGCAGCAATCCCACGGTGCTTCTTTCCAGCGACTATCCGATAGCGATAGGTGGGGACGGAAATCTTTATTACCCATCTGGCTCCGCAGGCAATTTGCAGCTCATGAGGATGACTCCCGCCGGAGCCACCTCTGCGGTCGTTGCGTTTCCTGCAACCGTAAATGGAAAACCGCTCCCACACATTGGCGGGATCATCGCCGGTCCTAATGCTTCCTTGTTTTATTCCGAGGACGCGGCAATTCGAAAGATTGATGCGTACGCCCGCGTCTCAACGGTTGTTGCTGTGCGAGCGCAAGCCAGCCCGCCATCGGTTCCGGCAACGAGTGAGCATCCGTATCTTCGTGGGCTCGCGCTGAGCGACCACGGTGTCTTGTACATCGCTGACACGGGGGACGCTCGCGTGTTGAAGATCGCGTCGAGTCGCAATATCACCACGATTTTGCAAACCCAGAGTCCATGGTCACCTACCGCGGTCGCTCTGTTCGGCAACGACGTGTATGTGCTCGAGTTCTTGCACACGGTCAGAGATGTGCGCCGCGATTGGTTACCTCGCGTCAGGAAGATCTCAGCGAACGGACAGTCCACTTTGATCGCCACACTCGATCAGATGCCGGGCGCCCGGTAGGTTGGGAAGAGACAACCGCGAATGGCGCTGCGAGCAAAGCTGAAATGGATCGCGATCGTGATAGCCTTGGTTTTTATCGGCTTGCAATTCACCACGCCGCGGCACACAAATCCACCGGTTGAAGCGGCCCAGACACTAGTTGCGCTTACTGCCCCGCCTCCTGATGTCTCGGCGGTGTTCGACCGCTCCTGCAAAGACTGCCACAGCAACGAAACGAACTGGCGTTGGTATACGTACGTCGCGCCCGTCTCGTGGTTTACAGTCGGACACGTGAATGACGGACGCAAAGAATTGAATGTCTCAGAGTGGGGTCGCTACGGAAAGCGAATGAAAGACACTCGCCTTAAAGCAATTTGTGCTCAGGTTCGAGGAGCGACGATGCCCTTGGCGTCATACACCTTCGTGCATCGAGACACGAAGCTCTCACCCGATGAGGTGACAAAGATTTGCGATTGGACTGAGAACACGAGGAAGCAACTCGCAGCGGCGGCGCCGTGACGCCTCCGCTCCTGACTAAATGTCGAGATTCTGATTAGGAGTCTTCGCTGCTTTAGCCACCCGAATGAAATCGTTATAATTCTCTTTGTTTTCGCGTACTTGACCTCAACTGTGGGAATCCACGTTGTCCAAGATGCGCATCTAAAGCATCGTTCAATAGGAATTCCGCCCAAACGCCGCAATAAGTGAGATATCCAAAATGGCTGCAAAACCACCGTTTGATCGACTAAAAGCATATCGACCAACTGCCATCGTGAATGCGCCGCCGGGCGAGCGCAAGCACCTCCTGCGACGTTTCTGGTTTCCAGCGGTGTTGCTTTTGGCGCTGGCGGCAGGCGGCTTGACGGGAATCATTGCGGCATACCAGCTGAACTATTCTCAAGCGGCGAATGAAGTTGCGGCGTTGGCGACCTACCGGCCCAGCGTCGTCACGAGAATCTATGCTGATGACGGCAAGACCGTGATTGGCGAATTCGCGCTCGAGAAACGCATTCCGCTGAAGTACGAAGAGATCCCGCCCAACGTGAAGAATGCGATTCTCGCCGTCGAGGACGCACGCTTTTACGATCACATCGGCATTGATCCGATTCGCATCCTGGGCGCGGCGTGGAAGAACCTGACGAGTAAGCGCGTCGAAGGCGGGTCGACTCTGACGCAGCAACTCGCAAAGAATCTTTTTCTCACGCGCGAACAAACCTATAAGCGGAAGGTGAACGAGTGGTTGCTCGCGCTGCAAATCGAGCGTTACTACACAAAGAATCAAATCATGGAGTTGTACGCGAACCACATCTTCGTGGGCGCGAATGCGTATGGTGTGGAAGCGGGCGCGGAAACCTACTTCGGAAAACAGGCGAAGGACCTGACGATCGATGAGGCCGCGCTGCTCGCGGCGATTCCGAAAGCTCCCGGCGAATACTCGCCGACGGCTAATCCGGTAAAAGCGAAAGAGCGCCGCGATCTGGTTTTGGACTTGATGGCGAACAATGGATTTGCTTCGGAAGCGGAAGTCGCTGCCGCGAAAGCCAGACCGATTCAACTGGCAGACTCGGCCTACTATCAACCCCCGCAAGCGACTGAACCGGCGTTCGATTACCCCGTTGAGTACATTCGTCAGGATTTGGAAGACAAGTTCACGACGCGGGTGGCGCAGACGGGCTTGGCAGTCTATTCGACAATCAACGTTGCTTCGCAACGCAAAGCATACGAAGTTGTGCGCGCAGGGTTGCGCCGATACGCGGCGGGACATGGCGGTTGGCGCAATTCGTATGAAGCGATCGCGACTTCATCGAATACTGGTATACCTACACAGCAGGAGCTGGCGTCGTACAAGTATCCCGACTGGTATCGCAACGATTATGTGCCGGGCCGTTACTTAAAAGGGCTCGTCATGAAAGTCGATTCGGGTCGTGACGAAGCGACAATCCGTTTTGGAAACTACACAGCGACCATTAACGCAGCAGACATGGGCGGCAAGCGCTCGCCCCGCGCGGAATTCAAACCGGGCTATCTCTCTGAGTTCATTATTCACGAAGTCGACAAGAAGAACCATCGCCTGCGCGTTGAGATGCAACCGATTCCTGCAGTCGAAGGCGCGCTGATGACGATCAACGCCAAGACCGGCGAAATTATGGCGATGCAGGGTGGCTATGATTTTCTGGCTAATAAATTCAATAACGCCGTGCAGGCCTACCGTCAGACTGGCTCTGCATTCAAACCCTTCATTTACACTGCCGCGATCGAGTGGGGCATGACGCCCGATTCAATCGTCAGTGGCGCGCCAATAAACATTGGCGGCTGGACGCCGCACAACTACGATGGCTCGACCAGTTGCGGCGACATGCCTCTGAAAACCGCACTGGCCCAATCGATGAATATTCCTGCCGTGCACTTGCTCCAGACGGTCGGCATTCAAACCGGCGCACAAATGGTTAGACGGTTCGGAATCAAAGTTCCGATGGCGCCGTATCTGCCATCAGCGCTCGGCGCGACCGAAGTGCCGCTCGACCAGATGGTTTCGGCTTACTCGGCGTTTCCGAACAAGGGAGTACGCGTCGACCCGCACATGGTGCGGAGAGTTCTGGATCGCGACGGCGCAGTTCTGGAAGAATGGGAAAAGACAACTTACAAAGTGGTCAACGAATATGTCGCGCTGACGATGGTGTCGATGATGCGGGGCGTGGTTCAGGGCGGAACCGCTTCGGCGGCGCAGGTGCTCGGCGTGCCGCTCGCGGGAAAGACCGGCACCGTCAACGATCACACCGACGTTTGGTTTCTCGGCTACACACCGACTTACGTGACCGGCGTGTGGATGGGTTATCCCGGTCGCAAGAAGAACCTCGGCAACGAGATGACGGGCGCGCACGGCGCCTTGCCGTTTTTCATTGATTACATGAAAGACTTTCTGAAGGACAAGCCGAAGGAAGATTTTCCGAAAGCGCCCTTGATGCCTGAAGACATGCGCGAGATGTTCAAGCAGCGCCAGCGTGAACTGGCACTTGAGCGCGCGCAAATGCAACCCGAAGCCTCGCCTTCACCCGGCGACGAGAACACGCCGCCGAGCGCGATTACTACTCCAAAGCTCGAAGACACGACGCTGCCACCCGCGCCGCGAGTGGATCAACCAGCCGAGCCACGCACGGAGGGTCCGGGGAAACCGACGGCCGCACCAGCCGCAACTCCTCCTCATCAGGAGACTCGACCGCGCGAGGCTGAACCGGCAAAGAAGAAAGGGAAGAAGGGTGACGACGGGCCGCCGGGTTGAGAATCACAATGGAAGAATGAAGGACGAAAAAAACGCGGCGATTTCCTCGTCGCGTTTTTCTTTTATGCGAGCATCTTTCCCAGCACGTGCGGGAGCATCTTTCGCCACCACGGCCAATCGTGATTCACGTCCGGCCCCCACAAATCCAATGTGTGCGGAATTCCTTTCGACTTGAGAATGCCCGAGAGTTGTTTGCTCCGATCAGGGTCTTCGTAGTCGCCCTGTCCGCTCATGATGTAGATCGCTTCTGCCTTTTGCAGAGTCGGCAAGTAGTGTTCGTCTTTCAAGTTCGAGAGGTAATCAACCGGATTGTTGAAATAAACGTTGTCGTCGTAGTAGCCATCGAGGAACGAGCGAATGTCATAGCTGCCGCTCATTGGTATCGTCCCGCGGAAAAGTTCCGGATGCTTGAAGTACTCGTTTGCCGCTAGATACGCGCCGAGACTCGCGCCCGTTGTCATCGGCCGCGCGACTGTCTCTTCGTTCTCATTCCGAATTAGCGGCAGAAGTTCTTCGGTGATGTATCGATCATAGCGCGTCAGCAATTCTGCCTTGAGCTTCGGCGGCATCTCTTTGTTGAGCAAACTCCACTTGTTTACGCTGTTGATTGAATACGCGCGAATTTTGCCGGCTTCGATGAACGGTTTGATTGAGTCGACCAGATAGAATCGTTCGTACTCGAGATAATCCGCCGCCGCAGTGGGTAGCATCAACAATGTCTGCCCGCTGTGGCCATATGCGACCAGCGGCATCTCCATTTGCAGGTTTGGACTAAACCAGCTTGTGGTTCTTCGTTCCATCTACACCTCGGAATCTTAAGGAATTAAGTGAGAGATATTGTCGCACTTCGCGTACCCGTGCAAGTCGGGCTTATAAAGATTAGGTGATCATCGAGTAAGCCGATTGCCAACCCTTTATCTAACCGCGGTAAAACGCTTGACAGCCTAATCGTCTTGAGATAGTGTGCGCCCACCCTCGCCCAAGGTTGGTCGTCCGAGCCCGCGCAAACGGTCCCCCCAGAGCCAGCCGTCCATACTCTGTTCAATGCTTTTTAGAACGACTTTACGCGTACTCAATGAAATGAATGCTCAACCATCACCTTTGAGGAACGAAGCGACTTACCCACGCAAACCGCTGGATGGAAAGCACCAGCGAATTTAGCCGGCTTCGTCTTTGCGAAGAAAGGAGTTTTAAGAATGAGATACCTGTTGCTGTCAGGTTGTCTGGCCGCAGTATTTCTTCAGGCGGCGTGTTGTACTCCCGAACCAATTGCTACTCAGCCAGTCACTTTGAGACCGCAGGAAACCAACATGTGGTGTTGGGCCGCCAGCGGTGAAATGTGCATGGATTTTCTGGGGGGTAACGTCAGCCAATGCGACGAGGCGAACAAACGATTTACCCGCACCGATTGTTGCAACAGCCCTGTGCCCGCCGCTTGTGTCAATGGCGGCTGGCCGGAGTTTACCAAGTACGGTTTCAGTTCGACTCACACTTCTGACGCCGCGCTCACCTGGGACCAGGTCAAGGATCAAATCTACTGTAAGAAAAAGCCGTTCGCCTTCTCGTGGCACTGGAGTGGAGGCGGAGGCCACATGATGGTCGTCCGTGGTTACGTCAGTTTGGATGGCGTCAATTACGTTTACGTGAATGATCCCTGGGCTCCCAACGTCGGTGAAAACAGAATTCAGACTTACGACTCGTATGTGAGTGGGTCTGGATATACACACTGGGATGATTACTACGACATCACCAAAAACTGAAAGGAGAACACCATGCGCTATTCAGTACAAATGATTTCGCTCTGTTCAATTGTCCTGGTGCTGATCGCAGGTTGCAGTCAAAGCGGCGGCCAACAAAGCTCAAGTCAAACAACACCGCCGCCGAGTTTTGGTGATGCGCAATCAGCAGCCCAGCGTGGATTGGAAACATTTCGGCGACTCGTGACCACTGCGAACTTCAAAGAACTTGGGTTTGACTCAATGGACGAAATTTCGAGCGCTTCGCTCGGTACTCCAAACCAGGTCTTCTCAGTCGGTTTAGAGCAGCTCAAGTCCTATCAACCGGGTGGCGACGCTAATCGGATGCTCGCGGATGCAGGCCGAACTATCTACCCTGTGATGGTACGAGACCAAGCACGCGCGTCGATTACCGTCCAACAGAACAACGGCAAGTGGACTGCGAGTGGATTTGGCGATCCGAAGTTGGCCAGACAGATTTCTGCCGCAACAAAAAGTGTTCCCGCGCACGGCGCACCCATGATTGTCCACGTCTTGCCGTTCAATCTTTACTTCGTTGGTTCGCGCAGCGACAACGGTTTGATGCTGACACCGTTGGCTGACTACAGCTCATTCAATCTGAAGTCCGGCGCCACGCTATCAGCGGACGAGGTCTTCAGCGCGCTCGCACCCTTCGCGAAGAATTACAACGGACTGCCCATGTAACTGGCGAAATCATGTGGATGGCGGCGGTCGACTCCTGCGCGTTTCTGTCGTCGCCGCCGCCGTTTGTCAAAACGTATCTGCGGGTTTGCATCCGCCGGTCGTTAAACCTCAACCACTCACGAAGGAGGTGCAGTTAAGATGCCCAAAGACAAGTTCGAACTCAAACTTTTGAAAGTCTCGAAGGCGTTGCGCGTTCCGGCAGACGCACGCCGCCTCCCCAAAGTCGCGCCGGTGCGCCCCACGATCGATGCCGAACAGATATATAAATCGCTGAAAGCGAGCGCCGGATCGGACGCCGTTCTAAAGCAGGTTCCGAATCTAGCGAAGTTCGCACTCTGGTTGCCGGTGGCGACGTTTTCCGTCTGCCTCAAAACCGGAACCGCGATGTTTCTGGACATTTGGGACTCAGATCACTTTGACGGCTTCACCGACATGCAGCGGTGTCTTACCGATTGCCGCGCTTGGTTTAGCGCCAACGGCTTCACGTTCTGGGACTCAGCCGAAACGAAGACAGGGCGTATCAACTGTTTCTTTAATGCGCCCTCGGATGGCACGTACATCTGTAATGCTGAGCTGCAGAGTTTTGGTGGACCGGCAATGGTCGAATGCGTGATCGACTCGTCGAGTTTCGGCCCGCTGCCGTTCAACGGCTCGATCACCCAGCCGCACACCTGCAATCTGGTGGCCGGCGGGCATAGCTTTCGGATTCGCCAGCTGTCCGGATCGTTCTTTTTCATCGGTCTGAGTGTCTGGAAGGTCTAGAAGCCCGGCGTGTGTCGTGAGGAGCGGCTGGGGATCCTGGAACATCGCCGTGCGGGCTGACGAGATTTATAATCAAAGTCTGACCCATTAATGGCCACGGCTCAACCCATGGAACTGCTACCGCTCCAAGACGCGATCGCGACAATCCTTGCGCATCTCACTATTGAAGAGAAAAGCGGGGCGGTCGTATATGTGGCAACTGAATCCATCTCCGCGGGAACAAAGTTGCATTTTCCCAAGCTCTCGATCGAGGCGAAGACGCCGGCATTTCTTGCCTTCGTCGATCGCGATCCGATGGCGAACTGGTCACACTCCGCCCGTTACATCCTGCTTTACCTTGACAGTCGAGAAGCCGAATCATACGAGGCGGCTTTGCCTCCGTTCACTTCAAATCCGTCGTTGCGATGGCGCGTCGCTTACAAAGCTGATTCAGTCCCCGACGCCGTCCTCCCCACGAACCTATAGCGGCGCAAAACTCACACGACTAATCAGGATACCGTCATCGGGTTTCGGTGATAGCGATGGCCGAATCTCCGCGGACGCGTCTTCCACGCAGCAACCACATCGCTGATCGGGAAAGGAGAACACTATGAAGGGATCGACACCTACGCAGACGGACGACAATCGATTGCTATTGCGCATTCGGCAACACGCCTTCGAAAAGCTGACGCACTCTAAAAGAGAGAAGACAAATCTATATCTTGACACTCGGGTTTATCAGCCCGAGGAATACATCGGCCCGCCGCGACAAAAAATTCGCGCGCGCAAGCCCACTCTCCTGGTGTTCGCCGATGATGATCCGCTCGCGAACTTCGGACATCCCTGCCGGTACTTGCTTTATGACGCCAAGACCGGTGAACACTATGAAGAGCGGCCTACGCAATTTCCACCGTGGGTCAAAGCGCCGCCGGCCACGCTGCAAGCCTTTCACGAGCCCATCAAATACATCGACTCGAAGTATTTCCCGTACTATCCGTGGCCGCCGTTTCGCTGCCCAATCATCCGGCCAAAGGGCCGGCGCTACGCGATCCTTTATGCGGGCATGACAAACAAACGTCACCTCAACGATATGGAGTTTCTCTATCGCACGTTGATTGACCTCTATCACTTCAGAGCCGCGGACATCTATGCGCTCAGTTACGACGGGACACTCAACACGCAGGACGGCGTCCAGGTGCATTGGCCTGGCGACGGCACGAATTACCGGATCGTGCTTACCGGCGACGGAACACGCGGTGCCTTGGAAGCGGCGATCGATGACCTCAAGACCAAGATCAAGAAGGACGATCTACTCTTGATTCACACGAACAATCACGGCGGGTATGACGGAACTCCGGGCACCGCGAATTTGTGTACTTATCCAAGTTGGGATGGCTATTACGCAAATGACTTCGCGAACAAAGTCGGTGAGTTACCGCAGTTCAACAAGCTGATCGTGATGATGGAGCAGTGCCATGCCGGCGGCTTCAACGCGCCGATTATTGCCCAGGCCAAGGCGAACGCAATCAGTGTAGCTTCGGCCGCAACTGAGCCAAATAACTCGTACGTCACCGCTGATGGCAAATGGGATCCGTTTGCACGCGACTGGATCGCCGCGCAAGCCGGGCACGATCCCTTCGGCGCGGGACTGGCTTTCAGTGCCGACGCAAATGGCAACGGCCGGATCGAAGCGCGTGAAGCCTACGCCTACGCCGACGCGGTAAAGGACCCACGCGACACACCCAATTTCAGCGAAAACGCGCCAGCCGGCGGCGATGTTACGCTGCGTCAGGAGTACGTGATTTGGTGGTGGTGGTGGTGGTGCGAAATTATCCACCCGATCTTCTATCCGATTTACGTCAAGTTGCCGCCTGACGACTATCGGCGGTTTCTCGAGGCCATTCAGCCTGAGATGGAGAAGATGGCGCTATCGCTAAACGATCGAGCGAACTCTTTGCGGGATGAAGTCACAAAGCAACTCGAAAAGACCGTCTCGACATACGTAAAATGAACCGCCACTCGTTTGTCCGGAGTTCGCTACAATGCCGGCGTTCTCCGGACAGAAATGATTTGGAGTCAGCGTTGCTAAAGAACGGCCGTCTCTGCGAGCGGCCGTTTGTTTGGGGAAGCTTGTGCGTCGCAGTGAATGTTTCGTTAGCTAATATCGCTACAATTTGGGTTTGGGGGCCTCGCTCGCACCGCCGGAGGTTTCAACCGGTAAGTCTTTACGATTGCTCCAATCCTGAAACGAGCCATCGTAAAGGTGCGCATCGTAACCTAAATACTTCGCGACGAAGTAGAGCAGGCTTGCTTGTTGGCCAATGTGGCAATAAGTTGCCACACTGTCGTTTGTTTTCACGCCGGCGTTCACAAAGATTTGTCGTAAAGCATCCTCGCTTTTGAATTTGTTTGTCTCCTCTACGACGCTGCCGAAAGGAATGCTCTTGGCGCTGGGAATGTGACCGGCGCGAGGCATGTTGCCCGCGGACTCACCGGTATAGAACTTCGCGTCGCGCGCATCGAGAATTGCCACGCCCGGCTTGTTGATATTTCCGCTCACCCAGGCGGCATCGACCACCAGATTAGTGCGCGGATGCGGCGTGAAAATACCTGGTTTTGCCGCGCTAACGTCGGTCGTTACCGGACGCTTCTCAGCAATCCACGCTGGCATGCCACCGTCGAGAATCGAAGCGCGATCGCCGAGACCAAGATAATCCAGTGTGAAGTAGACGCGCGAGGTCGGCGTCACCCAATCTTTGCCGAAGTAAACGATGATGCGCGAGTTGTCGGTGACGCCAAACTTCTCAAACGTCGCCTTCAACTGCTCGACTGGAGGAAGCTCGAGAATCAAGCCGCTGCCCCGCGGCGTGGAAATGTCCGATGTCTGGATGAACTGCGCGCCGGGAATATGTGCGGCGTCGTACTCCTTTTTGTCGCCAACATGAAGTAGCACTAGCGATTTGTCGTTAAGGTGCTGTACCAACCATTCGGTCGAGACGATCATTGAGCTGCGCACCTTGCCTTGAGCGTCGTCAAATGACCCGAGAGTCACTACCGTCAACACGAGCAGTATCAGGAGCGTCCGCCGTATTTCCTTCATTGCGCCTCCCAGAGATCGAATTTCCCGTAACGATAACGCGAATCCTAAGAACTAGCTACCGTCCCGCGCCGCGCGTGATGAAGCGGCTAGCGCATTTATTATCAAGTACGACGAACCATTGACACGTGAGCACAATTTGGATAGGCTGCGCACCCTCGCTCAGGAACCTACATCGGTTGCAAGTTTCCGGATAAGCTTTAGCCTTAAAGACCCCAGCCGCGAAAGAGGGTAGTGACCATGCCACTTAACGAAGCAAGCCCGCAAAAGATTCGCACCAACGATCTGGGTTGGCTTGATCAGTTCTCTCGGTTGGAGGCGTGTCTGACTGTTGTCAAGCGCCTGAGTTTGATGCTTCTGCTCGTCCTCTCCTTCCACTTTGGTTCTGTTGCGATCTTTGGTCAGATGTTCGTGAGAACGATCGTCGAGGATGGCCGGCCAGTCCAAAGCACAAAACAGATCAGGTTTATCCGCTATGCCGACCTCACCCAACAGGACGCCGCTTTGAAAACAGCGCTCAATAATGGGGATGAACTTTTTGCTGAGGGCGGTAACGTTACGATCGAGCTGAATTCAATCAAAGGCAATGCGCGTTTCACGTTTTCATATGGCTTTCGCCTGATTGTGTTGTCGAACACCACGATCAACCTGCTGGTCGGGGACGGATATGTGCAAGCCATAGATTCCACAGCCATCCAGACCGGCGTGATCATGGGTGCAGCTCACACCGAATACGCGGTTTCAGTGCGACGTGAGGAGAAGCGTGTCGTACAGGATTTTACGGTCTTCGAAGGTGAAGTGAGTATTGTCGATCGGACCAGCGGTAAAGTGATCGCGGGCACGGTTTCGACCGGAGAAAAATTAACCTTCGCTGAACAATCAATTGTCCGAACGCCAGTGGCGGCGGCCGACGTTGAGCGTGCCGCAACGGTTAATGCCATAGCCGACACAGGAAAAGCGATGATGGCAGATCGGACAGTGAACTACGAAGAGACTTTTAACCTCTTTCGTAGTCAATACGCCGCCGTTTTGAGTGAACCCTTGAATGCTAAGCCGCGCCTGGATCTGGCAATTACACAGATCAATTATGGGGAAAATTCGGACGCCACTTATCAGTTGGCCAAAGCCGAAAAAGTTGAACCGGCTAATACCACCCTGAGCGCGGATATCGCCATTGCTCGAGGCGCGATGTTCACTCAGGTGGGAAAAACTGCAGAGGCAGACGCGGAATTTAAAAGAGCGTTGGCTATTAATCCGAAGGTGTTCGACGATGCTTCGTTGAGTACATCGAGACTCAAACCGGAAGTAAAACAGCAAATTCAAACCTGGCACTCGGTACATAAAGTGCCATCGAGCATTGGAAACAGTCTCGAGACACGATGGCCGGTGCCCAAACGGTCCTCTGAGGCGCAAATCGAAATCTTTAAACTCATCTTCGCGCACGACTACGACAACGCGTATCGCATACTCCGGCAGCTCATCAACCGGCACGACAACGAGGTTGATTCAATCGACGCGTATGCAATGACTATCCTGTTTTTCGAACGCCAGGACATCGCAGGGGCGCGAAAAGCCGCCAGTGAGGCGATGCAGAAAACCAAAACGGACGGTCTTCTCACCTCGGTCGAGTATGACGCTCTCAAACGGAACTTCGAAAAACCCAACTGAACCAGTACCGTTGGAAGGGCCCAGAAAGAAATTTTGGGAATACCTGATTCTGGCAGTCCCTATCGCAATCGTTAACTGGCTCGTCACGCTCCTGAAGGATCGGTTCTTCAGTCAGGGCTGGCATGCCCTCTTTATTGTTGTGCCGCTCTCGCTCTTTATCATCGGCTGGATCGCCTGGAGACAAAGGACTGGGGCCTCTCCACTGATGGGCAAATCATACTTTGTTGTCCTCGGGATCTTCGTACTTATCTTTTCAATCTGCGCAGGCACAGACATTCTCAATTACAGGCGCACGCTGGTCGGCTACGAGGAAGCGGCGCCGGCTGATTTTCTTGGTCTTAGCAGGTGGGGCGACTGGCACTACTGGTTTGCGAGGCGGAGTACTCCTACCGCTGACACGGCGATTGTCACAATGGACGTGCCCAAAACAAAAGTGGAAGGCCGGTATGACGTCGCACGCTTGATCAGACTGGCGGTCCTAAGTGGCTCTAAGGGAATCGCGTTCGACTTCTATTTTAATGAGAACCTGAATACCGATGTCGACAAGCTGCTGTGCGACGCCGTCACGCAGGCTGCGGAAAAAAAGGTTCCGGTATTGTTTGGCTATGGGATTCGTGTGGTCGACAACGAACCGTACCGAGTTGATGTCGCTTCGAATCTGAAATGTTTGCCGGAAGCTAATCAGGGCCATTTGCTGGGATATGCAGAGTCAGACGCCAGAATTCGCAGCGTGCCACTGTATTTGAAGAATGTGCGCGATTCCAACATGGAATCTCTTAGCCTGAAAGCCAGCAAGCTGCTGAACAGCAACATAAACATTCCAACAAATGGACTGGTGCAGTTTGTAAGACCACGCGTTGATTTACCGCGTATCCGGTATCACGATCTCTTTTTTGGCGATGTAAGCCTTCAAAATTCCGAGCGCCTCAAACTGAAAGACAAGTTCCTGTTTGTCGGAGAACTAAGTCCGCAGGATAGTTTCAATACTCCTTACGGGACCGAGCCGGGTATTGTAATTCACTCCTTCGCAGTGCATTCACTGAGGCAGAACTATTATTTCAGCAGAACGCCGTGGTGGGCCAGCCTCGGATTGATCATGGTGTGCTGTTACCTTGTTGCATTCTTGTTTGATCGACGGGTAAGGAAGCTGCGCATCGCGCTGCTTTGTTTGTCTCTTTCAGTTTTGATTTTCCTGTTTGCCATCATCGCAACATGGCTTTGGCTCGTTTGGATCGACGTGGTCTATTCACAAGCCGCAATCTGGCCGCTGTTCGCGCTGTTTGCTTTGTTTGGAGGCCGCTCAGTCAAACAGCCATTGACGATTGCCTCATAGAACTGCGGTCTCTTCCAATAGTCTACCGGTGGCGAATCGCTCGACACTGAGTTGCCTAGCGTCGATGAGATCGGAGTGTCCTTCGAGGATGACGTCGGCGGCCACTTTCCCCGACGCGGGTGAGTGCATGACGCCATGACCGCTGAAACCGTTCACGAAGTAAAGGCCTTCGATGTTCGAAGCGGGCCCGATGATCGCGTGATGGTCGGGCGTCATTTCGTAGAGTCCCGCCCACGCGCGTCGTGGATTAACGCCTGCTTCTGCCAGCACCGGCACGCGTGAAGCCGCATGCGTTAAGATCTTTTCAACGAAACTCGAATCGAAATCAGTCTTGAAGCCAGGCGTCTCTTCGGGATCGTTCCATGCGAGCAGGATGCCTTTGCCCTCGCGACGAAAATGAAAGCCGGTGGACATGTCGATGACCATCGGAAAGCGTTGCGGTAACTGATCGAATGGCTCGGTCGGTACGAGTTGTCGCCGCAAAGGCTCAACAGGCAAATCGGCTCCCGCCATCTCAGCGACGCGCGCGGCCCAGGCGCCGGCAGCATTGACGACGACGCCTGTCGAAACGTTCCCGCGCGTGGTGGCCACCCCCCTTATCTTTCCGCCTTCGGTTTGAATTCCGGTGACTTCTGTCTCCAACCATAGCCGCACGCCTTTTTCGCGGGCGTTCAGCATGAATCCCATCATCACGCTGTGCGGATCGACAAACCCGTCCGTCGGACAAAATGTTCCGCCCAGGACATCGTCCACGCGGAGCTGCGGCACCATCTTCACAATGTCGTCCGGCATAACCCATTCGACGTTTGTGACACCAAGCGCCTTTTGTCGTTCGCGATTCGCCTTGAGATAGGCCAGATGCTTCTCGTTCGTCGCGCAAAACAGATAGCCATGCGCGCGATAATCCGCCGGATGCCCGACGACTGCATCGAACTTCGAAAAGAAATCGATGGAGTACTTCGACATTTGAATGTTAACCGGCGTCGAGAACTGCGCGCGCACGCCGCCCATGCTCTTGCCGGTCGAGCCTTTGCCTTGATGCGCCTCGCGTTCCATCACGAGTACATTGGTACAGCCGGCTTGGGTCAGGTGATAAGCAACGCTTGAGCCCACGATGCCGCTGCCGATGATGACGACGTCCGCCGTTTCAGTCATGCGCAGGCAAGTTAGAAAGGAAATCGCGAAAAGTAAAGCGTCAGGAATGAGGGCCGCGGAGAAGGATTGTGGCTGGTCAGTCTTTTTGGAGGGGAAGGGATTACCAGGTTTCTTTGGCGATATATCTGAGTACGTGCTTGATCGAAGTAACGCTATAAGTACCGTCGTTTTTCACGACCGGGATGTGACGATAACGTCCCATCGACATCTTGTTGAGCGCGGTTGCCACGGAATCAGACTCGCGTAATGTTTCGGGGTTGGGACTCATCAGGTCTTTGACGGGCGTGGCGGTGTCGATGGCTCGCTTGCCGGTTAGTTTGTTCAGCACATCGCGTTCAGTGAAGATTCCCAGCAGTTTTCCGTTGTCGATCACAAGCGCACAACCAACATGCGCCCGCTTCATTTGATCGATGACTTCCAGCGCAGGAGTGTTTGAAGCGACGCCGAGGAACTCCTGGTCGAGTTCCCTCAGATCGTCTTCCATAACCGATCGGGCGAGGCTCTCGGCGATCTCAGCGCGGGGCACATCACGATTGTACAGCGGCGTCAGGCAGTCGTCGCAACGATCAGCGCCTTCAATATTGTCGTAACCGCAAGAGGGACAAAGCATAAGAGCACGGGGAAAGGTAAAAAGGGGAAACGGGGAAAAGGGTCAAGGGGAAATATCTTCCCCTCTTCCCCTTTTCCCTTTTACCCCACGGCTTTACTCCACGGTCCACATGTCGCCGCTGTTAATCAGCTTGTCGAGACTGCCGGGACCGGATTTTGCGATGGCGGTATCAATTTGCGCAGCCAGCATGCCGTCGTAACTTGGTCGTTCAATCGCGCGAAAGACTCCAACCGGTTGTGGAAAATCCGGTTGTTCCATGCGGGCGAGCATGAAAGCGACCGAAGGATCCTGCAGATTAATATCGTGCACGAGAATGTCGGCTTCAGTGATTCCGTTCTCGCCGATCGTAACGACTTCAGGGTGCGCGCCGTTCATCCTAATGCCCTGGTTTCGATCTTTTCCGAAGATCATCGGCTTGCCGTGTTCGAGGTAAAGAACTTTGTCCGAGCGTACGCTGCGTTCAGCAAAATAATCGAACGCTCCGTCGTTGAAGATGTTGCAGTTCTGATAGACCTCGAGGAACGAAACTCCCTTGTGTTTCGCCGCGGCCTCAACCATGGTGCCGAGATGCTTCACATCAATGTCGATCGAGCGCGCCACGAACGTTGCTTCACTGGCAATCGCGAGCGAAAGGGGATTCACCGGATAGTCAATCACGCCCATCGGTGTTGATTTAGTGCGCTGACCGAACACCGATGTCGGACTGTATTGACCTTTCGTCAAACCGTAAATGCGGTTGTTGAAAAGAATGTAATTGATGTCGAGATTCCGGCGCAGTACGTGGACGAAATGGTTGCCGCCAATCGAAAGCGCGTCGCCATCACCAGTGATCACCCAGACGCTCAGTTCTGGATTCGCCGCCTTGATTCCGGTGGCGATTGCCGGCGCGCGCCCATGAATGCTGTGAAAACCATAGGTGTTCATGTAGTACGGAAAACGCGAAGAGCAACCAATGCCGGAAACAAACACCATCTTTTCGCGCGAAATGCCGAGCTCCGGCATCACCTTCTGCACGTTGTTGAGAATCGCGTAGTCGCCGCAGCCTGGACACCAACGCACTTCCTGATTTGAAACGAAGTCCTTCTTCGTCAGTTCGCCCGGCGGAGGCGCGATTTGAAATTGCGACGCGCCGCCTTCGCTCTCGGCTGAGACCGAAGCATCAACGTGGTGTCCGTTGCCGTTACCTGAACCGTTACCTGGTGTACTCATTATTGCTCCTATAAATACTCTTCGACTTTCCTGACAATCTCGCGAATCTGGAACGGACGGCCTTTCACCTTGGAGAAGGCAACTGCGTCGACCAGATACTTCGCGCGAATCATCGTGCAGAGTTGGCCGAGATTCATCTCGGGAATGATCACGGTTTCGAAATTCGAGAGCACTGCGCCGAGATTCCCGGGGAACGGATTCAGATGACGCAAGTGCACGCTGGAAACTGATTTCCCTTCGTTCCGCATCCTTTCAACGGCTGAGGTTATCGAGCCATAAGTCGATCCCCATCCCAGCACGAGAACCTTTCCGGATTGATCGCCGAAAACTTCCACTGGCGGAATATCGGCGACGGCGCGATCGACTTTCTCCTGACGCAGCTTGACCATCAGGTGGTGATTTTCAGGATCGTAATTGACGTTGCCGGTGATGTTTTGCTTCTCGATACCGCCGATGCGGTGCTCCAGTCCCGGTGTTCCTGGCAGAGCCCAAGGTCGCGCCAAAGTTCTTTCGTCACGCGCGTAAGGCATGAAGTTTTTCGGGTCCGTTGCGAACTTAACTTCGATGCGTGGCAGCTTCTCAATTGCCGGAACGGCCCAGGGCTCGGCGCCATTCGCGAGATAACCGTCGGACAGATAGAAAACCGGAACCATGTACTTGAATGCCAGCCGCACCGCTTCGATCGCCATGTCGAAGCAATCAGAAGGCGTCGCGGGCGCGATCACAATTGCGGGACACTCGCCGTTCCGTCCCCAAACCGCCTGGAACAGATCCGCCTGTTCAGTCTTAGTCGGTAAACCGGTTGACGGACCGCCGCGCTGCACATTAATGATCACGAGCGGTAGCTCGGTCATCACGGCCAAGCCGATTGCTTCCTGCTTGAGCGCTACGCCCGGTCCGGAAGTTCCGGTCAGACCGACGTGACCGGCAAAGCTTGCGCCGATGGCCGCGCAGACTGCGGCGATTTCGTCTTCTGCCTGAAATGTCTTGACGCCAAAGTTTTTGTGACGCGCCAATTCGTGAAGAATGTCTGAGGCGGGGGTAATCGGATATGAACCGTAGAACAAAGTGCGTCCCGCCAATTCCGCTGCCGTAACAAAGCCAATTGCGGTGGCTTCGTTACCAGTGATCTTCCGATAGCGCCCGGGCGCAATGACGGCCTTCTTGACCGTGTAGTGCGTCGTGAAAACTTCAGTCGTCTCAGCGAAGTTGTACCCGGTTTTGAGCGCGACTTCGTTTGCCTTCGCCAGTTCCGGATTCTTTCGGAACTTGGCGTTGATCCAATTCAGGGTTGGATCGAGCGGTCGGTCATACAACCAGTACAGCACTCCAAGTGCGAAGAAGTTCTTGCAGCGGGCGATTTCCTTGCGCGACAGGTCAACGTTGCCCTTCAACGCGTTCACATTCAGCGTCGAAATCGGCAGCATGTGCACGCGATAGCCAGTCAACGATCCGTCTTCCAATGGATTCGACTTGTAGGCTGCGTGCTCCAGATTCTCCTTGGTGAACTCGTCGGTGTTGATGATCATCGTGCCGCCCTCTTCCAAATCCGGCAGGTTCACCTTGAGCGCTGCCGGGTTCATCGCGACCAGAACGTTTGGCTGATCACCGGGCGTCCGAATGTCATGACTCGAAAAGTTCAACTGAAAGCCGCTCACGCCCGGAAGGCTGCCGGCGGGAGCACGAATCTCCGCGGGAAAATCGGGTAGCGTGGAGATGTCATTGCCGACAATCGCCGACGTGTTCGTGAACTGCGTGCCCGTCAACTGCATGCCGTCGCCGGAGTCGCCGGCGAAACGAATGGTGACAGTGTCGAGTTCCTCGAGTTGCTTGTTAATTGTTTCGACAGGTGGTTCTAAAACTGCGCTCATTATTGCTCCGTACTTGCGATGTTAGGTTTCAGATTTGGGATCGCCTGGCAGTCCCAAAAAATCTCAAATCACAAATCTCATCCTCCGTCGACCGTATCCATCACCTGCGCCGGCACCGGAGGCAGGTTCATCGTCGCCTTTGGATAACACTCCGCCAGATAGGTGATGATGTCGAAGACTGAAATCGATCCGACCAGCTCGCCGTTCTTTACCAGCGGGATATTGCGAAAGCTTCGATCATTCATCAACTTCACCGCATCGCCGACGGTGGCATGAGTTGATAGAGTCTCGACCGCTGGCTGCATCCATTTCGAAATCGGACTTTCCAGGTCGACCGGCTGTCCGACTACTTTTGTGAGCAGGTCGCGCTCAGTAAAGATTCCGGCCACGCGGCCGTCGTCAGAAATGATGACGCAGCCGCCTTCATCGCTCTTCATTGCTTCGATAGCTTGTGATAGCGGGGTGAACGGAGATACGGCAACGTAATCGCCGGTGGGTAGCACGCGCACTCGTTGCTCCCGCGCGTGGCTCGCGTCTTTAGACTGGGAGTCGCGTTTCCGCAGATCTAGTTCTTCGGTTTTCTGTTCGTCGTCAGCCATCCGTCCGCAATTGTAGCTTAAGCGGCACTTTCACCGAAAAAGCGGGACATCTTACCACAGCGAGCGGCGGTTCCAATGTGATCGTGGGCACAGCTGGCGAGTTGAATGCTTCAGTGTCCAACCATCTCGATGGCCATCACGGTGAGGTCGTCGGTCACCGGCCTGCCTTCGGCGAACAGATGCGCGTCATCGAGCACTTTTTTGACGAGCTCTCCCGTCGGCGAATCGTGGAGCTGGTTAAGAATCAGTTGTAATCGGTCCTTGCCATATTCAACGTCATTTCGGTTTCGAGTTTCAGATAAACCGTCCGTGTAGAGCAGTAATCGGTCGCCTTTGTGCGTTGAAATCTTTGTCGAATCATAGCGCTCGCTGCAAAACATGCCAAGCGGTAAGCCCGTGGCGGGTATTGGCGTGACCTTGCCATCATTAAGATGCAGCGGGGCCAGATGACCCGCATTACAAATTTCAATGTCGCCGTTGCGTTCAGCCTTGCCGCAAACAAGCGTTGCATAGTACGGACGCATCGTTGTTTCGGCGAAGACTCCATTTGCACGTTCAACCAATTCGCTGACCGTCAGTCCAGTGCCGATCAAGCTGCGAAAGATCGCGTGCAAACGATTCATTAGCAGCGATGCGGCGATGCCCTTTCCCGAAACGTCTCCGATCATGAAGTATAAATCGCCTGAGTCCGTCGCGATCAGATCGCAGTAGTCACCACTTACCGGACCCGCGGGTTGATAGTGATGGGCAACCTCCCAGCCGTTGAATTTGAGGTTCTGTTTTGGCAGCGATTCGCCTTGAATCAGCCATGCGCGATCGAGATCGCGTTCCAGTTCTTCCATCTGTTGTGGCGTCAAACAGCCGAGACAGAAACGCGCCAACGGATCGGCATTCATCGCCGTTTGTCCGATCAGGTCGTGACAGACCTGGCAAACGCCATACGATTCGGGCCTGCTCAGATTCTCGATCGCGGCCCGCACTTCGCGGAGCAGCGATCCGAGTTGAGCCTGCCCGTTTGCATTGTTGACGGTGGTTTCCAGACGCTCTCGCCAGTTGATTAATTCGGTTCGGAGATCGGGAACTGGTGCTTGAATAGCGGCGCTCATTTTAGCTTCCCCTGCTGCTCGTTTGGACGAGAAAAGATGTTGACAATTATACGCTTTTTCGCTTCCCAGAGTTCGATTTCAGACGCCATCCTAAGCGCCATTTCCCCGCAATTTCTATCCGAAATTTGTAGTGAATTTCGCGTTAGATTGCCGTAGCGGATCGAGGTTGCTGGCGCAGTCTCTCAACTGTTTCAGGCAGTACATTTAGCAGCTTGTCGAGGTCGGCTTCGGTGTTGTAGCGGCCGAGTGAGACGCGAATCGAACCGAGCGCGAACGAGCGGGGGACATTCATCGCGGCAAGCACTGGCGAGACGTCAGCTGACTCTGCGTGACAAGCAGAGCCCGTTGAAACACAGATTTCCGCGGCGTCCAGCGCTGCTACCAAGTCCGGTCCGAGAATTCCTTCGAACGAGATGTTGCTGGTGTTTGGAAGACGCTGGTCGGATTGCGTCGTGCCGTTGACCTTTGTTCCCGAGATTGATTCCATGATGTCGCTTTCCATGCGATCACGCAGCGCCTGAATTCGTTCGTGGCCGGCGAACTCTTTTGCGAGAGCGCTCGCAGATCCGAGAGCGACAAGATTCGGAACGGCTTCAGTTCCTGAGCGGCGTCCCTGCTCTTGTCCCCCGCCGATGATGAATGGCGGCAGTTTTACTCCATCGCGAACATACAGCGCGCCGACTCCTTTTGGCGCATGGAACTTGTGACCGGAAATCGAAAACAGATCGACTGGCCAGTTCTGCAAGTTGAGCGGAATCTTTCCGACCGCCTGCACACCGTCGACGTGGAACAAGGCGTCAGACTCTTCGCGAACGATCTTTCCAATTTCTTTGATCGGAAAGAGCACGCCCGTTTCGTTGTTAGCCAACATGATGGAAACAATCCCGGTTTCGGGTTGCAGCGCTCGGCGCAAGTCATCAAGATCGATCGCGCCTTGTTCATCGACATCGAGCCAGGTTACTTCGCAGCCAATTTCCACAAGATGCTCGCAGAGCTTGCGCACGGCTTCATGCTCGACGTGTGTCGTGATGATGTGGCGGCGATTCGGATTCTGTTCGAGGAAGCCGCCGATCGCCCAGTTGTTTGATTCAGACCCGCACGAGGTGAAAACGATCTCGCTTGGCAATCGCGCGCCGAGTAAATCGGCGACTTGTTGGCGTGCCGTGGCGACAGCCGCTCGTGATTCGCGACCGAGCGCGTGACCGGACGAAGGATTGCCGTAGTGCGTCGTGAGAAACGGGCGCATCGCCTCGAATACTTCCGGCGCGACTTGCGTCGTCGCGTTGTTGTCGAGATAAATCATTGATTGAACTGCGGAGTATAACCGATACTCTTCGTCGTTAAGAGAACCTTTGCGTGCCTTTGCGTCTTTGCGCCTTGGCGTGAACCGATCTCACGCAAAGATGCAAGCTCGGAAAGTAACGTAAAGAAAGCATCCCTAACTGAATGCTGGCTTTTCTCTACTTGGCCGCTGCCACTTACTTCGGCGATGTTATCTCTCGCCGTTTCTTTAGCTTCCTCTCCATTCAGCATCGGATTGCGACCGCGTTTCTGGTTGGTCTCCTGCTAAGCACTTGGATCACGTTTCTCACCGCCGTCTTGTTTCACGGAATGAGTCAGCCACTGGTGGCGGCAAATCTGCTCTTCGTAGCACTCTTCGTCGTTGTCGTCGTGGTCTCTCGCCGCTGGCCCAGCAAAAACATTGATGTCGATCCGGGCAGGCCGACAGGAACTCAGCTTTGGGACGTTATTTTCCTGGCGGCATGTTTGGTGTTTGCGTGCTGGTTGATGTTCGCGACGCTCGGCTTCAAAGACGGCGAATTTCAAATTGCGTTCAAAGCCTGGACTGATTTCGGCGCGAACGTTTCGCTCACGCAGAGTTTTGCGCTGGGCAAAAACTTTCCGCCACAACATCCGTTTTTCCCGGGCGAGTTTATCCGCTATCACTTTCTGTTTTGGTTTCAGACTGGGAACCTGGAATTTCTCGGGTTAAATCCCGTCTGGAGCATAAACCTGCTCAGCCTTCTCTCGTTGATGGCACTGATGGTGTTGATCTCGACATTCGGCGAACTGCTGTTCAAGTCGCGCGTCGTGGGAAGAATCGGCGCCGCGCTATTTTTCTTTTCCAGCTCACTTTCGTATCTGCCGTTCCTGCGCTCGCAGCCGAACATTCGCGGCGCTTTGAATGCCATCGTCGGTGCGACAGAGTTTTTGCCTTCGGGGTATCCCTTTCGCGGCGAGACGTGGGGCGTTCTGTCTGCAAATGTTTTCGCGTATCAGCGTCACTTGATCAGCGGCATCGGACTGTTTTTCGTCGCGTTGATTTTTGCGGTCGACGAGTATCAACGGCGCGCTGCGATCAAGAAAGAGAAGCTCACTGAAAGCATTCTGCCTATTGATGACAAGCCGGTAAGCGAAACAATTCTGCCGGGACCGCCCGCCGCAGCCGATCCAAACCGGGACACGCCAAGTTTCGCCGGACTTCCATCATGGATTTTCACAGGCGTGCTAATTGGCTTACTGCCTTATTGGAACAGTCCGACCTTCATTGCCGGCTTGGCGGTCTTCGGGTGTTTGCTCGTGCTTGCGCCATTGCGGAGCAGGACAGCGAGTTTGGTTGTGGCCGCAATCGTTGTCGGATTGCCACAGGTGCTGATGTTGCGTTCGGGCAACACCATGACTTACCGATTGTTCAATCCGGGTTATACGCTCGAGCACGCCTCGTTGTGGTTGATTGTGAAGTATCTCGGCTGGACGTTCGGAGTGAAATGGATTCTGCTCTGGGCGGCTCTCGTTTTCGCAAGCGGTTTTCACCGAAAGTTGCTGCTCGCGCTAACCAGCCTTGTCGCGATTGTCTTTCTCTTTCAACTGAGTGTCGATGTCTTCAACAATCACAAGCTGCTGAACATCTGGGCGACCTGCGTGAATGTCTATGCTGCTTACGCGCTATGGCAAATCGGGAAGCAAAAAATTGTAGGGCCTGTTCTTGCGGTGGTTTTAGCGATCGCCACAGTGTTTGGAGGGATCGTGGATCTGTTCCCGCTCCACAACGATCCGACGCTGACAGTGCCGTACAAGAACGATCGGCTCAGTCAGTGGCTGCTGACGAACACTCAACCTTCAGACATTTTTCTGACGCATACGCTGCTGACGCACCCGATCCTTTTCACCGGCCGCAAAGTTTATCTTGGTTACACGTTGTTCGCTTGGACAGCAGGTTACAACGTTCCGGACCGAGAAGCGGTTTATCGTCAGATGTTTCAGGAAAGCGATGCCATAGAGTTAGTTCGGCTGTTGCACGCCAATAACATCGCGTACGTCGCAATTGATGACGGCGTGCGTCACAACGAGTCTTTACCGGACTTTAACGAAGACGTTTTTGATCAAACCTTTCAAAAAGTCTTTGAAGACACTGCGCACGCGTACGACAATCTCGTGATTTACAAAGTCGTTCAGTAGCCCGACCGTGAGGAGGGCAAGCAGGTGTCGCGTTCAACGATGAATGAATTCGATGGTTGCCCTCCCTCCCGGTCTGATACGCTTCGCGACAAGCTTGTCGTACAATTCCGTTATGTCTCAGTTGAATGAAAATGCGGTGCTCGATGCGCTGCGCCAAATTAAAGATCCTGATCTGCACAAAGACATCGTCACCCTGGGCTTCATAAAAGATCTCGCCATCAACAACGGCAACGTTTCGTTTCGGATCGTTCTTACGACGCCGGCCTGTCCTGTAAAGAGCGAAATGGAGAGTGCCGCGCGCGAACTCGTATCAGCAATCGACGGGGTTCGATCTGTAGCAGTAACCATGGATGCGGAAGTACCGAAGGGCCGTGGGCTCGGCGACAAAGTTTCCGTCCCCGGCGTCAAGAACATCGTCGCGGTTTCATCGGGAAAAGGTGGCGTCGGCAAATCGACCGTGGCGGTCAATCTCGCGGTTGCGCTCGCATTGGATGGCGCCAAAGTCGGTTTGATGGACGCAGACGTCTACGGTCCAAACGTACCGATCATGCTGGGTGCGGGGAATGAACGACCTGAAGTTGACGTCAACAAATTGATTCCTGTTGAAGCGCACGGCATCAAATTGATTTCGATGGCGGTGCTGCAACCTGGTGACAAACCGCTGATCGTGCGGGGGCCGATTCTGCACGGCCTGGTCAAACAATTTCTTTCCGACGTGAAGTGGGGCGAACTCGATTACTTGATCGTCGACATGCCTCCGGGCACCGGCGACGTGCAGTTGAGTCTGGCGCAGCTCGTCCCGGTGCAGGGTGCCGTACTCGTAACGACGCCACAGGAGGTTGCCCTTATCGATGTGCGCCGCGCGCTCCGCATGTTCGAGACAGTAGCTGTGCCGGTGCTCGGCGTGGTTGAAAACATGAGCTACTTCATCGCGCCCGACACCGGCACGCGTTACGACATTTTCGGCAAAGGCGGCGGCGAAAAACTTTCGCAGGAATACGGCGTGGCTTTTCTTGGGTCGATCCCCGTCGGGATAGATGTGCGCGAAGGCGGCGACAAAGGGGTGCCGATCGTGATCGGTCACCCCGAATCTCCACAGGCTCAAGCCTTTCGTAAAGTTGCTGAGGAAGTCGCCCGTCAGGTCTCGATCGAAGCCTTGAAACCGGAGCTTGTTGTTTTGAAAAAATCCCAGTAGACTGACTTCGGCGATAGTTTGAATGACCATTTTAAGATTGAAAACAGGAGTTTATTAGAATATGTCAGCGAATCCAGCAATAACGACCCCCGTGACATCCGCCGCGCCGGCCGCACCGTCGGTGAATTTGAGTGTCACAGAACCCGCAGCCGTCGAAATTAAGAAATTCATGTCCAGCGAAGAGGGTCTGCCCGAAACTTCAGGCCTGCGCGTGCGCGTGGTGCCGGGCGGCTGTTCGGGATTTCAATACAGCTTGAACATTGAAGAGAATTCGCGACAAGGCGATTTCATTTTGGATGACAAGGGTGTGCGCCTGTTCGTTGACATGTTCAGCGCCCAGTACCTGAACGGCGTCGAAATAGACTACGTCACCAACGTGATGGGTTCCGGTTTCACCTTCAAGAACCCGAACGCCACGGGCAGCTGCGGCTGCGGCTCTTCGTTCACCGCGTAAGCAAATTACGTCATTGCATTGCAATTGACTCGGCCTGATACTTCGGTGTCAGGCCGAGTTTGTTTTGCGTGCGTGGTACAGAGCCGGGAGCGGTAGCGAGCGGGACAAAGACTCAGCCTTCGATCTCAGTGGCCGTCGTTGCCGTAAATTGAGTCCTCAACCCGCTCACTACCGTTCGCGGTTCTGTAATGATTTTTGAGCCATCCAATGAACTTCCTTCAAGCTTCATCGCTCGTAGAAATCGATCAGGCTCGCGAACTCTTTCGCGAATACGAAGTTTGGTTGAATCTCGATCTCTGTTTTCAAAATTTCGAAAAAGAGTTGGCTGAGTTGCCGGGCGCGTACGCACCGCCGACTGGACGTCTGCTGCTCGCGTTCGCGGATAACAAGTTGGCTGGCTGCGTTGCTTTACGAAAGATGACCGACGAAGTTTGTGAAATGAAGCGATTGTTTCTGCGGCCGGAATTTCATCGCAAAGGTCTCGGCAGAAAATTGGCGCAGCGAATCATCGACGAAGCGCGCGCCATCGGCTATCAACGAATGCGGCTTGATACTTTGTCAGAACAGATGGGAAGTGCGATCGGCCTTTATCGCGCACTTGGATTCAAAGAGATCGCGCCGTACTACGAAAACCCGGTGCCGGGTGCGTTATTTATGGAATTAACGTTATGACGATTGCCTAGTTCTTGCGTTTGAGGAGTTTCCACCCCGTGGGCAGAACGGCCGCGGCCAAGGCGATCTTGATGATCTCGCCGGGAATGAACTTCAGTACGGTGAATTGAAATGCGACCAACGGTGAAGTCCTTGTCAGGAAAGAAAACCAGAGCAAGCCGCACAAAATAATTACTACCGAGCCCACAGCCATAGCGGCGACGGCCGTGAGGTACTTTCGATCCCATCCTTGTTCAGCGAAGGCGCCGGTGATGAATGCTGCGGCCGGAAACGCAATTAAGTAGCCGCCCGTTTGTCCCATCAAATGCGCAACGCCCGTGGCTCCGCCTGCGAAGAAGGGAAGGCCGCTCGCGCCTTCGATGAGGTAAGCAATCATTGCCATGGCGCCCAAGCGCGACCCAAGCAATGCACCGGTTAGCAACACCGCAAACGTTTGTCCGGTGATTGGAACCGGGCCAAGAGGAATCACAATTTGTGCTGATAGAGCCGTTAGCAAACTGAAACCAATCACTAATCCAACCTGGCGAACGATATCAAACGGCGTCAGGGCTGCTTGCAGGAGAGTGTCGCTTTTGGCGAGTGATGTGCTCATATTTTGAGTGCGCCGGCTTCACGGCGCTTTTTGTTTTCGAACGGGAAGACAGCCGCGTCAAGCCGCGGCACTCCAAATCCTACGGTCTCACACATAATACCGGACACGGCGCGTTCCGAATAATGAATTCCGCCGTGCCGGTCAGCCGCTCATCGCCGCCGCAGCACAAGGTCGTGGTGATGGCGATAAGATCAGCTTTGTGACGGCCGGCATGTTCGACGACCGCTTCCGCCACACCACCATGAACGCGGCGGACTTTGCCGAACAGTTCCGGCGCACCGGCTTCTTCGAAAAACCTTTGCAGCGCGGCTTTGCCGCCATCGGCGGGCTCTTCGTCGCCTTCGGCAAAAACGCAGAGCGTCTCCAGCTTCGCTTTTGTCTTGCGCGCAATGGAGGTAGCGACCGGCAAAATTTCTTTTGACTTTTCGGACAAATCCGTCGCGAAGACGATTGTCGCGAATCGATCAATCGGCCGCGTGGTCCGTCGCGGTCCGTACAAACGGGCGATCAGCGTTGGAATCTTTGAATCGCGCGCGATTTGTTCTGCGACGCTGCGACCAAGGAAAAACTGCGCCACGTCCGAACGTCCATGCGACGCCATCACGATCAGATCGCAAATCCGCTCTTCAGCGGTCCGCATGATCACCTGCGCAGGATCTTCATCGCTTACTTTCGGAATAATCGTCTCGACGACTTTGACCGACGATGCGCCGGTGGGCAGTCCTGGAAACTCGTAACGCGATGTTTCGGTAATGTGCGGGTCGCCGCCGTGAGCGATGTGGACTGACTGCACGATCGCATCAAACTGTGCCGCAATCGCCACGGCCAGCGGGAACGCGCTGTTCGCCACCGAGGAGAAGTCTGTCGGAAATAGGATCGACCGAATCATGGCTTCAGTGAGCAGTGAGCGGATAACTAGACTTCGAGCCCGCTCGCTTACACTAACGCTGCAAGTCTGACTTCAGTTACAAACCCGCCAATTGCCTGGTTTGATTGAATCTTACTTAAGTTGCGCTGTCTGGTCTAGCTTTCCGCGCCGATTCGCATTTTGTGGAACGAACGCCAGACAAAGAACAGCGAGACGAGGAAGAAAATCCCTGCCAGCACGCGGCTGATTACCGGACCACTCTTGCCGAATTGGCCGTCCTCGCTGCCGACACTAACGGCCAGCTCTACGGCGAGCAATCCAAACAATGTGGTGAACTTGATTACCGGGTTCATGGCGACCGACGAAGTGTCCTTGAACGGGTCGCCAACGGTATCGCCAACGACCGTCGCATCATGCAGCGGCGTGCCCTTTTGTTTGAGATCGACTTCGACAACTTTCTTGGCGTTGTCCCAGGCGCCGCCGGCATTCGCCATGAAGATCGCCTGATACAAACCAAAGATAGCAATCGAGAATAAGTAGCCGATGAAGAAGAACGGTTCGACGAAGGCAAACGCAAGGGTGGCGAAGAAGACCCCGAGGAAGATATTAAACATGCCCTTTTGCGCGTACTGCGTGCAGATTTGCACGACTTTCTTGCTGTCCGTGACGGACGCTCTCTCAACGCCTTCGAGTTGAATGTTGGCTTTGATGAATTCGACTGCGCGATAGGCGCCGGTGGTCACTGCCTGCGTCGATGCGCCGGTGAACCAGTAAATCACCGCGCCGCCGGTGATCAGTCCCAACACAAACGGGGCGTGGAGCAACGAAAGGCTTTCGGTGCCGCTGGTGAGACCGTTAGTAAGCGCCATGATGATCGAAAAGATCATTGTGGTGGCGCCAACGACCGCGGTGCCGATCAAAACGGGCTTCGCTGTCGCTTTGAATGTGTTGCCGGCGCCGTCGTTTTCTTCGAGCAAGTGTTTGGCGCGCTCAAAAGCCACGGTAATGTTGTAGTCGTTCTTCAGCTCTTCGGTGATGTTTGGTTGATGTTCGATCAGCGATAGTTCGTAAACCGACTGTGCGTTGTCAGTCACCGGGCCATAGGAATCGACGGCGATGGTGACTGGGCCCATGCCCAGAAATCCAAACGCCACCAAGCCGAACCCGAAAACCGGCGCGACGTGAATCGTTCCCGTCGAAACCATTAACGCATCGAGTCCCATCGTGCTTACGATGTAGGCAATTCCCATCAGGCCGACAATGCTGATACCCAACCAGAAGGCCGAAAAGTTTCCGGCGACAAAACCTGAGAGGATGTTTAGTGATGCTCCACCTTCGCGCGAGGACTTGACCACTTCCTGCACGTGGCGCGATTCAGTCGACGTGAACACTTTGACGAGTTCCGGAATCACCGCCCCGGCCAACGTGCCGCACGAAATGATGGTTGCGAGTTTCCACCAAAGCGTCGTGTCGCCACTCAATGACGGAATCATCAGGAAAGAAACTACGTAGGTCAGCACAATCGAAAATATCGAAGTCAACCACACCAGCGTCGTGAGCGGCGTTTCGAAATTCATTTCTCCCGCGGCGGCATAGCGTGATTTGGCAATCGCGGCGTTGGCGAAATAAGACACGGCGCTTGAGATCAGCATCATGATGCGCATCACGAAGATCCACACGAGCAACTGAACCTGTATTTTCGGATCCGGAACCGCCAGCAGGATGAATGTGATAAGTGCGACGCCCGTCACGCCATAGGTTTCGAAGCCGTCGGCGCTCGGCCCGACTGAGTCTCCCGCGTTGTCCCCCGTACAGTCAGCAATCACGCCCGGATTGCGCGCGTCGTCTTCCTTAATCTTGAAGACGATCTTCATCAGGTCTGATCCGATGTCGGCAATTTTAGTGAAGATGCCGCCTGCAATTCTCAGCGCCGCGGCGCCCAGCGACTCGCCGATGGCGAAACCGATAAAGCACGGCCCGGCGTAATCACCCGGCACGAACAGCAAGATGAAAAGCATGATGAGCAGCTCGACACTGATCAGAAGCATGCCGATGCTCATGCCGGCCTTAAGCGGAATCTCGTAAATCGGAAACGGCTTGCCTTCAAGACTGGCGAACGCTGTACGCGAATTCGCGAATGTGTTGACGCGAATACCGAACCAGGCGACGCCGTAACTACCGGCGATGCCGATCAGACTGAACAAAAGAATGATGGGAACTGTGAGCGCGATTGGATGATCCGGAACCGGTCGAAGAATGCCGAAGTAAGCGACCACAATGGCTGCAATGAACACCCAGAGCAGCATAATGAACTTGCCCTGAGTGATCAGATACGTCTTGCACGTTTCGTAAATCAGCTCGGAAATCTCGCGCATCGAGCGATGCACCGGCAAGTTCTTCAACTGAATGAAAATCACCAGACCGAACAATAGGCCGAGGAAACAAAAGAGGATGCCGATAAGCAGCAGCCGGTGTCCGTCGATTCCACGAAAGACCACGTCCGATAAGTCCGGCAGCTTGAGCGCGGCTTCACCGCCATGGCTCTGGGCAAATGCGGCCGGCGCAGTGACACAAAAAGCAATAGCTGCAAATAAAAAGCTGATAAATCGCCGGCGGTGCGCCGCGACAAAGTTCGACATCGAATTCACAATCAAAACAGTCCTTCCTTTACGTTTGAGCGATAGGCGAGAAAATAGCCCTGGCTGATAAAAGCGCTATTATTGCCGATTTACGCGCGAACTGTCCAACCGAGACGGATTGATCAGCAGTGAGACAGGTTCATGCTTCGGCGAGTGCGGCTTCCTTCGTTAGCTGCGGCCGTTTGCGCCCGCCGATCCAGTTGCGAATTGAGTCGACGATGACGATGACTGCGGCCGTCATAATAAGCGCAGTCAAAAAAGTGTTGATGTAGCCCTGTGTTGATGTGAGCGGATTTTGTGCTTGCGGCCAGAAGATGTCACGAATTGATTGATAGCCCGCTACGAGAGTCGTGGTTCCCACAAACGCAAGTGGCGCGAGTGTCACCCACGCAAAGCGCGCCTTTCCCATGTTGATAATGACGGTTGTCGCGACGCACAAAGCGACGGCTGCCAGCAATTGATTCGCGATGCCGAACATCGGCCAAATTGTCGAGATCGATCCAGTGAGGATGAATCCCGACCAGGCCGCGACTACCACGGCGCTGGTGATGATCGAACCCGGTAGCCAATTCGGTTCTTCGAGTTTGCGCACAAATCTGCCGCCGAATTCACCGAGGAGAAACCTGGCGACACGTGTGCCAGTGTCGATTGTCGTGAGGATGAATAGCGCTTCAAACATGATCGCAAAGTGATACCAGTACTTCATCAATCCGCTGAGACCGGGAATGCCATCGAAAATCTTTGCGATGCCGAGTGCGAGCGTGACTGCGCCACCAGTGCGACCGCGCACTTTTTCCCCTGATTCGGCTTCCAGTCGATCCAGTTCCTGCGTCTGAAGATTGAAGTCCGGACCGCTTTCAGCTTGCACCATGCGCACGTACGCTGCTTTTTGCGTGTCCGTCTTTTGCGCGGTGTTGATGGCAAAGTAATCACCCGGGAAAAGCGACGTCGCGGCAATCAACGCAACTACTCCGACAACGCCTTCCATCAACATGCTGCCGTAGCCGATCATGCGCGCGTCGGTTTCCTTAGCGATCATTTTCGGCGTCGTTCCGGAAGAAATCAGCGCATGGAAACCGCTGATGGCGCCGCATGCGATCGTGATAAAGACGAACGGATAAACTTTGCCCGGAACGATTGGACCGCCGCCGTTCACAAACGGAGTCACTGCCGGCATATGCAGCGTCGGATGTACGACGATTACGCCAATGATCAAAAACGCGACCGTGCCGATCTTGAGATACGACGAAAGGTAATCGCGCGGGCAGAGCAGTAACCACACCGGGAGGACTGACGCGATGAATCCGTAAGTCGCCATCAAAGCGGTCACTTGTATTGGCGAAAACGTAAACGCTGAACCCCACGACGAAGTCGCAATCTTTCCGCCCAGCCAGACCGCAAACAGCAATAGAACAACGCCAATCGCGCTCGCCTCCGCGATCTTTCCTTTGCGGAATCGATACATGTACAAGCCCATCAACAGCGCCAGCGGAATTGTGAAACCGACGGTGAAGGTTCCCCAGGGCGACTCAGCCAGCGCGTTCACGACGACGAGCCCCAGACCGGCCAGCGCGATCACGACGATGAAGAGAATCGCGACGCCTGCGACGAATCCTGACAATCCGCTGATTTCCGTGCGCGCGATCTCCGCCAGGGACTTGCCCTTTCGCCTGATGCTGGCCACGAGAATCATAAAGTCATGCACCGCGCCGCCGAGACAAACTCCGATCACCAGCCACAACAATCCCGGTAGAAATCCGAACTGCGCCGCGAGCACCGGTCCAATCAACGGGCCTGCGCCGGAGATGGCTGCAAAGTGATGACCAAACAAAACCCACTTGTTCGTCGGATAATAGTTATGGCCGTCGTACATGGTTTGCGACGGCACCGGTCGCTTGTCATCCAGCGCCAAAACTTTTGCGGCGATAAAGGCGGAGTAATAGCGATACGCAATCGCCATTACACAGAGCGCGCCAACGATGATCGGAAGAGCGTTCATTTCGGCCTCTCAAATAACACACATGCCAGATAAGCTCAACAAGTGTTGTCAAAACGCGGCAGGCGTCGCGCTGAAAGCTTGACTCGTAAGAGATATTTTAAGAAAGTCTGGTCAAGCTTCCCGGCATGAAAGCTGCTCTGGCAGCGTCGCGGTTATGTCCACTCTCAAAACTCGATCCCTGATTGCTTTCGCGCTTTGCTTTTGCGTCGCATTAACTTACGTTGCGCCGGCCGCGCTGGCGCAGAAGAAGACTGCTCCCGTCGAAGCCACTCCGCCGCCGGTCCGCGAAGAATTCAAGTTCGGCAAGGTCGATCTCGAAGTGCTCGAGCAGGTCAATCTCCTCGATCGCCGCTTTGAACGCGATGGCATGGTGCTCGAAGATGAGGCGACGAATGCTTATCTCTTCCGCATTGGGCAGGCGCTGATTCCAAAAGGGCTGACGCTTGAAAACGTCTCGTGGAAGTTTCGCGCGCTGCGCGATCCGCAGCCGAACGCGTTCGCGCTGCCTAACGGATCGGTTTACGTAACGACTGGATTGTTGTCATTGATCGACAACGAGTCTGAACTGGCGGCTATCATCGCGCATGAGTTGACGCATGTAATGCGGCGGCACACCTACGTGCAGAACCGCAGCAACCGCAAAAAGTTTCTGACGATGAACGTCATGGCAGCCGTCGGCGCATATGCACCCGGTGGCATTGTCGGCGCAGCAATCACGGCCATTACAATGATTGCTCCTTTCATCATCGTGGCCACGATCTTTGGTTACAGTCGCGACCTCGAACGCGAAGCGGACTTAAAAGGCATCGACATGATGATTAGCGCCGAGTACTCGCCGGAAGAGATGGTCAATGTAATGAAGGTGCTCGACCGCGACATCGAAGGCGAGAACATCCGTCTGTTCTACAACGATCATCCGGCGCTGCGAGAGCGAATCAGCTATCTGAGTTCATATCTTGGGGCCCGCGCGGACAGAGTGACTCCGCAGATGGAGCTGAATCGCGAGAAGTCGGCGTACTTTCGCGCGATGGAGCCGATGATGCGTCACGATGTTCAGTTGCAGATAAAAGGCGGGCGATTTCGTTCAGCGGTTTACATCGCGCAACGTCTGGTCGATTTTCATCCCGATTCCGAAAATCTGTTTTGGCTGGCGGAAGCGTATCGCACGCTGGGGCCGCGGGCGCCGCAACTAACAGAGAGCGAGCTGACGAACAGCGCCAAGAAAGACGCCGCCAAAAAACACGAGAAGCGCACCGACGAAGAAATTGAGCGCGAGCTCCTGGCTACGCCGGCCGGCCAGGAGAATTGGAAAACACATCGGCAAAGATCGGAAGAGCTGTATCAACGATCGCTCGCTGCGGAGAATCCGGTCGCCATGGCGCATCGCGGACTCGGCATGTTGTACGAGAAGCTTGAAAAGAAGACTGAGGCCCTCGCCGAATACGAAAAGTATCTCGCGTCAGCGCCGGCCGCGACCGACCAAGAACGCATCCAAAGGCGCATTGAAAATCTAAGGAGACCCCCGCAATGACGTTCCCTTTTTCGATTGCCTGCTTCACGAAGTTACGTAAGACCAGCATCACATTTATCGCAGTCCTGATCACGGCGCTTGCCCCAGCGATCGCGCGTGCCCAGTTCCTGCATCCGAAAATCAGCAAAAAGGAAACGACGATCCGCAACGTCGTCATCCTCCCGGCGAAAGTCAGCGTTGTGCGCGACAGCATGAAAGGGCCGGAAGGCATGGCCGCGGAATCGGAAGAGTTGAGCGGCCGGGTGGAAAAAGTCCTGGCAGCGATTCTCGAGAAGCAGAAGAATGTGAAGACGCTGAACACCCCCTCGGCTGCGAGTGGCGAAGGCGACGCGCAACAGAAGTACAGCATTGCCGACTTTCAAACTAAATTTGATGATCTGCTGCCGCGCATCATGAAAAAGCGCAGCGACGTGAAGAAAGGCCGCTTCACGATGGGTGATGAGGTTCTCAACCTGAATCTGGACAAGCGCGTCGATGCGGTCGTTTTCATTCGCGGTCAGGGGCAAAAATTGACCGGAGGCAAGTCTGCTTTTGTCCTGCTGGTCGGCGGGGCGCCGGCGTATCTGAAAATGCAGATTGGAGTTATCGATGCGCGCACCGGTGAAGTTCTGCTGTACACCGATCCGCTGTTCGCTGGAGATCCGACAACTGCCGTCGACCGTTTGCGCAAGGCTTTGGACAAAGGATTTAAGAAACTGCCCGTCGTCACCGTGCAGTAGATTCAACTCCCGCTTTCAAATCCGCATAAAGCAATCGATGAAACTGGTGTTCGCCGGCTTCGCGTCTCACTGACAAGCGGCCCGCGTCGTAAGCTCGCGACTTCAGACCACGTTGCACTGACGCACAAATGTCCAAATCTTCCTGCTGAATCCGGTCGCCGACCGAGACACTCCTGAGGTTTCTGTCGCGGGCGGCCTCGGAAACATCCGTGAAGTAAAAATCAAAGGTCACCTCAGTTTTGTCGACTGTAATCGGACGTACAAGGTTCGTGTCCATCACGCCTTCGTAGCTGTTGATCATAAAGTTCGGATAAATCCAGTAGTACAAAGCGTGCTCGCCCTTTCGCGTCTCTGCCACTTTTGTTTCGCCGGTCGTGACCATTGGACTTGACTGCAGGCAGTGTCGCGCGCCGCATTCGATCGTGTAATTACTGTAGTCGAGCACGCTGTCCAGGCCTTTGTGCAGATGCGGGACGTGATAGCCACCGTCGAGATAGTTGTCGACAAAAACTTTCCAGTTGCAGTCAATCGTGTAGCTGCGACGCTCGAACCATTTCAGACTCTGCAGATCGAGCGCGCGAAATTCACCGGTGAGTTGCGCGCCGAGCCACTTCTCGATTGATTCGTCGCCGGCGGTGTCGATCCGCACAAACACCCATTGCTCCCAAACGGACGTGGCGATCGCAATCAATCCGTTGCTGGCCCGATCGAAATCAGACACGCCGGTGAAGTCTGGTGTGCCTTTCAATTCACCTTCCAGCGAATACGTCCACCCGTGATAAGGGCAGCGCATCTGTGGACAGTTTCCCTGCGGCTCAGTCATCACGGCTGCGGCATGATGACGGCATGCATTGAAGAACGCGCGGATCTGATTGTCGCTGCCGCGTACGACGACGATTGGTTCTTCGGCAATTTCAGTGGTCACATAATCGCCCGGCTTGCTGAGTTGCTCGACGCGTGCGGCGACTTGCCAGGAATTGCTAAAGACTGTCCGCTTCTCAAGGTCGAGGATCCGCTTGTCTGTGTACCAGGCTGACGGGATAGTCGAGGCACGATCGAGCGGTGCGCTTTGATCGTAGGTTTCGATCAATTTGTCCAGAATATTTTCCACAGCCTGCGCAAGTCCCGAAGAATGCCTCTTTCACATTACTGGTGTCGCCGTCTTGTGCTTCGGGTTATAGAACGGCGTCTTCGCAACCGTTGCCGGCACGCGATGGCGGGCAGCTTCGACGGTGATCTCGATCTCTACGCGCGATCCCGGTTTTGTGAACTCGCTCTTGAGCGTCGCCAAAGCGATCATTTTCTTCAGCGTAGGTGACCACGTTGTTGACGTCGCCTTGCCGAGTTGCGTGCCGTTGCTGTAAACGGGCACCGCGACGCGTGACGCAATGGGTGACACGGCTGGTGGCAGACCCACTTGCTCATAGATCCGTTCGACCGCGGGCCAATTAATTTCCAGTCCAACGATTTGCTTCGCTGAGCCGCGCTTTTGTTCTGCGTTTAGCGCCGCTTGTCCGATAAATCTATTCTTTTCGAGATTGACCAGCCGCCCCAGTCCCATTTCGAACGGCGAATATTTCTGCGGCTCGATAAGCGCCTTCTTGGCGCTATTGAAATCGATGTCTATCAGCAGTAGACCGGCTTCGATTCGAACGACGTCGAGCGCGAGCATTCCCGCCGGTTTAACGTCGAACGCCTTACCCTGGTCGATCAACGCGTCCCAGATCTTCAAAGCCTCTTCAGCGGACATCCAAATTTCATAACCGAGATCGCCTGTATAACCCGTGCGCGAAACTTCCACCGGAATACCGGCGATGCGGCCTTTCGTCACGCGAAAGTACTTCAGGGTCTCAATATCGGCACCTTCGACAAGCTGCTTAAGCAAGCGTCCGGAGGTTGGTCCCTGGACGGCGAGCGCTGCGACTGATTCTGAAATGTCTTCGATCTGAACTTCCAGGCCGACGGCGTTCTGCGTGAACCAACGCAGACTTGGATCCGCGGCGGTCCAGCGATAAACATTTTCTTCGAGTCGTGACACGGTGCCATCGTCGATGACTTTTCCGTATTCGTCGCACCACGGCGTGTAGATCACCTGGCCCACAGCTACCTTGTTCATTTCACGCGTGATGATGCGGTCAACGAGTCTTGTGGCGTCCTTGCCGGTCAGTCGATATTTGAACAGCGGAGAGATATCGATGAGCGCCGTCGCATTCCTGATCGCGTTGTACTCGTGATCATGATGTGTCTCGTAGGCGCTGACCGCGTAGTAACCCGACCATTCGCGATAATTGAGACTGTCGCAAAGCGCAAAGGTTCTTTCGTGAAATGGAGTGCCAATCGGCATCGTACGTTGTCAGAGCGAGCGATTATAAGTATCCTGCGAATACGTGAGCAAGACTCGTCGCAGCACATCCCCCATTTGGATGAAGCCGGAAAGGGGACTTATGTGTCAATCAATCCAAAAAAGTCGAATTGAAGTGGTAGCAATTATTGTCGCATTGTGCCTGAGTGTCGCCAGCGCGGCACAAGCGCAATCGAAGAACGCGAAGAAGTTGGCCGATGCGACCAAGAACGCGCAGGAGGCCGCCGACACTCTTACCGAAATCATGAACGTTCCCGACAAGGGAATTCCGCGAGACCTGCTCGATAAGGCGGAAGCGATTGGCGTCTTTGAAGTCGTCAAGGCGGGATTCATTGTCGGTGGCCGCTCGGGCCATGGCGTAATTAGTCGTCGCGTAAAAGGCGGTTGGGGCGCGCCCGCTTTCTACAACCTGAATGGGGGTAGCTTTGGTTTGCAGATCGGCGCGGCGAAGCTTGAGCTTATCTTGTTGTTTATGAACACTGGTGCGATTGAGAGCCTGATGAAGGACAAGTTTGAAATGGGCGGTGAAGGAAGCGTCGCCGCCGGTCCGGTGGGAAGATCTGCTGCCGCTTCCACCGACGCGCAGTTGAAAGCGCAGATTCTGTCTTACTCGCGCAGCAAGGGCTTGTTCGCCGGGTTGGAACTCAAAGGCGTCGTCATCTCGCCGGACAATAACGACAACGAACCAGTTTATGGAATGAAAGCCAGTGACATTCTGGCGCCGACGAAGCAGTGGAAGATTACCGACATGCCGGCGGGCGTGAGAATTGTTCCGCGCACGCTCGCAAGATATTCGACGAGAAAGTAGCGGAACGTCGCCTGTTCCGCTGATTGCAAATAATCTTTTTTGCTTGCCAGGAGAACTATGATCACCCTGAAACGAATTGTACTTCTGTCTACTGTTGCGGTCTTACTCTCACTCGCCCACGTAGTCACCGCACAAACCAATCGCGATCGCAGCACCAAAAAAGTTCAAGCTGCCGCGAAGCAATCGTCGCAAGCCGCGCGTGTATTCGACGCGATCATGGGAACGCGTGAGAAATCGATTCCCCGTGACTTGTTGCAACGCGCTGAAGCGGTCGCTGTATTTCCGGGTGTGCTTAAAGGTGGATTCATTGTTGGCGGCCGCCGCGGCAGTGGCGTGATCAGTCGTCGCGTGAAGGACGGTTGGAGCGCACCGGCATTTTTTGATCTGACCGGCGGCAGTATCGGCTTGCAGATTGGCGCGGCCTCAACGGACTACATTCTGCTTTTCATGAATACCGAAGCGGTCGAGAGCTTGCTCGGCGACAAATTTGAAATTGGCGGCGAAGGCAGCGCCGCAGCGGGACCGGTGGGAAGGTCCGCAAGCGCGTCAACCGACTTAAAACTGAACGCGCAGATTCTTTCTTACTCGCGGAGCAAGGGCGCCTTCGCCGGCCTGGAATTGAAAGGCGTCGTCATCAAACCGGACAACGATGACAACTCGCAGGTTTACGGAATGAGCGCGAAAGATATCCTGACAGGCGCAAACAAGATCACAATGGAAGCCATGCCCGAAGGCGTGCGAATCTTTCCTCAGACCCTGGAGCGATATTCAACGCGTTGATGCAGACTTACGCCTGCGCGATGGCATTCCACACATCCTGAGTTATGCCGGCTTCATCGGTATAAAAGTGTAGGGTCGTAATGCCCTGGTTGCGGGCTTCGCCTACGTACTGTCCAACTTCAGCACCGCTCACCCGCCGCAATTCTCCGGCCATCGGTTGAATCTTTTCTCTGGCGCCGCCGGCTTGCACCCACGCTTGAATTGAGTCGCGGAAGTTTTCAACCGGGTTGGCATGATGCACGGGTCCTTGCTCCACACGCCAATATGCTTGCGGGAGCAAGATGTCGGCATGTTGAAAGAAGGCTGCCCAAGGCAGGTTCGGAAACCGTTGCTTAGCCAGGAAGTGCGAAGTTACGCCCAGCGGTTTTGTTCCGGCCGCCGATTTTATCGTCGTGCAGAATTGATCTGCGAGCGCGGCAAGACCAGGCTTATTCCAGTCGAACGGTTGGCCAGGCTCGCCTTCCGGATCGGCAAAGTACCCGTCCATTCCCTGAGTCAGCAGAGTTGCCGCGCGGTTGGCCTCCGCCATCGCGCCATTAGGTTGAGCCGATGGCCAGCGCCAACCGTAGATTTTGATGTTCGCTGCATGAGCCGCCGCGATGGCCTCGGGCATGTTGTTACTGGTCCGAACGGCGACGGCGGTCACATTAGCCGCGACAGCTCGCTGGATGAATTGAGCGACCGAGTTGTAGTCTACTACCCAAAGAATCTTTCCAGCAGTGGGTGATCCCGTGCCTCCCCCTCCGCCATCCAGTTGTAACGCAGCGCGAGTGATCGGTCCGACCATACCATCGGCGGTAAGCCCCTTCGCCTGTTGAAAAGCTTTGACGGCTGACTCAGTACCGGGACCGAAGATCCCATCAACGCCGTTTGGATTAAAGCCGAGGTCCAGCAATCGCTGCTGAAGTGCGGTTACTTCCGGACCCGTCGAACCTCTTTTTAGTGTTGCCATGGTTTCTCACCTGCCAAGTTGTAGGTCGTTCTTCAGGAACAATAATCAAGCGCCTCTATAACCCGAGCGCCGTGCGCGTTTTGGGGCCGACCACGCCGTCCGCGGTGAGACCCTTCGCGGTCTGAAACGCTCGCACCGCGTCCTCAGTATGTTGCCCAAACTTGCCATCCGCGCCGCCCTGGATTGGGAACCCTGCCGCGATAAGCTTCTCCTGTACCTGCTTCACATCGTCGCCCTGATCGCCCTTCCGCAGCACGCGAGGCCCCTGCACGTCCTCGAACCAAAGATGCAGGTGGTCGTTGTGTCCGGCAGCGTGACTCGTCAAGCCCTCTGCCATTAGTTTCGGATCGTTAAAGAATACCCTGTGCATACTGGCATTCGCTCTCAACAGCTTCACAAACTCGCGCGTGAGATCCCGGCTATACTGCGGGCTCTCAAAATTGAGCATAAGATCTTCACCGTTTTTGCTAAGCGGTCGCATGTCAGCCTCGACGCCAAGCCGGTGCTGGTGGTGCGGCGGAAATTCTCCGCCACCTTTATGCGAGAGCTGGCCGATCGAGATAGGGTGATCGGGCTGCAGCTCATGCCACATGCCCGCGATCTTAATTAGCAGATCATGTATGACCTGCGTCGCGAAATGAGAATTGTTAGTTCGATTGTTGGTCCTGAAACCAACTCCACTGACCGGAATCTCAGATTCAATCTTTGCCATACAATTATTGATCTCCTCTCACTTTGTGAGTTATGAAAGTCAAAACTTTTTCCTGACTAACCTAGTGCCTGCATGAACTTCTTGAAGTTTTGAAGTCTCTTCTGGCAGACCGTTTGTTCCGTCATTCACGGACATGATCACCTCACAGTTAGTTCGCATTCGCCACCGTTTTCCCTAAATCGCCCTTACATACAAGAACGCGAGAAATGGGGACAAAACCTCTCACGATTCCCGGGTTGAAAAGACTCGGTTTAGGTACAAGAAAATTGTGCGCGCCGCCAGTGGATCTCGCCCGTGAAATCACGCGCAAGATGCCTGTGCACCCTAAACTGACCCATTACTCCCAGGAAATACTCGAGCATCGCACTTTCGATCTGCGGACCTCGGACTGATTGCCGAGCGATATCTAACCTAATGCTTGATTGAACTTCTTGAAGTTCTGCTGTCGTTCGGCGAGGCCGTGCGCCGGATTAGCTCCGTTCACCCGCGTCGAGACCTTGCTGACGATCGCGTCGCTCGCGCCCTGATCGCAGATGGCCCAGATGTTGTTTGAGTCAAAGAAAAACCCCGCGGATGCAAGCGGGTACTTTGTCGCGACCAGGTCGGGGTTCGCGACGCAGTCTTCACCGATGTGGTTGGTAAAGCTCTGGTAGTTATTCTTGCCGGTCAATTGAATGTAACCGCGGCCGCGATAGTTGAATCCGTCGCCGGATGCTTCGTCTCCGTTGCCCATTCGGTTGGCGTAAACTCTGCTGCCAATCTTCTGAGGATTGCGGGCATAGGCATTCACATCGACGTTCTTGAAGTACTTTGGAAAGACTTGCAGCAGACGCTGGGCGCTGTAGTTCAGATTTTCGACTACGGCGGTGAAGTTGGCGGATTCCAAAGCGCACTGTGCCAGGAAATGCGCCAGACGTAGGTTTGTGGTGATGCCAAACTTCGCCGCAGCTTCGGGGATTTGATCGATTACCGCCTGCGGAACTTTTCCCGCGAGCGCGGCTAGATTCAAATTCGGCGCGGTTGCCGGAGCCGCCGCCGCGGCCGACGCCGTCCCCGCAGTCGAGCCGCCTGACACCTCGCCGTCGGTGGTGGCGGCTGCGGCGCCGGTGTTGCTCGTTACGTTCCCCGATGCGGCTTGGAGTGCCGCCATCGTCGCGGGTCCCGCGATACCGTCGGCCTGCAATCCTTTGCTTTGCTGAAAAGCAATGACGGCCGCTTTGGTGCCGGGACCAAAATTTCCATCCACACCATTTGGATCGAACCCGAGGCTTTTAAGTTTCTGTTGCAGGTCCTGCACGTCAGGACCTGATGAACCTTGTTTGAGTGTTGGCATGACCCTTCTTTGTTCTCCTCGAATTGCGATTTTCTAGTCTAGAAAGGCTTGAACTTCGCAAAGATTGTATCGAGGTCGAATGTAAAGCCGAAATTTCCTCTAACCTCTTTTTCCTTGATTAACTCAGTGCGATTTGCAAATGTGAATGAAATCGGGAGCTTCATACCCAAGCCTTTGATTGGAACCGTCAGCTTGACCTGCCCCACGTTGATATCGCCCTTAGTATCAGGAACGATTGTTCCTGCTTGCGTCATGGCATTCTCTAACAGGTGCTGGTACTTGTATGCGAATGACAGGACAAAGACCCCCGTCTTCTCGGGGTCCCCGAATGTTCCATCCAATTGCAAGGCTGCCTGCGCATCGCTAAACCGACCCAAGCCTGCAGTTGGCCTTGAATTGAAAACAGAAAACGAGCCATTCCCGGTCAGATCAAAGCGACCATTGTTGAAGCCCTTTTCACCGATGAAGCGGAAATGGGACAGATCAGGCTTATTCGCATTACGCTCATTCACGTAATCGAATGTCAGCACCCCGGCCTGGCCCACCTGCTCGAGAATTTTATTTCGGCTTCGTAGCAAGAGGCTAAACTTCTGTTCGAACTTCGCAAGTTGCGAATTAAAGTCCGGCGACAGTTTGTCTATCGGCAGCTTGTTAAGTTCGTTAATTAACACTGTCTCGACCTGATCGAGTGAGGCCTTCGCCAGGGCGGCCTGAGTCGCAACAAACCAGGCTGTCATCGCCGGATCTTTCCAGCGCGTGACGGGAGTCGAAGTATCGAGATAAGCGTCGCGCGTTTCCGCGTCGGCGTTCAGGAACGCTTGGGCCTGATTCGCCAGAAAGTCCTCCCAGTCTTTTTTGTATTCTCCGCGTCGCGGGTCTCTTTTGTCGTAGAGCACGACTCTCGCTGTCACTTCCGAAAGCTGTTGCTTTGTTCCGGTAAATGTTCCCGGAGTCGTGCCACGATCCGTGTCGAACGAGAATCCGAAGGAAAATCTTCTCAGGAAGCGTGCCGTTGCGTCATCGGTGTCAAACCCGCCAATGATGCCCTTTCCGGCTAGAGCTTTGCCGATACCTACGGGATTGCCACGAAATGTTATCGTCGTACCACTCGTTTCTTTGGTGAGCGCACCATTCTCGACAGCGAATCCCAGGATCGCCGGCACATTACCTTTAACAACCAATGATGTACTTCCAGAGTTTCCGGAGCTGCCGCCTACCTGCTTGTCTACGCGAGCTTCCTCCGCTTTCACCATTTCGTCCGATCGACCTTTTTTCGCAACTAGCACAATTACCAATCTGGTGAAAGCAGCATCCAAATCGAGTCCCGCGGCTGCATTAGGAGCGTTGTTGTTGTTGGGATCGCGCAGCTTCGCGTCTTTTACCGATTTCGCAAGGTTACATATGTAGCGATCGACCATTGAGAAGGTCTTCGGCCGATTGGCGAACAAACTGCAATCCACGGGCGCGGCCGCCTGGGGCGGAGAGACTGCTGCCGCTGTCGGGTTTGGAGCAGCGTTAGCCCCGGCAGCAGGATTTGCGACTAGTGAGGTTGCGGGTGGAGGGTCGGTCGAACCATTCGTGTGGTTATCACCATTCGCAGAAGTTGGGCTGACGGATGTTGAAACCCCATCGGATGTGAAGTTTGGAGGGTTCGTCACACTCGCATTAAGCGAGTCCAACTCTCTTTTAAAGGAGGCTATCGAATTCTCGACCGCGCTTCTCTCCTCATTCGTGAGCATCGAGCCTGCAGTCGCTTGATAACGTCGCAAAGCCGCTAACTCTTCGGTGAGCAATTTCTGGAGTCGCGCTCGGCGCTGTCCGAGGAATCTGGCGTTAAGCGCGCGGACTTCGGATGTGGTAGTGCTGTCATGCTCGACCACCTCTAGTTTCTGAATCTCGGCTCTCAGTTGATCGATTTCCGAGCGTTGTTGTGCCTTTGTAAACGGCGCGGTTGCGACGATTATTCCGATGATGAGCACGATGACGAATTTGCTTTTCATCATTAGTCCCTCCCGAACATGTCAGTTTATGAAGAAGCGCCATTGCCGGTTATCGGCGGGAATGCCGAACGAACCGTCTACAATTTCGCGGGAAGTGTCGGATCCTGCAGCACTGCCTGTAACTTCGACGTCGTATTCCACCGGGCCCGCATCGGCTTCACCGGCGACAGCCCCCGGGGTTGCGAAAGTGAAGCCAAGATTCAGATTGTTTCGCGACCCATTAACCTTAACCAATCGAAACCTCAGCATTGCACCTTCCTTTATCGGGCCCTGGTTTGGGCCGTCGATTACCTCCCCACCATCAACTTTGTAAACCACAAGAAAAGCGGTTCCCAGAGAGGTCACCTTCACGGTGATCACCTCGCCGGGATCGCCACTCAAAGCAAAACGGTTACCGCCCAATCTCTTCATTGCGTGTTCCTCCGATTTAGTGATGTTGGCTTGCACCGAGCCGTGTTTTGAGCCACTCCGAAGCGCGTCATTCGTGAAACCCTTCACGGCTTCGGTTGTCCCTCCCCCGACTCTTTTTCGACGTTTTGGGTGCCGCTCTTTTTTCGAATCAAGCCCTTCAATCCAAACAGAGATTCCAGGGTGTCTTGCCAGAACGGTGCGCCCCCGCTTAAAGCAACGCCATAATCGTCCAGCCGAGCAAAACTCTCAGTCCATGCGAATCAACTCTGCTTCTCCGGAATCTTGAAGCCCAGATATGTCCCGGCGCTGATGCCCATCAACGCCAAAAGCGTTGCGCTGAACTGAGGCATGGCAAGCTCACGGTAAACGCCGTTCAAAAAAAAGAATCCGAGGATGATCGTCCACACCACCATCTGAAACCGATGGAAGTTGACGCCGTCAACATCGGTTAAAAGATCGCGAGGAAAACCGTCGGAAACGGGCTTAGTCAAACCCGATTTCGCTTCTTCGATCTGCGCCGCGGTATCGGTGAGTTGGACCGCAACCCCTTTAAGCTGAACATTCGCGTCGGCGAAGGCTTGCTTGTCTGCGTCTGTCTGAGCAGCGCTAAGGGAAGCTATTTTTGCTTGGAGTTGGTTTGCCTCTTCTTGAAGTTGGGCCTGCTTCGGTTCCAGAGTGCTGAGAGCTGCATTTGCGGAACCGCGCTTCGTACTGTCAATCATTGCCGCGCCCAGCGCCGTACCCGTGCCAATACCAATAAGCACGAGCGCCTGTTCAGTGATCGTACTGTTATAGTCACCTGTTACGAGCGCAATGAATAAAAACGATCCGAAGACGAGAAAGAACCACAAGGCTGCTTGCGTTAACGCTAAACTGTAGGGTTTCCTGGCCCTCTCGGGCGGGTTAGGCGGATTCGAATCGCGGATGATGTTTGTAGTTCGCGCCAGGTAGATAAAAACCACCACCGCGGCGATCATGACGAGCAGCATTCCGAAAAACCAGCCTCGGTAATATGACCTTAACTCGATGTGCGGTTTGTTGTTGGGGTCGCTGTAAGCGAAAGGCTGCGCGTCCGGCTTCCCCACGCTGAGACTTACAGATCGACGTGACTGGGTAAGACTCGGACTTCCCAGCAGCGATGTCCACGCGGGGCGAGAGGCATCGGTGCGATTAAGTTGGAATTCCAAAAGAGAGAGCTTTGGATCCGGACTTGGTATCGGAATTAATCCACCGTCGCTGACCGGCATTCCGGGGTTTCCCTTTATGGGCTGGCCGTCGAGGAACAGTACCAATTCGCTCGGAGGTACCACAGTGCCGGTATTGGTTTGGAAGTCCTTAACTTGGACGATTACCCTGTTGCCGATGCCAGCCTCGCACTTGGGATGCTCAGAACTACCACCAAAACACAATTTGTCCTTTTGGTAGGTAAAGACACCGACTACGGTCGGAGGAGGCGGCGTGGGCGTGGGTGCGGCCGCAGGCGTAGCAGTGGGCGTGGGCTTTGGCGGAGCGGCTTGTTGTTGTTGCCCCTGAGCTGACTGTTGTCCTTGCGCGAACGCTAAAGAGGATACAGACAAGTCAACTGACAACAACAGCAACAACAAAAAAAGCAAAAGAGGGCGGACACTCATTTTGATTCTCCGAAGGTAAAGGCGGCGTCGCGACCAGCGATATTCCTCGGGGCGATGTCGCGTCGTTTAAGTGAGAACGCGCCACGTAGCGCGTCTGCAGGCCCTGGGACACGCGGCTTATACTCTGCGTCCTATGGCGTGTCAAGAAAATTTGTCGCAAGTGCCCATAAGTTCAAACCATGCTTTCAGTTCGGCCGTCGACTAATATGAACTCGATGGGTCTTGATCTATCACTCTGGACGATTGGACATTCGACGCGGCCGATTAACGAGTTCCTGGAATTGCTCTGCGAATTCGAAATCAAGTTGCTCGTTGACGTGCGCAGCTTTCCCGGTCGCGTCGCTATCCGCATTTCAATCGTGAAAACTTGTCTGCATCGTTGACGGCCGCAGGCGTCGAATATATTCACATGCCGGAACTCGGCGGCCGGCGCAAAGCGAAACCGGATTCACTTAATATGACCTGGCGCAACGAATCGTTTCGCGGCTATGCCGATTACATGGAAACGCATGCGTTTCACGAAGGAATTGAACGGTTACTCGAGCTTGCGCGCGAGCGGCGTACGGCAATCATGTGTTCCGAAGCCGTCTGGTGGAGATGTCACCGCAGCTTGATTGCGGATTACTTGAAAGCCGCCGGCGTCGCCGTCGCGCACATCATCGGCGCCGGAAAATCTGAAGAGCATCCCTACACGAGCGTGGCGCAAATCGTGGATGGCAAATTGTCATATCGCGGCGTTTTGGTATCGCACGAGTGATGTTTGATAATGAGTGGGACTTAAGAATTGAAAAAGGCGAGATGGCGGAACACGAAACAGTCAAACGTTGCGAACGTTGTGATCGAGTAACCGATCACGTGATTGAGTTCATTGGACCCGACAGCGCCAAACACTTCGTTTGTTGGGAATGCGTCGAGCGCCACGAGAAAAGATTCAACTACAAACCCGGTTGGCGACGGGCACATCGTAGCCGCAGATACATTCGATCAGAGCCGCCTGCGCCAGCTTGAACTCAGGGTGTAGGGCGTTGGGTGTAGGTTGTAATCCGGTCGGCATTGCTTCAAGAAGTTAGATACGCGTTCAGCGCGGAGCGCCGATTGAACTTAGCCCGGCCTTCAAGCCGGAATCGGTACGCGACTCAGCTTCGACCCTGACTCCTGACGTCGCTGGTCTTTTCCCATTCTCGTCCATCTTGTCGCAGCAAATCATCGGCCTCATCGGGACCCCAACTGCCAGCAGCATAGTTCGGAAATTTCGTCGGCGTCGCTTCACTCCAGGCCTTTTGAATTGGATCGACCACAGCCCACCCGGCTTCCACCTGATCTGCGCGCTGAAACAGCGTCGCATCGCCGACCATGCAATCGTGAAGGAGCCGCTCATAGCCCGTGCTCGGCGTGTCGCCGAAATAGTCTTCGTAGTCAAAGTCCATGTCGACGGCTCCGATGTTCATGATCGAGCCGGGAACCTTTGCGCCAAAGCGCAGACTGATGCCTTCGTCCGGTTGAATATGAAGCACCAAACGATTGCGCGTGAGTTCTTCGACGGCTGTCTTGCGAAACAGCACGAACGGCGGACGCTTGAATTGAATCGCAATTTCGGTGTCGCGTGCCGCGAGATGTTTCCCAGTGCGCAGATAGAAAGGCACGTCGGCCCAACGCCAGTTGTCGATAAGAAGTTTCAGGGCGACGAACGTTTCGACACTCGAATCGGGCGCGACGTTTGGTTCTTCGCGATAACCCGGGACTTTCTTTCCATCAATTTCGCCCCGACCGTATTGGCCGCGCACCGATCGCTTTGCCGCTTCGTCCGGTGAAGGACATTGTATTGCGTGAAGAATCTTTGCTTGTTCGTCACGCACGGCGTCGGCGCCGAACGAAATCGGTGGCTCCATCGCAGTCAGTGTCACCAACTGCAAAAGGTGGTTCGGCACCATGTCGCGTAGCGCACCCGCGCTTTCGTAATACGCCCCGCGCAACTCGACACCGACTTTTTCAGCGGCCGTGATTTGCACGCTGTCGATGTAGCGACGATTCCAAATGGGCTCGAAGATGCCGTTGCCGAAACGAAACACCAAAATGTTCTGGACGGTTTCCTTTCCGAGATAGTGATCGATGCGGTAGATCTGATCCTCGTCAAGAATCGATCCAATTTCCTGATTTAACTTTCGGGCTGAATCCAAATCCCGGCCGAATGGCTTTTCGATCACCACGCGCCGCCAATGATTGTCCTTTTCGTTCGTGAGTCCGACGCGGCCGAGTTGTTCGACGATTGGCGCAAAGAACTGCGGCGCCGCCGCCAGGTAAAAGGAATAGTTTCCCTGGGTTTGATGGTTCTGATCGAGTTCTTCAACGCGCGTCTTCAGCTCCGCATACATCCCGTCGTCATTGAAATCACCCGACAGGTAATAAAGGCGATCTTCGAGCCACTTCCATTCCTGCGGATCGACTTCATTAGTCGCGAACTCTTTCATGTCGTCGCGCATGCGTGAGCGAAACTCGTTATCCGACATCTCCGCGCGCGCGATGCCCAAAACTACAAATTGATCAGAAAGAAGTTCGCTGTGTTTAAGGTTGTAGAGCGCGGGAATCAGCTTGCGTTTTGTGAGATCACCCGCGGCGCCGAAGATCACCATCACGCATGGTGGGGCTACGTGAGAGTCCGGCACTTGTGAATTGCTCGACATGTTTTACTTTTGGCCGGCGCGGGGCTCAATGTGTCCGCCGAATTTCTTGCGCATCGCCGAGAGAATCTTTTCGGCGAACGTGTGCTCCTGCCGCGAACGAAAGCGCGTGTAGAGCGCGGCGCTCAAGACTTCCGCCGGGACGGCTTCTTCAATTGCCGCTTGAATCGTCCAGCGGCCTTCGCCTGAATCCTGAACAAAGCCGGTGTAATTTTCCAGCTTGGGATCTTCAACCAACGCCATTGCCGTGAGATCGAGCAGCCACGACGAGATTACACTGCCGCGCCGCCAGACTTCGGCAATGTCGGCCACATTCAAATCGTAGCGAATGTCTTCCGGCAACTGCTCGGATTTTGCGTTGTGAAAGATGTCGAAGCCTTCGGCGTAAGCTTGCATCAAGCCGTATTCGATTCCGTTGTGCACCATCTTCACAAAGTGACCCGCGCCTGAAGGACCACAGTAGAGATATCCATCTTCAACTGTGCCAGAAAGGTTTTCGCGACCAGGCGTGCGCGTGATGTTTCCAGGACCGGGAGCCAACGTCTTAAAAATTGGATCGAGACGCTCAACGACTTGTTTCGGTCCTCCGATCATCATGCAGTAGCCGCGGTCCAGCCCCCACACGCCGCCGCTCGTGCCGACATCGGCGTAATTGATCCCTTTTTCGCGCAGCGCTTTTGCACGGCGCACGTCATCTTTGAAATAGGAATTGCCGCCATCAATGATGATGTCGCCTTGTTCGAGTCGCGCGCGGAGATCGTTTACAGTTTTCTCTGTCGCGTCACCGGAAGGAACCATGATCCAGACGACGCGCGGTTTCGACAGCTTGCCGATGAATTCATCGAGAGTCGCCGCGCCCGTCGCGCCTTCACCCACGAGTCCCTGGACGCTCGCCTGATTCATGTCCCAAACGACGCATTCATGACCGCCGCGCATTAGCCGCCGCACCATGTTCGCGCCCATCCGGCCGAGACCGATCATTCCCAGTTGCATGTAATCCTCACTCAAACCTTCTGTGCCTCAATGAATCGTCGCTGTTTCTGTTAATGAAAGTTTCACGACAGAGGCACTGAGATCACCCAGAGACGCAGACATTCATTCCAAAGCTTGCTTAATCGCCTCTAGAAGCTTGCCTAATCCGCCCGCAACATCTGCGCCCAAATGAACTCGCAACGCTCTTCGTCCTCGTTCCGCCAGCACTTCGAAATCGCCGCGCGCCTGCGCTGCTTTCACGACGCCGAAACTGTACTTCTGATTTGGTACCTGCAAATCGTGCGCGTCGTCGCAGGTGATTTGCAAAAACACTCCGGAGTTCGGCCCACCTTTATACGCCTGACCCGTCGAATGCAGAAAGCGCGGGCCGAATCCGAGGCAAGTTGCCACCTGTTTCGTGTCCCGAACAGCATGACGAGCCGTTTGTAGAAGTTGCTCGTGACCGTCATTCATCTCGACGTATGCGAGCAGAGCGAAGTAGTCGTGCCGCTTCAAGCGATCGAGGTGCGCTTTCAGATAACCGCGAAGTGAAGCTTCACCGGCAAACAGCCTCAGGTCTGCGGTGTTCTTCTCGTCGGCAAACAATTTGATCCCTTCGCCCTCGAAGAACGGAGTCTCAGAAGGTAAAGCTCCAGTACGCTCAAATTGCTCGGTGAGTTTGCGAGTCTCAACCTTGCTCGCCTCGACATCGGGCTGATCGAACGGATTGATTCCGATGATGGCGCCGGCTACGGCGGTGGCGAATTCCCAGCGGAAAAATTCCTGACCGAGGCTATAAGTGCCATCGACAGAAATCGTGATTACCGGCTGTCCCGCCTTTTCGAGCGCCGCAAACGCTGCGTCCTGCACCGTGTCAGGCGCATGCATCAAGCGCAGATAAGCGAAGATTCGGTCATCGCCGTAGAGTTCGGGCGTACCAAGAGCCTCGCGATCTAACGGAATTATTCCTTTGCCGCTTTTCCCCGTCGATTCGGCGATCAATTGTTCCAGCCACGCGCCGAGATCGACAATTCCCGGTGACGCGACGATCGTGATCTTGTCGCGGCCGTGATTGTGTGCGGTGCCGAGCACTGCACCGAGAATCGCTCCGGGATTATTTTTCGCAGAAGCGTTGGCGCCGCAGGCGACAACCATGTCATTCGCGGCGTCGAGAAACCTCATCACGTTGATTCCCATTGCCGCTGCCGGCGCCATCCCAAAATCGGAAAGGGCCGAATAGCGTCCGCCAATAACTGGCACGCCGAGAAATATTTTGCGGAACCGATCTTGTTCGGCTTCTTGTCGAAGTTTTGATCCTGGATCCGTAATCGCGATGAAGTGATTACCGGCGTTCGGCACGCCTAAAACCTCCTTAGTCCGCTGGAAGAAATATTGCTTGAAGATGTTCGGCTCGAGGGTCGTCCCTGATTTACTTGAGACAAAGAAAAGAGTCTTGGCGATGTCGATCTTCTCTTCGGCGTCTTTGACCTGCTGTGGGTCAGTCGAATCAAGCACGTGGAGTTCAGGAAAACCGTCGCTGTGTCCGAAGGACTTCGAAAGCACCTCAGGACACAAGCTCGATCCACCCATGCCGAGCAATAGCGCGTGCGTAAATCCAGCGTGTTTCACTTCGGCGGCAAAGTTTGTGAAGCGGCGGTTGGTCTTGCGCTGCTCGTCAACTATGTCGAGCCACCCAAGCCACTTGTCTTCATCTTTGCCGGTCCACAGCGAAGTATCGCGTGTCCACAGCCGCTCGAGCTTGCGATTGTTCTGCCAGTCATCGAGCGCGGCTTCGACCGCCTTCGTCAAATCCGGCGGCAGCGAAAGCTTCACTTGATTGATGTGCGAATTGATGAGGTCCTCCTCGGTTTATGGCGCGCTGGCGGAATGCGCGTTGGCCAAAGTGCGGAGGCTTTCAGTGTACGGGGCGCGGGCGACGCCGCGATCGGTGATGATCGCGGCGATCAATTCATTCGGCGTCACGTCGAAAGCGAAGTTGTGCACGTCGACGCCTTCGGGAGTGAGTTGATGCTCACGCAGATGCGTGACTTCTTTCGGGTCGCGTTCTTCGATTGGAATGCCTTCGCCGGTGGCAGTGCTTAAATCGACTGTTGAGAACGGCGCCGCAACGTAGAAGGGAAGGTTGTGCTGCTTCGCGAGTACCGCAACCATGTACGTGCCGATCTTATTTGCCGCATCGCCATTCGCGGCAATGCGATCCGCGCCGACGACGACGCAATCAACTTTGCCCTGTTTCATGACGTGGCCCGCCATGTTGTCCGTAATTACGGTGACGGGGATGTTGTCTTTGTTTAGTTCCCACGCCGTCAGTCGCGCGCCCTGAAGAAACGGTCGCGTCTCGTCAGCGATGACCGCCACGCGCTTGCCCGCATCGACCGCTCCGCGGATCACACCGAGCGCCGTGCCGTAATCACCCGCCGTCGCCAGCGCTCCCGCGTTGCAGTGGGTCAAGACGGTCGCGCCATCGTCGATCAAGTCCGCCCCATTCCGCCCAATCGCCCGGTTGGAATCGATGTCTTCCTGATAAATCGCCAGCGCTTCATCGACCAGGCGCTGCTTGATCACATCGATATCGCGGATGCCTTCGGCCTTAGCCTTTTTAAAAACGCCACGCATGCGCTCAATGGCCCAAAAGAGATTGACGGCGGTCGGACGAGTCGCCGCCATCACCTCGCACATGTACTTGAAATCGAATTCGAGATCGGGAAGAGAAGTGCTGACCGATTGACTCGCGCCCAGCGCGAGGCCCATCGACGCGGCTATGCCAATCGCCGGCGCGCCACGCACGACCATTTTCTTGATGGCCTCCGCGACCTCTTCGTACGAATAAAGCATGAGGTACTTCTCTTCGCTGGGCAGCAGCCGCTGATCGAGCATGCTAACGCCTTCTTTGGTCCATTCGACGGTTTTGATCATGAGCGAGTTGTTGGCGGACTGATGTTACTTGAGGCGAGCGTAGCAGGCAAAGTGTGGTAAGGGCAGTGTCCTATCTTCTTTCCCGCATTCGCTCGATAAACCGTTTTACCAAACGCCTTCCAACCACAAATTCTTTCCAAAGCCATACGACGAGCACCAAAATAATTGCGGCTATTGGTATGAGATATTCGCCCAGATAACGCATGTACCGAGGTTAGTATCACAAGGAGAGCGACGTTGTGGAATGGCCAAACCGACAAAGACCAAAGAATGGAATGTCCAGATCCTTTAATTGACAGACGGGTAAGCGAGTGATAACTTCCGCCGCGTTCGAGTGATTTTTGATAACGCGTTCAGGTGCCTCGCATAAAAGTGAGGAGAATAGGGAAGCGGGTGTGAATCCCGCGCGGTCGCGCCACTGTGAATATCATCGCCGGTCTGAAGCGAAGATAAAGCCAGGAGACCTGCCTGAAACGTTTTGCAGCTTTTGAACGCCCGCGAAAGGTGTTCAGGCCGCCCGGGAATTTCCAGAGATCCCGTCGCTACCTGTCGTCTTCGCGCGGCAGTAGGTGACGGGATTTTGAGTTTTAAGAAGAAGATTTGGCGCGCGCCCCTAGAGCGAAACAGTGGTGTGTTCGGCGTTTCCCTCTCCCTCTGGGAGGGGGCCAGGGTGAGGGCTTTAGCGAGCGCCGTAAACCCCTCACTCCGGCCCTCTCCCAAAGGGAGAGGGAGAAAGCGGCGTCTTGCCGGCGCACTCCAGATCCTTGTCTGCGCGCTTTTGCTCGCGCTTCCGTTGGCATGCTCTCGCACCGAGACCAAACAAACTTCGAATTCTCCAACTCACGAAGTCACCGACGAAGCCGGTCGCCGCGTCACGCTTCCGGCAAAAATTGATCGCATCGTTTCGCTCGCGCCGAATTTGACGGAAATCGTCTACGCGGTTGGCGCGGGCGATCGTCTCGTCGGCCGCACCAGTTATTGTGATTATCCGCCGCAAGCGAAGGCCGTTACGGAAGTTGGTGACACGCTTCATCCAAGCGTCGAACGAATCATCGCGCTGAAACCGCAGCTAGTTCTAGTCTCGACGGCTTCGCAACTCGAAAACTTCACCCGACAACTAGACGAGCAAAAGATCGCTGTTTACGTGACGAACCCGCAGAGTCTCGATCAAGTCTTTGCTTCGATCGAAAACCTGGGGCAACTATTTGGCACAAGTGAAGTCGCGGCCAAGTTGGTAGGCGACTTGCGCCGCCGCGCATCCGCGGTTGATCACGCCACCGCGACGCTGAAGCCCGTCCGGGTTTTTTATCAGGTTTCAGACCAGCCGCTCTACACGATTGGTCACGACGCTTACTTAACTGACTTGATTAAACGTGCCGGTGGAATTTCAGTGACCGCGGACGTGCCCACTGCTTTTCCGCGATTCAGTGATGAAGCGGCGCTCGCGTCGAAGCCCGACGCGATCATTCTGCCCACCGGCGGTTCGATGGGGAATGCGAACTCGACAGTCGCGCCCGCACTGAAGACATCGCCTGCTGCCGTTAACGGTCACGTCTACAAAATTAACGACGATTTAGTTTCACGACCGGCGCCGCGGCTTGTCGATGGCCTCGAGCAGTTGGCGCGCGCGCTCCATCCCGAAGCGTTCAAATAAACATGGTCGGTACCAGACACAGCAGCACAAACTTACGCCGCACGCTCTTCGTGTGCGCGGGTTTATTTCTCCTCTTCGTCCTGGCGTTTTTGATCTCGTCGATTCTGGGCGCGCAAAGGCTTTCGTTCGACGGTGCATTGTGCGCCCTCACCGGCAAATCGAATTGCAGTCTTTCAGCGGAAGAACGCGCAATCCTTTTCGATATTCGCGTGCCCCGTGTCTTGCTCGCGGGTGCGGTGGGTACCTGTCTCGCAGCGGCAGGCGCGGCGTACCAGGCTTTGCTGCGAAACCCTCTCGCTGAGCCCTATTTGTTGGGCGTTTCCAACGGCGCGGCGGTAGGCACAATGGCCGCGCTCGTATTCTTTGGGGCGCACGAATGGAGCCGGCCAGTGATGGCATTCGCGGGCGCGATCGTGGCGACGTTTCTCGTCTATCGCCTCGCGCGCGGACGCGCGGGAGCGACGCCGGAGCGTCTGATTCTCGCCGGCGTGATCGTCACTACATTTCTTTCGTCGGCTATCGTTTTCATCACCACAGTGATGGACGCGACACGCATCCGTTCGTTCACGTTCTGGCTGCTCGGCGATCTTTCGGGAACGACGTCGAATTTGTTGGCGGTAGCGTTCGCAGCGGCGGCAGTCGGTGTGATTGCCCTCGTCATGAATGCGCGCGCGCTGAATTTGATGATGCTCGGCGAGCGTGATGCATTCGATCTTGGCGTTGAAGTTAGCCGCGTGCGTCTGATTGTTTTTGCTGCCGCGAGTTTGCTGGTTGGCGCGTCGGTGGCAGCGAGCGGTTCAGTCGGCTACGTCGGATTGGTGGTGCCGCATCTCGTGCGGCTGTCGTTTGGCAGTGACAACCGGCTGGTGATTCCCGCCGCGGCGATTGCCGGAGCAACGTTCGTAATCGTCGCTGACACGCTGGCGCGCACGGTGATCGCGCCGCGCGAACTTCCGGTGGGCGCAATTACAGCGCTGATCGGTGCGCCTCTGTTTGTTTATTTGTTGAGAAGAGGAGCGTCTTCCGTTTAGAGGCGGGCTACCGCCCGCCATTCGTTCGCGATGGGAATGCCGGCGGCCAGTAGCCGGCCTCTAAACCAGCAATGGATTTCTTGAGAATGCTCGAAGCTCGAAACATTACCATCAACTACGACTCACGAATCGCGGTCAAAGATGTTTCGCTGCGCGTTAGACCTGCGAAAGTAATTTCGATCATCGGGCCCAACGGCGCCGGCAAGTCAACGCTCTTGCGCGCGCTGAATGGAAATGTCAGGCCGACGGTTGGCGAGGTAATTCTTGACGAGCAACCCTTACAGACCTACGCGCGTCGCGTCGTGGGGCAACGCGTGGCGGTCGTTGCGCAGGAAGCTGACGTGCGATTTCCCGTTACGGTTTTCGAGTTCGTGCTCGGCGGGCGTTACGCCTCGGCGAATGTGACGGCGTGGGGCTGGGAAAGTGATCGCGATATCGAGCTGGCGCAGAACGCGATAGCCGAAACCCAGTTGATAGGCTTCGAATCCCGCTTGCTGAATGAACTCTCCGGGGGCGAGCGCCAACGCGCCGTGCTCGCGCGCGCCCTGGCGACTGAAGCGAAAATCTTTCTGCTGGATGAGCCAACTGCGAATCTTGATCTCGCGCATCAGGCCACGATGCTGCGTCTGATCCGATCGCGCTGCGACACGACCGACAGCGCTGCCGTAGTGGTTACGCACGACGTTAATCTGGCCGCCGAGTTCTCGAACGAAGTAATGCTAATGAAGGACGGACGAACGGTGGCTTATGGATCCCCAGCCGAAGTTCTTTCTGAACAGTTGCTGAAAAAAGTTTTCGATTTGCATGTGCTGGTTGATGCGCATCCGGTATCTGGTGCTCCGCGGATCACACCGGTTCACGAAATGAAGTCAGTACCACCTGCGTCAGCAGGTGGGTCGATAGATCAATGAAATAGAAGGTGAAGGATGAGAATCTACCTGTCTTTCTTGTTTCTCTTAATAGGCACAACCGCAGCGGTGGCCCAAACCGGCGTTGCAGTTGGCGGTCACGTAACTGATGAGCGCAACGCAAGTATCGCCGGCGCGGAGGTTCGTTTGATTCCGCGGACAGGCGCGACCGCCGTGGTCGCGACGAACGCGAATGGCAATTTTACGTTCACGAACGTGCTGACAGGCGACTACGTGATCGAAATAAAAGCGTCCGGCTTCGCGTCCGTCACTTTGCCAATAACTGTTTCACGCGGCCAATCATTGACCAGGGACGTGACGCTGTCGGTTGAAGCGGTGAACGAAACAGTCACTGTCACACCGAGTGGAACAACACAAAGGGTCGATGAGACGTCGAAGGCGATTACCGTCCTCGACAATCAAGCAATCGAGACAAAGCGCGAGATCGGCCTCAGTGAGAGTTTGCGCGGAGTTCCCGGTGTGCGCGTGCAACAGCAAGGTTCGCCGGGCGCTTTGACCAGCGTGCGTCTGCGCGGCCAACGGCCATTCGATACGGCAGTGTTACTGGACGGGTTGCGTGTGCGCGACGCCGGAGACATCAACGGCGCAATAGTGCCTTTCTGGCCAGACTTGGCGCCGAACGATCTCGACCGCATAGAAATATTGCGCGGTTCGGGCTCGTCGATTTACGGCACGAACGCGATCGGTGGAGTCATCAACCTGGTGCCGGCCATCACAGGCGGCGATCGACACTTCGAGTTTGGCTTTGACGGCGGCAGCCTCGCGCTCTTTCGTGAGCGGTTGAAAGGTTCAGGCGGCATTGGCCACCGCGCAGGTTTTAGCTTTGGATTATCGCGCGAGGACGTGCGGCACGGCGTCGATGGTCAAGACGAGTATGGAAACACGGCGGGTTCGGGCCGATTCCAGATTAGTCCGACGCGCTCGTCCACACTCAGCGCCACCTTTTACGGCACGACTTCCAACGCCCGGATCAATGACAGTCCATTTGCGCTGCCCGCCGCGTTCACGAGAGGACTCTATCCGGATGCAATTGCGGGCGAGACCTTTCACGGCGACGTGAATAATCCTGATGAAGGTCGCCGCAATCGGCTTCTGGTTGGAGCAGTTCGCTTCAATCAGCAAGTGAACCGCAACGTTTCGTTCGCGATTGCGTATCAGCACGTTGGTTCGCGGCGGCGGAATTACAATGGGCCGCAGATCGATCCGCAGTTCGCACAATTCTATCCCTTCGGTGATTTCGCTTTTGTCGCCGTGAACAATGGCGCCACTGATACGCTCGATGCGCGCGGGAATTTTCAGATAGGCCGGCACAATCTGGCGACCGTCGGCTTTGAATACGAGCGCGAATCGATCTTTCAATCCAACACGCCGTCATTCAGTGCCTTCAATGACACGACCGATCGGCAGCGTACCGTCGCGCTGTTCGGACAAGATCAGATTTTTGCGCTCGCTGACCGTTTACAGATCTCGCTCGGCGTTCGCGGCCAATGGTTCAAAGTTAGTGCGGCCGATCGACCTGGATTTCTTAATTCCGTCAATCCTGAAAATTCGGTTACGGGTGATGGCTCGATCGCTTACTTCATACGTTCGACGGGGACAAAGCTCCGCGCGCATGTGGGCAATGGCTTTCGCGCGCCTGCGCTCTTCGAACGTTTCGGCGCCGGCACGTTTGCGCAAGTCGGCTTCGTGCGTTTCGGCGATCCGACGCTGCGCGCGGAAGAATCCATCAGCGTTGATGGCGGATTCGATCAGCGCGTCGCACACGATCGTGCGCGGTTCGGGGCGACCTATTTCTACACACACTTGCAACGCGTGATTGCTTTCAACCCTTCTTTTGTTATCGATCCACTGGGCGTCGGGCGGTTCAGCGGCTACGAAAATCGACCGGGCGGATTCTCGCGTGGTCTGGAGACTTACATCGAAGCCGCACCTTTCCGCGGCGCTGATTGGCGGGCGTCATACACGTTTACGAACAGCGATCGATTCGTCACGGGAGGCGGTCTCCAACCGGAGTATGTAATACCGAAACACCTCTTGGGTGTGACGATCAATCAGCGTTATCGGTCGGTGGTTTTAAGTTTCGATCTGAATCATACCGGCAGTTATATCGCGCCGATTTTCGAGAACGATTTCCCATTTCGCACCGCGGAGCTGACGTTCCCGGGATACACGAAAGCCGATCTCTTTGTCAGCTACAAACGGCAAGCGTCCGACCGCGTGGGGCTCACGTTCTTTGGGGGTGCCGACAATCTCTTTGATGTGAAATATTTCGAGAACGGTTTTCGCGCGCCGGGATTGATGGCCCGTGGCGGAGTGACCGTAGAAATAAGGTAGAACGGGCTGCCGGCCTGTTCACCATGGCGGCGAACAGGCTGACAGTTCTCTTGCCAGGCTTCTTGAAGAAGTCGAACAGGCTGGCAGCCTGTTGTGCAAGTGTCTAGGCGTCTTTACCGCCCAGCAGTCCGCCGATCAGGAAGATAATGCCCAGCAGCACGTGGATGATGTGATCCATCTTCCCAAGCATCAACAGAGTTCCGATATTGAACATGTGCATCTCGCCGGTTCCTAAGAACCATCCGGCCACGCCGAGCAACAGGTAAACAATACCGAAGATGAGACAGAAGCCTTTTGCCGCGCCGGCGGATCCGGCAAAGCCGAAGTACAGGGCAATCGCGCCTGACACGATGTGGACCATGTTGTGAGCTGCATTGAGGTGCGCACCCAGCAAGTCGGGCTTAACAAAGCCAACGAGTCCGACCAGAACGAACACGACACCGAGGATCTTGCAAACAGTCTTTGCCATGATCTTTGTGATTCCTCCTGTGAATCGATGCGAATTCGGGGCGATCGTGAGATTGCGACCGATCACCGTACTGTCAGAATGACTAACGTCCCTGGATCGGCGCGGATTGTACACCCAAAGCTGTGGCGAGAACGACACATTTTTGTCGCCCTGCCCCCGATTAAGCGTTTCACTTGATCTTAGCATCTAATCGGAGCGTATAATGCGCGCCCAAGTCTGAATAACGGTCAAGGGGGGAAAGCGACATGAGGCCCTTCGTCGCTGGTGTTCTCGTCCTCGCCACGTTCACTTCCGGGTCTTTTGCCCAGTCTCGGACGCCGAACAAAACCGCAACTCAAAGAGTCCAATCGGACACGATCCGAATTTGCCAGGGTGTGCCGATACCTGACGGCTACGTCATCATCGGCTACAGCACCTCGTCAGCTTGCCCACACGGGGCTTACGTTCTGAAGAAGCAGGCGTCGTATGACAGCTCGCCGGCAACGGACCGCACCAATCAATCGTCGACTGGTGCATCGACCGCGAGCGCTAGCGGCAATTCGCTGAAAGGCCGACGCACGCGAACTCCGCAGTCGCCGCAGACTTCAAATCAGCCGCAAACAGCAACAGGGTCATCGCCGGGACGATCGCAAACGGCCCCGGGTCGAGCGAGCGGAAATGACAACGCGAGCGTGACCGCTTCTGCGACGCGGCCGCGAAAAGTGACGCAGGAAGAAGAGGAGACACCGGCGGGTCCTCCGCAGCTACAGGGATCGGAAGTCGCTAAGGCGTCTGGCCCGCCGCGGCTTATTAATCCGCGGGCGCAAAATGACACCGCAACGGCGACCGACGACTCAAAACCCGCGGCTCAGCCAACGCCCGAAGAAGTCGATGAGAATGACATCGTTCGCGTTGACACTACTTTGGTGACGGTGCCGGTAAGCGTGCTCGATCACGATGGGCGATTCGTTCCCGGTTTAAAGCGTGAGGATTTTAAGCTGTTTGAGAACGACCAGGAGCAGGCAATTGCTTATTTCGAGCCGGCAGAAAAGCCTTTCACGGTGGCGTTGCTGCTCGATACGTCGGCGTCAACCCACTTTCACCTGGACGAAATCAAGGAAGCGGCGATCGCGTTTGCCAAACAACTTCGTCCGCAGGATCGAGTCTTGATTGTCAGCTTCAATAGTGAGGTGCTTTTGTTGACGGAAGCAACAAATAACTTAGGGTTGATTCAGGACGTCATCGAAGTCAACGCCTACACCGGAACGTCGACGCGTTTGTACGACGCCGTGGATCTGACGATTCAAGAGCGTTTGAATCAAATCAAAGGGCGTAAAGCCATCGTGCTGTTCACTGATGGCGTCGACACAGCGAGCCAGCAGGCGACGTACGAAAGTACTTTGAGTGAAGTCGACGAGCTGGACGCGCTGATTTATCCGATTCAGTACGACACGACAGATTATCTGCGCGCCATGCAGAACGCAGGCAATGGAACGATCACAGTGACAACCACGCAGCGAGGTGTCTTTGGAAACCGCACGTCTCAGCAAACTTACAACGTGCCAGGCAGTGGTGGCGCGCTCGTGGGAGCGACCAAGGCTGATTACGATCGCGCCGATCGCTACTTGCACGCACTCGCAGACAAAACTGGCGGGCGATTGTACGAGGCAAACGACACCAACCAATTGGCGGCAGCTTTCAGCAGGATCGCGGAAGAGTTGCGACGTCAATATACGATTGGCTATTACCCAAAGACCGCGGAGGTTGCTGATGGCGAGCGTCGCCAGATTCGGGTGCGCGTGCGCCAGTCAAACCTGGCAGTTAAGGCGCGTAATAGCTATGTGAAATCAAACTCGGGAAGTCAGACTAAGTAACCATGTTTCGTCACCTTCTGCGACTAGTGCAGCAGTCGGCGGAATGACGAACAAGGAGGGTAGTTCGATGGCGAATAAATTTTCATCTGCTGATCGATTTCGTCTGCGCCACATAGTTGTGCGCGCAGCGGTGTTGGGGGCGTTGCTTCTCATGTTCGCGATGACGTCTGCCGCTTACACGATCGTCTTTCGCAGCGGCGAGCGTCTCGAGATTCCCGATGAGTTCACGCTGACGCGCGCGACCCTGACGTATGAAATGGCGCCAGGTTTCAACAAGACGGTGTTAGTGACGCTGATCGATGTAGCCGCGACTGAACGCGCGAATCGTGAGGCTCCCGGCAGTTTCTTCAAACACATCGGACAAACCCAAAGCAGCACCGCCAACAACAGTAGCGCTCAGCCGGATCCCGTGACGCCACAACCCCGCGCCGTGCGCACACTGACGAACAGTGACCTGGCTCCTTTTCGTGCGCGACGCGTCGAGGCCGAACAGGCTTACGAAAAACGGCGTCAGGAATTGGGTTTGCCGACGGTGGCTGAATCGCGCCGGCGACAGAACGAGGAGTCAGACGCGTTCCTCGACGAAATTCGCGCCAAGTCCGCCGCCAATGCCGAGGACGAACGTTATTGGCGCGGTCGCGCGCGCGAGCTGCGCACTGAGATTGCCGCCGTCGACAATCAAATCAATTATGTGCAGGCGCGTCTCACTGAATTGAACAACTCTTCAACGCAGAACGGGCCGGTCATTACTGAGGTCTATCCGATTTGGCCCAACAATCAGCCGTGGGGACTCGGCCGCAGAGGCCGCGGAAATAATCCAAACGGCGTGTATGGACCACCGCGTCCATTGCCCGGCTGGGGTCAGACGCGACCGAATGGATTTCCCGATCGGACTTACGGCTATCCCGGTACGTATGGTTACCCAGGCACATATGGTTATCCGGGTACTTACGGCTATCCCGGAACATACGGTTATCCGGGAACCTACGGCTACCCGGGCACATACGGTTACCCGGGCACTTACGGATACCCGGGCACTTACGGTTATCCGCCCTTCGGATCAAACAACGACGCAAATTTGCAGGATGCAGCGACGCTAAGAGGCCACCTCGACGATTTGCTCATGAAGCGCGCGGGATTAATGGCGCAATGGCAAGCTTTCGAAGACGAAGCGCGCGATGCCCGCGTCCCGCAGATTTGGCTTGAACCATAAGTCATAAGTTTCGGGTTTCGAGTTTCGGGTTTCGAGTTAGTTTCACAGTCATCGTGGCTCGCGCGGGCCGGGCGACTTGATTTCTTAACTCGAAACTCTAAACTCGAAACTGGAAACTATGAACGCCTGGGAAACCATCATCGGGCTTGAAATCCACGCCCAACTCAGCACGCAATCAAAAATCTTCTGTGGATGTTCGACGCGGTTCGGGGATGAACCGAACGCGAACACGTGTCCGGTTTGTCTTGGTCTTCCGGGCGCGCTGCCGGTTCTGAATCGGCGCGCAGTTGAACTCGGCGCAAGCGCCGCTCTGGCGCTGGGACTGAACATCAACGAGCGCTCGATCTTCGCGCGCAAAAATTATTTTTATCCCGATCTGCCGAAGGGCTATCAAATCTCGCAATACGATCAGCCGTTTTCTGCGAATGGCATTCTGGAAATCATGACCGCCGAGCGTGACGAAGCCGGGCACGCGCGCGACTGGAAGCCGATGAGGGTGCGCATCACGAGGCTACATCTCGAAGAAGATGCCGGCAAGAACGTGCACGAAGGTCTGCCCGATGTCGATCGGTATTCCTACATCGATCTGAATCGCGCGGGCATTCCGCTCGCAGAGATTGTGACCGAACCTGATTTTCGTTCGTCGTGGGAAGCTTACGACTATGTTAATCATGTGCGGAGGGCGTTGCAGTGGGTCGGCGCATCAGAAGCCGACATGGAGAAGGGAAATCTGCGCTGTGAAGCGAACGTGTCCGTACGTCGCAAAGGCGACGACAAATTCGGCACGAAGGTCGAGCTGAAGAACCTGAACTCGGTTCGTTTCATGCAAAAGGCGATTGAGTTCGAGGTCGAACGACACATCAAAACTTTGGAAGAAGGAGGACGCCTCGTTCAGGAGACGCGCTTGTGGGACGAACGTTTGAGCGAAACGCGCCCGATGCGCTCGAAAGAAGAGGCGCACGACTATCGTTACTTTCCTGAGCCCGACCTGCCGCCGCTGGTTGTCACAAAGGAGTTGATCGAAGAGATCCGCGCGTCGCTGCCGGAATTGCCCGGCCCCCGCGCGAAACGATTCAGCGAAATGTATGGATTGTCGTATGCCGATGCGTCGCAACTGACCGGCGACCGCGCGCTCGCGGACTATTATGAAGCTGCCGTCAAAGCTAGCGGCGGCAATGCGCGCGCGACGACAAACTGGATTCGATCTGAGTTGTTGCGCGAATTGGAAACGGCGGGAGTGGCAGCCGACAAATCACCGATTCCGGCGACGGAACTTGGCGCGCTCGTCAAACTGATCGATGAAGGAACGATCAGCGGCAAGCAGGGCAAGGACGTGTTGGTCGAAATGTTCGCGACCGGAAAAGCCGCGGCGACGGTAATTGAAGAGAAGGGACTGGTGCAAGTCAGCGATACCGGCGAAATCGATCGCGTGATCGACGAAGTAATCGCCGCGAATCCCAAACAACTTGAGCAATATCGCGGCGGCAAAGAAAGCCTGTTCGGATTTTTTGTCGGCCAGGTGATGAAGGTCTCGAAAGGCAAAGCGAATCCGAAAGTTGTGAACGAGCGACTGCGCGAAAAGCTCAAGTGATGAGTCATGAGTAATGAGTAATGAGTAATGAGTAATGAGTAATGAGCATGAGACCAACTCATGACTCATCACTCATGACTCATCACTATTCAAAGATGGACTTAGTGAATAAAGTGGCCATCGTCACGGGCGGCACGAAAGGCATTGGCCGCGCTATTGCGGATGCCCTGTTGGCGGAAGGTGTTTCCGTTTGCGTGTCTGCCCGCCACGTGGATGTAATCGGCCGCACTTCACGTCCGGCAGGTCAGCCCGCTAGCGCCCGCGAGATTATGTTCCCGTGCGATGTTCGCAATTACGATCATGTAACGGGCCTGATTGGTTACACGGTCAAAGAACTCGGCGGTCTGGACATTCTCGTTAACAACGCGGGCATCGGGATGTTCGAAACGGTTGAAGAAACCTCGCCGGAAGATTTTCGCGCGGTGCTCGAAACGAATCTTTTTGGCGTCTTTTATTGCTGCCACCAAGCGATTCCGCAAATGAAAAAGCGTGGCGGCGGTTACATCATCAACATCTCATCACTCGCCGGCGCAAATCCACATCCGCGCATGGCGGCGTACAACGCTTCGAAATTTGGTTTGAATGGATTCAGCGAAGCGTTGATGCAGGAGGTTCGGCACGACAACATCAAAGTCAGCTACATCATGCCCGGTTCGGTGAACACAGAATTCGGCGGCGACTCGCCGAATGACGAGAAGAGTTGGCAGTTGACGCCCGCAGACATCGCGCGCGTAGTCATCGATCTGCTCCATCACGACGATCGTTCGCTTCCCAGCCGTGTTGAGATTCGTCCCAGCAGACCACCGAAAAAATAATCCTCATGCTAAACCTCAAACGAATTTTAATTGCTGTTTCTGTTGCCCTAATCCTTTCAACGACGCACGTCGTTGGGCAAACCGACTCGGCGCAACTCGTGGAATCGCGCGACCTGAACGCGAAAGTGATCAAGCTTTTCGGCGAGGGAAAATTTGATGAAGCGTTGCCGTTGGCAAAACAGGCGCTGCAATTGCGAGAGACGGCACTTGGTCCCATTCACCCGGATCTCATTCCGCTGCTCACGAATCTCGGTGAGATTTTTAGCGCTAAAAAACAGCCCTCCGATGCGCGCAGGTATTTTGAGCGTGCGCTCGGAATCGCAGAAAAGTCATTCGGCGAAAGCGATTTGAGAATAGCGCGTCTGCTCGATCGATTAGGATTGCTCGCTTATAACGATCGGCAGACGGATGATGCCGAACGGTTCTTCTCGAGGTCGCTGAAAATCAAAGAGACCACTCTAGGATCCGAACACGTCGATCTCGCGCCGACGATTTTCAATCTGGCTGAAGTCTGCCGGCTGAAGGCGAACTACGAAAAATCTGAACAGTTGTACGACCGCCTTGTACGAATTCGCGGAAAAGCGCCAGGCAAAGACAATGCGGACCTAATAAAAGCCTTGGAGGGATATGCAAGAGTATTAGAGGCGCAAAAGAAAGACGCCACCACCGTTGAACAGAAGTTAAGTGAACTGCTAAGCGCGAGTGGTATCGTTCAGGGCGGTGTATTAAACGGAAAAGCCTTGAAGCTGCAGCAACCGGAATATCCGACAATGGCTCGGATCGATCGCGCGTCTGGAACGGTTCGCGTACGAATAGTAATCGACGAGACCGGTCACGTGGTTCAAGCGAAAGCAGTTGACACCGGGTCCACGCACCTGGCTTTGGTTGCGGCCGCGGAAGAAGCAGCACGTAAATCGTTGTTCACACCTACATTCTTATCGGGGAAGCCGGTGAAAGTGACCGGAATCGTCATCTACAATTTCGTTGCGCAATAATGCGAGCTGTCGTTCAGCGCGTTACGCGCGCTTCAGTTACAGTCGAAGGCGAAGTAATCGGTGAGATCGGAAACGGTCTCGTCGTTCTTGTGGGCATTGCGCGCGATGACACAAAAGTCGAAGCGGCATACCTCGTCGACAAGATCACAAACCTCCGCATCTTTGACGACGAAGACGGGAAAATGAATCTCTCGGTCAAAGACACGAACGGCGGGCTACTGATCGTTTCCCAGTTCACTTTGTACGGAGATGTGCGGCGTGGTTTGCGACCATCATGGATTGATGCGGCGCCACCCGAAGTAGCTGAACCGCTCTACGAGTTCTTCGTACGTCAAGCGCGGACGATGGCTGACGAAGTGGCGACTGGTAACTTTCAGGCTATGATGCAGGTTGAGCTGGTGAACGACGGGCCAGTCACGATTTTGCTGGATAGTGGAAAGCTCTTTTGACTGGAGCGCAGGCATCCTGCCTGCGGTTCGCGCATCGGCGCGTGGATTGAGGAGGAGAGACGTTTTTGAAAAGATCATACTTGCTGATAATCGCAATAATCACTTTGCTTCTTTTGATGGCCTGTAATCAGACGGCTTCAAACAACGCTGGTGACAAAACAGCGAACGTTAAGACCGGCGTGAAACCGGTCGCTGACTCCCAGGTTGCGGTGATCGAACTGGCTGACTACGGCCGCATCGTCCTTGAACTCTATCCAAACATCGCACCGCAGCAGGTCGAACGATTCAAGAAGCTGATCAACGAACACTTCTATGATGGCACGGCGATTCATCGCGTCGATCCGAATCTCGGGATCATACAGGGCGGGGATCCGCAAACGAAAAACGCCAATCAAGCGATTTGGGGAAGTGGCAGTTCGTCTTATCCGAATGTGCCGGCGGAGTTCAGCGACATTCAGTACGAGCGCGGAACGTTAGGAGCCGCACGCACACAGGACATCAACGGCGCAAACTGCCAGTGGTTCATCACTCTGAAACGTCAGCCCGCCTTCGACAAGCAATACACGGTTTTCGGCAAAGTGATCGACGGTATCAACAACGCCGAGATCATTATGACGGCGCCGACGCAGACAGGAAGCGAACGGCCGGCAGATAAAGTTGTGATCACGAGCGTGACGCTTCAGCCGCGCTCGAATTTTCCGGCACAATAATTACATCTTCGGAAACAGTATCGGCAACGCGACTTCCGCCGTGAACATGCAGCGCGCGTTGTGACCGCATAAGGGCACGACGACGACTTGATGCTTAGCGTTGTACTTCGCGTTGACATACGCAGCATACGCTTGTCCGCGTGCGAGACGCGTTGGCCCCTGGGCCATCGCCGGACACGACGAATCGAAACCCGCCAACGGCAGCACATCCAACTCGCCAAGAAGATAAGTGACAGGCCGCGAAGCTAACTGCTTCTTCAATTGATCGTCGGGAATATTCGCGGTGTAACCAGTGCGCGTCTTCAAACCGTAGGGCCAGTTGTCATAAGTGGTGCAGTTGCGCGCGTCGCCAAACGGCCGCTGCTCGTTGTTGTTCGCGGCCGAAGGTCGTTCCGCGTCGAGATATGAATAGCTCGACGGATTCGAAACAACATAGGTGATCGCGACGCCCACGGTCTCGTGCATCTTGTTCGCCATCTCGTAACGCGTGACGAATTGTCCGCCGGCCGAATGGCCGGAGATGACAATCGCTTTCAAGTTGGGAAAATTCGTCTTGTTGGTCAGCGCGCGCACAATCGCGTCCATGAAATCATACGAAGTGAGACTCTTGTTGCTCGTCGAGGTGCCGCCCGAACGCCAACTGTCTCCGCCGCACGGCCAGCTCACCTCATTCGGCGCCAACGTGTCGCGGCAGCCGCCATCGTTCGAAGCGAAGCGCGGCGAAATCACCAACGTGTCAGTCATCGCGTTGGCGAGAAACGTCGCCGCGAGACTTGTGCGAAAGTAGTTGTCCGCGTCGCGCCCTTGACCATGGACGACAATCAGGGCGCGCACGATCTGCTCGTTCTTCTTGTCGAGCGGATAGGTCGAGTAAACGAGTGAACGTGCTTCGCCGCCCAGACTCACCCAGCGCGTGCAATCGGGCGTAGCTTTTGTGCAGGGTTCAGCGGCAGCCACAAGGCTACAGCAGCAGAGAAGAGTCGCGAGAAGTAGTAGGTTGCGCATGGCGCGGGAGAATAAAGCTTCGTAGGCCAGATGCGCAAGAGAAACGTCCGTAGGAGCGCAATATTTATAGCTCGAGAGTTAGTCACCCGAAATGCGCGAAAGGAGTTCAGCATGTCGGTGAACTCCTCTCGCAATATTCAAATTGTTGAACTCTATCTATAAACATTTCGCTCCCGGCGGAGCGAACACAGTTAAGAAATTAGATTGTATCCTCCCGGGTCTTCGACTGCTCTTCCAACTCGTACCGGTCGCGATCCCGCTTTTCGATCTTGTTGAGGAAATCGAGCTCTTCGTTATCTTCAAAACTGACGCCGATAGCCTTCGCGTTCTCTTCGACAAGCGATTGATCGGGAGTCGGACTGTCGCCGCCAATCGATTCTGAGCCCGCGTCGTTCACGTCTTCCCAGTCTGCATCCACATCGCCGCCCGCATCCGCCGGCGAAGCCGCGGTGTTATTGTGCAGACGTTGCGCCAGCAGTTCCGGATCCTTCGGCGCATGCGCGATCTCTTCTTCCATGAACTCTTCAATTTCCGGATCGGGTACGAACTCAGGATCGTTGCTCAGATAATTGAAAGCTTCCGGCTGTTTCTTCGGCATAGCGATGTCTCCTGTTACGGGATGTGCTTCGACACATCCGGATCATCTGTGATCAAAAACGCGGGGGTTCGGTTGAAGCGACTATAACAAATCAACTATCGCAGTCACAACGAACAAGCGCGGTGATTGTAATCACATTTTGGTCACGGGTGCTTACTTTGTAGGACAGAATCCAGTCAGGCCGCTCGCTTGACGATCCATCACGCGAAACCTAAACTTGAATTTGATCAACGTCAGTCAAATCACTTGGGAAAAGCTTTTAGCTTTTCGACGCATCTATGCGCGCAAGGATGCGCGCGAACCGCAGGCAAGGATGTCTGCGCTCCACAACTATGCCACATAATCTCTGGAATACACTGCAATCGTTCGCACCCAACCCCGGAAAGTCTGGCCAGTTTTATTCGTTGCCTCAACTTGAAAAAGAAGGTATTGGCCCGGTCGCGAAACTGCCCGTGAGCATCCGTGTGGTGCTCGAATCCGTACTGCGCAATTTTGACGGCACGAAAATTACTGAGGAGGACGTGCGTGCGATCGCGAATTGGCAAGCGGGCGCAGAACGTACCGAAGAAGTGCCCTTTGTCGTGGCGCGTGTTTTGTTGCAGGACTTCACCGGCGTGCCTCTGCTCGTCGATCTGGCGGCGATGCGTTCAGCGGTGACTCGCCTGAATAAGAATCCCGCGATCATCGAGCCGCTCGTGCCCGTCGATCTCGTCATCGATCACTCAGTGCAGGTTGATTTCTCGAGCACGTCAGACGCGTTCCGCAAGAACATGGAGATGGAGTTCAAACGGAACAACTCGCGTTATCAGTTTCTGAAATGGGGCATGCAGGCGTTCGATGGATTCCGCGTGATTCCGCCGGGCATCGGCATCTGTCATCAGGTGAATCTTGAATACCTGGCAAAGTGCGTCTGGGAAAAGCACGGCGTCTATTATCCCGACAGTCTCGTCGGCACCGATTCGCACACGACGATGGTCAACGGCCTCAGTGTTGTTGGTTGGGGCGTTGGCGGAATTGAAGCTGAGGCTGCGATGCTGGGCCAGCCGGTATATTTCCTGACGCCTGATGTCGTCGGCGTGCACATGAGCGGACAATTGCGCGAAGGCGTGACGGCAACTGACCTCGTTCTCGCAGTCACTGAACTGCTACGCAAGGCCAAAGTCGTCGGCAAGTTCGTCGAGTTCCACGGCGAAGGCGCCGCGTCACTGTCAGTCGTCGATCGCGCCACGATTGCGAACATGTCGCCGGAGTACGGCGCGACGATGGGTTACTTTCCGCCGGATGAGAAAACCTGCGAATACTTGAAAGCGACGGGTCGCGATGACGATCACGTCGAAGCCGTGGGCAATTACTTCAAAGCGCAAGGGCTGTTTGGCATGCCGCGGAAAGGTGAGATTAAGTACAGCACTTTGCTGGAACTCGATCTCGACACCATCGTGCCGAGCGTCGCCGGGCCCAAGCGTCCGCAGGATCGAATTCCACTGCCTGCTTTGAAAGATAACTTCGGCGAACTTTTGCGCCGTGACGTGAAGAGCGGCGGCTATGGAAAGTCGGACGAGGAGATTACCGCGCGTTACGCCGCCGACATTGGCGCAAGCGAGCATGCGCTGGCCGTGGTTGTTGGTGGCGGACAACAGCACTCGGCGTCTGTGCCGGCGCCGTCGGGTAACGACGTGACGCCGCGCGAGACCAGCGTCTGGACGGAAACTGAGATGATGAACAACCGTCCGACACCGGATCGCGTCGCGGAAGTCATGACGGAGGAATTTCCGAAAGCGCACGTGGATCTCGGTCACGGCGATGTATTGATCGCGGCGATCACTTCGTGCACGAACACTTCTAATCCGAGCGTGATGCTCGGGGCCGGCTTGCTCGCGAAGAAAGCAGTCGAGCGTGGTTTGAAAGTGCGGCCGACCGTGAAGACTTCGCTCGCGCCCGGTTCACGCGTGGTAACTGAATATTTGGAAAAGACTGGTTTACAGCCTTACCTGAATCAACTCGGCTTCAATTTAGTTGGTTACGGCTGCACGACCTGCATTGGAAACTCGGGACCGCTCGATCCGACGATCGAAGACATCGTCACCGATCACGATCTGATCGCCGCGAGTGTGCTTTCCGGCAATCGCAACTTCGAAGCGCGGGTGCATCAGAGCATCAAAGCGAATTTCCTGATGAGTCCACCGCTCGTCGTCGCGTTCGCACTTGCTGGTCGCGTCGATCTCGATCTTTCGAATGAGCCGCTGGGTCAGGACCGCGCCGGCACGGACGTTTATCTGCGCGACATCTGGCCGACGATGGAAGAGATTGGCGCGCTGATGAGCGCAGCGATGGACCCGGAAACTTATCGGCGCTTGTACGGCAACTTCGCCGATCAGAATCCGATGTGGAACTCGATCCCAACGTCAACCGGGCTCACCTATCAGTGGGACCCGAACTCTACTTATATTCAGGATCCGCCGTTCTTCGTTGGTTTCGGCGCGGATGTCGGCGAGATGGAGGACATCAAGGGCGCGCGGCCTCTAGCGATTTTCGGTGATTCGGTGACGACGGATCACATCAGTCCCGCGGGAGCGATCAAAGCGACTTCGCCTGCGGGTGTCTATTTGCAGAAGCAAGGAGTCGAGCCGGCGGACTTTAACAGTTACGGCTCGCGGCGCGGCAATCATGAAGTAATGATGCGCGGTACGTTCGCGAATGTACGCATCAAGAATTTGATGGTGCCGGGAACTGAAGGCGGCGTAAGTATTTATTGGGCGAACCCGCAATCCGAACCTGAGAGAATGAGCATCTACGACGCGGCGATGAAATATCAGAGCGAAGGCACGCCGCTCGTGGTGATCGCCGGGCAGGAATATGGCACCGGCTCTTCACGCGACTGGGCCGCGAAGGGAACTCGGCTGCTGGGAATAAAAGCAGTCGTGGCGGAAAGCTTCGAACGCATCCATCGCAGCAACCTCGTCGGCATGGGCGTGCTGCCGTGTCAGTTCAAGGAAGGCACGAATGCGGCCTCGTTGAATCTCGATGGAAGTGAGACATTCGACATCACGGGACTGGTTCCTTCTGATCACAACTCAGACGGATCGGGTAATAAATTCGAAGTCACACCGCGCATGGACGTCACCTTGACGATTCACCGCGCTGACGGCCGAAAAGAGGAAGTACCCGTCGTTCTACGAATCGACACGGCGATTGAGATTGATTACTACCTGCACGGTGGCATCTTGCCGTATGTGTTGCGGCAGCTGTTGGCAGGCACGACGGGATTCTGATCCAGTTGTCGCGAAGCGACGAATCCTCTGAGTGCGCTGAAAGCGCACAATTCAATAGCCCAGGGTAAGCGCGCAGCGCGCCACCCTGGGATCACGTTCATAAAATAATTCCAGCCCTGAAGGGGCGGCAGAAGAATGTCGCTCCTAAAGGAGCTTTTGCTATTCAACCAAACCGAATTCTATAAACATCTCGCTCCTGACGGAGCGAAAACTAGCGCTTCTTGTTCTTCGATTGCTTCTTTTGAGTTTTGGCCTCCGCTTTCTTTTCTTGCGGCCGATCCTTGAGCAGCGGCAACGGATCGATTGCGCCGGTCGGTGTGTAGACTCCAAAGTGCAAATGCGGTGGCGTGCCGTCGGCGTTTCCAGTTGAGCCGACATAGCCGAGCACCGTGTTTCTCGTCACATAGTCACCCACCTCCAAATTCGGCGCGTACGAATCGAGGTGAGCGTAGTAATACTTCCGGCCACCATCACCAACAACTGAAACTGTGTGCCCGCCGAGATTGTCTTCACCAATCTTCACCACATAACCGGACGTCGCGGAGAGAATCGGCGTCCCTCTCGAAGCGAAGATGTCTTGCCCCTCATGTTGCCGTTCGCCGCGCGGTGCGTGCCAAGTGTTGGCAATCTGACTCTTCTTCACATCTTTGAGCGGCATCGAAAGATTCGTATCAGGGGATTTGGCGTACAAGCCGGCGAGGTGAACGTAGAGGATCATTTTGTCGGCCACGTGACCAGCCGCGCCCGTGACGCCACAAACGAAAAGGAAAACGAAACTCAACGACAGGACCAGAAGCGATCTTTTGCGAGTTACATAACGGCGTGAAGACGTTCTAGGACTGACCGGTGCGAGATTGAGCTTTTGAGAGATTCGCGTCATTCAATTTCAGAAACGAGATTGAGATGGAGCTTGTTCCGACTTAGTTGGCCCAGATTGGCGCGCTTCGCGTCTTGTCCTGGGTACTGACGTAATTTCGATTTCCTCTGCGGTGCTCAGCGAAATCCTCGCCAAAACTGAGGGCCACGCAGAGAAACGCAGAGAGGAACAATCAGGAGGCTATTTATTGCTTTCAGCGCGAAACACGTTTGTCTTCGCTTGCGTATAATCGCTCTGGACGCATCACTCAAATCTTCCTGACCGCAAAACTCGCCGGAGAATACAAAGTATGGCTAAGCGAACGACAACACTGCTCTCGATTGCCGGGCTACTGTCGATTGTTTCGATCAGCATCGTCGTTTTCACACGCACGACGAGCGCTCAAGCTCCGCCGCCCGACAAGCCGGTCGAACAGACACGGAAGAATATTCAGGTGCTCAAAGGAATAAAGGAGGCAGAGCTTTATCAGCTAATGAATTTCATGGCCGTGTCACTCGGCGAGCTGTGCACTTATTGTCATGTCACAAAAGGCAAGGATCCGAAGACTGGCCAAAACATCTGGGTTTGGGAGAGCGATGACAAGCCTGAAAAGCAGACGGCGCGCCGCATGATCCAAATGGTCATGCTGATTAATGGATCGAACAAAGTTGATTTCCGGCAGAACTCCGTGACCTGCTTTACCTGCCATCGCGGTCAAACCACGACGGTAGGTTTGCCGTCGATGCCTCTGGCCAAATCGGGTCACGAGGGGCTGCTTGATCCGGTCCCACCGGCGGCGCCCGCGCGCCCACGGCCATCAGTCGATGAGATATTTGCGCGTTACGTTCAGGCCGTGGGCGGTACGAAAGCGGCCGAAACCAAAACGCTGGTGATGAAAGGGACGCGCGCGGCTTCGCAGAACCGGAATTGGCCAAACGAAATCACGTGGGTTGCTCCGGACAAACTCCTTAGTGTGGCCACGCTGCCAAACGCGACGCTCCGGCAAATTGCAGCCGGCGATAACGGCTGGGTCCTGAATGGGACGAATCTACAGACGCTGACGGCGGCCCAGGCAGCCAACGCGCGCCACGCGCTCGAAGAAGTGTTCAATGTGGTGAAAGTTACGCGGGTGCCGGGCATGCAGCTGGCCGGCATCGAGAAAATTAATGGGCGCGAGATGTGGGTAGTGGTGAGGTCAACTCCGGAATCGACCGTCAGTTATGACTTCGACGCCGAGTCAGGTCTCTTACGCCGAAGGCTGACAATCAACCACACCGCCGTGCTTCCGATACCTGAACAGGTTGACTTTGAAGATTATCGTGACGTCGATGGCGTGAAGCTGCCATTCATCATTCGTAGATCCGCGATCGACACGTACGACAGCTGGACGCGCACGTTCACCGAAATTAAGCGGAACGTGCCCGTCGATGATTCGGTATTTGCGCAACCAGTGATTCCAAAATAGAAAACAAAGTGCAAGGCGAGTATGGACGTTTATTCAGACCGTCTGCGTGTTCTGGTGCGCGCTATTCACTCTCCAGAAGCTTTTTCGCCTGGGCCAGCTCCTTCATCCGTGCCTTGCTGACCATTGGGTAACTCAAGTTCATCGACTTCAGTTTTGCGACGATGATGTCGGCGATGGCCACGTGGGTGAACCATTTGTGGTCGGCAGGAATCACGTACCAGGGCGCCCACTTCGTACTGGTGTGATTGAAAACTTCTTCAAAGGCTTTCTGATATTCATTCCAATGACCGCGCTCGCTTACGTCGCTGAGCGAAAACTTCCAATTCTTTTCCGGCGTGTTAAGCCGCGCGAGAAACCTTTGCCGCTGCTCTTCTTTTGAGACATTAAGAAAGAATTTCAGAATCTGAGTGCCGTTGCGCACCAGATAGCGCTCGAACTCGTTGATCTGCTCGAACCGCTGCTTCCACAGATCTTCTTTCCCGGACAACTCAGGCAGCCGTTGCCCGGCCAGAAATTCCGGGTGCACGCGCACCACGATTGTCTCTTCATAGTATGAACGGTTGAAAATGCCGATGCGGCCGCGTTCGGGAAGCGCTTTGTGACAACGCCAGAGAAAATCGTGATCGAGTTCTTCGGCGGACGGCCCTTTGAAGGCAAAGACCTGCGTGCCCTGCGGATTGACGCCCGACATCACGTGTTTGATGGCGCTGTCCTTACCAGCTGCGTCGAGCGCCTGAAAAATGATCAACAACGCCTGACTGTCCTGGGCGTAAAGGATGTCCTGATACTCGGCCAACCGATCGACGTCGGCGCCGAGTTTTTCTCGGGCTTCTTCCTTCTTCTTGTACTTGCCGGTATAGCCCGGATCAAAATCCTTCAGCCGCACGTTCTTTCCGGGCGTCACGATAAATGGATCATGGTTCATGAAAGCGCTCTCGGTGGTAGGCTATTGTCGTTCCAAAGCCTTCCGATCCCAGCCCGCTAAATTCGCGCCGCCTTCGTACGTACTCTGACAAAAATCCATCAACGCATTTTCCGGTGAAGACGATTGGCGCACAGCATCGTACGGCAGGAAGAATTCGTTTACGTCTTTTGAATAAAAAGCTGCGTCGGGTTTGACCCGGGCGTCGCCGAAACCTGCTGGTTCGGGCGTGGCGTAGGCATAGAAGGCGGCTTCGAAGCCGTTGCCGCCGGGCCAGAAGCCGTGGCTGATCACTTCGTGTGAGTAAGCTTCGACGGTGATTTTGTCGGCGCCTTCGCGCGGCGGCGCCGGGCGGCCGGAGAAGCGCGTGACCGCGTGATCGAAGCTGCCCCACCAAAAATGAACCGGACTGACTTTGCCAATGAAGCGCGCACGGAATTGTTTGAAAACATCGTCGATCGAAACCAGCGCCCGCCAGAATCGATTGACGTACGCGGCGTCGTAAGAGTTGTGAACTCGATCTTCTTCAAAGCGAATCGCTTCACGCACTGCTGAGAAAGGCGAAGGCACTTCGACCGGCATCGTCCAAATCTCTACGTGAATGCCAAGACGATTAAGGGTGTCCATTAACTCTTTGTAGAAGTCGGCAACTGATTGTGGACGCAAATTGAGTTTGGTCCGCGCGCCATCAGTGCAATCAATCCATAGCTTGTGATCGATGAAATCGAATTCAATTTCGAAGATACGATCCTGGTAATGCATAGGAGAAGTCGTCAGGCCGCGCGCGGAAACATAGAGAGGCACGTTCCACCAATGATTGACCAGCGGCGTCGTCTCCAGGCGAATCTTGCCGACAATCTGCGTCCACATATGCAGCGTCGCGAGCGTGTCCTGCCATTCTGCGAGTATGAGTTCGGGCCAAGCGTCAGTTGTCATGACGGCTACGATACATGAATCACCCGTCGCGGATATATGGCGACCGATGGGATTGGAGCTATTCAGGCAGGGACGGTCTTTCCTTTACCGCTCATTCTATCTTCTTGAAACTGCCGAGCATCTGGCCAGCTTCGTTTGCCATTGTTGGCGAAACAGCTTTAGTTCCATAGGCAAAAACGCCGACTGGGTTATCGGTGTAAAGCACGAAGACCATGCCTTGCATCTCGACGCCGTTGTCTTTGGCTGTGAATGTCTGGACCATCTCTGAGATACCATTTTGGCTAGTTTGCGTAGGTTCGCTGGACTTGAATGAGTCACCCAAATCCTTCTTCACATCCTTGAGGGCACCCTCCGAGAACAGCTTGAATAATGCCTCGGGTTTGAAGTTCGCAGTGTCCTTTCCGAGAGGGGCCATCGACAGTCCGATGGTTGTAGCGCCTTCGGACTTGGAAACGGTAAACTGTCCGTGTTTGCCTTTTTCAACCTTCCATCCGGAAGGTACCTCGAATTGAAGGGCCGCTTCCTGGATCTGGTAGACCTTTGCAGTTGCGGAAGGTTGAACCTCACCATGTTGTTGATAACGGCTCCTGGGATGGGCCGACACGGCCACAGTAGTCATTACCAAGGCGCCGGCGATCAATATCATTCCACTTTTGTTTGCGATTAATTGTTTGTTCATTAGATCCCTCCTGGTGACTTACGGACTGAATGGGCGGCGATTATAAGCGTAATCTGCTTCATTTCGCGCATTTAAATTTTGAGCAGAGTTATCTCAGCTAGAGTTGCAGACTGAGTGCGGTTATTTCGGCTGTTTTAGACTTTGATTGCTGGTCGATGTTAGATTCGCATCAATTCAGCCAACGTTAAGGAAAGCAAAAATGTCATCACCACAACCGCAAACCACTTCGCGTCGTTATCAACTGTTCATTGACGGCCAGTTTGTAGATGCTGAATCGGGCAAGACCTTCGCGACGCCGAATCCGGCGACCGGCCAGACTTTCGCTGAGGTTGCTGAAGCTGAGAAAGCAGATATCGACAAGGCCGTGGCGGCGGCACGCAAAGCGTTCGAAGGTAAATGGGCGAAGATGAGCGCGCGCGATCGCGGGCGTCTGCTCTACAAACTGTCGCAATTGATCGAGCGCGACGCGGCTCAGCTTGCCGAGCTGGAAACACACGATAACGGAAAGCCAATCAAAGAATCGACGTACATCGATCTGCCGGGTGTAGTGGAAAACTTTGAATACTTCGCGGGCTGGCCCACGAAGATTGAAGGCGAGACGATTCCTGTGCCCGGACAGATGTTCAACTACACCTTGCGTGAACCCGTCGGCGTGTGCGGACAGATCATTCCGTGGAACTTTCCTTTGTTGATGGCCGCCTGGAAACTCGCGCCGGCACTTGCGGCGGGAAACACTGTCGTCCTCAAACCTGCCGAACAGACACCGGTGACTGCACTCGAACTTGCGAAGCTGATTCAGGAAGCGGGCTTTCCGGAAGGTGTCGTGAACATCATTCCCGGTTACGGCGAAACCGCGGGCGCTGCGCTTGCTTCGCACCCCGGTATCGACAAGATCGCGTTCACTGGTTCTACCGAAGTCGGCAAGCTGATCGCGAAGGCGGCAGCCGAGAATCTGACGAAGGTTTCACTGGAACTCGGGGGCAAAGCGCCGAACGTGATTTTCGCGGATGCCGATCTCGATCAGGCTGTAAACGGCGCGATGATGGGCATCTTTTTCAATCAGGGCCAGGTCTGTTGCGCGGGGTCCCGCATCTTCGTCGAAGAGAAAGCCAAGGACGAATTCCTCGCGCGCTTCAAGGAAAAAGCCGAGAAGGTAAAGGTCGGCGATCCAATGGACAAAGCGACTTTGATGGGGCCGCAAGTTTCCGAAGAGCAACTTAATCGAATCAAAGGCTACGTCGACATTGCGCGCGCGGAAGGCGCGACAGTTCTCACGGGCGGCGCGTCGCCGCAGCTCGATCCGCAATTTCAGAATGGCTACTTCTTTCAGCCGACGATCTTCAGCGATGTCGACAACAAAATGCGCGTGGCGCAGGAAGAGATCTTCGGACCGGTCTCAAGCGTCATCACTTTCACAGACGATGACGAACTGATTCAGAAAGCGAACGACACGATTTATGGATTGTCCGCCGGCATCTGGACGCGCGACATCACGCGCGCACACCGCTTTGCACGAGCCGTCAAAGCCGGCGTCGTTTGGATCAATACCTACAACATGATGAATGCCGCCTCACCCTTTGGCGGCTACAAGCAATCAGGTTACGGCCGCGAAATGGGACGGCACGCGCTGGAACTCTACACGCAAGTGAAGAGCGTCTGGGTCGATCTGTCTGGGAAGCCGATCGGGTGGTTTGGGAAGTAGGACATACTCCCTTCTCCCTCTGGGAGAAGGGCTGGGGATGAGGGCTTAGCGGTAACACAAAGCCGGATTCCAGTGAGAGACGAGTTCGCTTCCGAGCGAACTCATCTCTCACTTCTATTATTTGAAGTTGTCCTCTGTGCTGCCAGGCCCTCACCCTAACGCTCTCCCAAAGCGACAGGGAGATTTGCTCAAGAAACAAAGTGACTAAAGTTATTACCGGACTCAACGGCGGCTGGTAGTACTTTGCAGCGCCAAGCTACATTGCACCTTCCCTGCTGTACCAACTCCCTCAACTATCGAACGAGGACTAACTGATGAGAATTAATCCCGTTGTCGCCGCTTTTGTGCTTGCAGTAGTCGCTCTGATTGGCGCACCGCGATTATTTGGTCAGTCACCGACGGCCACCATGGTCGTCACCGTAGTCGATCAAAACGGCGCAGTCGTCGAAGGCGCGAATGTCACATTGACCAACACTGCGACTGGGGCTACTCGCGAAGCAGTTTCCGGCGATGAAGGTATCGTGACTTTCGCTGGATTGTCGCTGACGGGCGAATACACCGTGAGCGTAAAAATGACTGGCTTTCAGGCTGAAGATGCGACCGGGTTAACGCTTCGGGCAGGTGAGACTTCGAAGGTAAGAGTGAAGGTCGTCGCCGGCGGCGGTCAAAGCGAGGTTACGATTTATGGCACGACTGAGGGTGTGCGCGCCGATCCGCAAATCGGTCTTCCGCTTGAAAGCAAGCGCATCGAAGAGTTGCCGATCCTCGGTCGCAAAGTTTCGACACTGCCGCTGCTGAACTCTGCATTCAGACAGGGCAAAGGCACTGGCGATCTTTTCGTCAACCAGACGTACTTCATTACCGGTGTGGGTTCGCGTCGCGCGACTGCATGGGTACTCGACGGTGCGAGCAACGATGAAGGCTGGGGCCGCCAGACCGCAGTCGCGACGGTGCCGATGGGCGCAGTCCAGGAGTTCAACGTGCTCACGAATGCGTTCTCGTCTGAATACGGCTGGACGTACGGCCCGGCGTTGAACGTCATCACAAAGTCGGGGACGAATGATTTCCACGGCGAAGGTTTGTACCTGCTGCGTCCGGGTGGAGGTTGGCAGGCGAAGAGTTTTTCAAAGGACAATTTCTGTCCGCCAGCACTCACCAGTTGTGTTCCGCCGGCAAATCTCGTCGCGATCAATCCAGTCGACATTCCTGACAAACTGAATCAGTTCTCAGGTTCGATCGGCGGTCCAATCGTAAAAGACAAAACGTTCTTTTTCGTCTCGAGCGATTACACCCGCCAGGATCGTACGACTTTCTTGTCGAGCGCATTGCCGTCTTTCGTTCTGCCGGCTGACGGACACCTCGATGTGACCGGCCATTACCGCCAGACGCTTCTCGACGCGCGGGTGGATCACAAGTTCACTCCGAACGAGACTTTGATGGTTCGCTTCAATCTCGATCGCATGAGCGATGACAATCCACAGGACGCGGTTGGCGGCACGAATGCGCCAAGCGTCGCGCGCCGTTATGCGCGCCGCGCATGGACCACGCAGGCAAATCTCTCGTCGGTGTTGGGGGCGCACGTGCTGAATGAAGCGCGGTTTGCCTATTTGCACGGCGATCCGGTAACGCTTTGGGAGGCGCAGAATCCCTCGACCGTTTACACCCGTTCGGGGGCCGTCGCCTTCACCGTTGGTGAAAATCGTTTCTCGGACCTCTGGAGTCATCAGTGGCAGGTTGCTGACACGCTGTCGTGGTTGCGTGGCAAGCACTATCTGAAGATTGGTGGCAGCGTGATCCATCACAACTCAGGTGGATTTGGCAGCGAGCCGGGACAAGCGACGCTCGGAACTTTCACTTTCAAAAACACAACGACCGCGCCACTGAATCAGTTGACGCTCAACGATGTGCAGAACTATACCCAGCCGATCAATTTTGGGATTTCTACTTACGACCTATCGCAGTGGCTGGTGTCAGGATTTCTCCAGGACAGTTTCCGTGTAACGCCCGATTTTACGCTCGATCTAGGTTTGCGGTACGACCGGCAAACTTTGACCGACGACCACAATAATCTACAGCCGCGCATCGGCTTTGGCTGGCATCCGCACGGCGATCCGCGCACGGCAATCCGTGGCGGTTTTGGAATTTACTATGCGCAGATTCGCAGTAATGCGGTTGCGGGCTACTTGACCAACGGCCTGGATGGCTTGGGAAGTTACACTGCAACGCTCGGTCAGACCGGCTTCCCGACTTGTTTGACGTGCGTTCCAGTCAATGTCAATCCCGCCACAATTCCCGCGAGTCAACTGCCGGCGCGCGATATTACGATTCGCGCAGGCAGGCGAAACTTTTATCGTGAGCAGTTCACTCGATTCGGTTTGAATTTTGATCTGCTTCCGAACTATCCGGAGGAGTTGGTCAATCCACGCAGCCAGGTATTTACCATCGGATTTGAACGAGAGTTCGCGAAGGGACTCATCTGGAGTGCGGACTATGTGCGTCAACACTTAAGCGATATCCAGCGCACGATCGATCTGAATGCGCCGGCCGCTTTTGATCGAAACCTTCCGAATCAGGTTCGCTGTCCAGCGAACGTGACTGGTCCTTGTCTTTCGACTACGCCGGGGGCAACGGCAGCAGCCGTTATCGCAGCTAACGCTACGCGTCCGATACTGCCGGTAAATGGCGGCGTGCGTCAGGTCAACGTCATCATGAATCTCGGCGTGGCTGATTACAACGGACTGCAAACGAACCTGGTTTATCGTGGCAACCGCAAGCTGTTCGCGTCTGTCAGCTACACCTTGTCGAGCGCGACCAACACAACTGAGCCAGACGGAAACGGCATCAATCCGAACGAGAACGTCATTACTCGCCTGGGCGAAGTCGAGCGCGGTCCGAGCGTCGTCGATCAAACGCATCGCGCCGTGGTCAACTTCCATTATCGTTTGCCGTGGAACTTCACCGCGGGAACCCTTGGAATGTTCGCTTCGGGGCGGCCGTTCACCGCGACGACCGGGATCGACAACAACGGCGACGGTGCGAATAATGATCGACCCGTCATCAATGGCGTCGTGATCAGCAAGTCCGCATTTCGTGGGACGCCCACTTCTGAAGTAGCGATCTTTGTCGAGAACCGCATCCACTTGAGCGAGCGCGCCAGTTTGGTGCTACGGTTGGAAGGCTTCAACATTTTTAACCACGCTAATATGCTTGCGCGCGGTGTCACCGTTTATGGCGATGGCACGGCGAACTCAACCTTCGGCTGGTACACGCCGGCGAGCGCCATCGGCACGGATGGACGCGCGATTCCGGCGTTCGCAAATATCGATCCGCCACGCATGTTTCAGTTGCAGGCGCGATTTGTTTTCTGATACGTACCTATGCCACAGAGACACAGAGACACGGAGAAATCAATGTGTCAGAAGCCCGACCGTGAGGGAGGGCAGCGGGTGCGTTCGACGCCCTTACTTACGCGCGGGCTTCTGACTAGTTCTCTGTGCCTTTGTGTCTCTGTGGCGATACTCTTCCTTTCCGTTTCCTGTTCGCGTTTCCGCAACGCGCCTACCAACTCCGGGCCCCAGCGCTACGTAGTCATCTCGCCGATCTATAACGAAATCATCTGGGCGCTCGGCCTACAGGATGAAGTTGTGGGAGTCGATCTCTCGACCACATATCCGCCGGACGTGAAGAACAAGCAGACGGTCGGCTATCACCGCGCGTTGAGCGCCGAAGGCATCCTCTCGCTGCATCCGACCGCGGTCATTCATGACAACAACATTGGTCCGCCGCAAGTCGTCCAGCAACTGCAGCAGCTGAACATGCCAATGAAGACGTTCACTGCGAAGAACACCGATTTTGATAGCACGAAGGCGTTGATTCGTGAGATGGGCGCGTACTTTCAGAAAGAGGCGCGGGCAGAAGAGCTTTGCAAAACGCTTGATGATCAAAAAGCCGCAGCCCTGGAAAAAGTGAAGCAGTACACGGATCACCCGCGCGTCGCCGTAATTCACTTTGGCCGCGCGTCGAACGTTTACATGGTCGTCGGCAAGGGTGGCGGCGGCGACGGCGGCGGAGTCAGCAAAATGATCGAATACGCGGGCGGGGAAATGGCCGGCGACAATTCAGGCCGAGGCATGCAGCGAATGGAGTCGCCGGAGATTCTCGCGCAGGCAAACCCTGACGTGATCCTCATGACCGATTACGGTTACGATCGCCTGAACGGTTCGCTTGATCAAATCAAAGCGCTGCCGGGTGTAGCCACTTCAAATGCGGCGAAGAACGGCCGCATCTACCGAATTGAAGAGAACGTGCTAAATTATTTCGGTCCGCGCTCTGGCGAGAACATCGAGAAAGTCGCTCGCACCATTCATCAAAAGTGACCAGTCAACCCGGCAATCGAGTAACGGTGCTCATCGCCCTGGCCGTGCTCACATTGCTGGTGCTTGCCGCTTCAATTCGTTACGGCGCCATCGATTTCTCAGTCGCTGAAATCGGTCGCGCGCTCGGATCAATCTTTCCCGGACAACCTGCACCGACTCTGCCGCAGCGCATCTTTCTTGAGTTGCGCGTGCCACGCGCCATCATGTGTCTGCTGGTCGGCGCGAGCCTCGGCGTTGGCGGCGCATTGATGCAGGCGCTGTTTCGTAACCCAATCGTCGAACCCGGATTGGTCGGCACATCGAGCGGCGCCGCGTTTGGATCGGCACTTTTCTTCGTACTCGGCGGCGTGTTCCAGATCGGCACGAGCCTTTACGCACTCCCGGTTGCTGCGTGTATTGGAGGCGTGCTCTCAACGTATCTCGTTTTTCTGCTCGCTCGCTCCCGGGAAGATGGCAGAGCCTCGATCGTGATGTTGCTATTGACTGGGTTGGCGGTGAATGCCCTCTTCATGAGCGCGATCGGCTTTCTGCAGTACATTGCGCGCGATCCGCAGGCCCGTTCGATCACTTTTTGGAGTCTGGGCACGTTGTCAGGCGCGAGTTGGAAAGCGGTCGAGATCGTTTCGATATCGACGATAGCCGGAGCGCTCGTCGCGCTACGCTATGCAAAGCAACTGAACGCGTTGATGATTGGGGAAGAAGAAGCGACCTACCTTGGCGTTAACGTGAATCGTCTGAAGTGGATCATTCTGTCGGTCAACGTCGTGATTGTGGCGGTGGCCACGGCGTTCACCGGTGTGATCAGTTTTGTCGGACTAATCGTGCCGCACATTCTGCGAATGATCGGCGGCGCGGATAACCGCTATCTGATCGTTGCGAGCGCGTTGACCGGCGCGACGCTGCTGACGCTGGCCGATCTTCTGGCGCGCATGGTAGTGCGACCATCTGAACTGCCCATTGGGATCGTGACTTCGGCGGTCGGGGTGCCGGTATTTATTTTTCTGCTGCGCAGAAGGCAGTACGTGTTCTGAGCCGCGGAGTTAGCCGCAGAGCGGCGACATATTTATAGAAACCGCTGTTGTGAAGATAAATTCCAGATCGAGTAGAACGCGACGCGTTCTGCTCGATCTGGTAAATCTAAAAAACAGTTTTGTAACTATAAATATCTCGTGCCTATGACACTTAACCAAATATGCTCACCGCGCGTGACATAACCTTCAACATTGGTAACAAACGTATTATCGAGGACATCTCCGTCTCCTTCGCTCCGGGAAAGCTGCACTTGATAATTGGCCCGAATGGGGCAGGGAAATCGACGCTCATCAAAGTCCTCGCGCGCCTTCTCCGTCCGCAAAACGGCGCGGTTGCATATGAAGGCGTCGATGTTCGCGACGCGCGCGAAGCTGATCTTGCGAAGCATCGCGCGGTGCTTTCGCAAGCGATTGAAGTTGCTTTTCCCTTGTCCGTCCGTGAAGTCGTGATGATGGGCCGCTACCCACATTTTGGCGGCCGTCCCGGTCCGGCAGACGAAAGCATTGTCGATGAGGTGATGTCGCATTTCGACGTCACTGAATTCAGCGCGCGTGATTATCAAACGCTCAGCGGCGGCGAGCGTCAGCGCGTCAACTTCGCGCGCGTGCTCGCGCAATTGTGGCGTGATGGTAACGAAGATCGATCTAATGGTTCGTCAGCTCCGACAACTTGCCGGTATTTGTTTCTGGACGAGCCGCTGACCTTTCTCGACATTCGCCATCAAATTGATTTCATGAAAAAGGTGCGCGAGTTCTCAAAAGCGCCGGACGTTGTCACAGTCGGCGTGGTGCACGATCTAAATCTCGCCGCGCGATTTGCCGATCAGATCGTGTTGCTGAACCACGGACGCTTCCTGGCCGGGGGAAGTCCCGCAGATGTGCTCACCGCGGACTTAATTCGCGCCGCATTTGGCGTAGAGCCGTCGTTCGTTTCAACGCAACATCCCGGACTGCACCTCATTTTTGAGTGACCCGCAAAGCCAAATTCGACCTGCCATGGTAATGATTGCGAAGTCACGCGCCGCGTCTTAGAATGCGCGCTCGTATCTTCTGACGAGGCAATCCTTTGCTCGTAATCTTTTTCGCGACTTTTGGAGCAGTATTTCTCGCCGAAATCGTAGGCGACAAACTGCTCTACACCACCGGCGTGCTGTCGGCACGTTACCGCACGGCCCCGATTTTGATCGGCATGGCGGCCGCGTTTATGGCCAAGATGGGTGTCGCGGTTTTGGTTGGCGAAGCAATCTCGAAACTGCCGCGCCTGCTGGTCGCCTCAATCACGGCGGCTAGTTTTGTCGGTGTCGCGATCGCCTTATGGAGAAAAGACGATCAATATCGACAAGAACGCGACCAGCACAAAGCGCACAAAGCCGCGATGATTTCGTTCGCGGCGATCTTCTTTTCGGAGTGGGGCGACGTAGGCCAGGTGACCGCCGCGGCGATGGCGGCGAAGTACCACGCGGCCTTGATCGTTTGGCCGGGGGCGGTCGCGGCCATGGTTACCAAAGGATCTCTGGCGGCATTCCTCGGTTCGGGCATCCGCCGCTGGATTCAAGATCGCGTGTCGCCCGGCGTGGTGCGTTATGTCGGCGTGAGCTTGTTGTTGTTCCTGGGCGTCTTGTCAGTGTGGGAGATTCTCGCGGAAAGAGTTTAAGTGACACCGGCGTCCGCCCGTGAATTCACGCGCAAGGTCCGCGTGCCACGTGAGTCGAAACTAATTTAAGAGAATGACTTCCAAACTCGATCGTAAGGCCGCGTTTCGTTTCATCGTCGCACTGGGGTTTGTCAGCCTGTTCGCTGACATGACGTACGAAGGCGCGCACAGCGTTATCGGTCCTCTGCTGAAAGACCTCGGCGCCAGCGCGACGGAAGTCGGAATCATTGCAGGACTGGGCGAGATGATCGCCGCGAGCTTGCGGTACTTTTCCGGGAAGCTCGCTGACAAAACCCGTGCCTATTGGACGATTACGACACTCGGCTATTTTCTGAATCTCGTCGTGGTGCCTGGCCTGGCGTTCGCCGGCAGTTGGCAGGCGGCAGCAGTGCTGGTAGTTGCGGAACGCACGGGAAAAAGTTTGCGAGGCCCGGCGCGTGACGTCTTGCTTTCGGAAGCTACCGAAGTTGTCGGACACGGATCAGGATTCGGTCTGCATGCCGCGATGGATCAGACTGGCGCCGTACTTGGGCCGCTGTTGGTAGCGACGGCGGTGGCGCGTTCGCATCATTTCGGTCCGGCATTTATCTGGCTGGCAGTGCCGGCGCTGGGGGCCTTTGTCGCTTTGCTGTTCGCGCGCGCAATGAGCCCGCACCAGGGCACACCGCCTGCGGCTCCATCAAAGAAAAATTTTCCGCAGGTATTTTGGATTTACGTTGTCGCCGCCGGGTTACTGGCGCTCGGGTTCGTAGATTTTCCGTTGCTCGCGTACCACTTCCAAAAGAATTCTTTGACTAGGCCTGAAGTCGTGCCGTTACTCTACGCGGGTGCGATGGGATTGAACGGAGTGACGGCGCTTGTCTTCGGCCGGCTCTTTGATCGATATGGGATTCAAGTGATCGTGATCGGCATTATCGTTTCGCTGCTGGCGTTGCCGTTTGGGTTCCTCGGTGGCGCGACAAGTGTTTACATCAGCGTTGCTTGCTGGGCGACCGGACTTGGCGCGCAGGACGCGACATTGCGGTCGGGCATTTCGCAGGTCGTGTCGATGAACAAACGTGGTACGGCATTCGGCGCGTTCAATGCGGCCTACGGCATTCTGTGGTTCGTGGGAAGCGTGACGATGGGTGTGCTTTACGATTTCTCATTAGTTGCACTGGTTGTGTTTGGAATGGCAGCCCAACTGGCGGCGGCGGGATTCTTCTTTTGGTTGCGTCGGCCGCTCGTGGCCCGCGGGTGATTAGCTGAGGAGGGAAACGACGTCCTCAATGACGGAGTGAACTGTCAGGAGCACATGAGGATTAGTGGCAACCGCTACAGTGAACGCGAATAACGCCAGCAAAGTAATCGCCGGCGCGACCGTTCCCAGCCGCAGGCGCTCGGCGCGTTTTGATCGGCCGGCTGATGCAATTTCAATTAGGCGTCGCACGCGGACTTTAATGCCGCGCGTTTCCTCGCCCACCAAAAATGTTGCCAGAGGCAGTTCGGTTCGCACGCCCACCGGAACCATGCGCGCGATCCTCACCAATGCGGATGCGAGATTCAGTGCAATGTCCGGGCTTATCTGCGCTGCGTGTTCGTCGGCAGCGCACTCAACCGACTCAGACCACGCGCGGTCCAAAGATCGGGCGCTTGGCACAATCGTCAAAAGATCGCGGCAGCCACGCAATAGCGCGCGCTTAAAATTGTCGCGCGCGGCTAAGTGACCTCCCTCATGCGCAATCGCCGCCGTCAGTTCTTCGTCAGTCAATGAGGCAAGAACCTGTTCGGCGATGAACAGACGCGGACGCAGCATTCCGACCACGGCAATGATGGGAAAAGGATGCGCAATTCGGAACGTTGGAATGTCGATGAACGGAAGCCGAATGCCGACAGCCGCGCGCAACCACTGCTTTACCAGTTTCCGAGTGGCGATCCAGGAACGGAACGCTCGCCACGAAGCAAAGCCGAGTCCAAGGAAGGAAACGATCGCGAACGCAGCCAGCTTCTTGCTGACAATTTCCGAGGTGCCGTGGGGTTCGTAGCCGACGTAAGCGGGAACGAACAAAGTCGCGACGACCAGTAGTGACAACAGCGGTGCCGCGATGCGCAGCGCAAACAAACATTCAGCCCGCGTACGCGCTGACCATTGACGTGCCAGCGGTTTGACGATTCGCCAAAAGAGCGAAATCAGCGCCGACGCGCCCACGTTGAGCGCGAAGAAACTCGCCAGCGCCAAACTTATTCCGAGCAACCCGTACATGATTAATCCGATTTGCGCCGCAGCTCGCGCTTCTTCTCTTTCACCAGTCGATCAAGTTCATCGAGCATCTCGCGATCGCGTTCGCTGACCGTGTCCACGATGCAGGCGAGCAGCGGTTGCATCCCGTGGCCCTCGCTGAACAGGCCGTCGATAACGTCCTCACGAATTCCGTGATCGAGCTCATCGCGACTGAGCGCCGGCGAATAGAGAAACGCGCGGCCGTCTTTCCTTCTCGTCAGCAAGTGCTTTTTGTACAAGCGGTCGAGCGTCGTCATTAGCGTTGTGTATGCGATACGCTCTTCGAAGGCGAGAAAGATTTCGCGCACGCTGACTTCGCGGCGCTGCCAGGTCTGTTCGAGGACTTCGCGTTCGAGCTTGCCGAGCGCAAGCGATGCGACCTCAGCCGGCCGGCGAAATCCACGCAAAAGAAATCGGGGAGTTTTCATCACGAGCGACGATTGTACGACAAGCTGCCAGTTTGTCGAAGCGTTTACAGGCTGCGAGCCTGTCGTTCTTAGCCGGCGAACTGAACATCGACTTCATGGGGGATGATGCCGCGTTCGTGACCTTCTTTGAGTAGTCGGCGGACGGCTTCGCGGCCGCGCTCGCCGTAATCGAGAGTGAGATCGTTCACCCACATCGCGACAAAGCGGTCGGCGAGCGCCGGATCCATTTCGCGGGCAAACTGCATCGCGTATTCGAGCGCATCTTCACGATGATCGAGCGAGTACTGAATACTTTCTTTCAAAAGACTCGAAACTTCGCGAATCGTTTCTGTGCCGAGTTCGCGGCGAATCGCGTTACCGCCCATCGGCAGAGGCAAGCCGCCTGTGTGTTCATGCCACCACTCGCCGAGGTCGAGCACTTTGTGCAGTCCAAGGTTGTGATAGAAGAGCTGGCCTTCGTGAATCAAAAGTCCGGCGTCGCATCTGCCTTCATTCACCGCTTCGATAATTTGATCGAAAGGGACGACTTCGTAGCTGAAGTCGGGCGTGTGGATGCTCAATGTCAGGAATGCGCTCGTCAAGACGCCCGGAACCGCAATCGTGACGTTTCGCAGTTCCGAAGGATCGAGTTCCTGATTCGAAACGACAATCGGGCCATAGTTGTCGCCAATCGAAGCGCCGTGGGGGAGCAACGCGTACTTGTCAGCGACGTAGGCGTAAGCATGAAAACTGATCGCCGTCACGTCGTAAGTTCCCTTGCGCGCTTGTTCATTAAGCGTCTGGATATCTTTCAGGACGTGCTCGAATTCAAGGTCGCCCGTTTCGAGTTTATGCGTAGCCAGTCCATAGAACATAAACGCGTCGTCCGAGTCGGGTGAATGGGCGAGGGTGATCGTCTTTGTTTCTGTTGTCGTTGTCATAAAAAGCTAGGCCACTGCGACTTTTTCAATGCGGTTGTAAACTGTGTCACGTTCGATGGCTTCAAATCCGGCTTCTTCTATTAACTGAATCAACTCTGGCTTTGTCATCTTCACTTCGTTATTTGATTCGACGGAATAGCTTTCCGTCAATTCGCCGCCTTCCGTAATCGTGCCGTCGATGTCGTCTGCACCAAAATGAAGCGCAACTTGAGCGAGGCGCTTTCCGAGCATCACCCAATAAGCCTTGATGTGCGCAAAGTTGTCGAGCATCAGGCGCGACACCGCCATCGTCTTCAGTGAGTCGATGCCCGATGGACCGGGCAGGTGCGCGAGCTGCGTGTTCTCGGGATAAAACGCGAGCGGGATAAAGCACTGAAACCCGCCCGATTTGTCCTGTTGTTCGCGCAAACGAATCATGTGGTCGACGCGATCTGCAAACGATTCGATGTGGCCGTACAACATCGTTGCGTTTGTTTTCAGTCCGGCACCGTGCACTTTGCCGGCGAGATCCAGCCAGCGCTGCGCGTCGCACTTGTGCGAACAGATCATCGAGCGTGTCGGCTCACGAAAAATTTCGGCGCCGCCGCCAGGACATGAATCCAGTCCGGCATCCATCAACTGATGAATTACGTCGTCGTCGCTCATCTTGTAAAAGCGCGCGAAGTGGTCCAGCTCGACCATCGTGAACGCTTTCAAATGAAGCTGTGGATACTGCTTCTTCAAAGATGAGAGCAAATCGGTGAAATAACTGAACGGCAGTTTCGTGTTCAAACCACCGGTGATGTGTAATTCCGTGGCGCCTTCAATTACCGCTTGTCCGGCGATCTTCAAAGAGTCGTCGATGTTGTGCGTGTAGGCGTCCGCTTCGCGCGGCGTGCGAAAGAAGCCACAAAACTTGCAGTCGACATAGCAAACATTCGTCGGATTGAAGTGGCGATTGACGTTGAAATAAGTCGTGCGTCCGTGCAGCTGCCGTCGCACGGTATCGGCGAGCTTTCCCAGCGCATTCAGATCATTAGTTGCGAAAAGCGCCACGCCATCGTCGAATGTCAGGCGCTCTCCGGTCCTCACCTTAGCACTGATTTCGTTCAATTTGGGATCGTGTGAAATATTCATTTGCGATTAACGTCGAAAAAGAACGGCACTGCCAAATGTCAGAAACAGAATCACGCTTACAAAAGCATTCGTCGTAAAAAATGCGGCATTCAAACGGCTCAAGTCGTTCGCGCGCACGAGTGTGTGCTGATAAATCAAGAGTGCGCCGGTCGCGACTAAACCAATCAAAGCCAGAATGCCAAGGTTCGTGATGAAGTATAACGCAACGAGCGCCGCAAACGCTCCCGCGTGCAGCGTGCGCGAAATCCACAGTGACCGCGCGATGCCGAAGCGCGCGGGAATCGAATACAGGCCTTCGCGCCGATCAAACTCGTAGTCCTGACATGCGTAGAGGACGTCGAATCCTGCCGTCCACAACATCACGACAAGTGAAAGCAGCAAAGGAATCGGGCTGTCGATCGTTCCGCGCACCGCAATCCACGCGCCCGCTGGAGCAATTGCCAAACACCATCCCAAAATCAGATGCGATAGTAGTGTCCAACGTTTCGTGTACGAATAGAGCACAATGCTCGCCAACGCGACCGGCGACAAAATCAGTGTCAGCCTGTTCAGCATCGCCGCGGCGACAAAAAAGATTGCAGCGGCAATCAACGTGAATCCCCAAACAAATGCGACTGACAAAGCACCTGCTGGAATTGCCCGCATCTTTGTGCGTGGGTTGCGCGCGTCGTAGTCCTTATCAGCTATGCGATTGAATGCCATCGCAGTCGAGCGAGCGCCAACCATAGCGACGGTGATCCAAATAATCTGCCGCGGCGTTGGGATTCCGCGCGCCGCCAGCACAGCGCCGAGGAAAGCAAACGGCAGGGCGAACAGCGTGTGCTCGATCTTGATCATTTCGAGCGTCGTGCGGATGTTTTTAAGAACAGTCATCGATGTCGTTTAGAGGCGGGCGTTGCCCGCCATTTCTGTTGCATCAATTCGGCGGGCGGCCCGCCGCTAAACGTCTGTAGCGTTCGTTTCTCCCTTCCAGCGCGTGGCCGTCGAATGCGGGATCCCAAATTGATCGAGAATTCGGAAGCATAGGTGATCGATAAGCGCTTCAATCGTCTGCGGTCGATGATAAAAGCCCGGGCTCGCAGGCAGAATTCTAACTCCGGCGCGCGAGAGTTTCAGCATATTCTCGATGTGAATCGCATTGTAAGGCGTCTCGCGCGGCACCAGAACCAGTTTGCGACCTTCTTTCAATGTCACATCCGCCGCGCGATGAATCAAATTCGTTCCCGCACCTGAGGCAATTGCTGCCAGAGTTCCCATGGAGCAAGGCACCACGATCATTCCAGCTTGCGGGTGCGATCCGGAAGATGGCGTGGCTGCCATGTTATCGAGCCGATGCAGCCGTACCATTTTTGAATCTGCCGCCAAGCCGATCCATTCGTTGATTCTCTTTTCGTCGGCTGAGCGCAGATCGAAACCCAATTCGACCATCGCGACGGTCCTGGCCGAGTCGGATAGAATCAGATTGATGCGCTCGACAGTCCCGCTCGCCGCCAAATGGATCAACGTCCGATGCGCGTAAATCGCTCCGGAAGCACCGGTGATGCCGACTGTGATTTCCATGAAAGTCGTGATCTTACGTTCGCCTGAGAGCGGATAGCAAGCAGGTCGCAATCGCGAAACAATCGCGCCGCTTTCAATGTTAGAATCTGCCTGGCGGATGAAGACTCGCAAAAGACCGGCGGCTCGTGCGCGGAAAAAGAAGCAGGCGCAAAGCCGGCCAGCTCTCAGCAAATTCGCCCGCTCACTCTTGCGCGAGTGGCGGCGTCTACAACTTCCTTTCAAAAACGAGACCACAATAATCGTCGGCGTCTCTGGAGGCGCCGACTCGGTAGCGTTGCTCCTGGCGTTGGATGAACTCACCAACGCCGGCAAGCTCGATCTGAAACTGATCGTTTCACATGTCGATCACCAACTCAGGAAGACGAGCGGAGACGACGCGCGCTGGGTAAAGAATCTGGCGCAAGAGCGCTCCCTCAAGGTCGTTATCAGCCGCGTAAACGTCCAGAGTCGAAGAGAGAATCTCGAGCAGTCGGCGCGACGCGCGCGTTACGAGGCATTTGCTAAGTTGGCGCAAAAAGAGCGCGTCAGGCTCGTCTTGACTGCGCACACTCAGGATGATCAGGCCGAGACCATTCTGTTCAATCTGTTGCGCGGCAGTGGCGCGGAAGGTCTAAGTGGGATGGAAACGGTCAGGCAACTCAAACAAAAGCGGGAAACATTGCTGGTTCGGCCATTTCTTTCCTGGGCGCGCCGCGCGGACACCGAACGTTATTGCCGTGATCGAAACGTCGACTTCCGTCAGGACGAAATGAACGAAGACCAGACATTCACTCGCGTCCGCATTCGCAGACAGTTGTTGCCATTGATGAAGACGTTCAATCCGCGCATTAACGAAGCTATCACTCGCGCCGGTGAGCTACTGAAGGACGACAGCGAAGCTCTTAATCGCGCGGCAGGCCGTTTGCTTGAACTCTCGCTGGACGAGTCGACAAAACGCAATCAAGTGCGGACTGACCTGCTCGCCGTGGCGCCGGCCGCGCTGCGCCGTCGCGCTTTGCGGCTCTGGCTGGAAAGGTGCCGCGGTCATCTCCGGCGGCTCGAGTTTGCGCATATCGCGGCGCTTGAGAATCTGGTTATTGAAAACCGTGGCAGGCGCACAATCGAATTGCCGGGCGGTGCCAGGGTCTTCCGAAAACGTGGCCTCCTCATCTTTGATTCTTGAACTTAGGCGGATCGAGCGGCGTACTAGCAGGGCACCGCCCGGGAACAAAAGCGCATCTTAAGAGTCTTTGAGTAGAAACGGTTTGAAAAGGGACAATCTGAGGTAATTACGTTATTATGGGTGACGGAGGCAGTAAGGTTTTGAGTTCCACCGCAAGGCAAATCATCTTTTGGCTGCTCATCATCGCGGGCGCGCTCCTCATTTACAAGCTCGTAAATCCCGGCAGCAAGAACACGACAAATATCGATCTAACCCAGCTCGAACAGTTGATTCAGCAGGAAAAGCTGTCGCAGCTAACCGTGAAGCAATCTGAGATCGCAGCAGTCGAAGCGGGTACCGGCAAGAATTTCGTCGCGCAACTGACAAACGAGCACACGAAGGCTGAGATTCTGAAGGAAGCTCGCGAAGTCGGTCAAAACGGCAAGCCCCGCGTAGGCAACGTTCAGGAAGAGGGCAGCTCAGGAATTTGGTGGCCCTACCTTACCTACCTGCTGCCGTTCCTTCTGATCTTCGGTTTTTGGATCTTCATGCTGCGTCAGATGCAGTCGGGCGGCAACAAAGCTCTGTCCTTCGGCAAGTCGCGTGCGAAGCTACTCAGTAATCAGCAGAAGCGCGTGACATTCAAGGACGTGGCCGGCGTCGAAGAAGCCAAGGAAGAGCTCCAGGAAATCATTGAATTCCTCAAGGAACCGCAGAAGTTTCAGAAGCTCGGCGGTCGTATTCCCAAAGGTGTTCTGATGATGGGACCGCCGGGAACCGGCAAGACTTTGCTGGCCCGCGCGATTGCTGGTGAAGCAAACGTGCCTTTCTTCTCGATTTCCGGTTCGGACTTCGTGGAAATGTTCGTCGGTGTGGGCGCCTCGCGCGTACGCGACTTGTTTGAGCAAGGCAAAAAGAACGCGCCCTGCATCATCTTCATTGATGAGATCGACGCGGTTGGCCGTCATCGCGGCGCAGGTCTTGGCGGCGGCCACGATGAGCGCGAGCAGACATTGAATCAGCTGCTGGTGGAGATGGATGGCTTTGAATCGAACGACGGCGTGATTCTGATTGCTTCGACGAACCGTCCGGATGTTCTCGATCCAGCATTGCTTCGCCCCGGACGATTTGATCGCCGTGTGGTCGTCTCGCGTCCTGACGTACGTGGTCGCGAAGGGATTCTGAAAGTTCACACCCGCAAGATTCCGCTTGGCGAAGATGTCGACATCTCAGTCATCGCGCGCGGAACTCCGGGATTCACGGGCGCCGATCTGGCGAACCTCGTGAACGAAGCCGCGCTCAATGCGGCGCGTTACAACAAGAAGGTTGTAGCGATGTCTGACTTTGAGTTGGCCAAGGATAAGGTGCTGATGGGCGCCGAGCGCAAATCGATGGTCATCTCGAACGAAGAGAAGCGCGTTACGGCTTATCACGAAGCAGGGCACACGCTGGTCGGCTTGAAAGTTCCGAACGCCGATCCGGTGCACAAGGTCACGATCATTCCGCGCGGCATGGCGCTCGGCGTGACGCAGCAACTGCCCGAAGGCGATCGCCATAACTACACGAAAGAATATTTGCTTGGTCAGATTTCAATTCTGATGGGCGGTCGTATTGCCGAAGAAAATTTCCTCGGCAATATCACCACCGGAGCGTCAAATGACATCGAGAAGGCGACCGAACTCGCGCGGGCGATGGTTTGCGAGTACGGGATGTCTGAACTCGGGCCGTTGACCTTCGGCAAGAAGGAAGAGCAAATCTTCCTCGGCCGCGAAATTGCTCAGCATCGCGACTTCTCAGAAGAGACGGCGATTCGCATCGACTCAGAGGTTCGCAAGATCGTCACGGAACAGTACGAACGCGCGACCAAGATCATCAACGAGAATCGCGACACCATGGTCCGTCTGGCTGAAGCTCTGCTCGAGCACGAGTCGCTCGATGGTGTGCAAATTCGTCGCATCGTGGCTGGCTTACCGCTTGATGACACGAGCCGATCGACCGAGCCGAGCAGTCAGCAGGAATTGCCCGGTACCAAGGAGAAGGCCCCGGAGACGAAACCTCTGAAGCCGATTCTGCCACCGATTACGGGTGGAACACCGGCACCGGCATAAGGGTGTCCGACAAGCTTCAGCTTGTCGCGGCTTGATGATTTGGATTCTTCGACAAACTGAAGTTTGTCGGACAAAAGAAGGCGAGAGCAAGTGCTCTCGCCTTTTTAATTTGAATGGCGCAAACCGTTACTCAATCGGAATCGCAAGCGCTTTCAAGTCAAAATCGCGAATGGATTTGGGAAAGATTGCACGCCCGCCGGTTCCCTCTGACAGCGTTCGGAGAAGATTCGTCGCTTTCGTTTTTCCGTTTTCCAAGTCTTGAACGAGGCCAATCGCAAATACCCTAATCTTATCTTTCGTTAAGTCTTCGACTAGTTGGGTTCGTTTAGTACTGCTGGTTCGGTCCTCGCCATCAGTAATCAGAATTATTACCTTCTCGGCATCCGGGGACTGCTTGTTGAGCGTCGCGCGCATAAACTCTATCGCATCGAGCAGTGTAGTCTGCCCTCCCTCGATGTAGATCTGATCGATAGTTCTCAGCAGTAAGTCCTTGTTTTGGGACGCTTCGATCCGTACCTTTGGTTCAGCGTTCTTATTGCCACGGCTGACAAGGTCAGAATGAAAATCGAAGATCGAGACTGGGCCATGCTCGTGGATTTGATCCACCAGGCTCTTAGCAATCGTCAGCACGGCGCCGAACTGGGTCCGCATTGAACCTGTACTGTCTACGAGAATTCCGTAAGTTAGTTTTGGCTTTTCCTGCGCCGCGCAAAGCGAACAGAAGCTACATATGATAATGACGACAGGCAGCCGAATTTTCAGATTGAGCTTAGCCATCCGGGGCATAATACTCTCGAAAGCTACGCTGCTAAACAAGCGAGGGGACACCCGGTCGTTACCGTGCCCGTACTGACTGTGTTACGCCGAAGCGTCTTCCCCGGCTCGCTCTCCTTGCGCTCGCATGAACATGCGATACCATACGAACGTTGATCGAGAAATCACAACCAAAGGCGCAGAAGGAACTGAGCGGGAAAGGATTCCGGTTTGCGATTGTCGCGAGTCGCTGGAATGACGATATCGTTTCGCGCTTAATCGATGGCGCTCGCACGGCATTAGCGGGGCTTGATTGCAAAGCCGACGCCGTAGAGCTGTTTCGCGTTCCGGGAGCGTTTGAGATCCCTTTGGGCGCGCAAAAGGCGGCTGAGTCCGGTCGATTCGACGCCGTAGTTTGTCTCGGTGTCATAATTCGAGGCGACACGCCTCACTTTGATTACATCGCCGCGTCGGCGGCGCGCGGTATCAGCGAAGCGGGGCTGCGCACAGGCGTGCCTTTGCTCTTTGGCGTCATCACGGCAGACAATATTGAACAGGCCAACGAACGCTCCGGCAATGACCAGAACAACAAGGGACATGAAGCGGCCGTAGCCGCGGTCGAGGTGGTGAATCTTTATAAGCAATCGTTCGGTTCTGGTTGAGTCTGTTTGTACTTTGTGCTTGGTACTTTGTACTTTGATGTGGTTTTCTAAGTTCAAAGCTCAAAGTTCAAAGACCGTTCTTTAGAATTATGGGTTCACGTCGTAAGGCGCGCGAGTGCGCTTTGCAAATGCTCTTTGCGGCTGATGTAGCAAGCACGCGTCCGGACGAACTGGCGCGCGACTTCTGGTCTGAGCTGGCCGACGGCGAGTTGGACGAGGATGGGCGCGAGTTCGCGACGCGTTTGACGTTGGGCACCTTAGCACACTTGGAAGAAGTCGATGTGCGTATTAAATCACGCGCCGAGCACTGGCGGATTGATCGCATGGCGACGGTCGATCGCAACGTGCTGCGCCTTGCCGTCTATGAGTTTCTTCACGAGCCGACACCCCGGACCGTAGCAATCAATGAAGCGCTCGAAGTCGCCCGCCGCTTTTCCACCTACGAAGCCACGCAATTCATCAACGGCATTCTCGACGCAATCAAGCGCGATCTCGATCAGGAACACCCGCGGAACGAAGAAACCGGCGCGGAAAATGCGAGTGAGTCGGCTGCGCCGGAAACAAGCTAGTCTGCGAAAAACCTGCCTCAACCTCGCGCGTATGGGATAAACTGCAAACCGGTGGATCCGACGCGCACTCAATTCGTTTCCGACGCCAAAGATATCGTTGATCGTTTGTACGCGGACTTGCAGCAACTGCGCGCAGTGCGTTCGCAGGGACGGCAACGCCGCGAGTTGGCGTCGCGAATTTTTCGTCACGTGCACACGCTGAAAGGCACCGCCGCCTCGATGGGATTTCAATCCGTAGGCGATGTAGCGCATGAATTCGAGAGCGTGCTCGACGGCGTCCGGCTCGGACGAGTCGCGATTGATGACGCATCGTTGAACCTTTTCGAAAGCGCGACGGATTTGATCGCGGAAGAGCTGGCGAGTATCACTCGACCACAGGAAGCAAAAACACAGACGCTGATCGCGCAACTGCATGTGTTGGCGGCCAACGCCTCACAGAAAGCCGTCATCGCCGGCAGCTTGCGCTCTGCATTACCCGAAGATATCGCGCGGTCTTTGAGCGAGTACGACTTGCAGCACGCGCGCGAGGCAGTGCGCGAGGGCGCAAAGCTCTTCATCGTTGACGCGGGTTTTTCGATCGATACATTCGATACGCAGTTTCGCGATTTGGCTGCGCTGCTCGGAAAATCGGGAGAAGTGATCGCGACTGTTCCGGGCCGCGCGGCGGCGGCTGATGAAATCTGTTTTCGCCTGCTCTATGCCGCGCAATTCCTCGCCGACCAGATACGCCTGAGGGCTTCAGAACTCGGCACGATCGGTTTCAGCGAACTTCCCATCCAGGCGCCCGACACATCGCCTGAGTTGACTCCCACTGTGCCGTTGTCTCAACCGTTGGATTCCAGCATCGCGTCAGTGCGCATCGGGCTCAATCAACTGGATGGTTTGACCGCGGCAGTGACTGACCTCTTGCGCGATACCAATAAAGCCCTGCTCACGGTCCAAAGAACGACGGATGCGGAAGCGATCACTGACGCAACTGTGAACCTGCGCCGGCGATTTGTGCAATTGGAAGAGCGTCTGATTAAGTTGCGTCTGGTGCCTTTATCGGACTTGCTAAACGGCGCTGCTGCACGCGCCGGCCGCGTCGCCGCGCGCCAACTCAATAAAGACATCGAGTTTGAAATCGCAGGCGGCGACGTCGGGATCGATAAGTCACTCGCCGAACTGATTGCCGAGCCGCTGATGCACCTGGTGCGGAACGCCGTCAGTCACGGCATTGAATCGAAAGAGGAGCGAGTTGCCGGCGGAAAGCCGCCGAATGGTCGTGTGCGTTTGGAGGGCTTCCGCGAAGGCAGCCGCATTCATATAGTCGTTAGCGATGATGGCCGGGGAATCGAATTTGGTGAAGTGGCCGATGCCGCCGTGCGGCAGGGAATCGTCGCGCGTCCCGACGAGTTAAGCGACGACCAGGCGCTCCGTCTGATCTTTCGCCCTGGTTTCTCGACATCTGGGGAGGCCTCTGACATATCTGGGCGGGGCGTCGGATTAGAGATTGTGGATCGCGCCATGACCCAGGCAGGCGGCGAAGTGCGACTCAGTTCGCAAACAGGGAAAGGCGCCACATTCGCAATGATGGTTCCCGCAACGCTCGCGCTGGTTCCCTGCGTCGTCGTTCGATGCGCCGATCAGTTTTACTGTTTGGATTCGAACTTCGTTGCGGATCGCGTGAACCTAACTGAAGATGAGCTGCCGCAAAACGGCGACGGGGGATCCATCAGGTGGCAGGAGGAAGAAATGCCGTTGCTGCGGCTCAGCGATCTGCTGGCAAATTCGCCGGGTTCTGCGAATAGCGCGCGGTCGGTTTTGATTTGCAAACCCTGTGAGCATCGCCCAAATATTTCCGCACATCACAAACGCATCGGGCTGTTGGTCGATGCGATTGCCGGTCAGCAAGAGACTCTGGTTCGAAGCCTCGGACCACACGCTACGCTCTGGCATGGCGTCTCAGGCGCTGCTGAACTGATGGATGGCAGCATCGCGTTGATGATCGACCTCGCCCGACTGATCGAAGCGAATGAAACTTAAGTTTGCCCCGGCCATCATCGTCGGTTGCTTTGTTGTCGTCCTTTGCTTTTCGCAAACACGCGAGTATCCGAAAGAAATCCGCGGCTACAAAGTTGAACGCGCAGCGGTCGAGCTGAAGTCGCGCGAAAATCAAAAACCCGCGAAATCGTCCGACAAAACTGCCGCTTCCAGGGACAATTCTTCCGCTGCCGGCGCAGGGTCGACATTGCCGACGCCGCCTCCGGCGACAACGCCGATCGCGGATCCGAATGTCGATCAGCTCATTACCTTTGGCGCTCCGTCTTTGGCGCGGGTGACGCCATTGGGAATCACGCTGAACATTCCCATGGTCGTGGCGCCGATCAAACAGAGCGGCCATGTCGACTTTTTGCTCTTCGAAGACATGACCGTAAATGAACACTCAATCGAGATCGAGGAGTACCGGCGCGGATTCGATCTGCCGACGAAGAAGCCTCTGACGCTGCGTGAGCCTTTGCGGTTCTATGTCTCGCTGTCAACGGCCGCGCTGGCTGCGGTTGATGAAGGGATGAATTCAAAGGAAACGTGGCCAGTGACCGGACGAGTCTATGTCTGTGGCAAGTACAAAAAGGTTGTGTTCAAATTCAAACGATGCGTTCCGGTGGAGCTGAATCTCGCGATGGAGAATCCATTGAGGAGGAAGTGACATGGCACATGGTGGCGGCGCAGCGGCGGCAATCGCAAAAGCGATTAAAGCGAGTGGCTCAATTGTGCGCGTTGAGCCAATTACGTTCGCTGACATTCTGCGAAAAGTTGAAAGGCCGCTGGTTGTCTACGCGCAGGGCGGGCTTTTTTCCGGCAAGCACCAGTACCTGACCAGTTACAAAGGCCTCACGTTCTTCGCCAAATCGAGTGAACAGATTGATCTTCCTCGCGGTGTGGAAGTAATTGTCGCCAATAAAATTTGGATGCCCTCCTGAGTGACTACTGAAATACTTTGTCTGCCGGCACAATCGTAACGTCCGCCGGCTTCACGACAATCTTGTAATTCTCAATCAACTTGTCCTCGTCCGTAATCTCCTTCGGCTTCGGCGCGTTGTAACTGATCGGCGAGGGTTTGTTGTTGACGATTGCATCGCGCAAACCCGTCGCGTCCCTGGTTACAATCGCGATGCGCATCGCATCGGACTTCAGATACTGCTTGATAGCGCGATTGACGTCGGCCAAAGTGAGCGTCGCCAGTTGCTCGCGCATGTAAGTCGGGAAATCCTTGATGCCGTAGTAACGGCTGTCCAACGCGTAGCCGAGCTGATCGTCTTGCGTCGCCGTCAGCACATTGACGTACTTCGAAAGAAACTCGCGGGTGGATTCGAACGCTTCCTGCGAGATCCCTTCCCGCACGAGCTTGTCATAATCGTAAAGCGCCGCGCGCAACACGAATTGGCCATTCTGCGGCTCAACGGGGCGAATCCAGATTTGAAAGATCTGAAGCTTGCGGCCGAGATTTGCGTCCGGCTGAAACTGAAACATGCCGCGCGGGAAGTATTCGATGTAGGCGTAGTCGCCGTAATTCAAGCCGCGCGCTTCGCGCAAACGCTGATACAGGTAGCTGTTGCTCGAACGATGTTGGCCAAAGTACGACGCAACGACTGCGAGCGCCGGCCAATCTTTTTGCGCGCGAGTCACATCGATCGGGAATCCGAGCGAGAGAGCGGTCGAGCGTGTTTCGCGCTGCACAATTTCGATTTGCGTGCCGGGAGTCTGTCGCGGTTGCGTGAGCTTCAGAGCCAGTTGATCAATTGCGCCAGTGGGAAGCTTCCCAAAATCTGCATCAACTCGTTTTGAAAAATCCGCCGGATAACCACCCGCCAGGCCAATCACCAAATTCGCGCGCGTGTAGTTGACCTGATAAAAGTCACGCACGTCTTTGACTGTCAACGCCTCGAGCGCGCTGACCGAACCCATGTTCTGATGACCGTACGGATGCGAAGCGGGATAGATCATCGTGTAGAGAACTTCTTTGCCCAACTCCTCATCGTTGCCGCCACGCAGCGAAGTCTTCAGATAGTTGATTGCGTCTTCCTTCAAGCGCTGAAAATCGTCGTCGCGAAAACCGGGATCGAGCAACATCTCGCGAATCAACGAATAATATTTTTCGAGATTGTCGGCGTGGGTCGTCCCGGAGAAGACCGTCATCTCTTTATCTACTTGCCATGAAAAGGAGGTGGCCATCGGATAATTCGCATCCGTGATTTGCGCGTAAGTCTTCGTCCTTGTGCCGCCTTCGGCAAGCAACGCCGCGGTCAACGACGCAAGACCTTCCTTGCCTTTTGGATCGTCCGCCGAGCCTGACATGAAAAGAATGCGAAATGAAACGAGCGGCGAGCGATTCGGAATCAAGACTGTGTTTGAATTGGCAGTGTTCATTCGATTCTGGGGCGTATTGCGCGTCGCGCGACGCGACTTTTGCGCAAATCCGTTGGAAATTGTCAGGCCAACGACAAACAACGGAAGAAGGATGGTAGCGATGCGTCTGTTCATTTCGTCACCTCCTTCTTCGTAGTCAACGTCACAATCGTCCGATGTTTATCGACGAAATATTTTGCTGCGGCTGAGCGTATATCTTCAGACGTAATCGAGTCGTATACCGCGAACAGCTTGTTGACGGTATCCGGCGTGCGACGCAATCCGATGTAATTCGCAAGCACGCTGGCGATTGCTTCGGAACTGTTCATCGACAAGGCAAATGAATAGCGCAGCCGCGAACGCGTCGAGTTAAGTTTGTCCTGTGCCACCAGTTCCTTTGTGTAGCGCGTGTACGTATCGAGAATTTGCTGCTTGACGTAATCGAGGTCTTTCACGTCCTTGAGTCTCGCATCGACCAAAAACAACTCGGGGTCGCGTCGATCCTGAAACACAGGTGAAAGCGAGTCGAGCTTCTGCTCCTGCAAAACCAGTTTCTGATAAAGGTCTGAGTTTTCGCCGAACGCGATTCCGGATAGCAGGTCGAGCGCCGCGTGATCCTTGTCTTCATCGGAATACGCCGGTCCTCGAAACGCGACGTAGAGCACCGGCAGTGTGTCTGACGGCCAATCGACGTGCGCTGCGCGCGATTCGTTCTGTTCAGGTTCGCTCGGGATGTCGGGCGCGTAGTTGCCGCGCTGCCACCTGCTGAAATGCTTCTTGACGCTTGAAAGCACCGCTTCGTGGTTCACGTCACCAACCACGACAATGGTTGTGTATTCGGGCCGGTAATAGCGGTGGTAGAACTGCCAACTGTAATCAAACTGATTCGGCATGTCCTCGATGTCTTCGATGAAGCCCATCGTCGTATGCGTATAGGTGTGCTGCTTGAATGCCGTCGCGCGAAGAACCTCATAAGCCTTCTCTTCCGGATCCGAACTGTTTTTATTGAATTCACCGAGCACGGCCTTCGTCTCAGTCTTGTAACCGGCCGTGTCGTACTTCAAACCCTGAAAACGATCCGCCTCGAGTTCGAAAATCCGATCCAGATCATCCTTCGAGAAGACCTCGTGATAGACCGTGCGATCGTCTTCGGTGTAAGCGTTCGAGTCGGCGCCGGCTTTCTTCAGAATTTCGTCGCGTTGCTGGCCCGTATAATGCTCGCTGCCGCGGAACATGAGATGCTCGAACAGGTGCGCGTAACCGCTCTTGCCTTTCTCGATCTCGTTACGCGAGCCGGTCTGCACCACAATCTGCAGTGCGACCAGATTCGGGTAATCGGTCGGAATCGTGATCAGTCGCAGTCCATTCGGCAGGTCGTCAACAGTGTAATCGTAGGCAAATGCCTTACGCGTGGTTTGCGCCAGCGACATAAGCGGGACGCAGAGAATTAGCGACACAATAATCAGCAGTTTCATCAGAAACGCGTGGCTCCTTTATGATTTGCGGGGAAGAGTGAGTATACACGAGCCGTCAGTGGCAGCTAATCGGGGTCGTGCATCCATTCGATGCCTGCGCGCGTCAAAAGGCGGCTTGACCTGCCGCGTTGTCGGCCCGTATCATTGCCTGTTGCGAAAGCAGAGAAAACGTTAACAGTAGGTAATCGCGAAATGAAACCTGGAATTCATCCTGAATACACTGAAATCAGCGTGACTTGTGCGTGCGGCGAGACTTTTAAGACGCGTTCGACGAAAAAAGGCGATTTGCACGTGGAAATTTGTTCGGCTTGCCATCCGTTTTTCACCGGCAAGCAAAAGCTGGTTGACACCGCGGGACGCGTCGATCGATTCAATCGTCGCTATGGTAAGAGTGCACCTGCGCCCGCGAGCAAATGAGTTGACGATGCGATTTCGCCATTAGCAGCAAATGAATTGAAGGTGCCGGCGTATTCGACGCCGGCTGGTCGGATTGCACCCAATCTGAGCAGCCGGAACAAACGCCGGCATTGTTGTAAGTAGCATAGGCTTTAGCCTGTGTTACGTCGGATCGCAAATCAATAAACACAGACTGAAGTCTATGCTACACAAATGAGTACCAACGAACGAGATCTTATCGTCGGCGGCCAGGCAGTGATCGAAGGCGTCATGATGCGTACCCCCAACGCGTATGCGATCGCGGTGCGCAAAGCTGACGGCACAATCGTCAACACCGCCGCGAGTCTGCCGAAGTGGAGCGACAAGGTTCCAATTCTCAAGCTGCCCGTTTTGCGTGGCGGCGCGGTCTTACTCCAATCGATGGGGCTGGGAATCAAGGCGCTTAATTATTCTGCCGGCGAAGCGTTCGCTGAACAAGAAGAAGCGGAAACGGCCGAAGTAAAAGTGCTGACGCCCGCGGTAATCGAAGGCGAAGGCGATTTTGCGGGAATCACGGGTGGCTTGCCGGGCGTGTTTCCTATTCCGAAGAAGCAGAAACGCGCGAAAGACGTGCGCAAAGGCGGAACGGCCGCCGCGGCAAGCTCGATCGTCTTCGCGATGATTTTCAATGTGCTGCTTTTCGTGGCGGCTCCGCTACTGCTGACGAATGCTCTGTTTGTCGCGGCGGGTTGGGCGGCAAAGCCCGCGGCGACGTCAACCGCGCACGCGGGGACGCCTGCGGCCCGCCCGCAGGATGCGGGCGCTCCGGAAGATTCAGCGCTGCGGCGGACGTGGAATTCAGTTCGCGGTTACTTGCATCCGGTCCGGCCCACGGTTGGTTTCAATTTGATCGATGGGCTGATTCGCATGACGTTCTTCCTGATCATGATCATCAGCTTTTCGTTCTTGAAAGACATCCGGCGCGTCTTTGAATATCACGGCGCGGAACACAAAACGGTGTTTACGTGGGAAAAGGGTCTGGACCTGAACGTGGTGAATGCGCGCATTCAACCGCGACAACATCCGCGTTGCGGCACGAGCTTTCTGATGGTCGTGATGCTTGTCTCGATTATCCTTTTCTCGGTGATTAAGTTCGATTCGCTGCTATTCAATTTTCTCGTGCGCATCGCTTTGATTCCGGTGGTCGCCGGACTTTCGTACGAAATCATTCGACTGTCGGCGAAGAGAGAGACCGGATTGTTCTTTAAGACAATCACACGTCCCGGCATCTGGCTGCAAAACGTGACCACGAAAGAGCCGGACGATTCGCAATTGGAAGTCGCCATCACGGCGTTGAAAGAAAGTCTGAAGCTCGAACCGGCGTCGGGCGAGCCGGAGTTGGCACCGTTGTCGTAAACAATGTTCGATAAACTTGCACAAATCGAAACGCGTTACGAAGAGCTGACGAACGAGCTCTCTTCGGCGGAGCTTTTGTCGAACCCGTCCGCCTACGCGAAAGCCGCCAAGCAACTGCGTAGCATGGGCGAGATCGTCGAAAAGTATCGCGCGCTGAAGGCCGCGCAGGAAGAAATGGCGGGTGCGCGCGAGCTGTTCGAGAACGCCGGCGACGAGGACATGCGCGAGCTGGCGCGGGTTGAGATTGAATCGCTGCAAGCGCGCATTGAGCAGAACGAAGCGGACTTGAAATTGCTTCTGTTGCCAAAAGATCCGAACGATGAAAAGAACGTGATTCTGGAAGTTCGCGCGGGCACGGGCGGTGAAGAGGCCGCGCTCTTTGCCGGTGACATTCTGCGCATGTACGCGCGCTATGCCGAACGGCAGCGTTGGAAGATGGAGATTCTCGACGCGTCGGAAACCGGCATCGGCGGCATCAAGGAAGCTGTCGCCTTAATCGAAGGCGACAAGGTTTATTCGAAGTTGAAGCACGAATCGGGTGTGCATCGCGTGCAGCGTGTCCCGCAAACAGAAGCCAGCGGCCGCATTCACACTTCTGCGATCACGGTCGCCGTGCTGCCGGAAGCCGAGGAAGTCGATGTCAAGATCGATCCAAAGGATCTGCGCATCGACACTTTCTGCTCATCTGGGCCGGGAGGCCAGTCGGTGAATACAACCTACTCGGCAGTGCGCATCACACATCTGCCGACGAACGTGGTTGTCTCGATGCAGGATGAGAAATCGCAGATCAAGAATCGCGAGAAAGCGATGCGCGTTCTGCGCGCGCGCTTGCAGGAGATTGAAGAGCAGAAGCAGCATGAAGCGATCGCCAGCGACCGTCGCTCCATGGTTGGTTCGGGCGACCGCTCAGAAAAGATCCGCACCTATAACTTCAAAGAGAATCGCGTCAGCGATCACCGCATCGGTCTGACCCTTCACCAGCTCGACGTCGTAATGGATGGCGGTCTCGATCCAGTCATCGACGCACTCACCACGCACTATCAAGCGGAAAAGTTGAAAGAAGAAACGGTCACCGTCTAACGGCTTTGCCCAAAAATAGGCGTGGGACGACGTCCGCTTCGGGACGAGAGAGCCGCCAAGCTATACTCTTAGGCAAACCCCGTCTAATCGTTCTCACAACTCATCCACCCTCAGAGTCGCGTAAATTCTCATAACGCGATTACGTTTCAATTAAATTGTCTTTAGCTTGCAACGGGTCGTAACTGCGCCCGCCTCAAGAATCCCTCAAGGGGTCATTCGTAACCTGACACCCATAACAATGCTGGTTCTGAATGCCTGAATGGAGGGTGATCATGCAAGCTAAAAATCTGAAAAGACGCAAACGCGTTCACACACAATTCCTTCGACTTTTATTGGCGATGATTTGCTGTTCGGTGTTGGCGGTGGCCCTCATTCCGGTGACACGCTTTCACTTCCTCAAAACTGCCCTGGCGTCTAATCCAGGCAGTAGCACCATAACCGTGCCGTCGGGGCCGGGCCAGACGGTTGTAGTCAATTGGAGCGGTTCAATTCCGCCGCTGGCTAACGCTACCAGCGACTGCTCAAAACTCGCTGACACGCCGGCCGTTGATCAGCACGTGTCGACAATTAGCGTTCCGGCCGGGATCTACAATTCACTTAATGCGAAGTTCACCTTCAATATCAAGTGGGACACTGCCGATAACGATGAGATTCTGACGGTGATAAAACCTGATGGGACTACGCTGGCGTCAAGCGATGGCGGTATTCCCAGCGAGACGGTTGAGTCGAACAACTTAACGGGCGGCGCTTACAAGATCGTCGGTTGCGGTTTTGTGAGCGGACCGGATCCGCAGCCGTACACAGGCTCTCTGACAATCCAAACCACGTCTAATGCAACTCCAACGCCGGCGCCCACGGCGACCCCAGTTGCGACGCCGGTCGTACCCTACGTTCCGCGTTATTACAACTACGCAGCAGGACCGTCACTGGGCGACGGCGCGGGCGAGCCGAGTATCGGTTACAACCCGAACACCAAGCGCGCAATGTACGTAGCGGGATTGCAGACGCTGCAAGTCACCTTTCCCGAAAACATCCAGCCGTTGGGATCGATTCCGGAAGCCGGCCCTGCGGATTGGCGAGACGTTTCATTCCTTACGACCAGAACTCGATCGCTGGATCCAATTCTATTTAGCGATCAGGGCACGGGCCGCACGTTTGTTTCGCAGCTCAATGACATTTATCAGGTTTACGGAGTTACGGGTAACGGATTCACACTGATCGGCTTGAACAGCCTGATGGCATACAGCGACGACGATGGCGCATCATGGACCCCGGCCCAGGTCAATCCACCGGACGGCAGCTACGATCACCAAACCGTCGGTGGCGGACCGTATCCGGCGGCACTCTCGGCATTAGCCAATCCAATTAACAAGGGGCATGCGGTTTATTACTGCGCGCAAGCGGGACTAACCGCTTATTGCTCACGCAGTGACGACGGCGGCTTGAACTTTGGCAAGTCCGTTCCCATCTACACCGCGGAGACAACTCCTGCCAGCACGGGATGCGTAGGCATTCATGGTCACATCAAAGTTGCACCGGATGGAACAGTATACATTCCGAATTTCAGTTGTGGCGGCAAACAGTCGGTCGTCGTATCGACGGATGCTGGCACAACCTGGGCCATTCGTCAGGTACCGGACAGTCTTGCGCCCGTGGCAGGAATACTCGATCCGTCGATCGGCATCAGCAATGATCCGCCGGCGGCCGGCGGCACTTCCAACACAATTTACTTTGCTTATGTCGGAAAGCAGGGCGGCACGGTTCCGACTGCCGAGCAACAGGACAATCACATTTACGTGGCTGTCAGTCGTGACCGCGGTCTTACCTGGGACAAGTCCATTGACGTGGGCATGCTCGCCGGGGTGAAGAACGCTGTCTTCCCAGCGGTCGTGGCGGGCGACGCAAACCGCGCCGCCGTTGCTTTCATCGGCACAAACACGAGCGGCAACCACGAAGCTGCCGATTTCAAAGGAACGTGGTACGGCTATGTGGCCCACACATATGACGGCGGCAAGACATGGACGACGGTTAACGCAACGCCCGCGGGACCAGTGCAGCGCGAAGCGTGCATCTGGAACGAAGGCGGCAACAATCCTTGTCGGAATTTGCTCGACTTTGTCGACGCGACGGTCGATGACAAAGGCCACGTGCTGTTTGCGTTTGCTGACGGCTGTATCGATGGTTGCGAGAGCGGTGGACCGAACTCTTACAGCTCGAAAGCTTCTATCGCGCGCCAATCGGGGGGCAAAGGCTTGTTCGCCCAGTTCGATACGCCCGAACCAGTCGTCGCAAAGAGTCCCTATCTGACCGGCTATCGCGATGACATGGCGTCTTACCTGACGTGGAACGCTCCGGATAGCGGGGGCTCGGGCATTACTGCTTACAAGATTTATCGTCGCGGCAGCACCGGCGGTGCAGAGACGCTAATCGGTCAGGCGAGTTCGAAAGCGACGAGTTACAACGATCGCAACGTCGACACGTCGGTGACGACTTACACCTATCGCATCACCGCGGTGAATGGCGTCGGCGAAGGCGCTTCAAGCAATTCGCTCTCACTCGTCGTCGAGCCGCGAAGAGAGGCGACTGGCGCTTGCCAGGCTCCGGGGGTGACTGTGGTTTCCGATCCAGCGGCCGACGAGAGCGATGCGCAACCCTCGCATGACATCACATCGGTGTCGATCGCGGAACCGGAGGAGCAGTCCGGAAAGATCGTGTTCACCTTGAAAGTCGCGAACCTCCAAACCATTCCTCCAGGATGGCGCTGGGCGGTCAGATTTGGAGTGAGCAAAGGAGGCGTGCAGCAAAGCCCGCCACTCGACGCAACCGGTGGCGCTTCGGAAGACTATTTCGTCTCGATGGTGACGAGCGATGGTGCGACGCCGGCGTTCACGTGGGGCGTGACCAGCGTTCCGCAAGGCGCCAGTCGCATTTTCACGACTAAGGGCACGTTGGATGCGGCCAGCAAAGCCGAAGCCAATGGCGCAATCACGCTGGTGATTCCGAAATCGCAAATCAACAATCCACAGCCGGGCGATCTTATCAATAACGTGCTCGGCAGCGTGCGCGCTACCGCGCCGTCAGCGGTGCCGGGCAGTGGCGGTACGAATGAAACAATTCCCGACAGTACTGGCGGCGGCATGTATACGTTGCGAACCGCAACTCTATGCCTGCCGAACACCGCGCCGGTGGCTGTAATCACGGCGAACACGGATCATGGCGTGAAGCCGCTGACGATTAACTTCAGCGGGGCCAGCTCGTACGACGCGGATTCAATCGATCAGATCGCCAGCTACACATTCAACTTCGGCGATGGCGGCGATGACGTGACGCAATCGTCGCCAAACATCAGTCACACGTTTGTAGATGCGGGCGAGTACAACACTCGTCTGGTAGTGACTGACTCGCGTGGCAAAGTCAGTTCGAATACCGCTCAATTCCACGTCGAGGTCGAAGAATCAAGTCCGTCGCCGACGCCGACTCCATCGCCGTCACCCACGCCGCCGCCGTCGTCATGCAAGGAAGACGACGATAGCAGCATTGCCTACTCGAGCGGCTGGCACTTGATTAACTCATCAAGCGCGAGTGGGGGACACTTCCGCTATCACCAGGGAAATAGCAATCAGCATTTCGCGAATCTCGACTTCAGTGTGCCGAACGGCAGTACGGGCGCGATCACGTACTCGTTTGCCAGGAGCACGAAAGGCGGGTCGGCCGATATTTACCTGGACGGAACTCTCAAGCAAACCGTCAGCTATGCCGGCAGCACCGGCGCGACACAAACTCCGGAGTTCAAGCCCGAGTACAACGTGCAGTTCAGCGGTCTCGGCGCCGGCACGCATAGACTCGAGATTCGAAATCTGACCGGAGTTGTCTATGTTGATGGTTTCTGTTTGCAGAACTCAGCGACTAGCAGCCAGCCGACAACCGGGCCCGGCGCAACGAGCACACAATCGAGCAGCGCCTCGGCCGGTCAGACAGCAACGGGAGGACTGACAGTGCCGGCAGGCGCTCAGGAAATCTCAGTCGTTACTGAATCGACGGTGAACGTGCCTTACAAGTTGATACTGGTGAATCCGTCTGGCGTGACACTCCAAACCGTGGACGCGGTGAACGGAGTCGCGGTGCTGAACGCGCCGGTAACGCAAAGCGGCACGTACTTAATCAAAGTGGTAAACGTCAGCCTCGGGCCATTGCAGTTCACCATGACGGCAACACCCTTCGTTTGTCGTTGACGAAGTGAGGGCACGGGAGACCTTTCATTCAGAGGGCCAGCATCTCTCGCCCCACTAGGACGCCTCTCCGGGATCTCGTTACTCGGAGAGGCGTTTCTTTGTCCGTGCTTACTATGGCTTACGTCGGTTTTCGACTTCACGGCACCGTGATTCGGGTACTGAAGGCGGGTGCCACAACGTTCCATCGTCATAACCGACACAGATGAATTCGACGCGTTCTTCGAGTTGTGGATCGTTCTTCTTACGCGTCTCATAGTCGGCGACATGAGAGAATTTCTTCCTTCCGACTATCGTCTCTTTTTCGTTTACAGAGATTTTCTCGAATGAAACGAACTCCTGACGGTCCAACGCGAGTTTACTTTTCGCATCGCTAAGTACGTGCGCCCAGTACAACCACTTTATGTTCCTGGGTAAATCATTTCGTAGTTGAACCGAGTATTCATACAGATAAATTGTTGGCGTCTTACCGGTGGGCATTATTCCCGTATTTTCAAGCGCGCCGGGATCGGTTGAACTGGACCGCACATCGTGGTCTTCGCGATGCCGTTCGTACTTCACCTTGAGAACAGTTAGTCCTGGCGGTGAATCGGATTGCCTGGATGACTCCTGGGCTGTGAACGTACCCAGACAAAAGAGAACTAGCGCGAGGGTTCCGTAGAATTTCATAGCGTCTCCAAAAAACCAGTGCGGATTCTACACCTCTGAGTCTCGGAACCCAGAGATTATCGTTGGCCTTACGCTTCCATTTTTCAGAGTTTCCACTTACCTTTGGCGACCATGCCGGTTGTCGCTGTCATTCCCAAACCAAACGCACCAGTCGAATTACGCGACGTTCCTACGCCCGAACTTGAAGTGAATTCGGCTTTGCTTGAGGTCGAACTTTCCGAGGTTTGCGGCACCGACGTTTACCTACAGAAAGGCTTGCTCGAAGCCGTTCCTTATCCGCTGGTTCCCGGTCACGTTTCGGTCGGACGCCTCAAAAAGATTCGCGGAAATTTGTTCGACATCGACGGCAAGGAATTTCGCGAAGGCGATCGCGTCACATTTCTCGATGTGCACCGCACCTGCAATGCTTGTTGGTACTGTCTTGTGGCAAAAGCGACGACGCGATGTCCGCAGCGAAAGGTTTATGGAATAACTTACGGGCTTGACGATGGATTGTGTGGCGGTTGGGCCGAACAGATTTATCTGAAACCAGGCACGCGCTGTATTCGACTTGAAGCCGAACCAGAGTTGTTTATGGCGGGCGGATGCGCGCTGCCGACAGCGCTGCATGCAATCGAACGGAGCGATATCGCCATCGGCGATAGTGTGTTGGTGCTTGGTTCCGGGCCGGTCGGGATCAACGCAATCATTCTTGCGTTGATGCGCGGCGCGCTGAAAGTCTTATGCATCGGAGCACCTCAGCATCGCCTTGAAGCCGCATCACAAGTGGGAGCTTCAGATGTTCTGAATTTTGAAGAGCACGGCGATCGTGAACGGCTCGATTGGGTTTTCGAAAGAACGAGCGGTCGCGGCCCCGATGTGACGATTGAAGCAACCGGCGCTCCCGACGCTGTTGTGCAGGCAATGCGCTTCACGCGCGAGGCCGGTCGAGTCGTGGTGGTGGGTCAGTACACGGACCACGGCGAGACTTCATTCAATCCGCATCTTGATTTGAACAAGAAGCATCTCGACGTGCGCGGTTGCTGGGGATCAGACTTTTCGCATTTCTATCGCGCGGCGCAAATCATCTCTTCCGCGCGATCGAAACCGTGGGAAGTCCTGAAATCAAAACTGTCGCGCTATCAATTGAATCAAGCGAATGAAGCGCTCGCCGATGTTCGAGACGGGCGCGTTATGAAAGCGCTAATCGCGCCGAAGGCACACGACACAGCCGCGTAGCGGCGAAATATTTGTAGAACCCGCGCGCTCATCCTTTTCTTTCGACCGAGAAAAATGCTTCAGCATTTCTCTCGGTCGAAGCAGGTTTTAGTTTAGTTGATTCAGGGCTCAAATATTTCGTGCCTAACGGCACTTCAAGCTCAGTCAATGAAGATACTTCTTATTCTACTGTCCACCCGCAATCACATTTCCCACGCCCTTATCGCGCAGCATCCGATTGAACGCAGCCACGTCCGTGCTGACGACTGCGTCCAGCCGTTTGCGCAAGTCGGCTAGCTGCGCTTCAAACATTGACTTCACTTCCTGCTGTTGCATGTTCGGTGGATAGTCACCGTCACTCACGCCGCCCGCCAGATAAGTGATTTTGCTGATCAATTCGTTCGGGAAACGCGTGGTGTCCTGGCCCTGACCGCTGAACTTGCGTTGAATCAGATTGTCTTCAATCTCGGTCAGCTTCTTGTCGAGATCTTCGGCGCCCGCCTTTACGGAAGCGTCAGTGACAACTTGCCGCATACTCGCGAGCTGGCCGCGAATGATCTCGATCCGGTTGACCATATCTGCGGCTGATTCCAAATCCTTGCGCAATTCCATAAGCATTGCGGTCTGCCTTTGGACGTCGGCTTCGCTGCCGCCCGAGTTGGGATCGATCATCACCTTGAGCGGTTGGCTACCTACTTCCTGACCATCGACACTCAACTTCACCGTGTAAGTTCCCGGAGGCATCAAGACTGTCATGCGACCGCCTTCCGGCAAAGGCCGCCAGCCTTCCGCGTTCACGCGAATCTCCGGGGCATAAGCGGGCGACGTGCGCAGGCGAACCTCTTTCGAGTTCTCATTGCGCAGGTTCCACCAAACACGGTTCAGACCGGCGGTCCTGGTGCCGCGAATCGTCTGCACGGCGTTGCCACTCGCGTCGAGAATCTTGATCGAAACATCACCTTTCGGCGCGGCTTTCAAGTAGTAATTAATCGAAGCGCCGTACGGCGGATTCTGCCCCGCAGTCGGATCGTCATTCGAAGCGTACGGCACCGTGATACCGCGAAGACGATACGTTGAACGAACTGGGAAGAGGTGAGCGTTCTCGTTCATCACCTCCGCGGTCATCTGCTGAATCGGACCGATTTCATCCATGATCCAGAAGCCGCGCCCGTAGGTTGAGATAACGAGATCGTTGAACTGTTCCTGCACGGTAATCCAGTAAACCGGCGCATGCGGCAGGTTGTTTTGCAGCGGCTGCCAGTTCGCGCCGTCGTCGTAGGAAACGTAGATGCCATTCTCAGTGCCGACGTACAGCAAACCGGCTCGCGTCGGATCTTCGCGCACGCAGTGCGCATAGCTCAACATCGATTTCGGAATGCCGTTAACGATCAGCTTCCATGTCTTGCCGTAGTCTGCCGTCTTGTAGATCCATGGATCGCGGTTATTAACCTGATGGCCATCAACGGTGATGTAAGCAGTCCCCGCGTTGAAGCGCGATGCTTCGATATTGCTGACCGTACCCCACGACAACATATTGGGAATGTTCTTCGTAACGTTCGTCCAGTTCTTGCCGCCATCACGAGTAATTTGCACGAGGCCATCGTTGGTCCCGGCCCAAATCGTGCCGGCCTCTTTCGGTGATTCGGCGATGGCGAAGACGACCCCTGCGTACTCGACGCCGATGTTGTCGCCAGTCAATCCGCCCGAGAATCCCTGACGGCTCTTGTCGTTCAAAGTGAGATCCGGACTGATCACTTGCCAACTGTTGCCGCCGTCAGTCGTCTGATGAACGTACTGGCTGCCGACGTAAACTTTGTTGTGATCGTGCGGCGAAATAGTCAGCGGCATTGTCCACACGAATCGATATTTCAGGTTCGCCGCGATTTCGCCACTGACGTTTTCGGGCCACACCTCGACGTTGCGAGCCTGGCCGGTTTTGATGTTGTAAACCTCGACGATGCCGCCGACGCTGCCCGAGCCCGATGCGCTCGACCAGATGATGTTGTTATCGACCGGATCGGGCGTTGACCATCCGCTCTCGCCGCCGGCGATACCAATCCACGCGCTGCGCGGAATGCCGCCGCCACCAAAACCGCCACCGGCGCCGGTCCGACTTGGTCCGCGATAGGACGGACCATCTTGTCGATTGCCGTAAACGTAATAGGGAACCTGGCTGTCAACGGTGACGTGATACATCTGGCCGTTCGGCAGTTGAATTCGCTGCCAGCTTCGTCCGTGGGTGACTGAGATGCTGACGCCTGAATCGTTTGCGATCGCGATGCGGCTGGAGTTCGTCGGGTCGATCCAGATGTCGTGATTGTCGCCACCGGGACTGCCGCCAAAGCCGCCACCTCCGCCGCCCCCACCGAGGTTGCGCATCGTGAGACCGCCATCGAAGGAAACGTTGTACGGGTTGGTGAGGAAGTGAACTTCGTTTTCGTTGTCGGGAGAGACTTCAAGACGAAAGTAATAATGCGTTCGGCCGCCCATGCTGCGATCGTAGCTGACGAGTTGCCAGTTCTCGCCGCCGTCATCTGAGCGCCAAAGCTTCCCGCGATCAGTTTCTTGCCCGTTATAAGGAACGCCATCGCCGGTTTCGATCATCGCGTAAATTCGGTTGGGGTTGCTGCGCGCAATCGCGAGCGCCCACTTGCCCGTCATGCGATTGGGCAGTCCGTGACCGGTTAGCTTCTTCCACGTAGCGCCTTCGTCGCGCGACATGAAAAGTCCGCTGCCGGGCCCGCCGCTCTCGCGGCCCCACGTGTGAATCTCCAGCGGCCACATGCCCGCGAAGAGCACGCGCGGGTTGCTGGGATCCATCACCAAATCGGAGCAGCCGGACTTCTCGTCAGTAAACAGTACTCGGTCCCAGTGCGCCCCGCCGTCAGTCGTACGAAACACGCCGCGCTCCTGCTGTGGGCCATAAGCATGGCCAACCGCGCAGGCCATGACGATCTCGGGATTGTTCGGATCGATCGCGAGATGGCCGATGCGCCCGGTCTTTTCCAGGCCCATCAGTTTCCACGTCTTGCCGGCGTCTGTTGATTTGTAAATGCCCTGACCGACTGAGATGTGGCTGCGAATCCAGGCTTCGCCAGTTCCTGCCCAAATCGTGTTTGGATCAGACGGCGCGATTGCGAGCGAGCCAATCGAAGAAACCGGCTGCCCATCGAAGATCGATTCCCAATGGATGCCGCCGTCGATCGTTTTGAAGATGCCGCCTGAGGCTGAGCCCGAGTAGTAGATGAACGGCTGGCCGGGCACGCCCACGATCGACGTGGTGCGGTTGCCCACCGGCCCAATGTAACGCCAGCGCATAGCGTCGGTATTCGTTTGTTGAGCGTTGACTGTGGCGGCTACAAAGCTTGCCGCGATGATTACGGATAGCAGTATTAGTTTGGTGCGAACGGTTGTAGACATGATGAACCTCCGGGAAGACTGAATCTCAAATCCTGGTTACAAAGAAAGCGCTTGTGTGCTTAGACCTGAATCTGGTTCCCAAGCGCGACGAATCGGTCGACTGGCGCGCTGGTTGGGCCGCTCATGAAAATGAGGTAAGGCCCTTTCTGAAAGAGCATCACGCGTTTGCCTTCCTGATTCAGATAAATGCCTTCGACGTCGCGCACGGTCGTGGTCGATCCGCCGCCGAGGCCGAGGGCGCTGCGTGCCAGCAGCCACGTCCGCCACGCCTGAAAGCTCGAGCCGTACTGCAGATTCAAAACGGCCCATTCCTGTTTCGAGGCGTCGCTGTACTTCGCGGCAGTTAAACGGTCAGGAATAAATGGGCGCATCTGAGACGGCAAATCGCCGCCGGAGCCGATCGAGTTTTCAATTTGTGCGCCCGTCATTGTGCTGATTTGCACCAACGTCAATTCGCTCGGCGTTTGCGCGGGCAGCGTCCACAAAGATTCTTTTGTTTCCGGATAGTCGATCAAGCCTTCGCCATTGCCAACGTTCTTCGCGAGATTGTCGACCGACGCGTTGACCGACGGATCCGCGCCGTAAAGAATGATGACGATGTCGCTGCCCTGTTTCGCGAGGACATAAATATTTCCTTGAGAGCCAACAATGTGGGAACCGGCATACGTGGCGCCTTTCGGACTTTGCACGGTAACCTTCGTCATCGTGCCGCCAGTCGCGGTCTTGACTGACATCGCTATGCCATCAACGAATCCCGTTTGTCCCGGCATCGCCGTCAGCACGGAGATGTAAATGTCGCCGCCGGTTGCGGGTGTCGTCGAGCCGGTCGGCACCTTTTTGTAAGTCGACGAAGTCATCGCCGTCGCGCCTTTCGCCAGGCTCGACTTCGTTACGCCCGGCGGCAGCTTTGTGGTCGTGCTGGTCGTCTCAGATTTCGCAGTCGTGCCACCGAGCGCTTCAGTTTCAACAGTCGTTGGTTGTGTTTCTTTGTCGACTGGGAATTCGCTGAGCGTTCCCGCGGCACGTTCGGGAACGGCGGGCGCTTGCCGCACCGGCGGCCTGTACGATGTTCGATACCAGACGTAGCCGCCACCGGCCAGGAGTCCGACGATTACCGCGAACACGGGATCGGGATGACCGAGAACCTGAATCGCGAGAAATGCGCCGCCGATGGGACGGATCACGGTGTGCACGCTGTCCCAGATCGAGTCGACCCACGGGATT